>Ga0073934_10001295_pt1 | contig 61252 bp, 58 predicted proteins | sample LarsenN4metaG_FD_76834 | JGI IMG/M metagenome (GOLD analysis project Ga0073934, IMG submission 76834) | Hot spring sediment bacterial and archeal communities from British Columbia, Canada, to study Microbial Dark Matter (Phase II) - Larsen... ... | reverse complement strand
GCCAGCGCCGCCTGCACCGCCATCCCGGCGCGGATCGCCGCCGCGACCGCCGCCATCACCCGCGGCAGCGCCGCGGCCACCCGCCGCGCCTCGGGCGAAAGGCGCACGTTGCGCGAGGACCGCGCCAGCCCGTCGGCCTCGCGCTCGGTCGGGCAGCCGACGATCTCGACGCCGAGGTTGAGGTCCGCCTCCAGCCGCCGCACGACCTGAAGCTGCTGCCAGTCCTTCTCGCCGAAATAGGCCTTCTCCGCCGCCGTGATCCCGAACAGCTTCGTCACCACGGTGGCGACGCCGTCGAAATGGCCGGGCCGGTGGCGGCCCTCCAGCCGCTCCGCCAGCCCCCCGACCCTGACGCTGGTGGCGAACCCCTCGGGATAGACCTCCGCCGGCGGCGGGGCGAAGACGGCATCCACCGCAAGCGGCGCCAGCAGCCGCAGGTCGGCCGCCTCGGTGCGCGGATAGCGGTCGAGGTCCTCGGCGCTGTCGAACTGCGCGGGGTTGACGAAGACCGTCACCACCACCCGCCGGCAGCCCGCCTTCGCCGCCCGCACGAGGCTCGCATGGCCCTCGTGCAGGGCGCCCATCGTCGGCACCACGCCCACCGTCTCGCCCGCCCGCCGCCATCCCAGCGCCAGCGCCCGCATCCCGGCGGCCGTGCGCAGGACCGGCGGCGTCACTTGCCCGCCTCGTCGCCGAAGACGTGCTCGGGGCCGGGGAATTCCCGCGCCCGCACCGCCGCCGCATAGGCCGCGATGGCGCGCTGGGCCTCCGCGCCAAGCTCGGCGAAGCGGCGCACGAACTTCGGCTTGAAGGCGGTGAACAGGCCCAGCATGTCGTCGATGACGAGGATCTGCCCGTCGCAGGCGGGCGAGGCGCCGATCCCGATCGTCGGCACCGGCACCGCCCTGGTGATCTGCGCCGAGAGCCGCTCGGGCACCTTCTCGATGACGATCGCGAAGGCCCCGGCATCGGCCACCGCCTTGGCATCGGCCATGATCCGCGCCGCGTCGGTGCCGCGGCCCTGCACGCGGTAGCCGCCGAAGACGTTCACCCCCTGCGGCGTCAGCCCGATATGGCCCATCACCGGCACCCCGCGCTGGACGAGGAAGCGGATCGTCGCCGCCATGTGCTGCCCGCCCTCGAGCTTGACGGCATGGCAGCCGGTCTCGCGCATCACCCGCGCGGCGTTGCGGAAGGCCTGCTCGGGCCCCTCCTCGTAGGTGCCGAAGGGCATGTCCACGACGAAGAGCGCCTTCTCCAGCCCGCGCGCCACCGCCTGGCCGTGCAGGATCATCATCTCCAGCGTCACGCCCACCGTCGAGGTCAGCCCGTGCAGCACCATGCCGACGCTGTCGCCGACCAGCACGATGTCGCATTCGGCATCGGCAAGCCGCGCCACCGGCGTCGTGTAGGCGGTCAGGCAGACGAGCGGCGCGTCGATCCCGCCCCGTCCCTTGCGCGCGCGGATATCCACCGGCATCACCCGCCGGGACGGTGTCTGGACGCTCATCGCCTCGCCTCCGCTGGCATTGCCCTGCGGGCTTGACCTTAGCCGCAGCGCAGCGATGGTGCCAGTGGCCGCGATCCGCGCCCGGCCGCCGCCGCGGCCCCGCCCGCGGCCCGCCCGCCCCGACAGACCACGGAGCCCGCCCCGATGCAGACCTTCCTCCGCCTCGATCCCGCCGCCGCCGCGCCGGAGCACGACCGCCCGCCGCCCGACCGGGTCATCTCCGGCGATCCCCGCTTCACCACCTGGAACCTCGAGGAGCGCGACGGCCTCTGGTGCGGCATCTGGGAGGCGACGCCCGGCAAGTGGCGCATCGCCTATGCCGAATGGGAATACTGCCGCATCCTCGCCGGCCATTCGGTCGTCACCGGCCGCGACGGGGCGGAACACCACCTGCGGCCGGGCGACAGCTTCATCCTGCGCCCCGGCTTCGAGGGGACGTGGGAGGTGATCGAGACCACCCGCAAGGACTACGTGATCCTGATGCCGCGCGGCTGAGCGCGGCCGCCGGCCGCGCCCGTGGCCGTCCCCGTGGCCGCGCCCGTCAGGTCCCCGGCACCCCGGCCAGAAGCGCCTCCTGCTCGGCCAGCGCGGCGGCGATGTCCTCGGGCGGCACGATCCGCGCCGGCAGCTCGACGCCCCGGTTGGCGTATTCCTCGCCCTCGAGCAGCACCGATTCCTCGTAGCTGCGCACCACCACCGGCGTCCCCGGACCGACCCGGTTGTAGAGGTCGATGATGTCCTGGTTGAACAGCCGGATGCAGCCCGCCGTGCCGGCGTTGCCGATCGCCTCCATGTCGTTGGTGCCGTGGATGCGATAGCGGGTGTCCGCCCCGTTGCGGTAGAGATAGAGCGCGCGCGCCCCGAGCGGGCTCGCCAAGCCGCCGGGGATGCCCCCGGCATAGGGGCCATAGACCTCGGGCTCGGTACGCAGCATGTTGCGCGTCGGCGTCCAGCCCGGCCATTCCCGCATGTCGCCGATCACCGCGCTGCGGCGGAAGCCGCGCCCCTCGCGGCCGACCGCGATCGGGTAGCGCAGGGCGGTGCCGTCGTCGCCGACGAGGTAGAGGAACTTGGCGTGCGGATCGACGACGATCGTGCCGGGCGCCTCGCTGCCGGTGTAATAGACCGTGGTGCGGCGGTTCGGCTTCTCGAGGTATTTCGCCGGCACCGGCGGCAGGGTGTAGGGGCCGTCCACCATCGCGCCATAGCCCGGCACCGTCGCGGTCGAGGCGCGCGAGGCCTCGCCGGTTCCGCCGCCGCCGCAGGCGGCAAGCGCAAGGACGACCGGCAGCGCAAGGGCCGCGCGCATCCGCGCGGCGGCGGCGATCAGGATGGACATGGCGGCAGCAATCCCCGGTTCCGTTCTGGCCGAAGGCGCGGGCCCGGCCGGACCCCCCGGTCCCGCCGCGCCGCGCCAGCGATTCCCGACCACATGCGTTGCGGCGCCATCCGTCAAGCGTCAAGTGCCGGCAATGAAAGAAAAACGCGCCCGCCGCGGGCGCAGCGGCCACAGTCGGGCGGCGGCCCCGCCGGGCCGCCGCGCCGGGCCGCCGCGCCGGGGCCGCCGCGTCGCCGCGCGGAATCAGCCGCCCACCGACCCGACCTGCCAGAAGAAGGTCTCGCCGGAACTGTCGCTCACCCCGTCATTGTCGGTGACGGCCCAGCCGGTCCCGCCGGCGTCGATGGCGAAGCCCTCGATCTTCTCGGGCATGTAGCCCCCGAAGGCGGCGAGGTCGGGCATGAAATCGCGCACCAGTTCCTTGCCGACCACCGGCAGCGGGCCGCCGATCCCGGCCGGGACCATCTGCGCCGCCGGCACGCGGTAGAGCCGCTTGATCGTGGCGGCGGCGCCGACCTGGTTGTCGCGCTCGACGACATAGACCCAGTCGCCGTGGGCGGTGATCTCCGAAAGCCCGACCCAGGCGCCCTCGGCCGCGCCGGCGGGCAGCGGGTCGAGCGGATAATGCACCGCGCCCCAGGTCTCGTCCGCCGTGTTGTAGGCGACGAGCTTCACCATGCCGGCCGGATCGTCCTTCCATTCCCGCTGCATCGCCATCCACAGCACGTCGCCGGCCTTCGTGATGCCCTCGAAGCCGTAGCGGATCTCGCCGGCGAGCAGCGCCTCGGGCAGGGCGATCTCGCGGTCGATCTCGCCGTCGGCGCCGACATGGAGGATCGCGTGCGGGATCAGCCGGTCGGTGCGCCCCTCCGAGGCCAGCCAGAAGCCGCCCTCGCCGTCGGCCGCGATGCCCTCGAGGTCCAGCTTCTGCGCCGGGTCGCCGCCGCGGGTGACCGTCAGCGCCGCGGTGATCCGCGCCGGGCTGGCGGTGGCGTCGATCGTGTAGATCGCCGGCGCCATGCCATAGGCCGAATCGGACACGGCAAACAGCTCGCCGGGCGCGGCGCCGGCGGCGAGGCCCGACAGCGCGCCCCAGCCGATCGCCGGATCGGCGCCCGCCGCGGTGAGCGTCGGATAGGCCGGCGCACCCTCGCCCAGCGCATAGATCATGACATGCGCGCGCACCCCGCCATCGGCGCCGAAATCGACCTCGTTGGCGCTCGCCAGAAGCCCGCGCGAGGGGATCGCCACCATGCCCTCGGGGCTGACCCCGGACGGCAGGATCTGCCGCAGCACCGGCGCCGCCGGATCGCTGATGTCATAGACGCCGATGACCGATCCGCGCTCGGAGGCGACGAACAGCATCGGCACATCGCCGAAGCGGGCGAACTCGACCGATTCCGGCTCGATTCCCTTGGAATGGCTGCGCCCCTCGGGATAGTGCCCGATCGCGGCGACGGCGCGCTCGAATTCCGGGCCGCTCTCGTGGATCACCGTGCCGTCGCGGCGGAAGATCGTCCAGCCGCGCGACCCGCCCTCGTAGTCGCCCTCGTTGGCGACCGCGAAATGGTCGGCGTCGATCCATTTCACCGCGTCGGGCTCGCGCCGGGCCTCCCTGGCGCCGGTGAAGTCGAGCCGCCCGTCGCGCTCGGTGTCGATCCCCTCCAGCGCGACCGCGCCGGCGGCGAAATGGCCGGTCACGGTGCCGTCGCGGCCGATCACCGCGATGTGGTTGTTCTCCTGCAGCGTGACGACGATCTCGCCCGCCTCGTTCACGTCGAGGAACTCGGGCTCGGGATCCTCGGGCGCGACCGCGGCAAGGCCGGTCAGCCCGATCCGCCGCAGGCCGGCGCAGTCCGCCGCGCCGTCCGCCAGCGGCACCGTCACCACGAAGCCCGCCGGCGGCTGCGGGATCGCGCCGTCGTTCAGCTCCTCGTCGCGTTCGTTCTCGATGGCGATCGCCAGGAAGGATCCGTCCTTCGCCCTGGCCACCGCATCCGGCTGCCCGCCGAGATCGCATTCGGCGATCACCGTCCGCGCCGCGGGATCGATCGTCACCAGCTTGCCCGAAGGGGCGGTGAAGCTCTCCGAGGTGTTGACGGCGGCGAAGATCCTGTTGCCGGCGAACAGCGCCGTCGTCGGCTCGCCGCCGACCGCGACGGTGCCGAGCGGCTTCGGCGCCGCCGGGTCGGTGATGTCGATCAGGCCGACCACGCCGAGCGGGCTGTCGGTATAGGCGAGCGTCAGCCCGTCCTCGCTGGCGGCGATGATCTCGGCCGAGGATTCGCGCGCCCGGTCCTCGCCCGCGGCCATGTTGTCGGGCGTCGCGAAGCTGGCGACGCGGTTGAAGACGGGCTCGGCCGCGGCGGGCAGCGCCGCGGCAAGCCCGAGAGCGGTGGACGAAAGGACGGCCCTGATCGACATGCTGTTTCCCCCGGGATTCGCTGTTGCCCGCTCCGGGGGATGGGGGCCGGTCGCGACGCGCGCATGACGGTCCCGCGAAGGTTTTGCGACAGGGCCGGCGGCGGCCCGCCGCGCCGGCCCCGCCCGCGCCCCCGCCCCCCTACGCCCCGCCCCTGCCCCGCTCAGCCGAGGATGTTGAACCCCGGCCCGTAGGGATAGCCGGTGATGTCCTCGCAGCCGGTCTCGGTGATGAACAGGATGTCGTGCTCGCGGTAGCCGCCGGCGCCCGGCCGGCCCTCGGGGATGGTCAGCATCGGCTCCATGCTGATCACCATTCCCGGCTCCAGCACGGTGTCGATGTCCTCGCGCAGCTCCAGCCCCGCCTCGCGCCCGTAGTAGTGGCTGAGGATGCCGAAGGAATGGCCGTAACCGAAGGTGCGGTACTGCAGCAGGTCGCGCGCGGCGAGGAAGTCGTTGATCCGCGCCGTCACCTCGGCGCAGCTGACGCCCGGCTTCAGCAGGCTCATCCCGTATTCGTGGGCGGCGACGTTCGCCTCCCAGATGCGCAGGCTGGCAGGATCGGGCGCGCCGAGGAACAGCGTCCGCTCCAGCGCCGTGTAGTAGCCCGAGATCATCGGGAAGGCGTTGAGCGACAGGATGTCGCCGCGCCGCAGCACCCGCCCCGTCACCGGGTTGTGCGCGCCGTCGGTGTTGATCCCCGACTGGAACCAGACCCAGGTGTCGCGGTATTCCGCCTGCGGGAAGCGCCGCGCGATCTCCAGCTCCATCGCGTCGCGCCCGGCCATCGCGACGTCGATCTCGCGGACGCCCTCGCGGATCGCCGCCCGCATCGCGTGGCCGCCCGCATCGGCGACGGCGGCGCCCTGCCGGATCAGCTCGCGCTCGGCGGGCGACTTCAGCATCCGCTGGCGCATGCAGGCGGGCGCGATGTCGAGGCCCCGCTTCGGCTTCAGGAAGGCGTTCAGCTTCTCGGACTGCACCAGCGTCAGGTGGTCGGCCTCGCAGCCGATGACCCGCCCCTCGCCCGTCACCGACAGGACGGCGCGCCAGAAGTTGTCGCGCTGCCAGTCGGTATAGGTCAGGTTGTCGCCGTGACAGCGCCGCCAGGGCTGGCCGGCGTCGATCCCGGCGCTGACGGTCACGCTGTCCGTCGCCGTCACCACCAGGCCGTAGGGCCGCCCGAAGGAACAGTAGAGAAAGCCCGAGTAGTAGGCGATGTTGTGCATCGAGGTGAGGACCGCGGCCTCGATCCCCTGATCGGCCATGATCCGGCGCAGGCCGGCGAGCCGCGCCTCGTATTCGGCGGCGGCGAAGGGCAGCACGCGCTCGCCCTGGTGGAAGCGGTAGTATTGCGGACGTTCCGTCATCTTTCAGACCTCGCATGGCGGGGTCCGGACGCTGCCGCGGGACCCCGGAAGGTCCCGGCGTACAGGACGTGGCAGGAGGAACCTGCAAGCCTCGGGGGCACGGGCCCCCGGTGACGACGCCATCGTCACGGCTCGGGCGGCAGGATGCCCCGGACGCGGCCGGCGCGCAAGCCCGGCGGCCCGCGCCCGGCGAGGGCAGAGGAGATATGCCCCGGACTGTCCACGGGCGGATAGTCTGGCCCCTGTGACTGTCTAAGACTCAGCCGCGAGGAGGCGCGCCCATGCATTCACGAACGGACCTCGCCCGCCTGCGCGATGTCGGGTGGCTCGGGGCGACGCCATCGGCCTTCTGCGACGCCGTGCTTGCCCGCTGCCACCTGCGCCAGGTGGACAAGGGCGCCTGGGTCTACCGGGTCGGCGAACAGGGCGACGGGCTGTGGGGCGTCGTCAGCGGCGGCCTGCATGTGGAATTCACGCAAGGATACGGCGCGCCAGGGACAGGGATCTTCGCCTCGACCGGGTTCTGGGTCGGCGAGGGGTCGCTTCTCGCGCGCGAGCCGCGGGCGGTCGGGCTCCAGGCGACGCGCCCCTCGGTGATGGCGCACCTGCCGCGCAACGCCTTCCTCGCCATCGCCGCCGAGGATGCCGAGGCCTGGCGCTGGGTGGGGCTTCTCGCCTTCTTCCACATGCGCGACATCATCGCCCTGCGCGAGGATCTCTGCGTCCGCGATCCCGAACGGCGCCTGATCGCGACGATCCTGCGGATGACCGGCTCGCACTGGGGCGGGCCGGCGCTCGACTACGCCTCCACGGTCACGGAATGGGACATCGACCTGTCGCAGGGCGATCTGGCCGACCTCGCGAACGTCTCGCGGTCGCTGCTTGCCCGGGTCCTCGCCGCGCTCAGGTCCGAGGGCCTCATCGACACCGGCTATGCCTCGATCCGCATCCTCGATGTCGAGGGCCTGCGCACGCGGCTCGACAGGCCGGGCCGGCGGGGGGCCGCCGGCTGACCCCCCGGACGGCGGCGGCGGCCGCAGCGGGGACCGCGAAGACGACAACGGCAACGACGACGACGACATTGGCAAACGGGACGGACAGGAGGACGCGATGACCAGAACCGACACGCAAGGGGCCGCCGGCGGGCCGGAACGGGACCGGGCGGACGCCGCGGGGGGCCTGTCGCGCCGCGACCTCCTCACCGGCGGCGGGGCGCTGACGGCGGCGATGGCGATGGGGGCCGTCGGCGCCGCGCGTGCCGCGGACACGCCGCCCCCGCATATCATCTACATCGTCGCCGATGACCTCGGCTGGGCCGATGTCGGGTTCAACGGCTCCGACATCCCGACCCCGAACATCGACGCGCTGGCGGCCGAGGGCGCCCGGCTCGGCCAGTTCTACACCCAGCCCATGTGCACGCCGACCCGCGCCGCACTGATGACGGGGCGCTATCCGCTGCGCTACGGGCTGCAGACCGGCGTCATCCCCTCGGCCGGAACCTACGGGCTGCCGACCGACGAATACCTGATGCCGCAGGCGCTGCGCGACGCGGGCTACCGCACCGCGCTGGTCGGCAAGTGGCACCTCGGCCATGCCGACACGAAGTTCTGGCCGATGCAGCGCGGCTTCGACAGCTTCTACGGCGCGCTCGTGGGCGAGATCGACCATTTCGAACACGCCTCGCACGGGGTGAAGGACTGGTACCGCGACAACGCGCCGCTCGACGAGGCGGGCTTCGACAACACCCTCTTCGGCCAGGAGGCGGCGCGCGTCATCGAGGGCCACGATCCGGCGCAGCCGCTCTTCATCTATCTCGCCTTCACCGCCCCGCACTCGCCGTTCCAGGCGCCGGAGGAGTATGTCCGGCGCTTCGCCCATGTCGAGGACGAACAGCGCCGCCTCTACTCGGCCATGGTGTCGGTGATGGACGACGAGATCGGCCGCGTCGTTGCCGCGCTCGAGGCGAAGGGGATGCGCGAGAACACGCTGATCGTGTTCCACAGCGACAATGGCGGGGTGCGCGATTCGATGTTCGCGGGGGAATCGAAGGTCGGCGACAACCTTCCGGCCAGCAACGGGCCCTTCCGCGCCGGCAAGGGCACGACCTACGAGGGCGGCACCCGCGTCTGCGCCTGCGTCAACTGGCCGGGCCGCGTCCGGCCGGGCGAGGTCACCGGGATGCTTCACGTCGTCGACATGCTGCCGACGCTCGCGGCGCTTGCCGGGGCGGACCTGGGGGCAAGCAAGCCGCTCGACGGGATGGATGTCTGGGCCGCCATCGCCGAGGGGGCGGAGACGCCGCGCACCGAGGTCATCTACAACGTCGATCCGACCAACGGCACCGTCCGCGAGGGTGACCTCAAGCTGGTGTGGACGGCGCTCCTGCCCGGCAGCGTCGAGCTTTTCGACATCGGCGCCGATCCCGGCGAGGCGACCAACCTTGCCGGCCAGGACCCCGAGACCGTGGCGGCGCTCCAGGCGAAGGTCGTCGAAATCGCGTCCGGCATGGCGCCGCCGCTCCTGATGATGGAGGCGATCGCCCTCACCTTCGGCGCGCCGCCGGTCGCCGCCGACCCGGCGACGCTGTTCAGCCAGCACGGGGGCTAGGCTTGCACGCGGCACGGCCCGGCGGCGGCGCGCCGGCCGGCATGATCGCGATCCCGGGGGGCCGGTTCCGGATGGGATCGGACCGGCACTACCCCGAGGAGCGCCCGGTCCGCACGGTCCGGGTCGCGCCCTTCTGGATCGACGCCACGCCGGTCACCAACGACGACTTCGCCCGCTTCGTAGCGGCCACGGGCCACGTCACCGGCGCCGAGACGGTGCCGCGCGCCGCGGACTACCCCGGCGCGCCGCCCGACATGCTCCGGCCCGGCTCCGCCGTCTTCCGGCCCGAGGGCGCCGCGCTCTCCGCGCCGATGTCGTGGTGGGCCTACGTCCCCGGCGCGGACTGGCGCCACCCCTACGGGCCGGACAGCTCGATCGAGGGGCTCGGCGACCACCCGGTCGTCCAGGTCTGCCATGCCGACGCGGCGGCCTATGCCGCCTGGGCCGGCAAGACGCTGCCCACCGAGGCCGAATGGGAATTCGCCGCGCGCGGCGGCCTTGACGGTGCGGACTACGCCTGGGGCGACGATCTGACGCCCGCCGGGCGGCACATGGCCAACACCTGGCAGGGCGACTTCCCCGGCGGCAACCTCGCCCTCGACGGCTACGCGCGGACCTCGCCGGTGCGGGCCTTCCCGCCCAACGGCTACGGGCTCTACGACATGATCGGCAATGTCTGGGAATGGACTGCGGACTGGTACGCCGCCCCCGCGGCCGGCCACGGCACCGCGCCCGCTCCCGGCGGCGCGCCGCGGCCCTGCTGTTCCCCCGCCGCCCCGCCGCGGCCCGACCGCGACGGCAGCGTCGCGCCCGGCGACCCGGCCCGGATGCCGCGCCTTGTGGTAAAGGGTGGCTCGCATCTCTGCGCCCCCTCCTACTGCCGCCGCTACCGGCCGGCGGCGCGCCAGCCGCAGGCCATCGACACCGCGACGACCCATATCGGCTTCCGCTGCGTCCGCCGCCCCGCCTGAGCCCGCGCCCCGCCGGACCCCGCGCGCGCCCCGGCCGCATCCGGGTTGACCCCGGCGCGCGCGGCGGGCTTGATCGCCCCGCGGGGGCCGGGCCGCCCCCGGCCAGGGAGGATGCCCCGTGCTCAGGAACGCCGATCCCGACAGCGCCCTCGCCGCCGCCGCGCAGCGCTTCACCGAGGCCAACCCGGCAAGCCTCGCCCGCCACCTCGCGGCCCGCGACAGCCTGCCCGGCGGCAATACCCGCGCGGTGATGTGGTATCCGCCCTTCCCGGTCGCGCTCGCCGGCGGGCAGGGCTGCCGCGTCACCGACCTCGACGGCCATGTCTATGTCGATTTCGTCAGCGAATACACCGCCGGGCTCTACGGCCATTCCGACCCGGTGATCCTCGCCGCGATCACCCGCGCGGCGCGCGACGGCACCGTCCTCGGCGGCCCGAACGGCTACGAGGCGCGGCTCGCCGCCGAGCTGGTTTCGCGCTTCCCCGCGCTCGAGCGCGTCCGCTTCACCAATTCCGGCACCGAGGCCAACATCATGGCGATCTCGACCGCCCGCGCCGTCACCGGGCGGGAGCGGGTCGTGGCCTTCCGCGAGGGCTATCACGGCGGCGTCCTGACCTTCGCGCATGGCGGTTCGGTCCTCAACCTGCCCTTCCCCTTCCTGATGGCCGACTACAACGACATCCCCGGCACCGAGGCGCTGATCCGCGCCCATGCGGCAGAGATCGCCTGCGTCATCCTCGAACCGATGCTGGGCGGCGGCGGCTGTATCCGCGCCGGCGACGGCTTCCTCGCCATGCTGCGCCGGCTGACCCGCGAGACCGGCGCGCTGCTCGTCTTCGACGAGGTGATGACCTCGCGGCTGCACCACGGCGGGATGCAGTCGGTCGCCGGCGTCATCCCCGACCTGATGACGATGGGCAAGTATCTCGGCGGCGGCGCCAGCTTCGGCGCCTTCGGCGGCCGGGCCGACATCATGGACCGCTTCGATCCCGCCCGCCCCGATGCCTTCGGCCACGGCGGCACCTTCAACAACAACGTCCTCTCGATGGCGGCGGGCCTGGCGGGGCTGACCGGCGTGCTGACCCGCGCCGCCTCCGAACGGCTCAACGCGCTCGGCGAGCGGCTGCGCGAGGGGCTCTCCGCCTGCCTCGCGCGGCACCGCGTCGCCGGCTGCGTCAGCGGCTACGGCTCGCTGATGAACCTGCACTTCATCCCCCCCGCCGCGCTGTCGCCCGCCGCCGTGGCGGCCGCCGACCGCCGCTTCATCCGTCTCTGGCAGCTCGAGATGATGCTCGCCGGCCAGTACGTGACGCCGCGCGGCATGATCGCGCTCTCGCTGCCGCACGGCGAGGCCGAGATCGCGGGCCTGATCGCCGCCACCGACCGCTTCCTGTCCGACTACCGCCACGTCCTGCCCGCCGCCGGAGACGCCTGATGCGCCGCGGACCGGGCAATCCGGCCGCCGGCGCTGCCGGGCTGCGCGCCGGCCGGGCCAGGGACGCGGGACCCCGCCCTTGCGCCGGCCCCGCCCCGGCGACATCGTGCCCGGCAGACTGAAGGAGCCTCCGCCCATGGACAAGGTCGCCATCGTCACCGCCGGGGGGTCGGGCATGGGGGCCGCGGCCGCCCGCCGGCTGGCCGCGGACGGCTACCGCGTCGCCATCCTGTCGTCGTCGGGCCGGGGCGAGGCGCTCGCCGCCGCGCTGGGCGGCCTTGGCGTGACCGGATCGAACCAGTCGAACGATGACGTGAAGCGCCTGGTCGATGCGGCACTGTCGGCCTGGGGCCGGATCGACGTCCTGGTCAATTCGGCCGGACACGGCCCGCGCGCCCCGGTCCTCGAACTGACCGACGACGACTGGCACCGGGGGATCGAGGTGTATTTCCTGTCCGCCGTCCGCCCGACGCGCCTCGTGGCACCGGTCATGGCGGCGCAGGGCAAGGGATCGATCATCAACATCTCGACCTTTGCGGCCTTCGAACCCGAAGCCGCCTTCCCGACCTCGGCCGTCGCCCGGTCGGGCCTCGCGGCCTTCACCAAGCTCGTCGCCGACGCCTATGCCGACCGCGGCGTGCGGATCAACAACATCCTTCCCGGCTTCATCGACAGCTTCCCCGAAAAGGACGAGATCCGGGCCCGCATCCCGATGAAGCGCTACGGCACCGTCGCCGAGATCGCCGGCGTCGTCAGCTTTCTGGCGTCGGATGCCGCCGGCTACATCACCGGCCAGAACCTGCGGGTGGACGGCGGGCTCACCCGGTCGGTCTGACCGCCGGCACCGGGGGCTTCGCAGCCCGGGGCGCAAGTGGGATACAAGCGGGATGTTCGTGCGAGGAGGAAGGTGCGGCAGGTCATGCGTCCGGGGCCGAAGAACCTGATCACCGATGTCGCGGGCCTCCGCGTCGGCAATGCCGAGGACGCGGCGGTCCGCAGCGGCACCACGGTGCTGGTCGGCGACCGCCCCTTCACCGCCGCCGTCCACGTCATGGGCGGCGCGCCGGGGACGCGGGAGACCGACCTGCTCGGCCCCGACCGGCTGGTGCAGGCGGCGGACGCGATCGTGCTGTCGGGGGGATCGGCCTTCGGCCTCGATGCCTGCGCCGGGGTCATGGAGGGGCTGGCGGCCGCCGGCCGCGGCTATGCGGTCGGCGCCGCGCGGGTGCCGATCGTGCCCGGCGCGATCCTCTTCGATCTCCTCAACGGCGGCGAGAAGGGCTGGTCCGGCGGCTGGTCCGGCCCCGGCGGCGGCGAGGTCCCCTACCGCCGCCTCGGGCGCGCGGCGCTGGCCGCGGCGGGGGCGGACTTCGCGCTCGGCAGCGCGGGGGCGGGCTACGGCGCCCTGACCTCGGGCCTCAAGGGCGGGCTCGGCTCGGCCTCGGCGGTGCTGGACAGCGGGCTGACGGTCGGCGCGCTCGTCGCCGTCAATGCGCTCGGCTCGGCCACCGTGGGCGAGGGGCCGCAGTTCTGGGCCGCGCCGTGGGAGCTCGACGGCGAATTCGGCGGCCTCGGCCTGCCCGCCGTGTTTCCCGCCGCCGCCGAGCCGCCGCCGCGCAAGCGCCTCGGCGAGGCCACGACCATCGCCATCGTCGCGACCGACGCCGCGCTGAGCCGGGCACAGGCGCAGCGCCTGGCGACCGCCGCCCATGACGGCATCGCCCGCGCGCTCGTCCCCTCGCACACGCCCTTCGACGGCGATCTCGTCTTTGCCGCGGCGACCGGCGACCGCCCGCTCGGCGATCCCGCCGCCGACGGCTTCGCCCTCGGCCACGCCGCCGCCTGCTGCCTCGCCCGCGCCATCGCAAGGGCGGTCTATCTGGCGCGGCCGCTGCCGGGCGACCTCGCCCCCGCCTGGGCCGCGCGCTTCGGCGGCGCCGGATGAGGGGCTTGCCGCGCCCGGCCCCGGCGTCCCGCCCCCTCGTCCTGGGCCTTGCCGCCGCGGCCGCCCTCTGCCTCGGCCCCGTCGCGCCCGGTCCGGCCGCGGCCGACGGGGTGACGCGGGCGATCGATGCCGCGCGCGCCGCCTGGGTTGGCGGCGATGCCGGCGGGGCGCTCGCCGCGCTCGCCGCCGCCGCGCGGCAGATCAGGGCCCAGCAGGCAGGGGCACTCGCCGCGCTCCTGCCGGCGGCGCCGGCGGGCTGGACCCGCAGCATCGTCACCAGCCCCGCCGCCGCCGACGCGAATGGCGGGGCGGAGGCCGGGGCGCAGGCGGAGGCAGGGGCAGGGGCAGAGGCGCGCGCCACCTATGCCCGCGGCGACGACCGGATGACGCTGGCGGTCGCCGCCGGCGGCCCGGCGGCCGCGGCGCTGCGCCCGCTCTTCGCCAGCCCCTCGGTGCTGGCCACGGCGGGAACGGTGGAGCATTTCGGCGGCCGGCCCTTCCTGCGCGAGGGCGCGGGCGCCTACGTCACCCTGCTCGACGCCGGCACCGTCCTTTTCGCCGAAGGCAGCGACCCGGCGGCGCTGCGCGACCTGCTCGGGCGGGCCGACTTCGCCGCCTTCGCCGCGGCGGGCGGCGCTTCCGGCGCCGCCGCCGGGGCGCCGTGAGGGGGCGCCGTGTTTGGGGGCGCCGTGTTTGGGGGCGCCGCGACCGGGGGCAAGGGGGCGGAACGAACCGGGACCGCTTTCCTGACGGATCCTTAACGCGACATCAACCCATTGGATTCATTGACTTCTCAAGGGTGTCCCACGCTGGGACACCAGCCCGCGACCGCCCGCATCAGCGGGCTGTCGGCCCGCTCCAGCCCCTCGATCACGTCGAAATGGTGCCGCCCCGGCTCGATCGTCAGCGGCACCTCCCAGGCCTCGGCCAGCCAGCGCGCCTGATCGAGGAAGGCGGGGCGCTCGTCGCCGCCCACCCAGACATGGACCGGGATGGCGGGATCGTTCAGCAGGAAGGCGGGGCTTTCCTCCATCACCTCGGCCGCGTCGATCCCCAGCGTCGCGTTCATCGACGTGCGCACCAGCGGTCCGAGGTCGGACAGGGGCGAGACCGGCACCACCGCCGCGACGCGCGCCGCCAGCGCCTCCGGCAGGACCCCCGCGCAGGCCATCCGCGCCGCCAGGTGCCCGCCCGCCGAATGGCCGGTGATCGCGACCGGAAGGCCGGCCGCCTCCGGCACCGCCGCCACCGCCGCGACGGCCCGCGCGACATGGGCCGTGATCGCCGCGATCCGGGCCGCGGGGGCAAGCGGGTAGCAGGGCATGGCCACCGCCAGCCCCGCGCCGACGCCGCCCGCGGCGAGATGGGAAAAGCTGCGCGGCCCGAACAGGTGCCAGTAGCCGCCGTGGATGAAGACGATCAGCCCCGCCGGCCGGCCCGCGGGCAGGAAGAGGTCGAACCAGTCGGCCGGACCGGCGCCGAAGCGCTGCTCGCGCCAACGCGCTCCGGCCGCGGCGCGGAAGGCCGCCGCCGCCGCCTCCCAGCGCGCCGGATAGGCCGCCCCGCCGGGGATGTGCTTCGCGTTGGCATAGGCCTCGTCAAGCGCCGCGATTGCTGCCCGTTTCCCTTCTGCCTCGCCCGACATCCGGCCCCTCGCACTGGACTTTCGGCCCCTCAGGGTGCAAGTGCATAGGCGCCACACCCACGCGGAGGGTTCCATGCTCGACTCAGTCACCGATCTGCGCGCCATACTCAAGGACCCCTCGCTGCTTGTGACCAGGGCCTACATCGCCGGCGAGTGGATCGACGCCGATGACGGGGCGACCTTCCCGGTCACCAACCCCGCGCGCGGCGACACGATCTGCACGGTTCCCGACCTGACCCGGGCCGAGACCGCCCGCGCCATCGCCAAGGCCGACGAGGTGCGCCGCGAATGGGCGGCCCGCACCGGCAAGGAGCGCGCCGCGATCCTGCGCGCCTGGGCCGACCTGATGGTGGCGAATGCCGACGACCTCGGCGCGATCCTGACCGCCGAGATGGGCAAGCCCCTGCCCGAGGCGAAGGGCGAGATCCTCTACGGCGCCTCCTTCGTCGAATGGTTCGGCGAGGAGGCCAAGCGCGTCTATGGCGAGACGATCCCCGGCCACCAGCGCGACAAGCGCATCATGGTCATCCGCCAGCCGATCGGCGTTGCCGCCTCGATCACGCCGTGGAACTTCCCGAACGCGATGATCGCGCGCAAGGTCGCCCCGGCGCTGGCGGTCGGCTGCGGCTTCGTCGCGCGCCCGGCGGCCGAGACGCCGCTGTCGGCGCTGGCGATGGCGGTTCTGGCCGAGCGCGCGGGCGTGCCCAAGGGCCTGTTCAGCGTCATCACCTCGAAGCGCTCGTCCGAGATCGGACGCGAGTTCTGCGAGAACCCGCTGGTGCGCAAGCTGACCTTCACCGGCTCGACCGAGGTCGGCCGCATCCTGCTGCGGCAGGCCGCCGATCAGGTGATGAAGTGCTCGATGGAGCTGGGCGGCAACGCGCCCTTCATCGTCTTCGACGACGCCGACCTCGACAAGGCGGTCGAGGGCGCGATGATCTCGAAGTTCCGCAACAACGGCCAGACCTGCGTCTGCGCCAACCGCATCTACGTGCAGGCCGGGGTCTATGATGCCTTCGCCGAGAAGCTCGCGGCGGCGGTCAAGAAGCTCAACGTGGGCGACGGCCTGCAGCCGGGCGTCACGACCGGCCCGCTGATCAACATGGCGGCGGTGGAGAAGGTCGAGGAGCACCTCGCCGACGCGCTGGCCGGCGGCGGCCAGATCGTCACCGGCGGGCGGCGCCATGCGCTGGGCGGGACGTTCTTCGAGCCGACGGTCGTCACCGGCGTCACCCCGGCGATGAAGGTCTCGACCGAAGAGACCTTCGGCCCGCTCGCGCCGCTGTTCCGCTTCGAGACCGAGGAAGAGGTGATCCGGCTGGCCAACGACACGATCTTCGGCCTCGCCTCCTATTTCTATTCCCGCGACATCAGCCGGATCACCCGGGTGCAGGAGGCGCTGGAATACGGCATGGTCGGCGTGAACACCGGCCTCATCTCGACCGAGGTCGCCCCGTTCGGCGGCGTCAAGCAGTCCGGCCTCGGCCGCGAGGGCAGCCGCCACGGAATCGACGACTATCTGGAGATCAAGTACATCTGCCTGAGCGTGTGACCGTGCCAGACCGACGAGACTGCGGCGCGCCGCCGCGTGTGACGCGCCGATGCTGATCGATGTCCTCATCGTCTTCGGCCTGACGCTGCTCAACGGCGTCTTCGCGATGTCGGAACTGGCGATCGTCTCCTCGCGGCCGGCGCGGCTGCGCGCGATGGAGGCCCGCGGCAGCCAGCGCGCCGCCCAGGCGCTGCGGCTGGCCGAGCATCCGGGGCGGTTCCTTTCGACGGTGCAGATCGGGATCACGCTGGTCGGCATCCTCGCCGGCGCCTATTCCGGCGCGCGGATCGGCGCGCGCTTCGCCGATACCCTGGTCGCCTCCGGCCTGAGCCGGCAGGCCGCCGACGCGATCGGGATCGGCGGCGCCGTCGTGCTGATCACCTATGTCTCGCTCATCATCGGGGAGCTGGTGCCGAAGCGGATCGCGCTGCGCAATCCCGAGGGGATCGCCGTCATCGTGGCGCCGTTCATGTCGGTGCTCTCGCTCGCCGCGGCGCCGCTGGTGTGGCTTCTCGACGTGTCGGGGCGCGCCGTGCTGCTGATGCTCGGCCAGTCCGGCAAGACCGGCCAGCTCGTCACCGACGAGGAGATCCGTAGCGTGCTGGCCGAGGCGCACGCGGCCGACGTGATCGAGCCAGAGGAGATGGAGATGATGGCCGGCGTCATGCGGCTGGCCGACCGCCCGGCCCGCGGCCTGATGACCCCGCGCCACGAGGTCGAGACGGTGCCGCACGACGCCAGCCTGAAGGCCGTCCTGCAGCGCTTCAAGGAGACCGGCTATTCGCGCCTGCCGGTCGAGAAGGACGGCGACATCGAGGGCGTCTATTTCCTGCGCGACTTCCTCGACGCCTTCGGCACCGGGCCGAAGCCCGATCCGGCCGCGCTCCTGCGTCAGGTCCCGATCGTGTCCGACCGCGCCGACGCGCTGGACGTGCTGAAGGTCCTGCGCGAGGGGCGCGACCACATCGCGCTGGTCTATGACGAGTTCGGCCATTTCGAGGGGATCGTCACCGCGGGCGACTTCCTCGGCGCGATCACCGGCGGCTTCGACAGCGACGCCAAGGACGAGCCCGCCATCATCGAGCGCGCCGACGGGTCGTGGCTGATCGCGGGCTGGATGCCGGCCGACGAGTTCCGCGACACGCTGGGGGTGCAGCTTCCCGACGAGGGCGAATACGACACGGTGGCGGGGTTCATCCTGTCGCTGATGGAGCGCCTGCCCGAGCTGGGCGAGTCGGTGACCTTCGGCGACTGGCGGTTCGAGGTGGTGGACATGGACGGCCGGCGCATCGACAAGATCCTCGCCAGCCGGTCACGCGACTGACCGCGGCCAGAGGCGGCCAGAGGCGGCCAGTGGCGGCCGGCGGCGCCGGGCGGCGGCCTGCGGATCGGGTGTCCCAGCGTGGGACATCTTTTTCCGCCTGCGATTTCAACGGGTTAGTTTCCGGCTTCACGAACGGTTAACCAGGACGGGCCGTCGCGGCCCCGGATCCGGCCGCCCGGTTATCGCCTAACGGGCGGCCGATTTTGCCTATCACGGTCCCCGGAACCAGCTTCTGCGACATCAGGCCCGGCATCCCGCCGGCCCACGGAAAGGACCTCGACATGCTGCCTGCTGTCACCAGAACCGCCACCGCCGCGCTGACCGCCCTTGCGATCGCGGCCGTCCCCGCCGCCCCCGCCAATGCCTGGGGCAAGAACGAGCAGAACTTCCTGAAGGGCTTCGCCGCGGCGGCGCTGGTCGGGCTGATCTACAACGAGGCGACCAAGCGGCCGAAGGCGACCGCCCCGGCGACGCCGGTCTATGCGCCGGCCCCGCAGGCGCCCAGCTACGGCTCGATCTACCAGACGCCCGCGGCGCGCGCCTTCCAGAGCTATTCGCCCGAGGAGCGGCGCGCGATCCAGCGCCGTCTGGCCGCCATGGGCTATTACCGGTCGGGGATCGACGGGTCGTTCGGCCCCGGCACCTATGCCGCCGTCACCGGCTATGCCCGCGACCGCGGGCAGGCGGAGCGGCTGGCCTCGGTCCAGACCGCGTTCTCGGTCTATGACGGGCTGCTTTACTGAGCAACGCGCGGCCCCCTGGCCGGCCCCCTGGCCGGCCCCCGCCCCTGACAGGCCCCTGCCCGGCCCGCCGCATCCGGCGGGCCGGCGCCTTTTCCGGCGCGTCGCCAAGGAATTCCCTCTGCCGCGCGTCCAACCTATCGTCATGCTTATGGAGACACCCGACGAGGCACTGGCGGCGGCCGCGGCGCTTGGCGACCGCGAGGCCTTTGCCGCGCTTCTGGCGCGGCACTACGACCGCCTGCTCGGGCTTTCCTTCCGGCTGACCGGCAGCCGCGCCGAGGCCGAAGACCTGACGCAGGACATCTGCTGCGCCCTGCCCGCCAAGCTTGCCCTCTACCGGCGCGAGGCGCGGTTCACGACCTGGCTTTACCGCGTGGCCGTCAACGCGGCGCATGACCGGCGGCGGCGGGCGGCGACGCGGACGCGCGCCGCGGCGGGCTGGGGCGAATGGGAGACCGCGCGCCGCGAGGAGATGGCGGCCGAGCAGGCGGCGCGGGACTGGCTGAGCGCGGCGATGGGCGGGCTGCCGCCGGAGCTGCGCGACACGGTGGCGCTGACGCTGGGCGAGGAGCTGACGCAGGCCGAGGCGGCCGAGGTGCTGGGCGTCAGCGAGGGCACCATCGCCTGGCGCATGAGCGAGGTGAAACGGAGGCTGCGCGCGGTGGCGCGCGCCGAGGGGATGCGATGACCGACGAACTCGAAGCCCTGCGCAAGGCCCTGAAGGCGGCGCCCCCGGCCGCCGATCCGGCGCGCCGCGAGGCCGCGCTGGCGGCGGCGATGGCGGCCTTCGACGCCCATCGCGCGCAGGCGGGCCAAGAAACGGCCGGGGCCGCGCGTCCCATGTCGGACCGCCCGCAACGGGCGGGGTTCCTGATAGGAGTACGTGCGATGCTTGAGAGAGTTTCCTTCCGCCCCGCCCTGGCCGCCACGGCCTCGGTCGCGGCGCTTGCCGTCGGCTTCGGGATCGTGATGACGCGGCCGCCGGAACTGCGCCCCGGCCCCGCGCCGGAGGCGGTGACGGCGCGCGACGAGGCGCCGCTGCCGCCGGCGCCGGACCTGACGGACAGGCGCGCGGCCACGCCCGAGGCGCGCAGCGACGCGCCGCCGGCGACGGCCGCGCCGGAGCCGCCCGCCGCCGCAACGGACGAGGCGCCCGCGTGGGCGGATGCCGCCCCGCCCGCCCCGCCCGCCCCGCCGCCGGCGAAGATGGCGGCGGATGCCGGGGCGGAGCGCGGGCGAAGCGCCGGAACGGCAGTGCCCGACGCCCTTGCGGCGGCTCCGGCCGGGACGGTCGCGGGCCTCGCCGAGGCCGATGCGCCGGCCCGGACGCAGGACGCGACGGCGATGGAGGCGGCCCCGGCCCCGGCCGCGATGCCCGCGGTCGTGGCCGCGCCCGGCGACGTGACTGCGCCGCCGCAGCCCGACACCGAGGCCTTCCCCGAGGCCGAGGCCAACCCGGTGCGGATCGTCGCGGAGGAGCCGGTCTCGACCTTCTCGATCGACGTCGATACCGCGTCCTATGCGGTGGTGCGCTCGTCGCTGATGGCGGGCGTCCTGCCGCCGCCCGACGCGGTGCGGATCGAGGAGATGGTGAACTACTTCCCCTATGCCTATCCGGCGCCGGAGGCCGGCGAGGCGCCGTTCCGCCCGACCGTCAGCGTCGTGCCGACGCCGTGGAACGAAGGCACGCGGCTGGTCCATATCGGCATCCAGGGCCGGATGCCGGCCGTCGCCGACCGCCCGCCGCTGAACCTCGTGTTCCTGATCGACACCTCGGGGTCGATGGAGGACCCCAACAAGCTGCCGCTGCTGATCCAGTCGTTCCGGCTGATGCTGGGCGAGCTGCGCCCCGAGGATCAGGTCGCCATCGTCACCTATGCCGGTTCGGCCGGGCTGGTCCTGGAGCCGACCCCGGCCGCCGACCGGGCGCGGATCGAGGCCGCGCTCGGCAGCCTTCATGCCGGCGGCTCGACCGCCGGCCAGGCGGGGCTGGAACAGGCCTATGCCGTCGCGGCGGGAATGGCGGCGGAAGGCGAGGTGACGCGCGTGATCCTCGCCACCGACGGGGACTTCAACGTCGGGCCGAGCGACCCGGAGGCGCTGAAGGACTTCATCGCGCGGGAACGCGAAGGCGGCATCTACCTGTCGGTGCTGGGCTTCGGGCGCGGCAACCTCGACGAGGCGACGATGCAGGCGCTGGCGCAGAACGGCAACGGGACGGCGGCCTATATCGACACGCTGTCGGAGGCGCAGAAGGTGATGGTGGACCAGCTGACCGGGGCGCTGTTCCCGATCGCCGACGACGTGAAGATCCAGATGGAGTTCAACCCGGCGGTGATCGCGGAATACCGGCTGATCGGCTTCGAGACGCGGGCGCTGGCGCGCGAGGACTTCAACAACGACCGGGTGGACGCGGGCGAGATCGGCGCCGGGGTGACGATGACGGCGATCTACGAGGTGACGCCGTTGGGCTCGCCCGCCGTCCTGTCCGACAGCCTGCGCTATCGGGCGGCCGAGCCGGCCGCGCAGGACGCCGCGGCGGCGCGGGCGGGGGAACTCGGGTTCCTCAAGCTGCGCTACAAGGAGCCGGGCGAGGCCGCGAGCCGGCTGATCGAGCTGCCGGTCGCGGCGGACCCGCAGCCGGCCACGGAGGACGTGCGCTTCGCCGCCGCGATCGCGGGCTTCGGGCAGCTCCTGACCGGGGGGAAGTATCTCGGCGACTGGGGCTGGGACGAGGCGATCGCGCTGGCGAACGGCGCCAGGGGCGCCGACCCCTACGGCTACCGCGCCGAGGCGGTGCAGCTGATGCGGCTGGCCGAGAGCCTGTCGCGGCGCTGAGGCCGGGGGGCCTGCCGGCACAACGCGAAGGGGCGCGTGAACTCACGCGCCCCGGAGGTTTCCGTCAGGGACGGGGCCCGGATCAGGCGGCGGCCTTCTCGACCGGCTTCGCCTCGATCGCCGGCGAGGCGGCGCGGGCGATCTCGATCCGGCGGGGCTTCAGCGCCTCGGGCACCTCGCGCACCAGATCGACATGCAGCATGCCATCGGCATGGGTGGCGCCGGTGACGCGGACATGGTCGGCCAGCGCGAAGCGGCGCTCGAAGGCGCGGGCGGCGATGCCGCGGTGCAGGTAGGTCCTGCCCTCGTCCTCGTTGGCCTTGCGGGCCGAGACGGTGAGCGTGCCGTCGCTGACCTCGACGTTCAGCTCGTCGGCGGTGAAGCCCGCGACGGCGACCGTGATGCGGTAGGCGTTCTCGCCGGTCTTCTCGATGTTGTAGGGGGGATAGGTGGGCTGGCTCACCTCGGAGGCGAGGACCCGGTCCATCAGGTCGGCGATGCGGTCGAAACCGACGGTCGCGCGGTAGAGGGGCGAAAAGTCGAAGCTGCGCATGGTCATCCTCATCAAGCGATGTGTGGTCATGCCCGCCAGTGCCATCGGCGGGCCGATGTGCCGGGACCCGTTGCGGCATCCCGGCAGGGGGGCATGTGGTGAACCGCCGCGGCGGTTTCAAGGGGTCGGCGGGGTGAGGAACCTGGCCCCGCCGGCGCGGGTCTCGCCGGCGGCGGAGAGGGTGGCGGCGGCGGCCGGGCCCGGCGGGCGGGCGGCGGCGAGGACGCGCTTCAGCGCCGCGATCGAGGCGGAAAGGTCCATGCCGTAGGCGGCGGGGACGGCGGCGTCGGGATCGCCCGCCGAGATGATCGAGACGATGCGCGCGCGCCGGCCGGAGAGGTCGAAGACGGGCGCGCCCGACGACCCGAAGGACACGTGGCAGTCGAAGGCGAAGAGCCCCGCCGCGCGCCCGGTGACGGCGCAGCCGCGTTCGATCGACAGCGCCGCGTCGCGCCCGGCGGCAAAGGAGACGACGGCGACCTCGGTCGCGCCCGGCGGCAGGGCGGCCACGGTGAAGGGCGCCGCCGTCGCCGCCGGGATCGGCGCGTCGAGCCGCAGGAGCGCCATGTCGTGGCGGATGCGCGCGGGCGAGACCGCCGCCGCCGGCTCGAAGGCGGGGTCCACCGCCGCCGCCGTCACGCCGCGGACGGCGACCGCCTCGCCGGCGCGCAGGCCGGCGCGGAAGCGGATCGCGGCTGGGTCGAAGGCGGCATGGCCGCGGGCGGCGTCAAACAGGCAGTGCGCCGCGGTCAGCACGGTGTCGGTCGCGATCAGGGTGCCGGTGCAGTAGGATCCGTCGGCGAGTTCGACGCGGCCGACGGCCTCCCAGCCCAGCAGGGCCTCGCGCAGGACCATCGCCCGCGGGCCGGTGCCCTCGGCCCGGGCCGGCCCGGCGACGGGCAGCACGGCGGCGAGCGCGGCGACGAACAGGGCGGCGGCGAGGCGCGGGCCGGGGCGCAGACCGGGGCGCGGGCCGGGGCGCGGGACGAGGCGCGGGCCGGGGCGGTGGCGGGCGAGAGGGACGAAGCGCGGGCGGGGCCGCGTCATGGCCTGAGGAACTTCGCGCCGTTGGCGTCGGGCGTCACCGTCATCAGCGTCGAGACCTTGGGCTTCGCCCGCCGGTAGCCGGCGGTGTCCTTGCCGATCTCCTCCATCAGGACGGCGAGGGGTTCCTCCATCGCGGTGCCGAGGGCGACGATGTCATCGCCCATCTCGGCCTTGGCCGAGACGACCGAGACGATGCGCGGCTCGCCGCCGTCGAGGGTGAAGACCGGCGCCCCGGAGGAGCCGAAGTTGACGTTGCAGGACAGGACCAGCACGTCGGTCTGGCGTTCGAGGACGTGGCAGTTCCGTTGCAGCGAGGGCGCCTCGGAGCGGTCGAGCGCATAGGACACCACCCCCACCGCGTCGCCCTCGTGCGGGTCGTGATCGGTCTTGAAGGGCCGGATCGAGGGCAGACGGATGGGCTGGTCGAGTTCGAGGATGGCGAGGTCGTAGGCGACCCGGTCCATCTTGTCGGGCCCCTCGTAGACGTAATCGGGATGCGGGATCGCGCGGCGGATGCCGCGGTAGGCCACGGCGCGGCCGTTGCGCCAGCCGGCGAGGAATTCCATCTCGGCGGGTTCGTAGGGGGCGCCGGTCGACTTGTCGAACAGGCAGTGCGCGGCGGTGAGGACATAGGTCGGCGCGATCAGCGAGGCGGTGCAGAAGCCGCTCGCCCCCATGTTCAGGCGCCCCACGCCTTCCCAGCCCTTGGTCTCGTCGGCGGTGACGAGCGTGGTCATGGTGCCGTCGCGGCTGTCCTCGGCCGCCGCGGCGCCCGCCACGCAGACCACGACCAGCACCGCGAGAAGCCCTTTGCGCATCCGGACGATCCTCTTCCCCGGCCCTTCTCTAGGGCCGACTTTGGGCAAGAATATGGCCCGGCCGCGGCGGGCGGAATGGCCTGCCGGCGCGCGCCGGGCGGCGTGTCATCGGGGCGACAGGGCGGCGGGCCGCGGCCCGCCGTTCGCCCAGTCGAGCAGGGCGACGGTGTGGACGACGGGCACCGCCGACGCCGTGCCGATCTGCATCAGGCAGCCGATGTTGCCGGCGGCGACGGCGTCGGGCCGGCATTCCATCAGGGTGGCGACCTTCCTCCGCTTCAGTTCGCCCGCGATCGCGGGCTGGAGCAGGTTGTAGGTTCCCGCCGAGCCGCAGCAGAGGTGGGCGTCGCGCGGTTCGACGACCTCGAATCCGGCGGCGCGGAGAAGGTCCTTCGGGGCCGACCGGACCCGCTGGCCGTGCTGGAGCGAGCAGGCCGCGTGATAGGCGATGCGGAGCGGCTCGGGCGCGCGCCCGGCCGGCGCGAGCCGGACGAGGAGCTCGGTCACGTCGAGGGCGAGCGCGGATATGCGGGCGGCGTCGGCGGCGCGGGCGGGATCGTCGCGGAACATGTGGCCGTAGTCCTTGACGGTGGTGCCGCAGCCCGAGGCGTTGACGACGATGGCGTCGAGGCCGGCGCCGGCGGCCTCGCGCGCCCAGGCGGCGAGGTTGCGCGCCGCGAAGGCGTGGCTTTCGGCGGTGCGGCCCATGTGGTGGGAGAGCGCCCCGCAGCAGCCCGTGCCGCGCGCGACCACGACCTCGCAGCCGAGCCGGGTGAGCAGGCGGACCGTCGATTCGTTGATCGAGGTGTCGAGCGCCCGCTGCGCGCAGCCGGTGAGTAGCGCGACGCGCATCCTCCGGTCGCCGGCGGCGGCGAAGACCTGCGGCTCGTCCTGGCGCGAGACGGGGGGGATGCGGGCGGGCGCCATGTCGAGCATGGCGCGCAGGCGGGCGTCGGGGACGAGCGCGCGGAAGGGGCGCGCGAGCCGCGCCGCGCGGAGCGCCAGCCGGAAGCGCCGGGGATGGGGCAGGATCGCCGCCAGCATCCGCCGCAGCGCGCGGTCGGCGAGGGGGCGGCGGTAGGTCCGTTCGATATGGGCGCGGGCGTGATCGACGAGGTGCATGTAGTCCACGCCCGAGGGGCAGGTCGTCATGCAGGCGAGGCAGGACAGGCAGCGGTCGATGTGGCGGACGGTCCGCGCATCGGCGGGGCGGCCGGATTCCAGCATGTCCTTGATCAGGTAGATGCGCCCGCGCGGGCTGTCTAGTTCGTCGCCGAGGACCTGGTAGGTCGGGCAGGTCGCGGTGCACATGCCGCAGTGGACGCAGGTGCGCAGGATGCGGTTGGCGCGGGCGGTCGCCGGATCGGCAAGCTGTTCGGGGGTGAAGAAGGTCTGCATCGCGGGTCAGTCCATCAGGCCGGCATTGAGGATGCCGCGCGGATCGAAGCGCGCGCGCAGGCCGCGCGACAGCGCCGCGACGGCGGGGGATTCGGGTTCGAGGACAGGCACCGCGGGGGCCGCGCCGGGCGCCGCCGTGCGCATCAGCGTGGCGTGGCCGGAATAGGGACGGGCGCGGGCGCGGGCGTCGGTGCCCGCGGGCAGGACGGCCCAGACGAGCCCGCCGCCCCAGTCGAGCACGACCGGCACGCCGAGCCTCGCGGCGACGCCGGGCGCCTGCGAGGGGCGGATCGAGAAGCGCCAGAGGTCGCCCGGCCTGTCCCGGAGCGGGGCGGCCCCGGCGACATCGCGCCAGATCCGTGCCGAGACCTCCGGGTCGCGTTCGACATGTGCCGCCCCGAGGCGTCCGGCGAGGCGCCCGGCGCGGTAGGCGACCGAGGCGGCCAGTCCCTCGATGCGGATCAGCGCCCCGGTGCCGGGCAGCCAGGCCGCGCCGGTGACGTCATAGGGCGAGGTCAGGGCGGCGGTCATGGCGGCGACGGCCGCGGCGGCATCCGGCGCCGGGACGATCAGCGTCGCCACCGCGCCGGCGGCGGGCAGGAGCTTCAGGCTGACCTCGGTCAGGACGCCGAGGGTGCCGCGGGCGCCGGCCATCAGCCGGGCGAGATCGTAGCCGGTGACGTTCTTCATCGTCCGCCCGCCGTTGCGGATCACGGTGCCGGTGCCATCGACGGCGCGCAGCCCGATCAGGCTGTCGCGCGCGGCGCCGGCCTGGACCCGGCGCGGCCCGGAGGCATTGGCCGCGATCGCGCCGCCGATCGTCGGGCGGCCCGGCGCGCCGAGCAGCGCCCGCCAGTCCGGCGGCTCGAAGGGCAGGCGCTGGCCCTCGGCGGCGAGGGCGGCCTCGATCTCGTCGAGCGGCGTGCCGGCGCGGGCGACGAGGGTCAGCGTCTGCGGTTCGTAGAGCACGATCCCGGTCAGGCCGGCGACCGAGAGGACGGTGCCGGGGCAGGCGCGGGCCAGGGGCCGGGTGCCGCCGCCGCGGATCGCCAGCGGCCCGGACGCGCTGCGCACCGCCTCGGCAAGCTCGGCCTCGGAGGCCGGCGCGATCACGCCGCCGCACCGCGCCGCGCGGCCGAGAGGCCGAGCGGGAAGACCTTGGCCGGGTTGAGCCGCCAGGCCGGATCGAAGACGTCCTTGACGCGCATCTGCGCCTCGATGTCGGCGGGGGTGAACTGGACCTCCATCAGGTCGCGCTTCTCGATGCCGACGCCGTGCTCGCCGGTCAGGCAGCCGCCGGCCGCGACGCAGAGGCGCAGGATGTCGGCGCCGAGCGCCTCGGCGCGGTCGAGATCGCCCGGCCGGTTGGCATCGAAGATGATGAGCGGGTGCAGGTTGCCGTCGCCGGCGTGGAAGACGTTGGCGACGGGCAGGCCGGCGGCGGCGGACAGCTCGCCGATCCGCTTCAGCACGCCGGCCAGCGCGGAGACGGGGATCGTGCCGTCGAGGCAGATGTAGTCGCCGAGCTGGCCCATGGCGCCGAAGGCGGACTTGCGGCCGAGCCAGATCCGGCGCGCCTCGTCCTCCGAGGCCGCCTCGCGGAACTCGACCGGGTCGTGGCGGGACGCGATCTGGCGGATCAGGCCGATCTGTTCGTCGATCTCGGCGGGGCTGCCCTCGACCTCGACGATGAGCAGGGCCTCGCAGTCGGGGTAGCCGGCGCGGGCGAAGTCCTCGCAGGCGCGGATGCAGGGCCGGTCCATGAACTCGATCGCCACCGGCAGGATGCCGGCGCGGATGATGTCGGCGACGCAGGCGCCGGCGATCTCGTTGGCGGCGAAGCCGATCAGGACCGGGCGCGCGCCCTCGGGCCGGGGCAGGATGCGCAGCGTCGCCTCGGTGACGATGCCGAGCTGGCCCTCGGCGCCGCAGACGACGGCGAGAAGGTCGAGCCCGCCCGCGTCCATCTGCGGGCCGCCGAGTTCGACCACGGTGCCGTCGTGGAGGACCATGGTCACGCCGAGCAGGTTGTTGGTCGTCACGCCGTATTTCAGGCAATGCGCGCCGCCCGAGTTCATGCCGATGTTGCCGCCGATCGCGCAGGCGAGCTGGCTGGACGGGTCGGGGGCGTAGAAGAACCCCTCCGCCTCGACGGCGGCGGTAACGGAAAGGTTGGTGCGCCCGGCCTGGACGCGGATCAGGCGGTCGGCGAGGTCGGTCTCGAGCACGGCGTTCATGCGCGCGAGGCCGACGAGCACCGCGTCGGGCGTCGGCAGGGCGCCGCCGGCGAGCGAGGTGCCGGCGCCGCGCGGCACCACGGGGACGCCCTCCTCATGGCAGATGCGCATGACGGCGGCGACCTCGGCGGTGCTGCGCGGCAGGACCACGCAGAGCGGCGGGCAGCGGTAGGCGGTGAGCGCGTCGCATTCGTAGGCGCGGGTTTCGGCGGGGTCGTCGATCACCGCATCGGCGGGCAGGGCCGCGCGCAGGCGGGCGACGATCGCGTCCCGCCGCGCGAGGATGCCCGCGTCCGGCACCGGCATGTCCATCGGCCCCTCCGGTCGCACGAGGTGTTTCCCTGCGAGTTAGGCCCTTGCCGCGGCCTTGTCCACCGTCGTCCGCCGTCGTCCACCGTCGTGCGCTGGCCACGGAAGGCGCGGCGCGGCGCCCGACGGCCTTTCGCATCGCGCCGCCGGGGACTAGGGTCCGCGCCATGTCGCCCGCCGCCTTCATGTCGCTGTTGACGCCCGCCGACCTTGCCGCGCTGGCGTTCCTTCTCGCCGCCTGGTGGGCGACGGGGCGCGTCATCGAGCATCCGCCCGCGGAGCACCCCTCGGTCGCCGTCCTGATGAACGCCTACCGCCATGCCTGGATGCGCGAGATGGTGACGCGCCAGCCGCGCATCTTCGACGCCTCGATCATGGACAACCTGCGCACCGGCACGACCTTCTTCGCCTCGGCCTGCCTGATCGCCATCGGCGGCGGCGTCGCGCTGATCGGCAATGTCGAGCGGCTGGCCAGCATCGCCGGCGCGGTCACGCAGCAGGAGCGGCCGGAGCTGTTCTGGGAGGTGAAGATCCTGGCCGCGATCCTGTTCGTGACCACGGGGCTTCTGAATTTCGTCTGGGCGCACCGGCTGTTCGCCTATTGCGCCATCGTGATGGCGGCGGTGCCGAACGACACCGGCGATGACGCGGCGCTGCCGCGCGCGGCACAGGCGGCGGAGCTGAACATCGCGGCGGCCAAGAACTTCAACCGCGGGCTGCGCGCCGTCTATTTCGCGCTCGGGACGCTCGGCTGGCTGGCCGGGCCGGCGGCGCTGGCGGTGACGACCGCCGTCACGGTGCTGGTCATCCTGCGGCGCGAGTTCTGGTCGGGCTCGCGCCGGGTGCTGATGCGGGACACGCCGAAATGATCGCCACGGCGGGGCCGATGTGGCAGGCTGCGGCCATGCGACTGATTGCCGCCCTGATCGGCCTTGCCGCCGGTCTTCCCTGCCAGGCCGATGCGCCCGAGATCGTTGCGGCGGAGGCCTACATGGGCCGGATGGGCTGGACCGTCAGGGTGACGCTGCGCCACGAGGACAGCGGCTGGGATCACTATGCCTCGGGCTGGAGCGTCGCCCTGCCCGACGGGACGGTGGTGGGCGAGGCGGAGCTGCGCAAGCCCCATGTCGGCATCCCGGAGTTCGAGACCAAGCTCAAGGGCATCGACGTGCCGCCGGGCACGACCTATCTGCTGATCCGCGCACGCTGCAACCTCGTCGGCTGGTCGCCGGCGGTGACGCGGGTGGACCTTCCGGCGGCGGGCGAACGGGCGCCCTGACTAGCGCCGGCCCTCGCGCAGCCAGGCGGCCACCGCCAGGAGCGCGGCGAGAAGCAGGAAGGCCCAGGGCGGCAGCAGCGCCGCGATGCGGATGTCGGTGGTGACATAGGCCTCGCGCGGGGTGATCCCGATCCAGCCGCGCCCGATCGCGGGCCGCCCGGCGCGGACCTGGCGGATGTCGGGCAGGCCCTCCTCGGCGCGCAGCGCCCCGCCATTCGTGGCCGCCGCCGCCGGGCCGATCACAGCGTCGGAGGCGATCGTCTCCTCGAACTCGCGCGGGGCGGGCGGGCCGATCGCATAGACCCGTTCCAGCGTGCCGTCGCCGAGCCGGTAGAGGCCGATGCCGGGCGCCGTCCATTCGCCGGTGAAGCGCCCGGGCTCGGCCTCGGTCAGCTTCACCACGGCCTGCGCCCCGTCCGGCCCGGTGACGGTGACATCGCCCGCCGTCCCGGCCAGCGTGCGCCGGGTGATCCGCATCGTCAGCCCCTCCGCCTCGACCGAGAGCGCCTCCTCCTCGAGCTGGGGCTCCTTCATCAGCCAGTGGGCGAGGCGGCGCAGCAGTTCGAGCTGCGGCCCGCCGCCCTCGAAGCCGCGCCCCCAGAGCCAGGCCTGATCGGAGGCGAGAAGGGCGATGCGTCCCTCGCCGGCGCGGTCGAGGATGAGGAGCGGCCGGCCGCCGGCGCCTTCCATCACCACGTCGCCGGTCGGATCGGAGACCTCGACGATGCGCAGCCAGCGGCCCCAGGGCGGGTCCTCCGCGGCGGCGGCGCCCTCCGGCGGCGGGCCGGCGCGCGGCGAATGGGCCTCGAGCCCCTCGGTCACCGGATGGCGGCGGCCGAGATCGGTGACGGCGGGGGTATAGCCTTCGTCCACCACGACGCCGGTCGGCGCGGCGGGAAGGATGTCGCCGACGCCGGAATAGTAGAGGCTTTCGACGGTGGCGAAGTCCGGCCCCGCCGAGACCAGCACCGCCCCGCCGCGCAGGACATAGTCGCGGATGTTGTCGAGATAGGCGGCGGGCAGGATGCCCCGCAGCTTGTAGCGGTCGAAGATGATGAGGTCGAATTCGTCGATCTTGTCCACGAACAGCTCGCGCGTCGGGAAGGCGATCAGCGACAGTTCGGTGACCGGCACGGCATCCTGCTTGTCGGGCGGGCGCAGGATGGTGAAGTGGACGAGATCGACGGAGGAATCCGATTTCAGCAGGTTGCGCCAGGTGCGTTCGCCGGCATGGGGCTCGCCCGAGATGAGCAGGACGCTGAGCCGGTCGCGGACGCCGTTGATCTGGAGCACGACGGCGTTGTTGCGGTCGGTCAGTTCGCCCGCGAGCGGCTCGACGCCGATCTGGATCACGTTCTGCCCGCCATGGCGCAGGGTGACGGGAAGCTGGAGCACCTCGTTCACCGGGACGACATAGGTCTCGGGCGGGTCGCCATCGACGCTGATGCTGAGTTCGGCGGGCTGGCCGGCGAGGGCCGCCGGCAGCGCGCCGAGTTCGGCCACGCGCAGGGAGAGGGTGAGCGGTTCGCCGATGATCCCGAAGGCGGGCGCGGCATCGACGACGAGGCGGCGGTCCCAGTCGGCGGCGAAGCCGGTCTGGATCAGGTTCAGCGGCGCCGGCAGGGGCGGCGCGAGGCCGATGTCGTGGATCTGGCCGTCGCTGATGACGATGGCGCCGGCGACGCGCGCGCGGGGGGCCTCGGAGAGGAGCCGCGCCAGCGCGGTCATCACCAGGCTTCCGGCATTGTCGGCGCCGTCGCCGACCTCGGCGATGCGGAGTTCGGTTCCCGGCAGGGCGGCGATCTCGTCGCGGACGCGGGCCAGCGCGGCGTCGGTCTGCGCCGTCCGTCCCGGCAGCGCCTGGCTTGACGAACGGTCGACGACGAGAAGGACGATGTCGCTCTGGTAGGCGCGCAGCTCGGTCTGGAGCGAGGGCTGGGCCAGCGCGAGCAGCACCGCCGCGGCGGCGAGGGCGCGCAGCCAGGCCCCGGCGAGGCCGCGCCAGAAGGCGAGCGCGACGAAGAGCGCCGCGGCGCCGGCGAGGGCCCAGACCACGCCCCAGGGAAAGAGCGGATCGAAGACGATGGTCTGGCCGTTCACTGCCCGAGCCTTTCGAGCAGCGCCGGCACATGGACCTGGTCGGATTTGTAGTTCCCGGTCAGCACATGCATGATCAGGTTGATGCCGAAGCGGTAGGCGACCTCGCGCTGGCGTTCGCCGCCGGCGCCGCGCCCGACCGGGAACATCCAGGCGCCGCGCTCGTCGATCGCCCAGGCGGCGGCCCAGTCGTTGCCGCCGATCACGACCGGCGTCACCCCGTCGTTGAGGTTGCGGAAGGGCATCCCCTCGGCCAGTTCGGCATCGGGCGGCGCGGCCTCGACCCAGATCGTCCGGCCGTCGAAGCGGCCGGGGAAATCCTGCAGGAGGTAGAAGGACCGCGTCAGCACGTGGTCGGCGGGAATCGGTTCGAGCGGCGGGATGTCGAGCGGCGCGGCGAGCGCCTGGAGCCGCCGCCCGGCGGCGGTCGAGGCGCCGAAGCCCGCCACGTCGGCGTCGCGGGTGTCGAAGAGGATCATGCCGCCCGAGCGCAGGTAGCGGTTGAGCCTGGCATAGGCCTGGGGCGAGGGGGCGGGCTGGGACTCGGTCACCGGCCAGTAGAGGAAGGTGAGCACGCTGAGGTCGTCGGTCTCGAGATCGACGCCGACGGGCAGGATGGGCTCGACCGAGGTGCGGGCGAAGAGCACGTCCGAGAGGCCGAGGAGCCCCGCCGCCGAGACCATGTCGGTGCGGGTGTCGCCGGTCCGCACATAGGCGAGGACGACGTTGCCCGCGGCCTCGATCAGGCGCTCCTCGGCGCTGTCCTGGGCGCGCGCCGCGCCCGCCCCGCCGACCGCCGCGGCGCCGGCGAGGAGCAGGACGGCGGCGGCGGCGGCCGCGACCCCGCTGCCCGCGGCGCGCAGCCGCCCGGAGACGGCGAGCGAGGCGATCACGTCGAGCATCAGCGCGACCAGTGCCGCGGCGAGGAGCCAGCCCTTGAGCGGCCGCTCGGCGGCGGCCGCGGCGCCTTCGACCGCAACCCCGTCCGGCCACACCGCCGGCGCGAGGCTCTGCCCCGGCGCGACGGCGTTGAGCGCGAGCCGGCGGTCCTCGCCGGTGTAGAGGCCGGGCGGGGTCGCCCGCGAGGCCACGCCGGGGCGCAGCGCCTCGCCGGAGACGCCGGCCATGTCGCCGGCATCGGAGAGTTCGCCGAAGGCGTCCATCACGCGGTCGGGCACCCAGGTCGTCCCGGCCAGCGCGGCGGCGTCGAGCGGATCGGGGCGCGCGGCGACGGCGAGCCGTTCCAGCATCTGCACGAAGAGGCCCGAGAGCGGCAGTCCCGACCATTCGGCGTTGGCGGTGACGTGGAAGAGGACGACGCGGCCCTCGCCGACGTCGCGCGCGGTGACGAGCGGCGTCCCGTCGGCCAGGGTCGCGATCGTGCGGCGGGCGAGGTCCGGGCCCGGCTCGGCCATCACCTGCGCGCTGACCGCCACCTCGGCGGGCACCGGCAGGCCGTGGAAGGGCGAGCCTTCGGGGAAGGGCGCGATGGTCTTGGGCGCGCCCCAGGTCATGGCGCCGCCGACGCTGCGCCCGCCGGCGCGCAGGCGCACCGGCAGCAGGGGGTCCTCCTCGGCGCGGCCGACATCGGAGGCGGCGAGGCGGGGGCCGGCAAAGCGCACGAGGATGCCGCCCCGCGACACCCAGTCGAGAAGCTCGGGCGCCTCGGCGATGCGGGCCACGTCGGCGAGGATGATGGTATCGGGATCGGCGAGCAGCACGTCGCTGAGCGTGCCGCCGATGATGTCGGCCGAGGGCGCCAGCGCCTGACGCAGGTAATGCGAGGGCGAGAGGAGTTCGAGCCCCTCGCGGTCGCCGCCGCCGTCGATCAGCGCGATCTCGCGGCGCCTGAGCCCGTCATCGGCCAGCGCCACCGCGCCGGCCGACCGGACGCCTGCGATCTCGAAGCGGACGACGCGGTTGCGCAGTTCGGGCGGCAGGTCGAAGCGGGCGGTGGCCTCGGTCGCGCCGGCCGCGAAGTCCGCGGTGACGCGGGCGAGTTCGCGCTCGACCCCGGCGGGGTCGGGGCCGAGCGCCGCGATCTCGGCCTGGTCGGCGGCGGTGCCCTGCGAGCGCAGCACGGCGAGGGTGACGGCGCCGTCCTCGAAACCCGGCGGGCGCAGCCCGAGCACCGGGCGCGCCGGCTGGAACACGGTCAGCGTCCCGCGCGCGCGCAGCACCTCGGTCAGCCCCTCGCGCCCCGCGCGCGCCAGCCCGTCCGACAGCCAGAGCGTGTCGAAGGCGGTCTCCGGCAGGGCGGCGGCGAAGGCGGCGACCTCGGCCGGATCGGGCTCCCAGGGCTTCGGTTCCACCGAGGGCAGTTCTCCCAGCACCGCGTCGGCGGCGCGGAACTCGACCGCGGCGCCGGGCAGGTCGGTCAGGCTGACCACCGCCACGGGGCGGCCGGCGCGCCCGGCCTCGGCGATCGCCTCGGCCATCCGGGCGCTGCGCGCGTCCCAGTCGCGGGCGTCCGCCCAGGTCCCGTCGGCGACGATCAGGAGCGGGCCGCCGCCCGGCGCGGCGCGGTCGGGGTTCAGGACCGGCCCGGCGAAGCCGACGATCAGCGCCGCGACCGCCAGCACGCGCAGGAGCAGGAGCCACCACGGGGTCCGGTCGGCGGTGGCGTCGTCGTCCTTCAGGCCGAGCAGCAGCACGACGCCGGGGAAGCGGCGGCGGACAGGCGCCGGCGGGATCGCGCGCAGGATCAGCCAGAGGACCGGCAGCGCGGCGAGCGCAAGCAGGAGCCAGGGCGCGGCGAAGGCGACGGGTCCGATCATCATCGCGCCGGCCCCCTGGCGTCGAGCCCGTGATAGAGCCAGAGCAGGGCGCCGAGCGCGGGGGCGCCGGTGACGTGGCGGCCGAAGAGCCAGCCCGCCCGCCGCGCCAGCGCCGCGACCTGCGCCTGGCGGTCGGAGAGGCGGGACAGGTAGCGCCCGCGCAGGCTGTCGGCCTTCTTCGTCTCGTGGCGGAGGCCGCCGGCCATGCTTTCGAACAGGGTCCGCCCGGCATAGGGGAAGGTCTCCTCGGCGGGATCGAGGACCTGGAGCAGGACGCCCTTCACGCCGCGGTCCGCCGCCGCGGTCAGCGCCGCCGCGGTGGCGGCGGGATCGCCGAAGAAGTCCGAGATGAAGACGGCCCGGGCATGGGCCGGGATCATTGCCGCGTCGGGCGCGCCGTAGTCGCCGCCGCCGCCGCCCGCCGCGAGCGTGGCCGCGAGGCGCTGGAGCTGGAGTTCGCCGGCGCGCGGCGGCAGTCCGGCCGCGGTCAGGCCGACCCGTTCCCCGGCGCGGACGAGAAGGACGGCGAGCGCCAGCGCAAGCAGGCGCGCGCGCTCGCCCTTCGGCGGCCGGTCCGGCCCGCCGGTGAAGTCCATCGAGCGCGCGCCATCGACCCAGAGCGCGACCGACTGCGCCGCCTGCCATTCCTTTTCGCGCACGTAATGCGCATCCGACCGCGCCGAGCGCCGCCAGTCGATGGCGCGGGCCGCGTCGCCGCCATGGGCCGGCCGGTACTGCCAGAACTCGTCGCCCATGCCGGCGCGGCGGCGGCCATGGGCGCCCATCTGGACCGCGGCGGCAAGCTGTTCGGCGGCGGCGAGCAGGGGCGGCAGCCCGCCCGCCAGCCCCTCGGCACCCCCGCGCAGGCGGGCGGCGCCGGTGGCCGCGGCCTCGGTCATGCCGCCGCCTCGGTCCGCGTCACCTCGGCCGTGACGCGGCCGATGAGGTCGCCGAGCGTGGTGCCGGAGGCGCGCGCGGCGTAGCTGAGCGCCATCCGGTGCACCATCACCGGCCGCGCCAGCGCCGCGACATCCTCGGCCGAGGGCGCGAGCCGCCCGTTGAGCAGCGCCCGCGCCCGCACCGCCAGCATAAGCGCCTGGGCCGCGCGCGGCCCCGGCCCCCAGCTGACGCCCTGCGCGACATGCGGCGAGGCGCCCGGCTCGTCGGGGCGGCAGGCGCGCACGAGATCGAGGATCATCTCGACGACCTTGTCGCCCACCGGCATCCGCCGCACCGTCGTCTGCGCCGCGATCAGCTCCTCGGGGGTGAAGACGCGGTGCGATTCGGCGCTCTCGGTGCCGGTCGTCGCGATCACGATCTCGCGTTCGGTCGCGCGGTCGGGATAGTGGACGTCGATCTGGAACAGGAAGCGGTCGAGCTGCGCCTCGGGCAGCGGATAGGTGCCTTCCTGTTCGATCGGGTTCTGGGTGGCCAGGACATGGAACGGCCGGCCGAGGGGGCGGTGTTCGCCGGCGATCGTCACCTGCTTTTCCTGCATCGCCTGCAGCAGGGCCGACTGGGTGCGGGGCGAGGCGCGGTTGATCTCGTCGGCCATCAGGAGCTGGCAGAAGACCGGGCCCTCGATGAAGCGGAAGGCGCGGGTGCCGTCGCGGCCGGTCTCGAGCACCTCCGAGCCGAGGATGTCGGCCGGCATCAGGTCCGGCGTGAACTGGATGCGGTTCGACCTGAGCCCCATCACGGTCGCCAGCGTGTCCACCAGCATCGTCTTGCCGAGGCCGGGCAGGCCGACGAGAAGCCCGTGGCCGCCGCAGAGCAGCGCCGCGAGCGACAGTTCGACGACGCTGTCCTGGCCGATGAAGCGCCGGTTGACCGAGGCGCGCGCCTCGGCCAGCTTTCCGCCGAGCGCCTCGATCTCGTCCAGAAGCGCAGGGTCGGCCATGTCAAAATCTCCGGTTCAGTGCTAACGGGGCGTGCTATGCCGACCATAAAGGCAGATATCGCCGACCACACCAATGGCAAAATGACCCGCCACAAATGATCGTGAAACCCTCGGCCGACACGCTGGCATCCGCCGCCCGGGCGGCGGCGCGGAAGGGACCGCCGCCGGTGCACCTGTGGAATCCGCCCTTCTGCGGCGACATCGACATGGAGATCCGGCGCAACGGGACCTGGTTCTACCTCGGCACGCCGATCGGGCGGCCGGCGCTGGTGAAGCTCTTCGCCTCGATCCTCCGGAAGGACGGCGACGCCTATTTCCTGGTGACTCCGGTCGAGAAGGTCGGCATCCGGGTCGAGGACGCGCCCTTCGTGGCGGTGGACGCGGAGGTGGAGGGCGAGGGGCGCGGGCAGCGGATCACCTTCACCACCAATGTCGAGGACGTGGTGACGGCGGGGCCGGAGCATCCGATCCGCGTCGTGCGCGATCCGGCCACCGGCGAGCCTTCGCCCTATGTCCGCGTCCGGCGCAACCTCGAGGCGCTGATCGACCGCAAGACCTTCTACCGGCTGATCGACCGGGGCGTGCACGAGGCGCATGCGGGCGAAAGCTGGTTCGGCCTGTGGTCGGATGGCGCCTTCTTCCCGGTCATCCCCTCGGCGGAGCTGCCCTGATGCCGCGGCTTGCGGCCAACCTGTCGCTGCTTTTCACCGAACTGCCGCTGATGGAGCGTTTCGCGGCGGCGCGGGAGGCGGGGTTCGAGGGGGTGGAGATCCTTTTCCCCTACGACTGCCCGGCGCAGGACCTGCGCGACCAGCTGGTCTGGAACGGCCTTGCCTTCGTCCTCCTCAATCACCCGCCGCCGAACTTCGCCGGCGGGCCGCAGGGCTATGCCGCCGTGCCGGGGGCGGAGGAGCGGTTCCGCCGCGACTTCGAGCGGGTGCTGCGCTATGCCGGGGTGCTGAAGCCCGCGCATGTCCACATCATGGCGGGCGTGGCCGAGGGGGAGGCGGCGCGGGCGGCCTTCGTCGCCAACCTGCGCTGGGCGGCGGAGCGGGCGCCGCGGCAGGGCCTGACGATCGAGCCACTGAACCGGGCGGACTTCCCCGGCTATTTCCTGGCGGATTACGAGCTGGCCGCCGGGATCATCGCCGAGGTCGGGGCGCCGAACCTGCGGCTGCAATTCGACAGCTATCACGCGCAGGCGATCACCGGCGACGCGATGGCGGTCTGGGACCGCCACCGGCACATCGCCGGCCATGTCCAGATCGGCGGCTATCCCGGCCGGACGGAGCCGGACCGCGGCGCGGTGGACCACGCGGCCTTCCTCGCCCGGCTCGAGGCGGAAGGCTATGGCGGCTGGGTTGCGGCGGAATACCGCCCCGTCGCGGGGACGGCGCAGGGCCTGGGCTGGCTGGCGCCGCAGCGCTGACGGCGCCTTCCCCCCCGCCGGGCGGCGGCGCCGCCGGGGTCAGGAGGCGGAGGGACGCCCGTGGCAGTCCGGCCCCGCGCAGGTGCCCGCCGGCGTCTCGGCCTGGAGCGTCGCATGGGCGACGCCGAACTCGGTCGCGAGCACATGCCGCACCCGCGCCGTGACCTCGGCCGCGTCGGCGCCCTCGGCGACGACGACATGCGCCTCGACCGAACTGCGCCGCTCGTCGATCTGCCACCAGTGCAGGTGGTGCATCCCGGCGACGCCGGGAATGTCCGCGATGCGCCCCGACAGGGCCGCGACATCGCCGCCCTCGGGCGCGCCGAGCATCAGGATGCGCACGACCGGGCCGGCCGCGCGCAGGCTGTGCACGAGGATCCAGGCCGAGATGCCGAGGGTCACGAGCGGGTCCACGTAGCGCCAGCCGAAGAGCAGGATCAGCGCCCCGCCGAGCGCGACGGCGAGCGAGGTCGCCGCGTCGGTCAGGTTGTGCAGGAAGGCGGCGCGGATGTTCACGCTGTCCCGCGCCATGCGCCAGGTCAGCAGCGTCGTGCCGCCGTTGACCGCGAAGGCGAGGAGCGCGAGGACCACGACCACCCAGCCGGTGACTTCGGGCGGGTCGAGCAGGCGGACCACCGCCTCGCCGGCGAGCCAGACCGAGACGAGAACGAGGGTGGTGTAGTTGACGAGCGCCGCCACCACCTCGGCCCGGGCATAGCCGAAGGACATCGCCGGCGTGGCGGCGCGGCGCGCGATGCGGCGGGCCGCGAAGGCGAGGACGAGCGCGAGGACGTCGGAGAGGTTGTGCATCGCGTCGGCGATGAGCGCGATCGAGCCCGACACGATCCCGCCCGCGATCTGCGACAGGCTGAGGATCAGGTTCAGCGCGATGGCGGCGCCGACCCGGCGGTCGCCGGCGGCGGCGGAGGGGCCGTGCGCGTGGCGGTCATGGCGGTGGGCGTCGTGGTGGGCGTCGTGGTGGGCGTGCGGCATGGGCCGACCGTCCGGCGGCGGGCGGGCAAAGTCAACGTCCGGGGCTCAGCGGCGGAAGGGTGCCGGACGCAATCCCCGGGCCGCGGAGTCGGCGATCCCGGCCACGCGGGCGGCCCGCGTGCCGGCGCCCTTCGCCGTCTTGAGCCATTCGAGCGCGCCGCGCCGGACCGATTTCGGGAAGCCGTCCCAGACGGCGCGGGCGTCGGGGGTGAAGGCGGCGGCAAGATCGGCCGGCAACTCGAGACGTTCGACATCGTCGAGGAAGCTCCACATGCCGCTTGCCTTCGCCGCCGCGATCCGGGCCAGCCCCGCCGGGGTCATCGCGCCGCTGGCGATGGCGCGTTCGGCATGGGCCCGGTTGACCGCCGACCACGCGCTGCCGTCCTTTCTGGGCGAGATCAGGAGCATGGTGCGCCCGGCGTCGAGTCCGCGCGGCAGGCTGTCGATCCAGCCCCAGCAGAGCAGTTCCTCGACGATCGCGGGATGGGGCACGTGGTCGGGCGACGGCTTGCGGAAGGTGACCAGCCAGTGCGACCCGGCGGTGGCGTGGTGCGCGGCGAGGAAGGCCCGCAGGTCAGCGCGGGAGCGGATCTCGATGCGCGGGAGGTCGTCGAGGGCGCGCGACATGGGCAGATAGCCTAGGGCACCGCGCCGTGGCGGCAAGCCCGCCCGGCCCGCGCCGCAAACAGGCAGCGGATCATTCGCCCAGGGGGCGCAGGATCAGGCCGGTTTCGCCCTGGAGGACCATGACGCTCTGGTCGAGCGGCCCTGTCTTCTGGCGGTCCTCGAAGATGCCGACGCCGGCCTCCTCGATGTTATCGAAGAGAGCGATGAGTTCCGGCGACGTACCGATCTTCAGATGGGAGTTCTCGCCGGCCTCCCTGACGTCGCTCACGTCAACGATGCTGACATCGAGTCCGCCGAGTTCTGCCGGCGAGCGCACGCGGCCGAGGCGTTTGCGGTCCCCGCGGAGGAAGCCGGACACGGCCAGGGCCTTGTCGTCGTCCGACACCACGAGATGGATGGGAACACCCGCCGCCAGCACCGGGCCGGCCTGGCGGCGGAAGACGTCGATGTCGAGGTCCGCGGAGACGAGAACGACGGCCTCGATCCTGTCGAGGGCGGCCTGTTCGCCGCGCTGGGCCATCGCGAGCAGCGATTCCATCGTCACGAAGGTGCCCATCGAGTGGGCGAACACGGTGATCCCCTCGAGCCGCGTCCGCGACAGGAGCCGCAGCGTTTCGGCGAGGTTCTCGCGGGCGAAGAGCGCGCTCTCCCGGTCGGTGAGATAGGCCGTCAGATGGGCGCGCGAGGGCCAGGTGTAGAGGACCCCGAGGCCCGGCGTCTCGAGATCGTAGCGCAGCTGGGCGTCCTTGATCAGGGCTTCCGCGAAGTTCGTGTTGTAGCCGTGGACGAAGACGAAACCCTTGCGCCTGCCGGGGGCAAGGCCGGCGCTGCGGCTGTCGATCAGGCGGCGGAACGCCTCGCCGTCGGGCAGTGCCGCCGCCCCGGTGACGAGGAAGTCGCGCGCCGGGTCCGGACGCCCCTTCGGATAGCGGATCGTGCCCGGCTTGCGATCCGGCGGCACCGAGACGTCGAAGGTGGCGAAGCTGGTCCGGTCGCTGCGTTCGGCCGTGAAGTATTGGGGGGCGCTCGCGGGCGCCCGCGACGAGGCGACGATGATCGGCATCGTCGTCGCCCCGGAGGCGGTGGCGTCCGGTGCGACGGCGATGGTTCCGCGCGTCCCGCAGGCCGCAATCAGAGCGACGAGCAGTCCAGACGCGGCAAGCCGCGTCGTCCGGCGCGGGGCGAGACCGGCGCCCTGCGGCTGATCCTTCCGGCCTGGCCGGTCCATGGCGCCTCCGCGATGCAAACGCCCCATCTGACCATGGGGCGGACGGGGAGGCAATCTCAATCCGGCCCCGTCACCGGCCGCGGCCCGCGCGGGCGAGCCGTTGCCTTCGCGCCCGATTGCGGGTCCGCGGCCCGATTCCGCGGTGGCCGCGCGCCCGTGCCGATTCCCGCGCCGCACGCAGGCAGTGCGCGGCTGTCCATTCGGGAATCAGCGAAAGTCTTTCTGCCCCGCTGCGCGGGCCCGGGGTCGCGTTCCGGCTATGGACGCAATCCCGGCGATGCTAGCCTCGAGGTCCTTGTCACCAGTAAGAGGCTTTAGACGGATATGCTTAAAGGCTTGATCAAGATCGCAATACTCCCGACCGTCCTGTCCCTTGCCGTTCTCGGCGGCGCCAGCGGAGCCGAGGCCGGCGAGACCATCAAATGCAAGTCGAAACAGAACAAATACACCGAATGCCCGGCCGCATTCAAAGCCCCGATCCTCGTCCGCCAGAAGTCGGCGCAACCCTGCATCATCAACTCGACCTGGGGCTACAACCCCAAGACGCGGCGCATCTGGGTCGCCGCCGGATGCAACGGGGTCTTCGGCGAGGCGCACGGCTACCACCACGGCGCCGCCGGCACGCATGACCGGGACGCCCACCGCTACAACCGCAACGGCACCTTCGTCGGCATCGGTCCGCTCGTCGTCTACAACACGGTCAAGAACAGCAGCTCGGTCAGGGTCCGCCTGGATGGCGAAGGCGGGATCGGCACCCAGCACGACGACGACTGGAAGAAGATCCCGCAGTTCGACAGGAACGGGAACCCGAACTTCGACACCGACGGAAACTACATCGGGCCGCACGGGCTGGGAGCGCTTGTCGATGCGCCCGACGAGTCCCAGTCGGCGGACACCGACGACAGCTGGCAGAGGATTCCGCAGTTCGACAAGGAGGGCAATCCGAACTTCGACACCGATGGCAACTACATCGGCCCCGACGGGCTGGGTGCCCTTGTCGATGCGCCGGTCGAGTGCGACCCGGAGGACGACATCCCCTGCCCGCCGACCCCGTAGCCCGGCAGGCTTCGGCGCCGTGCGGGGGCCGGGCGACCGGCCCCCGTCTCAGTGCGCCTCGGCCCAGTTCGCGCCGACGCCGGCGTCCACCGTCAGCGGCACGTCGAGGTGGACCGCGGGATGCGCCGCGCCCTCCATCGTCGCCTTCGCCGCCGCGATCAGGTCGGGCACGGCGGCCTCCTCGACCTCGAAGAGAAGCTCGTCGTGGACCTGCAGGAGCATCGTCGCGGGCAGGCCCGCGATCGCCTTCGGCATCCGGATCATGGCGCGGCGGATCACGTCGGCCGCCGCCCCCTGGATCGGGGCGTTGATCGCCGCACGCCGCGCGAAGCCCGCCCCCGGCCCCTTGGCGTTGATGTCGGGCGTGTTGATCCGCCGCCCGAACAGCGTCTGCACGTAGCCGTTCGCCTTGGCGAAGGCGACCGTCGCGTTCATGTATTCGCGGATGCCGGGGAAGCGCTGGAAGTAGGTGTCGATGAAGGCCTGCGCCTCGTCCTTCGGGATGCGCAGGTTGCGCGCGAGGCCGAAGCCGGAGATCCCGTAGATGACGCCGAAGTTGATCGCCTTGGCGCGGCGCCGGATCTCGGGCGTCATCTGGTCGAGGGGGACGTTGAACATCTGGCTCGCCGTCATCGCGTGGATGTCGATGCCGTCCCGGAAGGCCTGCTTGAGCGCCGGGATGTCGGCGACATGGGCGAGGATGCGCAGCTCGATCTGCGAATAGTCGAGCGAGACGAGCCGCATCCCCGGGCCGGCGACGAAGGCCTCGCGGATGCGGCGGCCCTCCTCTGTCCGCACCGGAATGTTCTGCAGGTTCGGGTCGGTCGAGGCGAGGCGACCGGTACTGGCCCCGGCGATCGAATAGGAGGTGTGGACGCGGCCGGTCTCGGGGTTGACGGCAAGGGGCAGCGCGTCGGTATAGGTCGATTTCAGCTTCGACACCTGGCGCCAGTCGAGCACCCGCGCGGCGAGGTCGGAGGCGGTGCCAAGTTCGACATTGCCGGCGATGTCCTCGAGCACGTCGGCGCCGGTGGCATAGGCGCCGGTCTTGCCCTTCTCGCCGCCGGGCACCTGCATCCGCTCGAACAGGATCTCGCCCAGCTGCTTGGGGCTGCCGACGTTGAAGCGCGTGCCGGCGAGCGCCTGGATCTCGTCCTCGAGCGCGGCCATCTTCTGCGCGAAGGCGTTCGACATGCGGTGCAGGACGTCGGCGTCCACCCGGATGCCGGCCATCTCCATGCCGGCGAGGACCGGCACCAGCGGGCGTTCGAGCGTCTCGTAGACGGTGGTGACACGGGCGCGGTGCAGTTCGGGCCGGAACCGCTGCCAGAGGCGCAGGGTCACGTCGGCGTCCTCGGCGGCGTAGCGGACGGCCTCGGCGACGGGCACGCGGTCAAACGTGACCTGGGCCTTTCCGGTGCCGATCAGGGAGCGGATCTCGATCGGCTTGTGGCCGAGGTAGCTTTCGCTGAGCAGGTCCATGCCGTGGTTGTGCAGCCCCGCATGCATGGCATAGCTCATCAGCATCGTGTCGTCGTGGGGCGCGATGCGGATGCCGTGGCGGGCGAAGATCTTCCAGTCGTACTTGATGTTCTGGCCGATCTTCAGGATCGCGGGATCCTCGAGGACGGGCTTGAGCGCGGCGAGGACCGCATCGGCGGCGAGCTGGCCGGGGGCGAGGTCCGAGCCGCCGAAGAGGTCACCCTTGCCCTCGCGGTGGCCGAGCGGGATGTAGGCCGCCTGGCCGGGCAGGACCGCGAGCGAGATGCCGACGAGGCCCGCGCGCATCTCGTCAAGGCCGGTGGTTTCGGTGTCCACCGCGACATGGCCGCGGTCGCGGATGAGGGCGATCCAGCGGTCGAGCGCGGCCATGTCGGTCACGCATTCGTAGGCCGCGTGGTCGAAGGGCGCGGCGGGCGGCGGCGGCGCGGCCTCGGCGCGGTCGTGGTCGGGCATGGCGATCGCCGCCTCGGAGATCACCGGCGCCGGGACGCCGAGACGGTCGGCGACGCGCCGGGCGAGGGAGCGGAACTCCATGCGCGCGAGGAAGCCGAGCAGGACCCCGGGATCGGGCGGGCGTTCCTCGAGGCTGTCGAGGGTGAAGCCGAGGTCCACGTCGTCCTTCAGCGTCACCAGCTGCCGCGACAGGCGGATCTGGTCGGCATAGGCGATCAGCGTCTCGCGCCGCTTGTCCTGGCGGATCTCGGCGGCGCGCGCGAGCAGGGTTTCGAGATCGCCGTATTCCGCGATCAGCTGCGCCGCCGTCTTGATGCCGATGCCGGGGGCGCCGGGCACGTTGTCCACGCTGTCGCCGGCCAGCGCCTGCACGTCGATCACCCTGTCGGGGGGCACGCCGAACTTCTCGATCACCTCGTCGGGGCCGATGCGCTGATTGCGGATCGGGTCCAGCATCTCGACCCCGCTGCCGACGAGCTGCATCAGGTCCTTGTCGGAGGAGACGATGGTGCAGCGGCCGCCGGCCTCGCGCGCCTGGCGCGCCAGCGTCGCCATGATGTCGTCGGCCTCGAAGCCCTCCATCTCGATGCAGGCGACGTTGAAGGCCCGCGTCGCCTCGCGCGTCAGGGGGAACTGCGGGCGCAGGTCCTCGGGCGGCTCCGGGCGGTTCGCCTTGTAGGCGGGGTAGATCGCGTTGCGGAAGGTGGTCGCCGAGAAGTCGAAGACGACGGCGACATGGGTCGCCGCGTCGCGGCCGCGGTTGTTCTCGAGATAGCGGAAGAGGATGTTGCAGAAGCCCTGCACCGCGCCCACCGGCAGGCCGTCGGACTTCCGCGTCAATGGCGGCAGCGCGTGATAGGCCCGGAAGATGTAGGCCGAGCCGTCGATCAGATGCAGGTGGCTGCCCTTGCCGAAACCCATCCCCGGCCCCTCCCGATGCGCGCTGGGGCGAGTATTGGCACCAACCGGGCGGGCTTGCCAGCCTTGGCGGGCGGAGGCTAGCCTCGGCGCCGGACGGAGGGCCGGATGCGCCGTTTCCTGCTGTGGACGATCCTGGGCTTCATCGCCGGCGGCGCGCTGGCCTTCGGCTCCGGCCTCGCCTGGCTGACGCTCGTCAATACCGACAGCCGCGAGGGCGCGGCCGCGATGGGGGTGATCTTCCTGTTCACCCCGGCGGGCGCGGTCCTTGGCGCCATCGCGGGCGCGGTGGCGGCGCTGGTCGGCGGGCGGCGCTGAGCCTCAGCCGCCGGCCCCGGCCCCGGCCTTGACGCGCTCTGCCGCGCTTTCGTGGATGTAGCGCTTGTCGCAATAGCCGCAGTCGATCCAGCCGGTGTCATGCGGGATCTGGAGCCAGACGCGGGGATGGCCGAGCGCCCCCCCGCCCCCGTCGCAGGCGACCTTCCAGGTCTTCACCACCTCGGTCTCGGGGGCGGACATCGGCATCGTTGCGGGACTCCATCACAAGCGCCGCGGCAGAATAGCGTCAGCCCCCGCGGGGGCAAGCCGGTCGGGCCGCGCCTAGCCCGGCAGCATCCGCCCGAGGGGCCGCCCGCCGAGGATGTGGACGTGGTAGTGCGGCACCTCCTGCCCGCCGTTCGCCCCGGCGTTCGAGATGGTGCGGTAGCCGCCCTCGAGCCCGAGCCCCGCCACCACCTGCGCCGCCGCGCGGTGGAAATCGGCGATCTCGGCCTCGCTCGCGCGGGCGGCGAAGTCGTCGAAATCGACATAGGCGCCCTTCGGGATCACCAGCACATGCACCGGCGCCTGCGGGCGGATGTCGTGGAAGGCCAGCGTATGCGCCGTCTCCAGCACCGTGCGGTTCGGGATCTCGCCGCGCAGGATGCGCGCGAAGATGTTGGTCGGGTCGTAGGTCTTCGGCATGGGGCCCCTCAGTCGGCAAAGAGATAGTTGGTGGCGGCGATCTCGTGCGCCGTCTCCGGCGGCACCGACAGGAATTCCGCGAGCGGCCCGGCATTGCGTTCGGGGGTGGCGTCCTCGGCGATCCGGTAGACGCGCTCGAAGCCGGCGTCGCGGATGCGGTCGCTTTCGAACTTCAGGTCGAAGCGGATCGTGGGCAGGAGCCGGTCGAGGGTTTCCTGCGGCGTGCGTTCGCCGGCCAGCCCGACGCGGCGGGCATGGCCGATCAGGTAGTCGTCGGAGAAGCGGCATTCGATCTCGAGCAGCCGCACCAGCGCCTTGTCGGCGTAGAAGTCCTGCATCAGCTCGATGTTGGAGGGGTCGAGGCAGACCAGCATCCGGTCGGTTCCGTACCAGTCGTAGAGCATCCGCATCAGCGCGCGGCGGTGGCGCGTGCGCTTTTCCAGCCGCTTCTCGATGCCGCCGAGGTCGGGCAGCACGGCCGCCTCCTCGTTGAAGATGTATTCGAGGACGGGGATGTTGGTCTTTTCGCGCACCCTGGCGACCAGCCGCTTGGCGACGTGCCATTTCTTGCAGGTGACGATCATCAGCTCGCGGTTGCGGCCGAGCGTCGCCTCGTTCTCCCAGAAGCGCGGGGCGAAGCGCCGCCCCTCGCGGCCGCGCCCGGTAAGGAAGGCATAGAGGCTGCGCCCCTCGCCCGAGATCGGGAAGCTCACGCCCCTGGCGAGATAGAGTTCCCCCAGCCGCGCCTTGAGGTCGAGCGCGTCGCCGCTGATCTTGCGCGCGAAGAGGAAGTCCTGGCTGAGCAGCAGGTCGTAGTGATCGTTGTAGAACGTCACCGGCATCCCGTAATCGGAGAACATCAGGAACGTCAGCGTGCGCGAGCGGATTTCCTTCTCTGCCACCAGATGCCGCACGAGGGTCTGGAAGAAGGTCTCGTCCGGGATCCAGGTCGTGCGGAAGAAGCGGACGACATCGGGCCGCGCCCGGCAGAAGTCGAGCACCTTGACGATCGTCTCGCGGCGCAGGCACCACCATTGGCTGCCGATCATCACCTGGATGTCGCGCGGCACCTCGCGCGACAGGCCGAGGCGGCGCTGGAGGTCGAGGCTCGCGTAGAACAGCCGCTTGCGCGCCCGTTCGTTGAACCAGTGGCGGTAGATCAGGCGTTCCTCGCGGATCCCCGTCTTGATCCAGTCGGAGGCGAAGAAGTCGAAGCTTTCGATGTAGTCCGCGCTTTCGCGGTCGAGGAAGTCGTGCGCGTATTCGGCCGACTTGATCGCCATGCAGTCGCCCGAGAGCATGTAGAAATGGGTGGCGAGGGGAAAGGCGGAGAGCGCCGCCTCGGTCGCGTTCAGCGTCGCCTGGACGAGGCTCCACTCGCCCCAGCCGCATTTCACCCGGCGGGCCGCGAAGACGACGTTGGGGTTGGCGGCGAGCGCGCCACGGATGCGCTCGTAGGCCGCCTTCGGGGCGCGGGCGTCGAAGTGGATCGCCATGAAGTCGCCGGCCGCAGTCAGGCGTTCGGCCTGCCGGATGATGCCCTCCGGGTCCTTGTGACAGAGGAGGATGAAGGCGATCCGCGCCATGTGCCCTGCCGTGCCCGATGCCTGCCCGATCCGCGCTGCGGGCGGCCTGCCGCCGCTCTGTGCCCGCACAATCGCCCCATCGGGCGTTGAAAATCCAGACTTTGTTTGCTTTCTAGTCGGTGAATGGTGCCGCGGACACGCAGATCCGCCGACGGAAGGAACGACGGATGGGCTTTCCCGGGACGTGGATGACGGAAAGCGAGAGCGTCGTCTATCGCGTCGTGCCGAAATGCGCCTGCTCGACGATCGGGCAGATCATGTACTATTCGGACCACGGCCGGTTCTACGACGGCGACATCCACGACGCGACCACCGGGTTGCACAAGTGGGCGATCGAGGCCAGCCAGCCGGTGATCGAGGCCAACGTGAAGGGCCGCAGGACCTTTGCCTTCACCTGCGTGCGCAATCCCTACACGCGCATCCTGTCGTCGTTCTTCGACAAGATCTGCGGGGTGCAGCGCAACGGCAAGCGCTATCGCGGCAACCTCGTGCCGCTGCTGGTGCAGAAATACGGGGTCGATGTCGGCGGGCCGGAGGGCCGCGACGATTTCGACCAGATCGCCTCGTTCCGCCGCTTCCTGCTGTTCGCGCGCGACACGATCCGCTGGCGCAAGCCGATGGAGCCCGACATCCACTGGTCGGCGATGTCGGGGCACATCTCGACCTTCATCGTCAACGGCGGGCGCTATGACCGCGTCGTGTTCACCGAGCGGTTCGAGGAGGGGATGCAGGCGGTGCTGGACAGCATCACCACGCGCCATCCGGTGAAGCTGTCCGAGGTGCCGCGCTTCAACGAGAGCGAGGGGCACGGGCCGAAGCGCGCCCATCCGGTCGAGGACTTCTTCGACGATCTCTCGCGCCACCTGATGTGGGAGATCTACCGCCGGGACTTCCAGCTTTTCCGCTACGATTTCGACAATCCGGCGAACAGGATGCCCACGGGCGAGGTCGATCTCGACGAGATCCACGCCAAGCTCGGCGCCTGACCCCCCCTCCCCCTGCCCCGCGCCCCCCCCCTGCCCCGCGCGGCGGGGCCGGCGGCGGCTCAGATCAGCCCCTCGGCCCGGAACAGCGCCTTGACATCGCTTTCGGGCCGCGCGCCATAATGCCCGATCACCTCGGCCGCCGCGATGCAGCCCATCCGGCCCGCGACCGCGAGCGGCCGCCCCGTCGCCATGCCGTAGAGGAAGCCGGCGGCGAACTGGTCCCCCGCCCCGGTCGCATCGACCGGCACCACGCGCCGCACCGGCACCGACACCCGTTCCGCGCCGCGGATCAGGATGACGTCCGCCCCCGAACGGGTGCAGACGACGGTGCCGCAGTCCTGCCGGGCCTGGTCGAGCGCGGCGTCGAGCCCGGTCTGGTAGAGGCTTTCCCATTCGTGTTCGTTGCCGATCACGAAATCCATCTCCTCGCGCACGAGGCGGCGGAAGTCGTCGCGGTGGCGATCGACGCAGAACGGGTCGGAGAGCGCGATGCCGGCGCGGCCGCCGCCGCGGTGGCAGGCGCGGGCGGCCTTGAGGAAGGCGGCCTTGCCCTTGTCCTTGTCGAAGAGGTAGCCCTCGAGAAAGAGCCAGTCGGCCCTGCCCGCCACGGCCTCGTCCACGTCCTCGGGGCCGAGTTCGGCCGAGATGCCGAGATAGGTGTTCATCGACCGCTCGCCGTCCTGCGAGACGAAGATCATCGAGCGCGAGGTCGGCAGCTCCGCCCCGGCGACGGGGCGGTTGGGGAAGGCGGTGCCCTCGAGTTCCAGCGACTTCGCGTAGAAGCGGCCGAGGGCGTCGTCGCGCACGCGCCCGATGAAGGCCGAGCGAAGGCCGAGGTTCCCGGTGCCCGCGACGGTATTGCCGACCGAGCCGCCCGGCACCTCGCGGCGGTCCTTCATCGCGGCGTAGAGGACCTCGGCCCGGTCGCGTTCGACGAGCTGCATGATCCCCTTGGTGATGCCCATCAGGTCGAGAAAGGTGTCGTCGCCCGCGGCGATCACGTCCACGATCGCATTGCCGATCCCTACGACGTCGTAGCGGTCGCTCACGCGGTCTTCTCCTCCCAGGCGCAGAGGTCGCGGATCAGGCAGTCGGCGCAGCGCGGCCGGCGCGCGGTGCAGATGTAGCGGCCGTGCAGGATCAGCCAGTGATGGGCATGGAGCTGGAACTCGACCGGCACGTTGTCCTCGATGGCGCGCTCGACCGCCGCCTCGTCCCGGCCGGGGGCGATGCCGGTGCGGTTGCCGACGCGGAAGACGTGGGTATCGACCGCCTGCGCCGGGTGGCGGAACCAGGTGTTGAGGACGACGTTGGCGGTCTTGCGCCCGACGCCGGGCAGCGCGGTAAGCGCCGCGCGCGAGGACGGCACCTCGCCGCCATAGGACTCAAGCAGGATGCGGCACAGGTTCAGGATGTTCTTCGCCTTGTTGCGGTAGAGCCCGATCGTGCGGATATGCTCGGCGAGCCCGGCCTCGCCCAGCGCCAGCATCCGTTCGGGCGTGCCGGCGACGGCGAAGAGGCCGCGCGTGGCCCGGTTGACGCCGGCATCGGTCGCCTGCGCCGAGAGGACGACGGCGACCAGAAGGGTGAAGGCGCTGGAATGTTCGAGCTCGCCCACGGGATGGGGCTCCGCCGCGCTGAACCGGCGGAAGACCTCCTTCATCTCGGCATAGGCAAGCTGGCGGTTCATGGTCTGGGGTTCTGGCGCGGACCGGCCGCGCCGGCAAGGGCCAATTCCGCAGATTCCGGGTCGCGGCGACGGCCGCGATTGCCTATGCCTGCGGGCAAAGGAGCCCACCGATGACGACCCTTCCCGCCGCCGCCCCGCACGAGCGGGCCTATCATTACCGGGTGATCGAACGCGCGCTGGCCGAGATCGACGCGGCGGGCGGGCGGCCGATCGCGCTCGGGACGCTGGCGGCGCGGCTCGGCATGAGCCCGGCGCATTTCCAGCGCACCTTCTCGGCCTGGGTCGGCGTCTCGCCCAAGCGGTATCAGCAGTACCTGACGCTCGACCACGCGCGGCGGCTCCTGGCCGAGCGCCACAGCACGCTGGACGCCGCGCTGGACGCCGGCCTCTCCGGCGCGGGCCGCCTGCACGACCTGTTCCTGCGCTGGGAGGCGATGACGCCGGGCGACTATGCCCGCCGGGGCGAGGGGCTGACGGTGGCCTGGGGCTGGTTCGACAGCCCCTTCGGCCCGGCGCTGGTGATGGGAACCGACCGCGGCATCTGCGGCATCGGCTTCGCCGGGGAGGCGGGGCCGGAGGCCGCCATGGCCGACCTGACCGGGCGCTGGCCGCGGGCGCGCTTCGTCGAGGACCCCGCCTTCCTGCGCCCCTGGGTCGATGCGGCCTTCGGGGCGGCGGCGGGCGGCGAGGGCAGTGCGCCCCTGTTCCTGATCGGCGCGCCGTTCCAGATCAAGGTCTGGGAGGCGCTGCTCCGCATCCCCTCGGGCCATGTCACGACCTATGGCGAGATCGCCGCCGCGATCGGCCGGCCGACGGCGGTGCGCGCCGTCGGCACCGCGGTCGGGCGCAACCCGGTGAGCTGGCTGATCCCCTGCCACCGCGCCCTGCGCAGGTCGGGCGCGCTTGGAGGCTACCACTGGGGCCTGCCGCGCAAGCGGGCGATCCTTGCCTGGGAAGCGGCGCGCGCGGATGCCGCCTGAGGGCGGCGCGCGGGCATGGGCGCCGGCCTGCCGCCGGTCCCCCCTGGGGGCTGGCCCAGCGCCCCCATTCCTTGCTATGTGACGCCCGAGGCCCGGTAAGCGGGCAGGACAGCGAGGCGGCAGATCATGAAAATACTCTCCACGGCACTGATCGGTGCCATCGCGGTGACGGCCCTGGCGGGCTGCAACCCGCAGACCAATGCCGAACAGGGCGCGCTGATCGGCGCGATCGGCGGCGGCCTTCTGGGGGCGGCCACGGCCAATAACGAGCGCAAGGGCGCGGCGCTGGGCGCCATCGGCGGCGCGGCGCTGGGCGGGCTGATCGGCAGCCAGCTTGACCAGCAGGCCAAGGAACTGGACCGCGACATCCAGAACGGCAACGTGCGGATCGTCAACGAGGGCAGCTTCCTGCGGGTGGTCATGCCCGACGGCATCCTGTTCGCGACATCGAGCGACGCGGTGAACCCGGCGATCCTGTCCGACCTCGCGGTGGTGGCCGACAGCCTGCTGCGGTATCCAAACACCACGGCGCGGGTCGTCGGCCATACCGACAGCACCGGCTCGCTGGCCTACAACCAGTCGCTGAGCGAGCGGCGCGCGAATTCGGTGGCGCAGGTGCTGCGGCAGAACGGGGTGCCGGCGTCGCGGATCGTCACCGTCGGGCGCGGCCCGAACGAGCCGGTGGCGACGAACGCCACGCCCGAGGGCCGGGCGCAGAACCGCCGGGTCGAGATCCTGATCATCCCCAACCAGTGACCTGACCGGCGCCGGACGGGAAACGGAAGGGCCGGGCCATGCGCCCGGCCCTTCCGCATTGATGGCCGCCGCCGGCACGGCCGGGCGCGCACGCCCCGCTGCCGGCCGCAGGAAAAAGGCAAGGCCGCGGCTTGCCGCCGCGGCCCGGGGGGCCCGGATGACGGCGCGGGCCGGCTGTCAGTGCAGCTTGGCCGAAACCTCGCCGATGGCGGCCTCGACCAGCCGGGCGCGTTCGGCCGGGGTCATCCCCGCCGCGATCAGGTCGCCCGCCGCGGCGACGGCGACCGCCACGGCGCGGTCGCGCACCTCGCGGATGACGGCGGCCTCGGCCGAGGCGATCTGGTCCTCGGCGGCGGCGATGCGGCGCCGGATCGATGCCTCGAGATCGGCCTTCGCCTGGGCGGCGGCGTCCTCGGCCTCGCGCTTGGCGTTGGCGACGATCAGGTCGGCCTGGGCCTGGACTTCCTTGTGGCGGGCCTCGTAGGCGGCGAGCACCGCCTTCGCCTCGTCATGCAGCTTGCGCGCGGCATCGAGATCGGCGCGGATGGCTTCGGCGCGGCGGTCGAGCATCCCGCCGAGCAGGCCGCCGACCTTCAGGTAGATCAGGATGCCGATGAAGACGAGGAAGGCGATCCAGACCACGAACTCGGTGTTGCGCAGGGTCAGGAAAGGCCCCTCGGCGGCGAAGGCCGGCGCGGCGGCGAGGGCGAGGACGGGGGCGGCGGACAGGATGCGTTTCATCGCGCTTACCCCCTGAGCCGTGCGGCCACGGCAGCCGCGACGCCGCCTTCATCGGCCTTGACGCCGAGCGCGGCGAGGATCGCCGCCGTCGTGTCGGTGGCGACCTCGGTGACGCCGGCAAGCGCGCTGGCGCGGATCTCGGCGATGCGCCGTTCGGATTCCGCCGCCCGTGCCGCGATCTCGGCATCGGCCCGGGCGGTCGCGGCGTCGAGATCGGCGCGGATCGCCTCGCGCGCCCTGGCGACGATGGCGTTGGCGTTGGCCCGGGCCTCGGCGAGCGCCTGGGCATAGGCCTTCTCGGCCTCGACCGCCTTCTCCTTCAGCGCCTCGGCCGCCGCGATGTCGGCGGCGATGCGCCCGGCGCGGTCGTCGAGGATCCCGCCGACGCGCGGGATCACGATCCGCGACACGATCAGCCAGATGACGACCAGCGTGACCAGAAGCCAGAAGATCTGGTTCGGGAAGGTCGAGAAGTCGAGCTGCGGCATGCCGGCGGATTCGGCCGCGTGTCCCGCGGCCTCCGCGGCATGTCCGGCGGCGTCGGCCGCTTCGGTTTCAGTCGCCATGGCGGTCTCCGGTAGCGAGGATCGGCGGACGGGCGACGCCCGCCCGCCAGGGCAGGCGTCGGATGCCGGATCAGACGGCGAACATCAGGAGCAGCGCGACCAGGAACGAGAAGATCCCGAGCGCTTCGGCGAAGGCGATACCGATGAACATCGTCGCCGTCTGGCCGGCCGCGGCCGAGGGGTTGCGCAGCGCGCCGAGGATGAAGTTGCCGACGACGTGGCCCACCCCGACGGCGGCGCCGCCCATGCCGGTGCAGGCGAGGCCCGCCCCGATATACGCGCCCATCTGAACGATATCGCCTTCCATTCTCTGTCTCCTTGCAGCGGTCCGGGCAGCGCCCGCGATCCGGTTCCGTTTCGGTTGAAGTCCTAGTGATGCGGGTGCAGCGCGTCGCGCAGGTAGACGCAGGTGAGGATCGAGAACACGTAGGCCTGGATGAAGCAGACCAGGGTCTCGAGCGCATACATGGCGACGATGGCGAGGATGGCGAGCGGCGTCACGAGGATGCCGATGCCGGAAAAGAGGATCAGCGGCGCGAAGGCGGCGAAGACCTTGATGACCGCGTGGCCGGCCATCATGTTGCCGGCAAGTCGGATCGAGTGGCTGACCGGGCGCACGAAGTAGCTGATGATCTCGATCAGGGCGAGGATCGGGCGCAGGGGCAGCGGCGCGGCCGAGATCCAGAACAGGCTGAGGAAGCCCGCGCCGTTCCTGACGAAGCCGATGACGGTGACGGTGACGAAGACGAGGATGGCCATCACCGCCGTCACCGCGATGTGCGAGGTGGTGGTGAAGGCGCCGGGGATCAGCCCGAGGAAGTTCGAGAAGACGATGAAGAGGAACAGCGTCAGTACATAGGGGAAGTATTTCAGGCCGTCATGGCCGGCCACGTCCTCGACCATCTTGCGGATGAAGGAATAGCCGAGCTCGGCCACCGACTGCATGCGGCCGGGCACCACCGCCCGGCGGCCGGTGCCGATGACGAAGAGAAGGACGATGCAGAGGACCGCGACGGCCATCCAGAGGGTGACGTTGGTCGGGGTGAACCAGGCGATGGTCTCGCCGCCGAAGAGCGGCTTGACGATGAACTGGTCCATCGGATGGAACACAAGGCCTTCGGCTTCGGTCGTCTCGGCCACGTTCAGTCCCCCTTCCCGCGCGGGTCGATCCCCGCCACCTTGCCGTCCTGGATCTCGCGGGCGGTCCTGAGCATGGTGCGCACCCCGGCCGCGAAGCCCGCGAGCGTCAGGATCACGAGGAACAGCGGCAGGGTCCCGAAGAGCCAGTCCAGCCCGTACCCCATGACGAAGCCGATCCCGAGGCCCGAGACCAGCTCGATCACCATCCGCCAGCCCTGCGAGGCCTGACTGTAGTGGTCCTCCTTCGGGGGTTCGGGCGCGGTCGCGCGCTTCACCTCGGCGATCCGTTCTTCCAGCCGTTTCAGCCGTTCGGGATCGGGTTCGTCGGCCACATCCGGCCCCCTCGGAAGTCCGCGCCGTTGCTACGGGCGCAAGGGCGGCGAGTCAAGACGGCCCGGCGCCCGCGGCGCCGCGCGGGCGGATCGTCTAACATGTTGAAACTGCTTGATTCTCCTTCCGGCCCGCCGGACCCGCCCCTGCGGCGCGGGACGGCGGCGGGCGCCGCGCGGGGCTGTCGGGGCCGCCCGGCCATATTCAACCATCCGGTTGACCATGGCGCGGCCGCGGAGGACAAGGGGCGCCATGCCGGCCCCGCCCGATCCCGCGCTCGACGCCGTTTTCGCCGCGCTTGCCGACCCGACGCGGCGGGCGATCCTCGTCATGCTGCTCGAGGACGACATGGCGGTGACGGATGTCGCCGCCCCCTTCGAGATGTCGCTCGCCGCGATCTCGAAGCACCTCGCCGTGCTGAGCGCGGCGGGCCTGATCGAGCAGGAGAAGCGCGGCCGGGTGAAGTGGTGCAAGCTCCTGCCCGACGCGATGCGGCGCGCGTCGGTCTGGATGCAGGGTTTCGGGCAGTTCGACGCCATCGACCTCGACGCCTTCGAGCGGTTCCTCGCGGCCGAGCTTGACGGGGACGGCGACGGCCCGGGCTGACGCCGAAGCGGCCGGCGCGCCTGCGGCAAGCGATCGCGGCCCGGGATCGCGGGCAGCGTCAGGGCGCGGCCGGCCCGTCCTCGCGCAGGAGGAGAAGGAGCGCCACCGCCGTCAGCGCCACGCCGGCGCCGACCCGCAGCGCCGGGGCCGGGTTGCCGAGCGCGATGTCCCAGAGGATCACCCAGGCGGGGACGAGATAGGTATAGGCCATGACCTTGGCGGCGGGCAGGCGCAGCGCCGCGAACTGGAGCAGGACCAGCGTCAGGGCGGAGGCGATCACCGTCAGGTAGGCGAGCACGGCCCAGAAGACCGGCGGCAGCGACCGCCAGTCGGTCGCCGCGACGTCGCGCCAGCCGAAGGCGAAGAGCACGAGCGCTCCGCCGGCGAAGGTGCCGACGGGAAAGACGAGCGCGCCCTCGCCCCGGTTGAGCCGCCTGAGGAGCGGCGTGTAGAGCGCGTGCGCGACGCAGCCGGCGAAGAAGATCGCCTCGCCGCGGCCGACCGCGAAGGCGAGGAGCGCCGAGAGGTCGGCGCGGAAGATGACCCAGAGCGCCCCGGCGGCGCCGATGACGAGCGCCAGCGCCATGCGCCCGGTCAGCCGCTGGCCGAGCAGGAGCCAGCCGAAGCCGGCCGACATCAGCGGCGTCAGCGTGAAGACCGCCGCGGTGGAGACGGCGGGCGCCGTCTTCAGGCCCTCGAACATCAGCACGAAATAGACCGCGAACACCCCGCCCAGCACCGCGTAGCGCCACGGTGCCCGCAGCGCGGCGCGGGGAATCCCGGTCGCGGCGAGCGCGACGGCGGCCATCACGGCGGCGGCGAGCGCGAAGCGCACTGCCGCCAGCGCCACCGGCGGCACCATCGGCGCCACCAGCGCGCCGAGGGCGAAGGAGCCCGCGACGAAAGCCGAGAAGCAGAGCATCGCGGCATGTCCGGCCAGCGCCGGGCGCGGCGGGATCACCCGGCCCGCCTGGCCGGGTCGCATTCCCGGATCCACGCCTTGATCGCCGCCAGCGCCGCCTGGATCTTCGGCGTGCGGTGCAGATCGACATGGGTGACGAGCCAGAGCGTGGTGGACCATTCGGGGCGCGGCGGCAGGACCTCGACCAGGCCGCCGCGGCGTTCTGCCGTGTAGGTGTCCATGAAGCCGAGCCCGATCCCGGCCGCCACCGCCTCTTCCAGCGCGGTGAAATCGTTCGAGCGGTAGATGATGGATTCGCGCGGGACCTTCGCCTCGAGCCAGCGGAAGAAGTGCGGCCGCGCCTCGGTCCGGTCCGGGCCGACGAAGCGGTGCCCGGCGAGGTCCGCCTCGCCGGCCGGGCGGCCGTGGCGGGCGACGTAGCCTTCTGCGGCGAAGAGGCCGACCGGCAGCGACTGCAGCGGCTGGACGACGTAGTCGGGTTCCTCGGGCCGCGCCCCGGCGCGCATGGCGACATGGGCCTCGCCGTATTCCAGCCGCAGGATGCGGACATCGGTGATGAGGTGGACGACGAGACCGGGATGGCTGGCCATCAGCCGCGCCAGGGCCGGCGTGATCATCGGGGCGAAACCGGGGACCGAGGTCACGATCAGGTCGCCGGAGATCTCGGCCGAGCGGCCGTCGATGCGGGCGCGGAGCTGGGCGAAGCGTTCCTCGGTCGCCTGGGCGGCACGGAGCAGCTCCTCCCCCGCCTCGGTCGGGGTGTAGCCGCGCGCGTGGCGCTGGAAGAGACGGGCGCCGAGCCGGCGTTCCAGCGCATCGACGTGGCGGATCACCGTGGCATGGTGCACGCCGAGCGCCTCGGCGGCGCCCGAGACGGTGCCCATCCGGGCGACGTAGTAGGCGGTGCGGATCTCGTCCCAGGTCTCGCCGGCCATCCGATGCCCCCCCGACGCGGCTTCATGGCGGGAAAGCCTGCACGGCCCGGCCGGCCGACGCAATCCCGGCCGGCGCTGTGGACAGGGCCGGAGAGGCGGCGCTAGGCTTCGCGCAGGCCGGGGAATCGGCGGCAGGCCGGGGGGAGCGGGAACGTGGTCGGCACGCGGAAGACCGGACGGCGGTTCCTGGCCCGGCCGTCGAGCTTGGGCCTCGTGCTCGCGGCCCTGTTCTTCGTCGGAGCGCTGACGCCGAGCCTGATCCCGCGGCCGTGGCCGATCCAGGGCGCGCTGGGCGGGATCGCCGCCGCCGCCGGCTACATGATCGGCGCCGCGCTGACCGGGATCTGGCGCTATCTCGAACTTCCGCTGCCCGAGGGGCGGGCGGCGCGCGGCGTCTTCCGCAGCGGGTCGGCGCTGGCGGCGGTGATCGTCCTTTACGGTCTGGCGAAGGCGACCGGCTGGCAGAACGCCGTCCACGCGGCAGTGTCGCTGCCGCCGGTGGAAAGCGCCTTCCCGCTGTCGATCGCGGGCATCGCCGCGGCGGTGTTCCTGCTGCTCGCGGCAATCGGCCGGGCATTCCGGCTGCTCGCGGGCACCTTCGCGCGCTGGCTGGAGCGGTTCATGCCGCCGCGCCTGTCGCTGACGGTGGCGCTGATCCTGTCGGCGTGGTTCTTCTGGGCGGTCGGGAACGGCATCCTGGTCGAGCGCGTGCTGGCCTTCCTCGACCGGACCTATGCGCGGCTCGACCAGATGGTGACGCCGGAACAGCCCGAGCCGTCCGATCCGCTGAAGTCGGGCAGCCCCGCCTCGCTGACCGAATGGTCCGATCTCGGCAACATGGGGCGCGACTACGTGGGTGCGGCCCCCGACGCGGCCGAGATCGCGGCCGTCGCCGGCGGCCCGGCGAAGGAGCCGCTGCGCGTCTATGTCGGGCTGAACTCGGCCGAGACCCCGCGCGAGCGCGCCGACCTCGCCCTGCGCGAGCTGATCCGCATCGGCGCCTTCGACCGCGGCTGGCTGCAGATCGCGACACCCACCGGCACCGGCTGGATCGACCCGGCGGCGCAGATGCCGGTCGAGTTCCTGACCCGCGGCGACATCGCGACGGTGGCGGTGCAGTATTCCTACCTGCCGTCCTGGCTGACGCTGATCGTGGACCGGTCGGGCTATGGCGCCGAGACCGCCCGCGAGGTGTTCCGCGCCGTCTACGGGCACTGGCGCGGCCTGCCGCCGGAGACGCGGCCGCGGCTCTACCTGTCGGGCCTGTCGCTGGGGTCGGTCAACGGGCAGGCGGCGCTCGACCTCTACGACGTGATCGCCGACCCGTTCCACGGCGCGCTCTGGGCCGGGCCGCCCTTCGCCAACCTGACCTGGCGCGAGCTGACGGCGGGGCGCAACCCGGGGACGCCGGTCTGGCTGCCGACCTTCCGCGACAGTTCGGTGGTCCGCTTCACCGCGCAGGAGAACCATCTGGCGGTGCCGGGGGCGGTCTGGGGCCCGATGCGCATCGTCTATCTGCAGTATGCGAGCGACCCGATCGTCTTCTTCCGCGAGGACAGCTGGATCTACGAGCCCTCCTTCCTGAAGCCGCCGCGCGGGCCGGACGTCTCGCCCGAGGTGCGCTGGATCCCGGTCGTCACCTTCCTCCAGACGATGGTGGACATGGTGATCGCGACGACGGTGCCCCTGGGGCGGGGGCATGTCTATGCCGCCGAGGACTACACAGAGGGCTGGGCCGAGGTGCTGGACCCGCCGGGCTGGGACGCGGCGGGGCTGGAGCGGCTGAAGGCGCATCTGGCAGCGAAGGGGATCTAGGGGCCGGCCCCTGCCGCGCCGCCCGCCGCCACGCCGCCCGCCGCCAGGCCGCCCGCCGCCACGCCACCTTGACTCCGGCCCGCCGGCGGCGTAACCCGCGCCCGTCCCGGAAGTGTTCCTGCTTCCGGTCCCCGGCCGGGCCGGGGATCGCCCCCCGTCAGCGAGGTTTCGCCCACGGGGGCGATTGTCGTTTTGGGCCGCCCCGTCCGCACCGGACGGGGCCGAACGGGCCGGAGGGCTGGGCATGTTCGAGAACCTGTCGGAACGCCTTGGCAGCGTCTTCGAACGCCTGACCAAGCAGGGCGCGCTGAGCGAGGCGGATGTCGCGACGGCCCTGCGCGAGGTGCGCGTGGCGCTGCTCGAGGCCGACGTCTCGCTGCCGGTCGCGCGCGACTTCGTGGCCCGCGTGCAGGAGCGCGCCACCGGGCAGGCGGTCACGCGGTCAGTCACGCCCGGCCAGCAGGTCGTCAAGATCGTCCATGACGAGCTGGTCCGCGTCCTGGCCGGCGAGGACGATCCGGGGGCGATGAAGATCGACAACCCCCCGGCCCCGATCCTGATGGTCGGGCTTCAGGGTTCGGGCAAGACGACGACCACCGCCAAGCTTGCCAAGCGCCTGAAGGAGAAGAACGGCAAGCGCGTGCTGATGGCCTCGCTCGACACCAACCGCCCGGCGGCGATGGAGCAGCTGGCGATCCTCGGCGCGCAGATCGGGGTGGACACGCTGCCGATCGTCAGGGGCGAAAGCGCCGTCCAGATTGCGAAGCGGGCGAAGAGCCAGGCGACGCTCGGCGGCTACGACGTCTATCTGCTCGACACCGCGGGGCGGCTGCACATCGACGCGGCCCTGATGGAGGAAGTGCAGGCGGTGCGCGACGCGGTCGGCCCGCGCGAGACGCTGCTGGTGGTGGACGGCCTGACCGGGCAGGACGCGGTGAACGTCGCCACCGAGTTCGACGGCAAGGTCGGCATCACCGGCGTCGTCCTGACCCGGATGGACGGCGACGGCCGCGGCGGTGCGGCGCTGTCGATGCGCGCGGTCACCGGCAAGCCGATCCGCTTCGTCGGCCTCGGCGAGAAGATGGACGCGCTCGAGACCTTCGAGGCCGAGCGCGTCGCCGGCCGCATCCTCGGCATGGGCGACATCGTGGCGCTCGTCGAGAAGGCGCAGGAGACCTTCGAGGCCGAACAGGCCGAGCGCATGATGAAGCGGTTCCAGCAGGGCCGCTTCAACATGAACGACCTGAAGATGCAGATCGAGCAGATGCTGAAGATGGGCGGCATGCAGGGCGTCATGGGCATGATGCCGGGCATGGGCAAGATGCAGAAGGCGGCCGAGCAGGCCGGCTTCGACGACCGGATGCTGCGCCGGCAGATCGCGCTGATCCAGTCGATGACGAAGAAGGAGCGCGCCAATCCCGACATCCTGCAGGCGAGCCGCAAGAAGCGCATCGCCGCCGGCGCGGGGCTGGAGGTCAGCGAGCTGAACAAGCTGCTGAAGCAGCACCGCCAGATGGCCGACATGATGAAGCGGATGGGCAAGGGCGGGATGATGCGCCAGGCGATCCGGCAGATGTTCGGCAAGGGCGGCATGCCCGACCCCGCCAAGATGAGCCCCGAGGAGATGCAGGCCAGGGCGAAGGAGCTTGCCGGCCGCCTGCCGGCCGGGCTGGCGGCGCCGGGCGGCGGGCTGCCGGGCCTTGGCGGCCCCGGCGGGCTGAAGCTGCCCCAGGGCCTGTCGGGCCTCGGCTTCGGCCGGAAGAAGTGACGCGATGACGCGGCCGGTCCCCGACCTTGCGGCGCAGCTGCCCGTCCTGCGGACGGCGCGGCTGGTGCTGCGTGCGCCGCGGCTGGAGGATTTCGAGCATCTTGCCGCCTTCCATGCCAGCCCGCGGGCGTGCTGGGAGGGCGGCACCAAGTCGCGGAAGGAGGCCTGGAACATCTGGGCCGGCGACGTCGCGTCCTGGCTGCTGCGCGGCTATGGCGCCTTTTCGGTGGAGATGGACGGGGCCTTCGTCGGCGAGGTCGGCCTCTACCACCCCGACCATTTCCCCGGTCCAGAATTCGGCTGGATGGTGACGCCGGAGGCCGAGGGCCGCGGCATCGCCCACGAGGCCGCGGCGGCGGCGCTCGACTGGGTGCGGCGGAGCTTCGCCTGGCCCTATGTCACCTCGATCATCGATCCCGGCAACAGGCGGTCGATCGCGCTGGGCCTGCGGCTGGGCGGGACGATCGATCCCGCGCTTCCGGGCATCGACCCCGGCGACGTGGTGATCCGGCACGACCTGCGGGAGGTCCGGGCATGACGCATCCCTGGGAGGCCCCGCCCGCCGGCATTCCGGCGGCCATCGCCGCCACGGTCGCCGGCGGCGTGCCGGAGGTGACGACGGACCGGCTGCTGCTGCGGGCGCCGCGGGTTGACGATTTCGGCGCCTATGCCGCGATCCTGATGTCCGGCCGCGGCCGCCACATGGGCGGTCCCTTCGACCGCGAGGGCGCCTGGGCCGACTTCACGCAGGCCGTCGCCGGCTGGATGCTGCGCGGGACTGGCGTCTGGACGATCGCGCGCCGGTCCGACGGCGGAACGGTCGGCTTTGCCTTCCTGTGGCAGGAGTTCGGCGACCCGGAGCCGGAGATCGGCTGGGCCCTGACCGAGGCGGCGGAGGGCAACGGCTATGCGACCGAGGCGGCGCGCGCGGTGCTGGCGCTGGCGCGGGACTGGCTGGGGCCGGGCCGCACGGTGAGCTACATCGACGCGGCCAACGCGGCCTCGATCCGCGTCGCCGAACGGCTCGGCGCGCGGCGCGATCCGGCGGCGGAGGCCGCGCTGGGCGATCCGGAGATGACGGTCTGGCGCCATCCGGGGGAGGTGACATGACGGACCGGACAACCATGACCGCCGGGCGCGGACGCG
>Ga0073934_10001294_pt1 | contig 61275 bp, 51 predicted proteins | sample LarsenN4metaG_FD_76834 | JGI IMG/M metagenome (GOLD analysis project Ga0073934, IMG submission 76834) | Hot spring sediment bacterial and archeal communities from British Columbia, Canada, to study Microbial Dark Matter (Phase II) - Larsen... ... | reverse complement strand
GCGCCGCGCGCACCGCGGCCACCGCGGTGCGCCGGTCGAGATCGGTGCCGAGGTAATTGGGCACCATCGCCGGCGGTTCGGCGGGGTCGGCCGACTTGATGCGCACGTGGCCGCGCGAGGTCGGCCGCAGCTGGCACACGCTCATCGTGAAGCCCGAGAACGGGTGCACCTCGCCGCCGGCCATGTCGGCCGACAGCGTCGCGACGTGGAACTGGATGTCCGGGCGCGGGCTCTCGGGCAGCGCACGCATGAAGCAGCCACCCTGGTTGATGCCCACCGCCAGCGGGCCGCTGCGTGCCAGCAGCCACTGCAGCCCGATGCCGACACGCCCCCACCACGAGCGCAGCTGGTCGTTGGTGGTGATCGGCTTGCTGCACTCGAGGATGAGGCGGATCTGCAGGTGGTCCTGCAGGTTCTCGCCGACGCCGGGCAGCGCGTGCACGACCTCGATGCCCTTGTCGGCGAGCAGCGCCGCCGGGCCGATGCCCGACAGCTGCAGCAGCTGCGGCGACTGCAGCGCGCCGGCGCACAGCACCACCTCGCCGCGGCAGCGGGCTTCGCGCAGCCCGGGGCCGGCCGCAGCGCCGGCTCCTTCGCGCCGGCCACCCGCGTGGCCGTGCGCGGCGTCGAGCCGGTAGCGCACGCCGCGCGCGCGGCGCCCCTCCATCAGCACCTGGGTGGCCAGCGCGCCGGTGCGCACCGTGAGGTTCGGCCTGCGGCGCGCGGGCCGCAGGTAGGCGCGCGCCGAGCTCCAGCGCAGCCCGCGCGACGTGGTGAGCTGGTAGTAGCCGGCGCCCTCCTGCGTGGCACCGTTGAAGTCGTCGTTGCGCGGCACGCCATGTTGCGCCGCGCCTTCGATGAAGGCCTCGATCAGCTCGTGGCGCGCGCCGATGTCGCTGACGCGCAGCGGGCCCTCGCCGCCGTGCCAGGCGTCGGCGCCGCGCTGGTTGCACTCGGCTCGCTTGAAGTAGGGCAGCACGTCGGCGTGGCCCCAGCCGGGGTTGCCGCGCGCGGCCCACTCGTCGAAGTCCTCGCGCTGGCCGCGGATGTAGATGAGGCCGTTGATCGAGCTGGAGCCGCCGAGCGTCTTGCCGCGCGGCCAGTAGATGCGCCGGCCGTTCATGCCCGGGTCGGGCTCGGTGTGGAAGCACCAGTTGACCTTCGGGTCCCACATCGTCTTGCCGTAGCCGATGGGCAGGTGGATCCAGGGGTTCGTGTCCGGCGGGCCGGCCTCGAGCAGCAGCACGCGCGTCGACGGGTCTTCCGACAGGCGCGCCGCCATCACGCAGCCGGCGCTGCCGGCGCCGACGACGATGTGGTCGTACTCCTCCTCGCTGGGCACGGACGCGGGCTTTCGTGGCTCGGGCGGAACGGATCGTTCCGGTTCCGGATTCGCCCCATGCTAGGGGAGCCGAAATCGGAACACAATGTTCCGGACGCGCGAGGTTTCCCTAGATCGCCCGTGACCCCGCTGGCCACGCGCGCCTGCCCTCCACCGCCCGAGAACCCTGCCGCCAAGGCGACCTGTCCCTCCTGCCATGCCCGAGCGTCGAGCCGCCACGGACTCCCCGCCGCGCAGGCGCGCGCGTGCGATGCCGCGCGCCACGCCGGCGGCCGCACCGGTCGCCGCACCGGTCGCCCGCGGCGCCGCGGCGCCGGCCTCCGGCTCGTCGGCCGAGCGCGCGCTGCGCCTGCTGGCCGTGCTGGCGCACGAGGGGCGCGCGCTGTCGCTGGCCGAGCTGGGCGTGCGCCTCGGGTTGCCCAAGGTCACCGCGCACCGGCTGTGCGGGCAGCTTCTGGACAGCGGCCACCTCGCGCGCGACGTCGACGAGCGCTGCTACACCGTGGGCCCGGCGCTGCGCCGGCTGGCGCTGGACACGCTGAACCACGGGCTGCTGCGCGGCCTGCGGCACGAGGTGCTCGCGGAGCTGGTGACGCAGGTGGGCGAGACGTGCAACTTCACGACGCTCGACGGCGCCCGCGTCCTCTACCTCGACCGCGTCGAGGCGCAGTGGCCGCTGCGCCTGACGCTGGACGTGGGCTCGCACGTGCCGCTGCACTGCACCGCGAGCGGCAAGCTATTCCTCGCGCACCTGCCGGCCGCCGAGCGCGACGCGCTCATCGCCGAGCTGACGCTCACACGCATGACGCGGCAGACCCTCGCCACCGCGAAGGCCCTGAGGGCCGAGTGCGAGGCGATCGCCCGCAGTGGCCACTCGTGCGACCGCGAGGAGTTCATCGCCGGCCTCATCGCCGTGGCGGTACCCGTCCGGGACACGGCCGGCCAGGTGCGCGCCGCCATCGCGCTGCATGCGCCGGTGGCCCGCATGAGCCTGGCCGAGGCGCAGCGGCAGCTGCCCGCGCTGCACGCCGCGGCGGCGCGCATGGGGCAGCTGCTGTAGCGAGTGCGGGCGCACCGGGGGCGCGCCCCGGTCGGGCCGCTGCCAGGCGCCGGCCGGCCGCCGCCGGCCACCGCCGGCCACCGCTGGCGGCAGCCGGCTGCGGCGGGATGGTGGCGGCCTAGGCCGCCTCGAACCCCTGCAGCACCGCGACCGCGTTGCGCCCCACCTCGTCGGTGGCGTAGCCGCCTTCGAAGACGAACACCGCCGGACGCGGCAGCCGTTGCAGCCGGCGGCCGATCTCGAGGTAGTCGCCCTCGCGCAGCTTGAAGCGCGAGATCGGGTCGAGCTCGAAGGTGTCGACGCCGAGCGAGACGACGACCGCGGTGCAGCCGGCCTCCTGCACCGCATCCAGCGCCTGCTCCAGCGCGGCCAGGTACTCCGGCGCCTCGGTGCCGGCCGGCAGCGGCAGGTTCAGCGTCGCGCCGTAGCCCTCGTCTTCGCCGCGCTCGTGCGCGTGGCCGCTGAAGTACGGGTAGTCGTCGTGCGGGTCGGCGTGCAGGCTGGCGAAGAAGACGTCGTCGCGCTGCCAGAAGATCGCCTGCGTGCCGTTGCCGTGGTGGTAGTCGATGTCGAGCACGGCCACGCGCGGCTGGCCGAGCGCGCGCAGCTGCTGCGCCGCGATGGCGGCGTTGTTGAGGTAGCAGTAGCCGCCCATCGCGCGCGCCGTCGCGTGGTGGCCCGGCGGGCGGCAGATCGCGAAGGCCGCCGGCGCACCGCGCGCCACCTCGTTGGCGGCGGCCACCGCGCACTGCGCGCTCCAGTAGGCCGCCTTCCAGGTGCCGGCGACGATGGCGCTGCCGGCGTCCATCGAGTAGTAGCCGAGCCGGCCCTCGACGTGGCGCGGCCGCTCGGTGGGCAGGCCCTGGCCCGCGTGCCACACCATCGGCAGCGCCGGGTGGGCGCGGCCGATCTCTCGCCACGCATCCCAGGCGGTGCGCAGGAAGTCGACGTAGTCGGCATCGTGCACGGCGAGGATGGGCGCCAGGCCGGCATCGGCCGGCGTGTGCACGAGTCCGACGCCCGCTTCCAGGAACGCGTCGAGCACGCGCTCGGCGCGCACCGGCAGCTCGAAGCCCGCGACGAGCTGGCCGCCGAAGAGTTCGCTCTGCCCTTGGTGGGCTTGGTGGTGATCGCTGTACCAGGCGTCCATTCGCTCGGGGCTTTCTTGTGCGGTTCGCGGGCGGCCCTGCCTCGGCGGGGAGGCTCGCGCGCCGGCCGCCGTCTCCCCGCCGGCGCGGGAACGGGAGTATGGCGCCGCCTCGCCCAGCGCCGCCGCCGTGGCAGGCGCCCGCGTCCGGTCGTCGGGCGGGTGACCGGGGGGCGGCGGGGCCGGCGCGGCTCAGTCGCCGCCGTCCTCGCGGCGGCGCCCCTCGCGGCGCGCGACCCACAACGTCGCCGCCGCGATGACGGAGCCCCCGAGCAGCGTGGTCTCGGTCGGGACGTCGCCGAAGAAGACGAAGCCGAAGAAGGCCGACCACACGAGGTCGAGGAACTTCGCCGACTGCGTCGCCGAGATGTCGGCGGCGGCAAGCCCGCGGTTGACGCAGTAGTGGCCGGCGCTGCCGAGCAGCCCGCACATCAGGAAGCCGAGCCATTGCAGCGGCGTGAGCGGCCCCCAGTAGGCGACCGCCAGCGGCAGGCTGAACAGCGTCACCGTGATCGACTGCCACAGCAGGATGACGCCGGCCGTCTCGTGGCGCGTCAACGCCTTGGTGAGCAGGAAGCTGCCGGCGAACAGCGGCGCGCTGGCCAGCATCACGAGGTGCCACAGCTGCGGCGAGCCGGCGCCATGGCCGAGGCCCAGGCGCGGGCCGACGACGATGAGCACGCCGGCGAAGCCGAGGGCGGTGGCCAGCCAGCGCTCCCAGCGCATCGGCTCGGCGAAGAACACGCGCGCGCCGATCATGATGAACAGGGGTGTCGTGAAGCCGATGGCCGTCATGTCCGCCAGCGGGATGCGGGGCAGCGCCAGGAACCACAGCACGAGGCCCGCGGCGTGGAAGCCGCCGCGCCAGAACTGGCCGGCCACGCTCTTCGGCCAGTAGCTGCGCGGGCCCCGCCACAGCACGAGCGGCAGCAGCACGAGCAGGCCCATCGCGTAGCGCAGGAACTGCGACTGCATCGGGTCGACGGCCAGCGCCAGCGCCCGCATCAGCGCGTTGAGCAGCGTGAAGAAGAGGCCCGCGGCCAGCGTCCACAGCAGGCCGCGCGTGGTGGGGCTCCAGCCGGCCGCGCGCCGGCGCAGGCGCGCCGCCAGCGTCACGGGCTCGCCTGTCGCAGCGGGTGCCGGCGGCGCCGCCCCGGTCGCCTCAGCGGTGGCGGCCGCCTTCACCGCGGCGGCGGCCGCCGCCGTTGCGTCCCGGGCAGCCGCATCCGCCCGGGCCGGTGCCGCTTCAGCGGCCGGCTTCGATCCGTCGTCCTGGAGCAAAGAGGTCTTCCATCGCGCGGCGCAGGCGGTAGGCCTCGGTGCGCGTGTCGATGGCGACGTCGTCCCAGCCGAGGCTCTGACCCTGCTTCACGGGCCGCACCACCTTCACGTCGTGCGCCAGGCCGAGCGGCAGGCCGCCGGGGTTGGCGCCACCGTGACCCCCCGTGCCGATCGTCAGCGACGTGGCGGCCGGCAGCAGCTTGCCCCAGACGGTGTAGCCACCCTCGCCGTCGAGCATCTCGCCGGGCTTCAGGTCGCGCTTGGCGGTGGCGACCACATCGGCGTTCCAGCCGATCGCCGCACCCGTGGCCTCGCCGCGCAGCGCCACGCTCGCCACCGACACACCCACCTCCAGGCCGATGAGGTGCCAGCGCTTGTAGAGCGTGAAGTAGCGCCCGCTCGGGTCGGTGTGCGCCTTGTATTCCTCGAAGCAGTGGCGGATGTAGTCGGTCTCGCCCTCGACCGTGACCCACACGCCCATGCGGATGTCGTAGGGGATGACGCGGCCGTCGGCCTCGAGGCTGGAGACGACCTCGACCATGCCCTTCTTCTCGAGCACGCCGCCTTCGCTCTTCGGGCGCGTGACGAAGGGGATGTCCTCGACGCTGGCCGGCGGGTAGAGCAGGCCGTCGGAGGGCACCGCCAGGCCGGTGGCGTTGGCGACCGCGGCGCTCTCGATGCTGGGCTTGCTGCCGTCGAGGAAGCTGTTGAACATCTTCGGGTTCAGGCCGCCGCGCTCGGCCTGCTCGCGCGTCAGCCCCCAGTGGTCCCACACCGTCTCGGGCGTGCTCTGCGCGTAGTGCGGCAGCCACTTGTGGCCGCGGCCGGCGGCCACCACCGGGAAGCCGCAGGTGCGCGCCCAGTCCACGAGGTCGCAGATGAGCGCCGGCTGGTCACCGAACGCGAGCGAGTAGACGACGCCGGCCTCGGCCGCGCGGCGCGCCAGCAGCGGGCCGCAGAAGGCATCGGCCTCGACGGTGACGTTGACCACCGGCTTGCCCTGCTTGAACGCGGCCAGGCAGTGCTCGACGGCGGCGATGGGGTGGCCGGTGCACTCGACGACCACGTCGATGGCCGGGTGCGAGACGAGCGCGCGCCAGTCCTCGCCGACATGCGTGCGGCCCTGCGCCACGGCCTCGTCGATGGACCTCGCTTCGGTCTGCGCCGCGGGCCACCCGACGCGCGCGAGGTTGCGCTTCGCACCCTCGGGGGAGAGGTCGGCGATGGCCACGACCTGCATGCCGGGGATGCGCGGCACCTGCGCGAGGTACATCGAGCCGAACTTGCCGGCCCCGATGAGGCCGACGCGCACCGGCTTGCCGGCGGCGGCGCGTTGCTGGAGCTTGGCGTGCAGGTTCATGGGGAAGGTCTCCTGGCCCGCACGATACCAACTGCAGGCTTGGCGCAACGGCACACCGGATGTGACGCCTGCGCAGGGAGTGGCATGGGGTGCGTCACGCGAGCAGCCGTTTGGGCGCCGCGAATGCGAAGCCTCCGTGCGGGCTGGGGCGCTGTGCGGGTCGAGGTTCCGTGCGGGCCGAGTCTCCGTGCGCGTTGCAGCACCTTGCGCGCCGAGGCTCCGCGCGCGCCGAGGTCGCCGGGTGGTCGGCTCCGCGAATGTCCCTTTTCGGCGGACCCGCTTCGCGTGTCCCCCGAATGCATCCTTGATTTCGCTGCGCCGACCACCCGGCGGCCTCGGCGTGAACCGCTCGTTGTCTTCGGCGTGGAACGCGGGGGGGCAGCGTCGCCGGTCCTTCGCCGGGAACGCCTGGGCGGTGCCGGATCGGGACGACGGGGCGCCCTGCGCAGCGAAATCAAGGGGGCATTCGAGTGACACGCGCAGCGGGTCACTCGAAAGAGGACATTCGCGGAGCAGGGCGCCCCGTCGTCCCGATCCCGCCGCGGCCTCCGACGCCCTGGCCCCTCGACCGCCGTCAGTCTCGCAATGCCCACCCTGCGCGATCGACGCGATCGCGGAATCGGGGGGATCGCGGCGCCTGCTTCAGCCCCCGTGCTCCCGCCGCAGGATCCGCGCCGCCTCGACCATCGACCTCATCTTGCCCACTGCCACGTCGCGCGGCAGGTACTTCATGCCGCAGTCCGGCGCCAGGATCACGCGCTCCTTGGCCACGAACGGCAGCGCGCGCCGCACGCGCGCCGCCACCACCTCGGGCGTCTCGACGTTCATGTCCGAGAGGTCGATGCAGCCGACCATGATCTGCTTGTCGGGCAGCCCGGCGAGCACCGAGCAGTCGAGGTTGCTCTGCGCCGTCTCGATGCTCACCTGCCGGCAGCTGCAGCCGCGCAGCTCCGGCAGGAACGAGTAGCCGCTCGGCCGCACGTGGATGACCGCCGCGTAGCCGAAGCAGATGTGCACGGCCGTCGTGCCGGTGATGCCTTCGAGCGCCTTGTTCAGCGCCTTCAGTCCGTACTCGCGCGCCTTCTCCGGCCGCGCCTGCATGTACGGCTCGTCGATCTGCACGATGTCGGCGCCGGCGGCGAAGAGGTCGCGGATCTCGGCGTTGACAGCCACCGCGTAGTCCATCGCCGCCTCCTCGTCGGTGGCGTAGAAGTCGTTCTGCGCCTGGCAGCTCATCGTGAAGGGGCCGGGCACGGTGATCTTCGTCATCCGCGTCGTGTGCGCCTTCAGGAACTTCAGGTCCTCCACCTCCACCGCGTGCTTGCGGCGGATCTTGCCGGTGATGCGCGGCACCGGGTTCGGGTGGCCCGAGCGGTCGAGCGCCGTGCCGGGGTTGTCGATGTCCACGCCTTCCAGCGCGGTGGCGAAGCGGTTGCTGTAGCTCTCGCGGCGGATCTCGCCGTCGGTGACGATGTCCAGGCCCGCGTCCTCCTGCGCGCGGATGGCGAGCAGCGTCGCGTCCTCCCAGGCCTCCTGCAGGAAGGGCTCGGGGATGCGCCACAGCTCCTTGGCGCGCACGCGCGGCGGGAAGCGGCCGGCGAGCCTGGGCCGGTCGATCAGCCAGTCGGGTTGGGGGAAGCTGCCGACGAGGGTGGTGGGGAAGAGCATGGGCGGGCGCAGGTGAGGCGGAGGCCGGTGGCGGGAAGATCCTTCGCCCGCATTGGAGCACCGCCGCCGGTGGCCTCCGACCCGGGGCTACCCCTGATCGGGCACCGGCGGCGCGCCGGCCGGCGCGCACTGCAGGTGCGTGTCGTCCACGCCGAGCAGTTCGCGGCGCCCGGCGGGCGCCGGACGGCCGCAGCGGGGCGGGCGCCGCCCTGGGCGCGACCGGCAGACTGCCAGGGGAAGGATGATGGTCACGGCGGGGCTCCTCGGCGGACCCGGGGCCCGGGTCGGTCGGCGAAGCATCGGCCCCGTCGGTAACGGCCGTGCGTCGGCCCGCGCACGGCGTGTAGGCGCTCTTGCGCGGCACGTATCGCCTGCGGCGTCGCCGGCGGCAGCCCGCGGCGGGCTCGTATCCAGCGCGTATCGGCCTCGTATCGTCGCGGCAATTCCTGCACGTGCGGCGGGCCCGCGCCTAGACTGCCCGCCATGCGCTCGCTGACCGACGCCTCGACCGGGCCGGACTCCACGGCGCCGGGCACGGCCGCCCCGGCCCCGGTCCGTGACGCCGGGGCCGCGCCCGGCGGCACGCGCGAAGGCTGGGGCGCGGCGGCCGAGACGATGTTCCGCGCCGCGCAGGCGGTGACGCACCCGGGCGGGCCGACGCTGTTCGCCGACCTCGTGCGCGAACTGGCCGACCTGCTCGGTGCCGACACCGTCTTCATTGCCACCTTCGCCGACGACTCGCGCCAGGTGCTGCGCACGCAGGCCGCGGTGCTCGACGGCCAGCCGCTGCGCAACTTCGACTACCCCTTGCAGGGCACGCCCTGCGCCAAGGTGGTCGGCCGCGGCTTCCGCCACGTCGAGCGTGGCGTGGCGGCGGAGTTCCCGCCGGGCACGATGTTCGCGGCCAAGGGCATGGACTCCTACGCGGCGTTCCCGCTCGCGGACCGCGCCGGCGTGCCGGTCGGCCTGCTCGTCGCGATGGGGCGGCGCCCGGTGGCCGAGGCCTCGCTCGCCGAGGCGCTGCTGAAGATCTTCGCCGGGCGCATCGTCGCCGAGATCGAACGCGGCCACGCCGACGAGACGCTGCGCGCCGCCGCGCTGGCCGTGTCCAGCGCGCGCGGCGGCTCGGTGTTCGCCGAGCTCGCGCGCTACCTCGCGACCATCCTGCGCGTCGAGGTCGCCTTCATCGCCCGCTACGAGCCCGACGAGCCGGGGCAGCTGCGCATGCTGGCGATGTACCGCGACGGCGAGGTGCTGCACGACCTGCGCTACCCGCTGGCCGGCACGCCGTGCGCCACCGTGCTCGGGCAGCAGTTCCGCGCCTACCCCTCGCGCGTGCGCGAGCTGTTCCCCGACGACATCGACGCGCAGCCTCCCGACGCCGAGAGCTACGCCGGCTACCCGCTGCTCGCGCTCGACGGCGAGCCGCTCGGCAACATCTCGGTCGCCTCGCGCCTGCCGCTGACCCACCTCGAGCGCATCGAGTCGATGCTGCAGATCTTCGCCGTGCGCGCCGCCGCCGAGATCGAGCAGCTGCGCGCGCGCGAGGCGCTGGAGCGGTCGGCGGCGAGCTACCGCGCCATCTTCGAGGCCGCCGAGGACGCGATCTTCGTGCACGACTGGGACACCGGTGCCATCGTCGACGTCAACCCGAAGGCCTGCGAGATCTACGGCTACGACCGGCAGACGCTGCTGCGGCTGACGGTGGCCGAGCTCAGCTCGGGCGAGCCCCCCTACACGGCCGTGGAGGCGCAGCGCTTCATCGGCATGGCGCGGCTGGGCCGCTGCCCGCCGTTCGAGTGGCGCCGCCGCAACCGGGACGGCACCCTGCACTGGGACGAGGTGCGCCTGAAGCCGGCGCAGCTGCACGGCCGTCCGTACGTGCTCGCCTTCACGCGCGACGTCACCGAGCGCAAGCAGGCCCTGCTCGACCTGCAGGCGCGCGAGCAGCAGTACCGGGCCCTGTTCGACAGCAGCGCCGACGCGATGGGGCTGTGGGACGAGGCGCTGCGCCTGGTGGACGTCAACCGCGCGTTCACGCGCATCAGCGGCTGGACGCGCGGCGACGTGCTCGGCCAGCAGCTCGACGAGCGCGCCGGCGAGCCCGAGGTCGCCAGGCGCGCCGGGCTGATCCGCGCCGCGCTCGACGGCACCGAGGGGCGCGTCGAGGTGCAGGTGCCGAGGAAGGACGGCAGCCACATCGACGTCGAGGTGCGCTACGTGCCGGTGGCCTTCGGCGACAGGCGCTACGCGCTGTCGATCGCGCGCGACATCACCGAGCGCAAGGCGGCCGACGCGCTGCTGCGCGCCAGCGAGGAGCAGTACCGGGCGATCTTCCGCGCCTCGGCCGACGCGCTGGTGCTGTGGGACAGCCAGTACCGGCGCGTCGACGTGAACCCGGCCTACGAGCGGATGTTCGGCTGGACGCGCGAGGACGTCCTCGGCCGCAGCTACGACCGGCCGGAGGACGACGAGTCCTACGCGGCGCCGCGCCGCGACCTCGTGCGGCGGGCGCTGGCCGGCGAGACCTGCCGGCGCGAGCTGACGTCGCGGCGCAAGGACGGCCGCACGATCCAGATCGAGGTGCATGCGACGCCGTTCCGCCACCGCGGCGAGCCGCACGTGCTGGCCATCGCGCGCGACGTCACCGAGCGGCGTCGCGCCGAGGAGCAGCTGCGCGCGCGCGAGGAGCAGTACCGCGCCATCTTCGACGGCAGCGTCGACCCGATGGTGCTGTGGAACCGCGCGCTGCGGGTGGTGGACGTCAATGCCGCCTTCGAGCAGACCACCGGCATGCGGCGCGACGACGTCGTCGGGCGGCACTGGAGCGAGCGCCCCGACGCCGAGGAGATGCGGCGCCTGGTGCCGAGCATCGAGCGGGCGCTGGCCGGCGAGCTGACGCACTGCGTCGAGTCCGTGACCCGGTCCGACGGCAGCCCCTTCTACATCGAGCTGCGCTACCTGCCGGTGCGCCTGGGCGGCGAGCCCTTCGCGCTGGGCATCGGCCGCGACGTCACGGCGCGGCTCGAGCAGGAGCGCGCGCTCCAGCGCAGCGAGGTGCGCCTGCGCGCCACCGTCGAGGCGGCGTTCGACTGCGTCATCGGCATGGACGGCGAGGGCCGCATCGTCGAGTGGAACGCCGCCGCCGAGCGCTGCTTCGGTCGTCGCCGCGAGACGGTGTTCGGCCGTTCGCTGGCCGACGTCGTGATCCCGCCGCGCTTCCACGAGACGCACGCGCAGATGCTGCGGACCTTCAGGCCGAGCGGCGGCAGCCCGATGGTCGGCCGCCTGATCGAGACGATGGCGCTGCGCGCCGACGGCTCCGAGATCCCGGTCGAGCTGGCCATCAGCGTCGCGGCGGTGCCCGAGGGCACGATCTTCGTGTGCCACGTGCGCGACATCAGCGCGCGGCGTGCCGCCGAGGCCGAGCGCGCCGCGCTCGAGGCGCAGCTGCGCCAGGCGCAGAAGATGGAGGCGATCGGCCAGCTCACCGGCGGCATCGCGCACGACTTCAACAACATCCTCACGAGCGTGCTCGGCTACCTGACGCTCGGCCAGGAACGCGCGAGCGCGCTCGGCGACGCGAAGCTCGTGCGCCAGCTCGGCCAGGCCGACCTCGCGGCGCAGCGCGCGCGCGACCTCGTGGCGCAGATGCTGGCCTTCGCCCGCCGCCAGCGCGGCGAACGGCGCGCCGTCGCGCTGCCGGCGCTCGTGCGCCAGACGCTGCAGCTGCTGCGGCCGACGCTGCCGGCCACCGTGGTGCTGGACGCCGTCGTGCTCGACGAGCCCGACGGGCGCGCGCTGCCGGCGGTGCTGGCCGACGCGGTGCAGATCGAGCAGGTGCTGTTCAACCTCTGCATCAACGCGCGCGACGCGATGCCCGGCGGCGGCGTCATCCGCGTCCAGCTGGGCGAGCCCGCCGGCACGGCGCTGCGCTGCGCGGCCTGCGGCGAGATGCTGCCGCCCGGCCGCTGGGTCGAGCTCGTCGTGGCCGACAGCGGCCACGGCATCCCGCCCGAGGTGATGCGGCGCATGTTCGAGCCGTTCTTCACGACGAAGGACATCGGGCGCGGCTCGGGCATGGGCCTGGCGATGGTGCACGGCATCGTGCACGAGCATGGCGGGCACATCGTCGTGCAGACGGCGCCGGGCCAGGGCACCACCTTCCGCGTGCTGCTGCCGGCCGCCGATGTCGAGGCCGGGGCCGCGCAGGACGGCGAATCGCATGCGCCGCGCGAGGCCGCGGCGCTGGCCGGCCGCGTGCTCGTCGTCGAGGACGAGGTGATGGTCGGCGACTTCATGGCCGAGCTGCTCGGCGGCTGGGGCCTGGAGGTGGTGCTGATGCGCGAGCCCGCGGACGCGCTGGCCTGGGTGGAGCGGCAGGCGGAGCACGACGGCGAGGCGCCCGACCTCCTCCTCACCGACCAGACGATGCCGCAGATGACCGGCATCGAGCTTGCCGACCGCTGCCGCGCGCTGCGGCCCGGCCTGCCGGTGCTGCTGTACACCGGCAACCCCGGCGCGATCGATCCGACGACGCGCGCGCGCGCCGGCGTGCAGGAGCTGCTCGCCAAGCCGGTCGACCCGGACGTGCTGCGCGAGGCACTGCGCCGCTGCCTGCGCGCCGGACGCGGCTGAGATCCGGCCCGACGCGCGCCCCACGCGCGCCCCCGAGTGCGGTGAGGGGTCCGCGCGTTGCGCGTTCGTTGCCGTTTTGTATTCGCGCCTACCGCGCGTCGCGGCCCGGCGGCAGAATCGCCACCCATGGAAGAAGGGGCCGCCCGCCTGCTCGTCGTCGACGACGACGCATCGGTGCGCGCGATGCTGCGCGAGTACCTGCAGGAGCACGGCTACGCGGTCGCCGAGGCGGCGGGCGGCGCGCAGATGCGCGAGGCGATCGAGCGTTCGCTGCCCGACGTCGTCCTGCTGGACCTGCGCATGCCCGGCGAGGACGGCCTGACGCTGGCGCGCTACCTGCGCGAGCGCTACGACGTGGGCATCATCATGGTCACCGCTTCGGGCGACGTCATCGACCGCGTCGTCGGCCTCGAGGTCGGGGCGGACGACTACATTGCCAAGCCGTTCGACGCACGCGAGCTGCTGGCGCGGCTGAAGAGCGTGCTGCGGCGGCTGCAGGCGCGGCCGCCGGGCGCAGGCGCGGCGCCGGCGGCGCCCCCGGCGAAGCCGGCGCGGCAGCGCTTCGGCCGCTGCGAGATCGACCTGGAGTCCCGGCGCCTCTTCGAGCCGGGCGGCGGCGAGGTCGCGATGACGGCGATGGAATTCGACCTGCTGCGCGTGTTCCTGGCCAATCCGAACCGCGTGCTCTCGCGCGACCAGCTGCTGATGCACACGCGCAACCGCGAGTGGGAGCCCTTCGATCGCTCGATCGACATCCGCATCGGCCGCCTGCGCCGCAAGGTCGAGCCCGACCCGGCCGGCGAGCCGCGCTGCATCCGCACGGTGCGCAACGCCGGCTACATGTTCGTGCCCGAGGGCTGAAGGGCCGGGCAGCCACCCGCGCGCGCCCGCCGGGCGAGCCCGCCGCGGCGGCCGCCGTGCGGAAGGCGGCGCGGTGGACGGAAGGCGGCGCGCGGCGCGGAGGCGCCGCCCGGACGGCGAACGCGGCGTCGCGGGCGGCGCGCCGAACCGGCGTCAGGCCGCCATCGGCAGCGGCGTCGCGGGCCGGCGAGGCACGGCGTGCATGAGCGGCGTGAGCGCCTCCTGGATGCGCTGCATCTGCGCCGCGTCGACGAGCGAGCCGAGCACCTTCTGGAAGCGCGGTTCCATGACGCCGGAGACGATGTACTGCCAGCGGTAGGCCTTCAGCACCGCCTCGCCGATCTGCGCCATGCGCTTCGCGTCGGTGTCGTGGCCGCTGATGGCGCCGAAGTAGCGCGTGTCGGCCTTCGCCTGCGCCTGCAGGATGCCGTCCACCGCGCCGACGAGGGCGATCAGGTCGCCGACGGCGGCGTCGCGCTCGGCCTTGTCGAGCCGGGCGTCCTCGCGGCGCAGCTCGATCTCGTCGAGCACGGCGTGCTGTGCCTCCTCCTTCCAGTGGAACAGGAACACGTCCTTCCAGAGGTCGGACAGCTGCGCGTCGGGTTCGATGCTCGCGCGGTAGTGCGCCTGCGTGAACAGCTCGATGTCCAGCGTCAGCGCCAGCACGGCCCACGTGCGCGCGCCGAGCACCGCCTGCGCCACGGCGTTGGGCTCGGCGGTCATCTCGTAGCCGGCGGGCATGTCGGCGGCCATCATCGCCTCGAGGCGGCGGAACAGCTCCTGGTGCTTCACCTCCTCGTCGGTCATGCGCACCATCGCCTCGAAGGCGGTCTGGTCGCCGAAGGCGTGCGAGCGGCCGAGGTCCATCACCTTGGCGGCGATGAAGCGCTCGACGAGGCCGAAGATGTAGGCGTAGGTGCGGCCCTGCACCTGGCTGAGCAGGCGCCGGTCGGACTCGCCGAGGAAGTCGATCTCGTCGACGAGCGACAGGCCGGCGGGCAGGAAGGGCTTGCCGTAGTCGAAACGGCGGCCGCGGATGACGTCGCGCTCGATCTCCCAGCGCGCGCGGCGCGACAGGTCGATGACGCGGGCGTAGCGCTCGCTCGGGGTCGGATGGGATGCGGTGTCTTGCAGCATGGCAGGGTCCTCTGGAAACGGGCATGGAGGGGCCGGCGACGCGGGGACCGCGCAGCCGTCTGCCGCGACGCGCCGCGTTTCGGCGGTCGGTCGGGCGGCATGGCGGTCAGTGTCGGGCGCGCGTGTATCGCCGCCGGCGTCTTCTTGCTGCGATCTTGTCGACGGTGTGTCGGCGCCGGGTTACCGGCCCGTTGCCGGCTCGTTGCCTGGCGCCCGCCGCGGCCCCGGGGAGGCGCGGCGGGCGCGAGAGAAGGCTCCTCGAGGAGGGCCGGCGCTCAGCCGATCGCCTTGCGGTACTGCACGAAGCCGCTGCGGTCGGCGATGCGGTCGTACAGCTGCATCGCGGTGTGGTTCGACTCGTGCGTCAGCCACCACACGCGCGGGCTCTTCGCCTCCGCGGCGCGCGCGTAGACATGCTCGATGAGGGCGCGGCCGACGCCCTGCCCGCGCACCTCGGGCGCGGCGAACAGGTCCTGCAGGTAGCACGAGTCGTTCACCATCCAGCAGCTGCGGTGGAAGATGTAGTGCACCATGCCGACGAGGCGGCCGTCGGGCTGCTCGGCCACCGCGCAGTGCATCGGCTCGGCCGGGTCGTGGAAGCGCTCCCAGGTGCGACGCGTCACCTCGTCGCCGAGGTCCACCTTGTAGAAGGTCTGGTAGCCGCGCCACAGTGGCAGCCAGGCGTCGTGGTCGCGGCGTTCGGCGGTGCGGATCTTCACGGGGGCGTTCATCGGGGCGGTCTCCTCGGTCTCGTTGGCTGTGCTGGCAGTCTGTCGGCGAGGCGTGTGGTCGGCGGGGCGTGCACTCTGTGGAAACGCGGCGCGACGGCTCGCCTCAGTAGAACCACACCGTTCGGATGCGACCTTCCACCACCTCGTAGACCGCGATCGCCTCCAGCACGCCGGGCTGCAGGCCGGTGATGTGCTCGTGGTCGACGACCTTGTTGCCGGCCACGATGCGGTTCACCACCTTGGCGTGCAGCTCGGGCAGGTTGAAGCGGTTCTTCGCGTAGTGCGCCGCGAAGGCGGCCTTGCCCTCCAGCACCGGCTCGGCCGCGGGCGGGCGGAAGACGCGCACGTCGTCGGTGTACTCGGCGACGAAGCGTTCGAGGTCGTGCGCGTTGTACGCGTCGAGCTGGCGCTGCACGGGGTCTTCGGGGCGGGTCATCGGCGTCTCCTGCGGATCACGATGTTGCCATCCAACCCGCCAGGGCCCGCAGCAGCCCCAGCGTGGCGATGACGATCAGCAGGTCCAGCACGATGCGCCGGAAGCGCTCGTGCGAGATGCCGATGAACGAGCGCTGGCCGAGCCAGATGCCCAGCAGCATGGCCGGCGTGAGGAACAGCGCCCAGCGCAGCGTGGCCGCGCCGAGCAGCGCACCGCCGCCTTCGCCCCCTTCGCCGACTCCGCCGCCGGGCATCACCGCCGCCACGGCGAGCGCGTAGAGGTCGGTGAACAGGAAGAGCACGATCATCGTCGCGCGCATCGCCGCCGGCGGCATCGACGAGGTGCTCAGCAATACGGCCAGCGCCGTGCCGCCGATGGCCGCGATGCCGTTGAAGAGGCCGGAGACCACCCCGGCCGCGAAGCGCACGCCGCGCGTCGGCGCGAGCCCCATCACGAAGCCGGTTCGCGAGGCCAGTGCCGCGGCCAGCAGCAGCATGCCGATGACGAGGCGCAGCGGCGTCTCCGGCAGCCACGCGAGCAGCGCCACGCCGGCAGGGATGAAGAGCGCGTTGCCGGCCAGCAGCCAGCCGAGCCAGCGCCAGTCGGCGTGCGCGAGCGCGCCGCGCAGGAGGCTCAGGCTCGCGAGCACCTCGAGCATGAAGATCGGTGGCACCACCTGCGACGGCGGCAGGACGAGACTGAGCCCGGCCACGCAGAGCGCGCTGAAGCCGAAGCCGGCGAAGCCGCGCACGATGCCGGCGCCGAGCACGACGGCGGCGGCCCAGGCGAGCAGCAGCGGCGGGGCGGGTGGCAGCCAGGCCGTGGCAAGGAGCGAGGTGGTGGTCAGGGGCGCTCCCTGGGCGCTTCAACTGGAGCGGTTGACTGCCATGCGGCCGGGTCTCGCCCGGGCGGGCGACCTGCTCTCTTTGCTGGTGCAAAGAAAGTAGGCAAAGAAAGCACCTTGGATTTCTGTCGAAGCCGGCGCGCTTCGGCGGCGGTGATCAGTTCGTTCCGCGCGCTCCGGACCGAAGTTCATGCGGTCAACTGTTTGTCGGGTGCGGCTCCATGTTCCGCTCGCCCGGGTTGCGGGCTCGCTTCGCATCGCCCTCACCTGGACACCGCCGGACGCGACCAACGAAGGCTCACGCGGGCGCGAACGTGAGCGGGGTGAACCAGCGCCGCACCAAGTCCAGCAGGCATTGACCGAGCATCGCACCCGTCTCGACCCAGCGAAGGGCGACGCGAAGCGAGCCCGCAACCCGGGCGAGCAGGACGTGGATAGGCACCCGACAAACAGTTGACCGCATGAACTTCGTCCCGAAGCGCGCAGGACAAACTGCGGAGCGCATCCGGAGCAAGATGACTCATCCGGACATCAGGCCCTTTGCTTTGGTCACTTTCATTTGGGCCAGCAAATGAAAGTGACCCGCCCGCCGGGGCGGGACCCGGCCGACGGCCCGTGGCCATCGATCCGCCCGCGCGCGAAGCGCCAACACAAGAAACCCGCGGCCGACCGCCGAGCCGCGGGCTCACCCATTCCCCTCCAGCAACTTCAACCTCTGCACCTTCCCCGAAGGCCCGCGCGGCAGCTCCGCCACGAAGCGCAGCTCCTTCGGCGTCTTGTATCGCCCGAGGTGCCGCTCGCAGTGCGCGAGCAGCTCGGCGCGGCACGCCGCCTCGGCCGCGGCGTCCGCGGGCATGCCGTCGCGCAAGACCACGCACGCCAGGATCTCCTGCCCGTAGCGCGGGTCGGGCAGCCCCACCGCGGCGGCTTCCAGCACGGCCGGGTGCGCGAGCAGCGCCTCGTCGATCTCGCGCGGCGCGATGTTCTCGCCGCCCTTGATGATGAGTTCCTTGATGCGGCCGGTGACGAAGAAGAAGCCGTCGCTGTCACGGTGGCCGAGGTCGCCAGTGCGCAGCCAGCCGTCGGGCGTGAAGGCGGCGGCCGTGGCGTCGGCGTTCTTGTAGTAGCCGCGCATGACGTTGGGGCCGCGGATCGCGAGCTCGCCGGTTTCACCATCGGGCAAGGGCTGCAGGTCGGGGCCGATGATGCGCGCCTCGCAGCCGCTGGCGCGGCCGACCGAGCCGATCTTGCGCCGCGCAGGATCGAGCGGGTTGCTGAAAGACGGTGCCACCGTCTCGGTGAGCCCCATCGTCTCGACGATGCCGATGCCGAACGTGGCCTCGAAGGCGCGGTGGTGCTCGGGCGCCAGCGCGCTGCTGGCACTGCGGCAGAAGCGGATGCGCGCGAGCTGCTCGCGCGGCGGTGCGCCCTCGCGCGCGGCCGTCTCGAGCAGGAAGGCGATCATCGTCGGCACGACGTTGATCCACGTGCAGCCGTGGCCGATGGCCTGCGACCAGAACTGCGTGGCCGAGAACCTGGGCGGCAGCACGACGCTGCCGCCGTGCGCCAGCGGCGCGAGCATCGTCACCGCGAAGGCGTTGATGTGATACAGCGGCAGCACGCCGAGCACGCGGTCGCCGGCGCCGAGGCCGTGCTCGGCGCTGATGGCCTGGGCGTTGGCCGCGAGGTTGGCCTGCGTCAGCATCACGCCCTTGGGGCGGCCGGTGGTGCCGGAGGTGTACATCAGCAGCGCCAGGGCATCGGCCGCGGGGGGCAGGGGCGCTTCGGTCGATGCCGGCGGCACCGGCGACGACGGTGACGGTGGTGACAGCGGCAATCGCGGCGAGGCACCGGCCGAGTCGTCGTCAGCCCAGTCCAGTGGCCGGGCCGGGTCGACGACGACCAGCGCCACCTCGCGCCCGAGCGCGGGCAGCAACGCGCGCACCGGCGCCTCCCACTCCGGGCTGGCGCAGACGACGCGGCAGTCGGAGTGCTCGAGCACGTAGCGCATCGCGTCCGGCTGCGACAGCAGGTTCACCGGGTTCACGCACCAGCCGCCGTGCATCGCACCGAGCAGCAACTGCAGCGTCGCGAGGCCGTTGGGCATCACCAGCGAGACGGTGTCGCCCGGCTTGCTGCCCAGATCGCGCAGGCGCCGCTGCACCGCGGCCGCGCTGCGGGCCAGTGTGGCGAAGTCGAGTGTGTGCCGCCCCTCGGCGTCGAGCGCGTACGGGGCAGTCGGCCAGCGCCGGGCGGCCTCCTCGATGAGTGCGTGAACGCTCGAAGGCACGGACTCGGCGCCGACTGAACTCGACGAACCGGCCGAACCGCCCGCACCGGCCGCACCGGCCGCACCGAACCCGCGCGCCTCGCCGGTCGCACCTGCCGCGTCGGCCGACCCCACCGAAGGCGCGGCGCTCACCGCCCGCGGCCGTACTTGGCGAAGAAGGCGCCGAAGATCTCTTCCTCGCTCGGCACGCGCTCGGCGATGGGTACCGAGACGCGCGTGACGTTGAGGTAGTGCCGGTAGTTCATGTTGTCGGAGAAGTTGTTGCGGCCCCAGGTGCCGCAGCCCATGCTCAGCGAGAACGGCAGCCCGTTGTCGAAGCTGCCGCCGGTGGCGATGCAGTGCGCCTGGTTGACGATGACGCGCGAGACCGGCAGCGTGAGGCCGAGCAGCAGCGCGCGTTCGGGCCGCGCGCTGTGCAGCCCCACCGAGTGGCCCGCGCCCTGGTGCGCGTAGATCCGCTCGACGATGCGCGCTGCCTCCTCGAAGTCGGCGGCGCGGTACAGCGCCAGCACCGGCGAGAGCTTCTCGCCCGAGAACGGGTGCCCGGGGCCGATGGCCGAGGCCGACTCCTCGACGAGCAGCATGCTCGGCTTCGCCGCGGCGACGGCCGCGAGGCCGGCGCGCTCGGCGATGACCGCGGCCGACTGGCCGATGACCGCCGGCGACAGCTTGCCCTCCGGCCACATCAGCGCCTGCAGCCGCGCGCGCTGCGCGGCATCGAGCCGCGCGGCACCGCGCTGCACGAGCGCCGCGACGACGCGCTCGTAGACGGCGTCCAGCAGCACGAGGCTGTTCTCGGAGGAGCAGCTCGTCGCGTTGTCGAAGGTCTTGCTGCGCGTGATGCGGTCGGCGGCGGCGTCGAGGGCCGCGGCGCTGTCCACCGTCTCGTCGACGATGCCCGCCACGTTGCCCGCGCCGACGCCGAAGGCCGGCGTGCCGCTCGCGTAGGCGGCGCGCACGTTGGCCTGGCTGCCGGTGGCCACGACGAGGTCGCACCGGCTCATCAGCGCCAGCGTGCTCGCCTTGTCGACCGGGGCGGGCAGCACCTGCACCAGGTCGCGCGGCGCGCCGATGCGGTCGAGCTCGGCGTGCACGTGCTCGACGAGGCGCATCGCCGTCGCCCAGCCCTTCGGCGAAGGCGCGACGATCACCGCGTTGCGGCCCTTGAGCGCGTTGATGATCTTGTTGGCCGGCGTCGCCGCCGGGTTGGTGGAGGGCGTCACCGCGCACACCACGCCCACCGGCCGCGCGATCTCGACGAGGCCGCGTGCCGCATCCTCGGCGATGACGCCGACCGACTTCGCCCCCTGCAGGTCGCGCAGCAGGCCGAGTGTCTTGCGGTGGTTCTTGCGGACCTTGTCCTCGACGTTGCCGATGCCGGTGTCGGCGACGGCCAGCTCGGCGAGCGCGCGGTTGCGCGCGGGCTCGAGGATGGCCCAGCCGGCGGCGGCGACGAGCTCGTCGGTGCGGGCCTGGTCGTAGCCGTCCGCGATGCGCTGCGCGGCGCGCGCGCGCTCGACGAGCGCAGCGACGCGCTGCATCACTTCGGCGGGCACGTCGGTGCGGACAGGGGCCGTGGCCATCGTCGTCGTCGCTTCCCGTCAGTCGAGCTTGATGCCGGCGTCCTTCACCAGCTTGGACCACTTCGGCAGTTCGTCGGCCACCACCTTGCCCAGCGCCTCGGGCGTGCCGCCGACGCCTTCGCTGCCCTGGGCGAGCAGCTTCTCGCGCACGCCGGGGTCGGCGAGCACCGTGTTGAGGGCGCGGTTGAGCCGGTCGATGATCGGGCGCGGCGTCTTCGCGGGCACGAACATCGCGTACCAGCTGTCGACCTCGAAGCCGGCGAGCGCGCCACCGCCGGCCTCGCTGACGGTGGGCACGTCGGGGAAGGCGGCGCTGCGCTTCAGCGTCGAGACGGCGAGCGCCTTCAGCTTGCCGCTCTTCACGTGCTGCGCGGCCGCCGGGATGCTCACCCACAGGAACGGCACCTGTCCGCCGATCACGTCGGTGACGGCCGGGCCGCCGCCCTTGTAGGGGATGTGCGTCATCTGCGTGCCGGTGCGCAGCTTGAAGAGCTCGCCGGCGAGGTGCCCGGGCGAGCCGTTGCCCACCGAGGCGAAGGCCATGCCGCCGGGCTTGCCCTTGAGCATCGGAACGAGGTCGGCCAGCGTGTTGACGGGCACGCCGGGGTGCGCGACGAGGATCTGCGGCAACGAGGCGACGAGCCCCACCGGCTCGAAGTCCTTCGCGGTGTCGAACGAGAGCTTCGTGTAGATCGCCGGGTTGATGGTGTGCGAGCTGAGCGTGAAGAGCACCGTGTAGCCGTCGGGTGCGGCCTTGGCCACGACCTCCGTGCCCACCGAGCCGCCGGCGCCGCCCTTGTTCTCGATCACGATGGGCTGGCCGAGCGCGGCCTGGAAGCGCTCCTGCACGATGCGGGCGATGACGTCGGTGCCGCCGCCGGGCGGGTAGGGCACGACGAAGCGCACCGCCCGGTCGGGGTAGCTGCCGGCCTGCGCGCGTGCCGGCGCCGGCAGTGCGAGCACGGCCGCACCGGCGAGCGCGCCCGCGGCCAGCACGAGCCCGCGCGCGGCAAAGGCGCGGCGCCCCGTCGGGAGGACGGCGGAAGGTCGAGCGGTCGTCGTCATGGCCGGATCCGGTAGATGGAGGTGGCGGTGATTCTTGGCGGCAGGCCCGGCCTGTCAATGCGAGCATGCCCGGCGGCGTGCCGACGCGCCCGATGCGCTTCCTAGAATCCGCGGCGTTGTCTTTGCCGGCGCGCCGCGCACCGCGCACGCCCCCCGGGCCGCTCCTTGATCCACACACTCGCGCGCTGGACCCACTCGGCGCTGGCGCTGCTGGCGGTGCCGGCGCAGTTCGCGCGGCTGTGGTGGCGCGGGCGCGAGCATCGCGGCTGGCGCCTGCGCTGGGCCGAGCGGCTGGCCTGGGGCGGCCGGCGGGCGCAACCCGGCGCGCTGTGGCTGCACGCGCAGACCGCGGCCGAGGTGAAGGAGGTGGCCGTGCTCGTGGCCGAGCTGCGCAAGCTCAACCCGAGCTGGCACTACCTGATCACGCACGGCGAGGCCGAGGGCCGGGCCGACGGCGTCGCGCTGCTCAAGCCGGGCGACGTGCAGGCCTGGCTGCCGTTCGACACGCCGGGCGCGGCACGGCGCTTCTTCCGGCGCCATCGGCCGCGCGTGGGCGTGCTGATGGAGAGCGTGCCTCGCCCGAACCTGCTGCACCAGGCCGCGCGCGCCGGCGTGCCGGTGATGATGGCCAACGCGCGCCTGTCGGCGGCCGAGCTGCGCCGCGCCGAGCGGCAGCGGGCGCTGCTGGCACCGGGCTTCCGCAGCCTCGCGCTCGTGCTGGCGCAGAGCAGCGCCGACGCGCAGCGGCTGGCCAGGGCCGGCGCGCAGCAGGTGCGCGTGTTCGGCAACCTGCGCTTCGATGTCGAGCCGCCGATGAAGCTGATCGCGCGGGGCCTGGAGTGGCGGCAGGCGGTGGCGCGCCCGGTGGTGCTGGCCGCCGGCACGCTCGAGGGCGAGGAGGCCCCGCTGCTCGACGCTTGGAAGGCCCTGCCCGTGCCGCGGCCGCTGCTCGTGATCGTGCCTCGTCGCGCCAGGCGGCTGGCGAAGGTGGGCTTCCTCGTGCGCGACCGCGGCCTCGCGCTGCGTCGCCGCTCGGCCTGGGGCCAGCGGCCGCCCGGGGACGTGCGCGATGCCGACGTGTGGCTCGGCGACACGCTCGGCGAGATGGCGATGTACTACGGCATGGCCGACGTCGCGCTGCTCGGCGGCAGCTTCCATCCGGCGCACGGCGGCCAGAACCTGATCGAGGCCTCGGCCTGCGGCTGCCCCGTGCTGCTGGGGCCGCACACGAGCGACTACGACAACGTCGCCGACCTCGCCATCGGTGCCGGCGCCGCCGAGCGGATGGCCGACCTGCGCGCGGCCGTGACCCGTGCCGCCGGCCTCGCCGGGGACCCGCGCCGCGACGCCTGGGTGCGCAACGCGTTCGCGTTCACGGCCGCGCACCGCGGCACCGTGAGCCGCGTCGTCGGGGCGCTTCTCGCGCTGATGACGACGCGCTCGTCGCAAGGGGCACCGGCCGGGCGCTGAGCTCGCCGCGCGTGCGGCCTAGGGGCGCAGGGGGCGCCCGCCCGGGGGCCGCAGCGGCGCGCCGGCCTACCTCAGCACGCCCTTGGCGAACCACTGCCCCCACACCGCCACCGGCGCGCCGCCCTTCACGGCCGGCAGCGCGGCCAGCGCGGTCTGCAGGGCGCGATCGTCCTTCTGGCGGCTGAACAGCACCTCGGCCACCGGGCCGGCTTCCAGCGTGTACCAGGCGCCGAACGCCCCCTGGTCCACCAGCCGCTGCAGCATCGCCCGCTGCGCCGCCGCGTCGGCGGCCGAGAGCGGCCGGTCGCCGCGCATCAGCTGCACGATGCGGCCTTCCTCGACGCCGCTGCTGTCGATGCCCTCGGTCGCCAGGGGTCGGTTCACGAGCGCCGGCACCGCGTTGAGCTTCAGGTAGCCCTCGCGCACGTACTGGTCGGGCTGGAAGTAGCCGGCCAGCGCCTGCTGCGAAGGCGCCTTGACGATGGCGATGCCGCGCTTGAACTCGGTGGGGTCCTTCAGCGGCCCGGCGGCCAGCAGCTTCTTCTCGCCGAACAGGCGCTGGAAGTTCGCGACGTGGCCGCGCTGCATCTCCTCGAGCGCGCTGCGCTCGGTGAAGCCCTTCTTGCCCGACTCGAGGAAGACGAACCACATCTCGTCGCGGCTGGCGGCGTGGGTCTCGCGGCTGGCGAAGATGTCGGGTGCTTCGGCCACGCTGGCGCAGCCGGCGAGCACGAGCGCGCCGATGCCGGCCGCGACCCGTTGCGTCACGCGGGTCATCACGGTCATGCCGTTCCTCCTTGGTGCAAAGGCGATGTCAACCGGCCGGCATCGTACCGAGGCCGCGTGCCGACCGGGCCGCGGGGTGTCTCGGGGAAGGGTGGCGCGGGCCGGGCGCCGTTCAGGGCGCGGCCGCGCCGCCTGCGGCGCGCGCCGGCCGGGAGAGCAGGTGCACGTAGTCGTGGCGCGTGGTGTCGACGGTCGACACGCGGAACTCCACCGGTCGCTCGCCGAAGCTCATCGCGACGCGGCGTACCTGCATCACCGGCGCGCCCACGGCCACGCCAAGCACGCGCGCCGCGGCGCGGTCGGCCGCCACCGCGCGCGCGCGCTCGGCCGCACGCACGACGGTGATGCCGAACTCGCCCTGGTAGAGCTGGTAGATGGTGCCCGGCCGCTCGCGGAAGCGGCGCTCCGTCAGGCCCTTGAACAGCGTGGCCGAGAGCCACAGCCGGTCGTGCACGACCGGCCTTCCCTGCAGCAGCAGGCGGTTCTCGATCGCCCACACCGCGTCGCCCTCGCGCAGGCGCAGCGCCTCGGCCACCTCGGCCTCGGCGCGCTGGCGCTCGAAGGCGAGCAGCTCGACCAGCGGGCTCTCGCGCAGCCCGTCGCAGCGCTCGACATGGAAGAACTGGAACAGCAGCCGCTCGGTGTCGTGCGTGGCGACGAAGGTGCCGCGCCCCTGGCGGCGCACGACGATGTGATCGGCCACGAGCTCGTCGACCGCCCGGCGCACGGTGCCCACGGAGACGACCAGCGAGGCCGCCAGCTCGGCCTCGCTCGGCAGCGCGGTGCCGGGTGCCACGGCGCCGGCCTCGATGGCGCCGAGCAGCGCGCGCTTGACCTGGCGGTACAGCGGCATCGAGGCCGCCGCGCCGCCGGCCCCGCCCGGAGGCGCGACCGCGGCGAGCACGATCCTGCGGGGTGCCGCGCGAGCCATCGTGGCGCACTGTAGCAGCCGCCCGGCACGTCCTGCAGGTCATCTAGATGACCTGTTTGACACGTCCTGCGCCCCTGCGCAGCATGCACGCCCTGGAAGGAGACACCGCATGATTCATTTCGTGCTGCACGACGCCGCCGACTCGGTGGCCGTCGTCGTCGTCGAGGGCGTCAAGGCCGGCATGTCGCTCGACGGCTGGATCATGGACGAGGACCGGCGCACCAGCGTCGTCGCGCGCCAGGACATCCCCATCGGCCACAAGGTCGCGTTGCGCGACATGGCGGTGGGCGACACCGTCATCAAGTACGGCATCGACATGGGCAAGGTCGTCAAGCCCATCCAGGCCGGCGAGCACGCGCACGTGCACAACATCAAGACCAAGCGCTGGTAGCGCCCCCCCCCGAAGCGGCCTGCGGCCGCCTCCTCCGGGGGGCATCGCCAGCGGACCGGCAGAGCCGGCTCCGCGGCGGCCGCCCGGCCCGAGCCCAACCCGTCGACAAAGACCAGTGCCATGACCGTCATCGATCGCAACACCACCTTCCTCGGCTACCGGCGCGAGAACGGGCGCGTCGGCGTGCGCAACCACGTCATCATCCTGCCGCTGGACGACCTCTCCAACGCCGCCGCCGAGGCCGTCGCCCACAACATCAAGGGCACGATGGCGATCCCGCACCCGTACGGCCGGCTGCAGTTCGGCGCCGACCTGGAGCTGCACTTCCGCACGCTCATCGGCACCGGCTGCAATCCCAACGTCGCCGCCGTCGTCGTCATCGGCATCGAGGACGGCTGGACGAAGAAGGTCGTCGACGGCATCGCCGCCACCGGCAAGCCGGTCACCGGCTTCGGCATCGAGGGCCACGGCGACCACGACACCATCATGCGCGCCAGCAAGGCCGCCCGCGAGTACGTGCAGTGGGCGAGCGAGAAGCAGCGCGAGGTGTGCCCGATCCACGAGCTCTGGGTCAGCACCAAGTGCGGCGAGAGCGACACCACCAGCGGCTGCGGCGCCAACCCGACGGTGGGCAACGCGTTCGACAAGCTGCACGCGCTCGGCAACTACCTGTGCTTCGGCGAGACCACCGAGCTCACCGGCGGCGAGCAGATCGTGGCGGCGCGCTGCGCGAACGACGCGGTGCGCGAGCGCTTCATGTTCATGTTCAACCGCTACCAGGAGGTCGTGAACCGCCACAAGACGACCGACCTCTCCGAGAGCCAGCCGACCAAGGGCAACATCGCCGGCGGCCTGACGACGATCGAGGAGAAGGCGCTCGGCAACATCCAGAAGATCGGCAAGAAGTGCACCGTGGACGGCGTCATCGACAAGGCCGAGATGCCCACGCACCCGGGCCTGTGGTTCATGGACAGCTCGAGCGCGGCCGCCGAGATGGTGACGCTGTGCGCCGCCAGCGGCTACGCGGTGCACTTCTTCCCCACGGGGCAGGGCAACGTGATCGGCAACCCGATCCTCCCGGTGATCAAGATCTGCGCCAACCCGCGCACCGTGCGCCTGATGAGCGAGCACATCGACGTCGACAGCTCGGGCCTGCTGCAGCGCGAGATCACGCTCGACCAGGCCGGCGACAAGCTGCTCGAGTGCATGCTGCGCACGGCCAACGGGCGGCTGACGGCCGCCGAGGCCCTGGGGCACCGCGAGTTCGTGCTGACGCGCCTGTACGAATCGGCCTGAGCGGCCGCACCGAGGCACGACAGGATCCGGGGCGGCGGCGATGGCACGCATCGTCATCAGCGAGTTCATGGACGAGCGGGCCGTCGCTTCGCTCGGCGGCCGGCACGAGGTGGTCTACGACGCCGCGCTCGTCGACGACGCGGCGCGGCTGGCGCGCGAGGCCGCGCGCTGCGACGCCCTCGTCGTGCGCAACCGCACGCAGGTGCGCGGCGCGCTGCTCGAGGCGCTCGGCGGCGGTGGCTGCCGCGTGATCGGCCGCCTCGGCGTCGGGCTGGACAACATCGACGTCGAGGGTTGCGCGGCCCGCGGCATCGAGGTCATCCCGGCCACCGGGGCCAATGCGCAGGCGGTGGCCGAGTACGTGGTCGCCGCCGCGCTGCTGCTGCTGCGCGGCGCCTTCCGCTCGACAGCCGAGGTCGCGGCCGGCCGGTGGCCGCGCACGGCGCTGTCCGGGGGCCGCGAGGCCGGCGGCAAGGTGCTCGGGCTCGTCGGCTTCGGCATGATCGGCCAGGCGACGGCGCGGCTGGCGCGCGGCCTCGGCATGCAGGTGGTGGCCTTCGACGCGATGCAGGACGAGGACCATCCGGCTTATGCCGAGCTGGGCGTGCGCGCGGCCGGGCTGGACGAGGTGCTGGCCGGCAGCGACGTGCTGAGCCTGCACGTGCCGCTGGTCGACGCGACGCGCGGCCTGCTCGGCGCCGAGCGCATCGCGGCGATGAAGCCGGGCGCCGTGCTGATCAACACGGCGCGCGGCGGCGTCGTCGACGAGGCCGCGCTGGCCGCCGCGCTTCGCAGCGGCCACCTCGGCGGCGCGGCGCTCGACGTCTTCACCGAGGAGCCGCTGCCGGCCGCGGCGCACTTCGACGGCTGCCCGAACCTGCTGCTGACGCCGCACGTCGCCGGGCTCAGTGCCGAAGCCAACGTGCGCGTCAGCTCGATGATCGCCGAGCGGGTGATCGCCGCGCTGTCGCGGCCGGCCGCGCCGCCGCGCGCAGGGTCGCGCGCGTGACGCGCCTGTCGTTGCCGGAGCTGCGCACGCGCGTCGCCGCGGCGCTGGAGGCGGCCGGCGCGAACCCGGCGATGGCCGGGAGCACCGCGCGCGCGCTCGTGCTGGCCGAGGCGCAGGGGCTCGGCTCGCACGGGTTGTCGCGCGTGAGCCAGTACGCGGTGCACCTGCGCAACGGGCGCGTCGACGGCAGCGCGGTGCCGCGCGTCGAGCGCCGCCACGGCGCGGCACTGCTGGTCGACGCGGCCGAGGGGCTGGCCTTCCCGGCCTGCGACCTGGCCGTCGCCGAGGCGATCCGGGTCACGGCCGGCGGCGCGCCGGGCGCGCCGCCCGGCCTCGGCGTCGCCTTCGCGGGCGTCGTGCGCAGCCACCATGCCGGGGTCATCGTCGACCACCTGCGCCCGGCGGCGGCGGCCGGCCTCGTCGGGCTGGCCTTCGCGAACTCGCCGGCCGCGATGCCGGCGGCCGGGGGGCGGCACCCCGTGTTCGGCACGAACCCGATCGCCGCCGCGTTCCCGCGCCGCGGCGGGCTCGACCCGCTGCTCGTCGACCTCAGCCTGTCCGAGGTCGCGCGCGGCAAGGTGATGCAGGCCGCCCGCGCCGGGCAGCCGATCCCGGCCGGGTGGGCGCTCGACGCCGAGGGCCGGCCGACCACCGATGCGAACGCCGCGCTCGCCGGCTCGATGCTGCCCATCGGCGCGGCGACCTCGCCCAAGGGCGCGATGCTGGCGCTGGTGGTGGAACTGCTCGTGACGGCGCTGATCGGCGCGAAGTTCGGCTTCGAGGCGTCGAGCTTCTTCGTCGACGAGGGCAACCGGCCGGGCATCGGCCAGGCCTTCCTGCTCATCGACCCGGGCGCGCTGGCCGGACGCACCGCCTACGAGGAGCGGCTGGAGGTGCTGGTGGGCGAGATGCTGAAGGACGACGACGTGCGCCTGCCCGGCGCGCGGCGCGAGGCGTTGCGCCGCCGCGCCGAGGCCGAGGGCCTCGACGTGCCGCCGGCGCTGCTCGCCGCCTGGGAAGCGCCGCCGCGCGCGTGACGCGGCCACGGTGTTGAGACAAGGACACGAAGGAGACAACGCCATGATCCGACGCCGCCGGCTCCTCGTCGCGACGACCGCCGCGCTCCCCGTCGTCACCGTGCTCGGCGGGCCGCGCCGGTCCTGGGCACAGGCCGGCCCGGCCGGCGGCGAGCCGCTGCCCGCCGGGACGACCGTGCGCTACGTCGTCCCCTTTCCGCCCGGCGGGCTGACCGACGTGATGGCACGCGCCGTCGGCCAGGCGCTCGGCGAGCGACTGAAGCTGAACGTCGTCATCGACAACAAGCCCGGCAGCGGCGGCCAGATCGGCGCGGCCGAGGTGGCCAAGGCGCCCGGCGACGGCCGCACGCTGCTGGCCATCACGATGACGCACGCGGCCAACGCGACGCTCTTCAAGGGCAAGGCGCCGTTCGACTTCCAGAAGGACCTGAAGCCCGTGGCGCTGCTGGCCGGCAGCCCGATGCTCGTCGTCGTGCCCGCGGCGAGCCCGGTCAAGGACTTCCAGGACCTGATCGCGCAGGCGCGGGCGCGCAAGCTCAACGCCGGCAGCAGCGGCAACGGCACGCCGCCGCACCTGACGCTGGCGCTGTTCAACGACCTGTACCAGACGCAGGTGCAGCACGTGCCGTACAAGGGCGGCGCGCCGTCGATGACCGACCTCATCGGCGGCCAGCTCGACGTGATCTTCTCCAACATGCCCGAGAGCCTGGCGCACGTGAAGGGCGGCCGGCTGCGCGCGCTGGCCATCGCGAGCGCGGCGCGCCACCCGCTCGTGCCCGACGTGCCCACCACCGCCGAGGCCGGCGCCGCGCAGCTGGCGGTCGAGAACTGGACGGCGGTGATGGTGCCCGCGGCCACGCCCGACGCGACCGTGGCGCGCCTGGGCGCCGAGATCGTGGCGATCATGGGTGCGGCCGAGATGCAGGAGAAGGCGCGCACGCAGGGCTTCCGCGTCGACGCGCGCGGACCGGAGGCCTTCGCCCCGTTCCTGAGGAGCGAGGTCGAGCGCTGGGCGCGGGTCGCCGCCGCGGCGAAGATCAGCGTCGACTGACCGAGCCGCGCGGCCCCGGCGAGCGCGGCCCGGGCACGCGCGCTCCCGGCGCGCGCGCCGTGGATCCGCGCACGACGAGCTCGACCTCGATCTCGCGCTGCACCGGCTCGGTGATCGCGCCATCGAGACGGCCGAGCAGGTACTCGGCCGCCAGCGTCCACATCTGCTCGGTCGGCACGTGCACGGTGGTCAGCGCCGGGCGCCACTGGCGCGCCATCTCGAGGTCGTCGAAGCCGACGATCGACAGCGCCTGCGGCACCGCCACGCCGAGCGCCTGGCATTCCAGCAGCGCGCCGAAGGCGAGCACGTCGTTGCCGCAGACGATGGCCGTCGGCGCCGGGTCGGCCGCGAGCAGGCGGCGAAGCGCCTCGCGCGCCGGCTGCAGCGCGTAGGGCGCCTCGACCAGCGCGCGCGCCTGCAGGCCGAGGCCGGCCTCGGCCAGCGCCTCGCGCACGCCCTGCACGCGCTCGGCGGCGCGGTCGTTGTCGGCAGTGACGCCGGCCAGCATCGCGATGCGCCGGTGCCCCAGGTCGAGCAGGTAGCGCACGGCGCGCATCACCGCCTCGCGGTTGCGAAAGCCCACGCAGGCCGAGCCGGACGGTGCCGGGTAGGCGCCGGTGTGCACCCACGGCAGGCCGCGCTGGGCGAGCCGGGCCAGCAGCTCGGGCCGCTGCGCCATGCCGGTGAGCGCCAGGCCGTCGACGCCGCGCGCGACGAGCGCCATCGCCTGCGCGGCCTCCTGGTCGGGGTCGTAGTCGCTCACCGCCAGCAGCACGTGCAGGCCGGCGGCGGCCATGCGGCGCTGGAACGCCTGCACGCCGTTGGCGAAGATGGCGTTGTCGATCGTCGGCACGACCGCGCCGACGGTGCCGCTGCGCTTCAGCGACAAGGCCCGCGCCCCGGCGTGGGCCACGTAGCCCAGCCGGTCGACCGCGCGCATCACGCGCTCGCGCAGCGCCGGGCGCACGCTGTCGGGCTGGTTCAGCGCGCGCGAGACGGTGGCCGTGGAGACGCCGGCCGCACGGGCGACGTCTTCGACGGTGGGGGCGTGCGTGGACACGGCCGGACGATAGCAGCGGCCCGCGCATGCAAGCGATTACGAGGCCGCCCGAAGGCCACCTGCCCGCCGGACGGCGGCGACGCTGCTAGGGAAAGTCCCCGCATCGCGGCGCCACCCCGGCCTTGACAAGCGATCCAGCGCCACCGATTCTCTGTAACCGCTTACAGACGCGCTCCCGCCTCCGCCCCGCCGGACCCGACCGCCCATGACCGCCACGACGCTGCGCCGCTGGTCCTATCGCGCCGGTGCGGCCCTCGCTCTCGGCTACGTCGGCTACGTGCTGGCGATGAAGTTCGTCGTTCGCAGCAGCACCGGCGGGCCGCTTGGCGAGGTCGGCGAGTTCCTGCTCGTGCTGGGCTCCGTGGCGCTGTTCTGCATCGGCCTGTTCGCTGACGAGGCCCTGCGCCGCCCGCGCGGGCCGGACTCCCTTCCGCCCGCCCCGGAGCCGCCGACCGCACCGGCTGCGCCCGGTTCTCTTCACTGACCGCCCTGAAGAAACAGCCCCAAGGAGACGCCGATGACCGCCCCCGCGACCCCCCTCGAAACCCTCCTGCAGCGCCGCCGGGCCGAGCGGCGAGCCTTCCTCGACGCCGCGCGCCGCCACGGCCTGACGGTGGCGGTGCTGGGGCTCACCGGCGGTTTCCTGGGCGACCGGCGCGCGCTCGCGCAGACCGCGGCCGAGGAGGAGGCCAAGCAGAAGGCGGCAAAGGTGACGATGCTCTTCGCCACCGAGTACAAGATCGAGGACTGGGTCAAGTACCCGGTGATGCAGGCCCAGTACAAGGCCAACCTCGAGTCGATGACCAAGGGCCAGCTCTACTGCAAGCTGCACCCGGCGGGCCAGCTCGGCATCGGCGCGGCGCTGGCGCAGAAGATCCAGGCCGGCACGGTGCAAGGCGGCGCGGTCTCGCTGTCGAACTTCAGCCCCTACACGCCGGTGGTGGACCTGATCAACATCCCCTACTGGTGCGGCGACAACCAGCGTTTCGCCAACCTCGTCACCAGCAAGGCCTGGAACGACGAGATCACGCCGAAGGTGATGGCCAAGGGCTACCGGCCGCTCTTCTACTTCACCGTCGACCCGCGCACGATCGCCAGCCGCAAGGGCTTCAAGCCGATCAAGACGCCGGCGGACATGCAGGGCATGAAGATGCGCGTGCCGCCGTCGAAGCTGCTGCAGACCTTCTACCGCCTGGCCGGCGCCAACCCGACCGTGGTGCCCTGGGGCGAGACGGCCACGGCCATCAAGCAGGGCGTGGCCGACGGGCTCGACCCGGCCATCGCGGCGCTGGCCACCTTCGGGTTCCACGACCTGCTGTCCAACATCAGCTACATCCGCTCGGTGCCCGACGCGCAGATGTTCGCCGCCAACGCCGCCTGGTACCAGGCGCTGCCCGAGGACATCCGCAAGGCCTTCGACGCCGCCAACGAGAAGACGCAGATCGACACCTTCGCGCAGATCGAAAAGGCGCGTGCCGAGAGCATGCGCCTGCTGCGCGAGGGCGGGTGCGCGTTCTACAACCCCAACGAGGCGGAGATGAAGGCCTGGATGGACACCTGCGGCGAGCAGCGCAAGGAGTACGACGAGTTCAAGGTCGCGTTCGCCGGCTCGCTCGCCACGTTCGACGTGTTCAAGAAGGCGGCGCAGACCAAGGGCCCGATCACCGTGGCCGACTTCAAGCTGTGAGCCCGCGCCTGCCGAGACGGCCCGCCGGTCGCCCCCGCCCCGCGCGGGGGCCTCGGCCGGCGCGCTAGGAGAGGCCGCGCGTGCGCCGCGTCATCCGCGAGCTCGACGCCAACGCCGAGCGCTGGGCGATGCTCGTCTTCTATGCGTTCTGCTGCGTGGTCATCGTGCAGGAGGTCGTGCGCCGCTTCGTGCTGAACTACAGCTCGGCCTGGGGCGAGGAGGCGGCCCGCTACGCGTTCATCTACCTCGGCTGGATCGGCGCCGCGTACGCGGTGCGCGAGCGCGCGCACATCCGCTTCGACATCGTCATCGGCCGTGCCGGGCCGCGGCTGAAGGCGGCGCTGTACCTGCTGGCCGAGGCGGCGACGGTGGCCTTCGCCTGCATCGCGCTGTACTGGAGCATGCACACCATCCGGCAACTGCTGCAGTTCGACGCCGCCACGCCCGTGCTGCGCGTCAACAAGGCCTGGTTCGAGGCGGCGGTGCCGATCGGCTTCGCGCTCGTGCTGCTGCGCAGCGTGCAGGCGATGGCGCGCGACTGGCGCGACCTGCGGGCCGGGCGCGCGCCCTTCGCCGGCAAGGCGATGTTCGAGGAGTGACGACGATGAAGGCGCCGCAACGATGAACGCCGTCGTCGGGTCCGTGCTGGGCATGGTCGCGCTGCTCGCGCTGGGCGCGCCGTTCTGGGTGGCGATGGGGCTGGGCACGTTCGTCATGCTGTGGACGACGCAGGCGCTGCCGCTCACCCTCATCGGCGAGGCGCTCTTCGAGGGCGTCGACTCGTTCGCGCTCATCGCCATTCCGCTGTTCGTGCTCACCGGCGACGCGATGGTCCGCGCCGGCCTCGGCAGGAAGCTGCTCGATTTCGCAGAGGCCAGCTTCGGCTGGATGCGCTCGGGGCTGGGCACCTCGGCGGTGATGGGCTGCGGCCTGTTCTCCTGCATCTCGGGCTCCGACGCGGCCGACGCCGCGGCCGTCGGCCGCCTGACGATGGACCGGCTCGTCGAGCGCGGCTATCCGAAGCCGTACGCCTGTGCGCTCATCGCCTCGGGGGCCTGCACCGGCATCCTGATCCCGCCGTCCATCGCCTACATCATCATCGGCCTCGTGCTCGGCGTGTCGGCCTCGACGCTGTTCCTCGCCGCGTTCGTGCCGGGCGTGATCGTGCTGGTGTCGGTGATGCTCACCAACGTGGCCATCAACCGCCTGCGCGGCTACGAGCGATCGCAGGGCCGCTTCGACTTCGCCACCTGGCGGCGGGCGCTGTGGAACGCGCGCTTCGCGCTGGCGATCCCGTTCGTCATCCTGGGCGGCATCTACAGCGGCGTCTTCACGCCGACCGAGTCCGCCGCCGTGGCGGTGACGGTGGCCGTCATCACGGGCCTGGCGCAGAAGCAGCTGACCATCGCCGACTTCCCGGCCATGCTGGGCACGAGCGCGCGCGTGTGCGGCGTGGTGCTGCCCATCATCGCGGTGGCGCTGCTGTTCTCGCAGGCCCTCACCGTGCTCGACGTGCCGCAGGCCTTCGTGGCCTGGGTCATGGGCTTCGGCACCGACCGTACCACCGTCATCCTGCTCTTCCTCGTGATCTGGGTGGTGGCCGGCATGTTCATGGAGGCCGGCCCCAACATCGTCGTGCTCGGGCCGCTGCTGTGGCCGCTGGCCAAGGCGGTGGGCATGGACCAGATCCACTTCTGCGTCTTCATGATCACGACGCTCGGGCTCGGGTTCATCACGCCGCCCTTCGGGCTGAACCTGTTCGTGATGAGCGGCCTCACGCGCACGCCGGTGGCCGTGATCGCGGCCCGGGCGGCGCCCTTCGCCATCGTCATGGTGGGGGTTTCCGCGCTCATCGGCTTCGTGCCGTCCATCTCGCTGTTCCTGCTCGGGCGGTGAGCCCGCGGCGGACCTTCCCTGGCCCAACCATCCCGGTGCCTGCTGCATGGCCATCGCCTACCTGAAACGCGCGTCCAAGACGCCCGAGACCGAGACCGCCACCGCCCAGCGGGTGGTCACCGACATGCTGGCCACCATCGGCGCCGGCCGCGAGGACGCCGTGCGCCGCTATGCGCGGGAGCTGGACCATTGGGACGGCGAGATCGTGATGAGCGATGCCGCCATCGCCGCCGCGGTGGCCCAGGTGCCCGCGCAGGTGCGGGCCGACATCGACTTCGCGGTGCGGCAGGTCGCCGACTTCGCGGCGGCGCAGAGACGCTCGATCACCGACGTGCAGGTGGAGCTGCATCCGGGCGTGATCGCCGGGCAGCGCGTGCTGCCCGTCAACGTCGTCGGCTGCTACGCGCCGGCCGGGCGCTACGCGCACGTGGCCAGCGCCTACATGACCGTCACCACCGCGAAGGCGGCGGGCGTGAAGACGGTGGTCGCCTGCTCGTCACCCTACCGGGGCGGCGGCATGCACCCCTACGTGCTCTATGCGTTCAAGGCCGCCGGGGCCGACCACATCCTCACGCTGGGCGGCGTGCAGGCCATTGCCACGCTGGCCTGGGGCCTGTTCACGGGCCGTGCGGCCGACGTGGTGGTGGGGCCGGGCAACAAGTTCGTCGCCGAGGCCAAGCGCACCCTCTTCGGGCAGGTGGGCATCGACGTCTTCGCCGGGCCGTCGGAGGTGGCGGTGATCGCCGACGACAGTGCCGACGCGGCCATCGTTGCCAGCGACCTCGTCGGGCAGGCCGAGCACGGGCACGAGAGCCCGGCGTGGCTGTTCACGACCTCGCGCCCGCTGGCCGAGGAGGTGATGCGGCGCGTGCCCGCGCTCGTCGAGGCGCTGCCGCCGACCGCGCGCGACGCCGCCGGCGCCGCCTGGCGCGACTACGGCGAGGTCATCGTCTGCGACACGCGCGAGGAGGTGGCCGCGGTCTCCGACCGCTACGCCAGCGAGCACCTCGAGGTGCACGCCCGCGACCTCGACTGGTGGCTCGGCCGGCTGACGAACTACGGCTCGCTCTTCCTCGGCGAGGAGACGACGGTGGCCTACGGCGACAAGGCCAGCGGCCCCAACCACGTGCTGCCCACCAAGGGCGCGTCGCGCTACTCCGGCGGCCTGTCGGTGCACAAGTTCCTGAAGACGCTGACGTGGCAGCGCATGACCCGCGAGGCGAGCCGCGACATCGGCCTCGTCACCGCGCGCATCTCGCGCCTGGAGGGGATGGAGGGCCACGCGCGCACCGCCGACGACCGGCTGGCGAAGTACTGCCCCGGCCACGTGTTCGACCTCGGCGAGCCGGTGAAGGTGTGAGCCTGCCGAGCCCCGCCGTCACCGCCGCGCTCGGCCGCTGGTTCGCGCTCGAGGGGCGGCACGCCGTCGTCACGGGCGGCAACTCCGGCATCGGCGAGGCCCTCGCGCTGGCGCTCGGGCTCGCCGGCGCGCGCGTGCTGCTCGTCGCCCGCCGCGAGGCGGCGCTGCACGAGGCCGCCGGCCGCCTGGCCGCGCGCGGCATCGCGGCCGACGTGCTGCCGCTGGACCTGTCGGACACCGCCACGCTGCCCGCGGCCGGGCGTGCGATCGCCGCGCGCTGCCCGGCCGCCGACATCCTCGTCAACGCCGCGGGCGTCAACCTGCGCGAGCCGTTCGACCGCGTGAGCCCGGCGAGCTGGAACACGCAACTGTCGCTGCACCTGGCGGCGCCGTTCTTCCTCACGCAGGCGCTCGCGCCGGCGATGGCCGGGCGCGGCTACGGCCGCATCCTCAACATCGCGTCGCTGCAGAGCACGCGCGCGTTCGCCGACAGCGCGCCCTACGGCGCCGCCAAGGGCGGCGTCGTGCAGCTCACGCGCGCCATCGCGCAGGCCTGGTCGGGGCGCGGCATCACCTGCAACGCCATCGGCCCGGGCTTCTTCCCCACCGCGCTGACGCAGCCCGTCTTCGACGACGCCGCGCTCGCCCGCCGCCATGCCGAGCGCACCGCCGTCGGCCGCAACGGCGAGCTGGCCGACCTGCACGGCGCCGCCGTGTTTCTGGCCAGCCCGGCCGCCGGCTACATCACCGGCCAGACGCTGATGGTCGACGGCGGCTACACGGCCTGTTGACCGCACCGAGGCCTCCTCGCCGAGTTCACGTCCACGATGAAAGCCCTCGTCTACACCGCCCCCAACGAAGTGCAACTCCAGGAACGCCCTGCGCCCGAACTCGAGGCCGGCGAAGTGGTGCTGCGGATCGATGCCGCCGGCATCTGCGGCTCGGACATGCACGCCTACCATGGGCACGACCCGCGCCGCAAGCCGGGCCTCGTGCTCGGGCACGAGTTCGCGGCCTCGGTGCTCGACTCCTCGGTGGAGGGCTGGCGCTGCGGGCAGCGCGTCACCGGCAACCCGCTCGTCACCTGCGGGCGCTGCGAGTACTGCGAGCAGGGGCGCGACAACCTGTGCCTGCATCGCACGATGGTCGGCATGTCGCGCCCGGGGGCCTTTGCCGAGGAGATGAGCATCCCGGCACGCTGCCTGATCGCGCTGCCCGAGTCGCTGCCCGCGCGCGCGGCCGTGCTCACCGAGCCGGCGGCGACGGCGCTGCATGCGGTGAACCTCTCGCTGAAGTGCCTCGTGCGGCCGCTGCCCGAGTGCCGCGTGCTCGTGGTCGGCGGCGGCGCCATCGGCATGCTGGCGGCACTGCTGCTGCGGCACTACGGCGTCGACCGCCTCGAGGTGGCCGAGGTGCACGCCGGCCGGCGCGAGGCGGTGGCGCGGCATGCGCGCTGCATCGCGTTCGACCCGGTGGCCACGCCGGTGGCCGACAGCGCCTTCGACTACGTCATCGACGCCGTGGGCAGCGTGCGCACGCGCCAGGCAGCGGTGGCGGCGGTGAAGCCTGGTGGCGTCGTCATGCACGTGGGCCTGCAGGACTGGGCCAGCGAGATCGACATGCGCAAGCTCACGCTGGCCGAGGTGACGCTGCTGGGCACCTACACCTACACGATGGCCGACCTGCGGGCCACCGTGGCGGCGCTGGCGCGCGGGGTGTTCGGCGACCTCTCCTGGGTGCAGGTGCGGCCGCTGGACGAGGGGCCGCAGGCCTTCGACGACCTGCATCACGGCCGCTGTGCCGCGGCCAAGGTGGTGCTCGAGCCGTGAGCCGCCGTGAACGAGGCGCTCACGCCCGCTCGACGCGCCCGCGCGCCACGGCCCGTCGTTGCAGGTGCTCGCGGTGTCGGCCGACAGGGCCGTGCCCGGCTCCCCGATCGGCGCCGCCGGGGCGCGCCGCCCGGGCGCGACCGCTTCATGGACGGCTCCTGAGCCGGGGCGCGGGCGCATGAAGGCGATCCGCTTCGCCGGCGAGCGGCGCATCGAGCTCGTCGAGCGGCCCGAGCCCGTGCCGGTGGCCGGCGAAGTGCTGCTGCGCATGCGGCGCACGGCGCTCTGCGGCAGCGACGGCAAGCTGTGGCTCAAGGGCGCCGAGCAGGTGCCCGGGCACGAGATCTTCGGCGTCGTCGACGCGCCGGGCCACGCGATGCACGGCCGGCGCGCGCTGGCCTACATGCCGGTGTTCTGCGGCACTTGCGGGCGCTGCCGGGCCGGGCAGACGCACACCTGCGAGACGACGTCCACGCTGATCGGCTGGAACCGCGACGGCGGTTATGCCGAGGCGCTGGCGCTGCCGGCCGCGAATCTGCTGCCCGTGCCCGACGACATCCCGGACGACCTCGCGCCGCTGCTGCTGGACACCATCGGCACCGCGTCGCACGCGCTGCGCCTGGTGGCGCCGCTGCTCGGCGGGGGCGCCCCCGGGCATCTCGCCGGGCTGCGCATCCTCGTCACCGGCGCCGGCCCGGTGGGGCTGGGCGGGCTGGTCGCGCTGCTCGACCAGGGCGCGAGCGAGGTACACGTCAGCGACCCGCGGCCGGCGCGCGCCGCGCTGGCGGCCGAGCTCGGCGCGCGTCCCTGGCCGGTGGGCGACCGCAGCCGCCGCTTCGACCTCGTGCTGGAGACGAGCGGCCACCTCGCCGCGCGCGACCAGGGCCTGGAGGTGCTGGCGCCGCAGGGCGTGATGCTGTGGGTGGGCGAGAACGACGCGCCGTGGACGGTGCACGAGACCAGGCCGGTGCGGCGCAAGGACTTCTTCCTCGTGCGCTCGTTCTACTTCCCGCGCGGCGACCACGAGGCCAACGTGGCGCTGCTGCGCCGGCAGCGCGCGCGCTACGAGCGGCTGGTCGATCGTGTCTTCGACTTCGACGCGATGGCCGAAGAGTTCCCGCGCTTCATGGCCGGCGAGCGCATCAAGCCGCTGCTGCGGGGGCCGGCGTGACCACGGACACCGGCGCGCGCGGGCCCGCTGCTCCCGGCGGCCACGGCGGCCCGGATGGTCCTGATCGCCCGAACGCGTCGAAAGGGCCGAACGGGCCGAACGGCGACGCGGCGCGACGCATGCCCTGCATCGTCTTTGCCGGGCACGCGGTGCTGGACCACGTGTTCCACGTCGACGACCTCGCCGGCGGCGGCGGCAAGGGCGTGGCGCGCGATTACCACTGCCGCGCCGGCGGGCTGGCACTGAACGCGGCACGGGCGGCGCATCGGTTGCGCGGGCCCGCGTCGCCGGCGGTGCGACTGCTGAGTGCCTGCGGCGACGACGCCGCCGGGGCGATGCTGCAGCAGGCCTGGCGGGACGCGACCGCGGCCGTCCGGCCGCCGCCGGCCCGGCCCGGCGGCGCGGAAGGGGTGCTCCCGCATGCCGACGGCCGACACGACGCCGAGGCGGTGTTCGCCGTGGTGCCCGGCGCGCGCACCAGCGTCTCGGCCGTGCTCGTCGATCGCCGCGGCGAGCGGCAGCTGCGCAACTTCCGCGGCGACGCCTTCGCACACGCGCCGCTGCCCGACAGTTCATCGCTCGACGGGGCCATCGGCGTGCAGGTCGATCCGCGCTGGCCGGCGGCGGCGCGCTGGGCGCTGGCGCAGTGCCGGGCACGCGGCCTCGTCTCGCTGCTCGATGCCGAGGTGGCCGAAACGGCGCTGCTGCGCGAGCTGGTTCCGCTCGCCGACTGGGTCGTGTTCTCGGCCGCCGGCTTCGAGGCCTGGGCCGGCGCCGGCGCGCGGCTCGATGCCGCGGTGGCCGTCGACCTGCCGGCAGGCGCGCAGGTCGTCGTCACGCGCGGCGCCGAAGGGGCGGTGTGGCGCGAGCCCGGCGGGCGACTGCGGTCGCTGCAGGCCTTCGACATCGACGCGCACGACACCAACGGCGCCGGCGATGCGCTGCACGGCGCACTGCTGCTGTCCCTGGCCGAGGGCCTGCCGCCGGCCGAGGCGCTGCGCCGCGCGATGGCTGCCGCGGCGCTCGCCTGCCGCGGCGCGCCGCCCACGCGCGCCGAGCTCGACCACTTCCTGCACGACTCCGCCCGACGCGGACCCGAATGATGGACACCGACACACCCGCCGCCTGGGCGACGGCCGGCAAGCGCTGGCGCCTGCGCCGGCTGGCCGACGCGCAGGGCTTCTTCGCGATGGTGGCGATCGACCAGCGGCCGCCGATCTTCGCCGCGCTGGCCGCGGCGCTCGGCTGCGCGCCGGGGGCCGTGCCGCACGAGCAGGTCGCGCTGGCCAAGCGCGTGCTCGCCGAGGGCTTCGCGGCCCAGGCGAGCGCGCTGCTCGTCGACCCGAACTGGGGCTATCCGGCCGTCGCCGACGTGCTCGACCCGGCGCGCGGCCTGCTGCTCACGCTCGAGGACCACCGGACGAGCGCGGACCGGCGCAGCCGCACGATCGCCGACTGGAGCGTCGACCAGATCCGCGCGCTCGGCGGCGACGCCGTCAAGCTGCTGGCGTGGTACCACCCGCGGGCCGCCGTGGCCGTGCGCGAGCACCAGCAGGCGCTCGTGCAGCAGGTGGGCGAGGCCTGCGCGCGCTGCGACGTGCCGTTCGTGCTGGAACTGCTGCTCTATCCGCTGCCCGCCGGTGCCGCGCCCTCGTCGCACGGCGCGGGCACGGCGGCCTCCGCCGACGCCTACGTCGACGACCCGGCCAAGCGCGCCGACGAGGTGCTGGAGAGCGTGCAGACCTTCGCCGACGCGCGCTACCGCGTCGATCTCTTCAAGCTCGAGAGTCCCGTGCCGCCGGCGCAGGTGCCGGCGCCCGGGCCGGATGCCGCGGCCGCCGCCTGCGCGCGCGCCTTCGATGCGCTGCATCGGGCCTGCGATGGCCGTCCCTGGGTGATGCTGTCGGCCGGTGCGGCCGCCGAGGACTTCGAGCGGGTGGCGGCGCACGCGGCGGCGGCCGGTGCGGCCGGCTTCCTGGCCGGGCGCGCCCTGTGGTCCGATGCCCTGGCCCTGTGGGCCGACAAGGCGGCCATGGCGCAGGCCCTGGCCACCACGGGGCGCATGCGCCTCGCGCGGCTGCGCCAGGTCATGGCCGAGCGCGGCCGGCCCTGGGCGCCGCAGGCGTGGCCGCTGCGGCTGCACGACCCGCAGGGCTTTCCGGCGATGCGGCGCGCCTGAGCGTGTCCCGGGCCGCCGGCCCGGTTGCGCCTGGGAAGTTCGTAAGCGGTGCCCGCGCGTCGCAGCGAGCGGTCCGGGCGCTCGTCTGTGCGCCGTCGGTGCGCCGTCGGTGCCCCATCGCTGCGCCATCGGCGCGCTTGCGGCGCCTGCGCACCGTTCGTGCGCGCGGTGCGCGCCAGTGTTGTGCGGGCCGAAGCCCGGCCACCGGCATGTGTCTTGCGCCGCTCGCGCCAGAATGTCCCGCATGAAGATCCGCGTTGCCACTGCCGATGACGCCGCCGCGGTGCAGGCCATCTACGCGCCCATCGTCGAGCGCACGCCGATCTCCTTCGAGACCGAGCCTCCCGCGGTGGCCGAGATGCAGCGCCGCATCACCGCCACGCTGGCGCGCTTCCCGTGGTTCGTCGGCGAGGACGACGCCGGGCGCGTCAACGGCTACGTCTACGCGGGCCTGCACAAGGAGCGTGCCGCGTACCGCTGGTCGGTGGACGTGACCGCCTACGTGCGCGAGGACTGCCGCGGGCAGAAGGTCGGGCAGCGGCTGTACCAGCACCTGCTGCCGGTGCTGGCCTCGCTCGGCTACCACCAGGCCTGCGCCGGCATCACGCTGCCCAACGCGGCCAGCGTCGCGCTGCACGAGTCGGTGGGCTTCCGGCGCGTGGGTGTCTACCGGGCCATCGGCTTCAAGCTCGGGGCCTGGCACGACGTGGGCGCCTGGCAGTGCGAGCTGCGCGCGCCCGAGGCGGGCCGCGTGCCGGACGAGCCGCGCCCGTTCCGCGGCTGAGCTCGTCGGCCGGTTCGTCCGCCGCTTCGGCGGCATGGCCGGGTCCGGCGGCGTCGGTCGTGCCGGGCTTCGGGTGCCGGCCGGGGCTTCCGCCTCAGCCCCGGCCCTTCCACGGCACCAGCCACTTCTCGACCTGCCGCATGAAGAGGTCGAAGAGGTAGGCGACGACGCCGATGACGACGATGCCCATCATCACGATGTCGGTGCGCAGGAAGTTCGCCGCGTTGAGCACCATCTGCCCGAGGCCGACGTTGGCAGCCACCATCTCGGCGGCGACGAGCGTCGTCCAGCCGAAGCCGATCGCGATGCGCATGCCGACCAGGATCTCGGGCAGCGCCGAGGGCAGGATGACGTGGCGGATCACCTGCGAATAGCTCGCGCCCATCGAATACGCGGCGTGGATCTGCTCCTGGCTCGCGCTCTTCATGCCCGAGCGCGCAGCCAGCGCCAGCGGCGCGAAGCAGGCGAGGTAGATGAGCAGCACCTTCGGCAGCTCCTCGATGCCGAACCAGATGATGATGAGCGGCAGGTAGGAAAGCGGCGGCAACGGCCGGTAGAACTCGATCGGCGGGTCGAACACGCCGCGCGCGACGCGGCTCATGCCCATCGCGATGCCCACCGGCACGGCGGTGAGCACGGCCAGCCAGAAGGCCGCCGCCACGCGCAGGATGCTGGCGACGAAGTGCTCCCACAGCGGCTTGTCGTTGGCCTCGCCGGTGAGGTACTCGACGAAGACCTTGAACACGCTCTGCGGCGTGGGCAGGAAGAGGGGCTTGATCCAGCCCATGTTCGAGACGAAGGCCCACAGCGCCAGCAGCACGAGGATCGTGACGATGCTCACCCAGAAGCTGGAGCCTTCGCCGGGCGAGCGGAAGGCGCTGGTGCGCGGGGCGGCGCCGGCCTTCGCGCCGAGCTGTGCGGCAGCCTGCGCGCGGGCCGGTGCCCCGGCCTGCGCCGCCGGCTCCGGATTTGCCTTCGCGGCGCCCTCAGCCATGGGCGGCCTGCGGCGCCTCTTCGCGCTGGTGGATGTGCGTCAGCACCTCCTCGCGCAGGCGGATGAAGGCCGGGTCGGACTTCACCGCACGGGCGTTGCCCTCGGCGAGGAAGCGGCGCGAGAAGGGCAGGTCGTCGTAGGCGTGGCTGACGCGCCCCGGGCTCGGGCTCATCACGATCAGGCGGGTGGCGAGGAAGAGCGCCTCCTCCACCGAGTGCGTGATGAAGAACACCGTCTTGCGCGTCGCCGCCCAGGCCTTCAGCAGGATCTCCTGCACCTGCTCGCGCGTGAACGCGTCCAGCGCGCCCATCGGCTCGTCCATCAGCAGCACGGCCGGGTCGCTGGCCAGCGCACGGGCGATGCCCACGCGCTGCTGCATGCCGCCGCTCAGCTCGTAGATCGCGCGGTCGCCGTAGGCCGAGAGCCCGACGAGCGCCAGCTTCTCGTCGGCGACGCGCGCGCGTTCGGCCGGCGAGACGCCGCGCATGCGCAGGCCGAAGGCGACGTTGTCGCGCACGTTCAGCCACGGCATCAGCGCGTGCTTCTGGAACACGACGCCGCGGTCGGCGCCGGGGCCGGTGATGGCCGTGCCGTCCAGCGTGATGCGGCCCTCGGTGGGCGGCAGGAAGCCGGCGATGCAGTTCAGCAGCGTCGTCTTGCCGCAGCCGGAGGGGCCGAGCGCGACCATGAAGTCGCCCTCGGCCAGCGCCAGGCTCACCGGCTCCAGCGCACGCAGCGTGCCGCCCTTGACGGCGTAGGTGACCGCAAGGCCGTCGATGTGCAGCGTGGGCATCGGGCTCGGTCAGGCGTGCGCGCGAAGCCCGCGCCGCCCGGGCAGGCCGGTGCCTCGGTCGGCCGGTGCCCCGGCCGTTGCTCCGGCCGTCACTTCGCGGCCATCGCCTTCTTGATGTAGGCGTCGGTGACGAACGCGCCGTAGTCGGGCTTCACTTCCTGGATGCGGCCCTGCTCCTTGAGGAACACGGCCGTGCTCGTGAGCGCCTTGGCCGCCGCACCACCCAGCCACTTGGGGCCGATCTGCTCGGCCATCGTCGGGAACGTGTACAGGTTCATCGCCGCCGGCACGTCCTTCGGGTCGGCCTTGGTCCACTTGGCCACCGTCTTGACCTCGGTGCTGTCGGGCGTCCACTTGGCCTTGTTGGCGCGGTACTGTTCGTCGGCCTTGGCCAGCGCCTTCACGAGCGCGACCATGAAGCCCTCGTGCTCGGCCGCCCACTTGGCGTTGACGACCATGCCGTCGAACGTCGGGAAGCCCTTGGCGCCGATGGTCTTGGAGGTGTGCAGCACCTTGCCGTTGCCCTTGATCTTGCTGAGCACGGGGTCCCAGATGAAGGCGGCGTCGATGTCGCCGCGCTCCCAGGCGGCGGCGATCTCCGGCGGGCGCATGTTCATGACGTTCACGCCCTTGGCGTCGACGCCCTCGACCTTCATGATGGCCATCAGCTGGTAGTGCGCCGTGCTGACGAAGGGCGTGGCGACCTTCTTGCCCTTGAGGTCCTTCAGCGAGTTGACGCCGCTGCCGTTGCGCGCGATCAGCGCCTCGGCGTCGGCGATGTCGTCGAGGATCCAGAAGAGCTTGATGTCCTGGCCCTGGCTCGCCGCCGCGGTGATGGGGCTGGAGCCCGCCTCGCCGATCTGCACGTCGCCGCTGGCCATCGCCTTGATGACGTCGCCGCCGCCACCGAACATGCGCCAGTTGATCTTGTAGCCGGTGGCCTTCTCGAGCTCGCCGCTCTCCATCACGAGGCGGAACGGCACCAGCATGTCCTGGTGCGCGATGGTCACTTCCTTCTTCGGCTGCGCGAGGGCCGTGCCGGCCCCGAGCGCGAGAGTCAACACCAGCGGCAGCGCCAGCGCGCGGCGGGCGAAGCGGAACGTCAGGGACATGGGCGGCTCCTCTTGGTTCGTGTGGTGGGTCGGCCGGCTCGTGGCCTGCAGGGGCGTTGCGCCGGCAGCCCCGCCCGGCGCCCTTGCGCCGGGAGGTGCGGGTGGCAATGGTGCCTCCATTTCTCACGCGCGCCGTGCTTGGGGCTTACCCGCATCGACCGCGCCACGCACGGTGGCTGCCGGTGCGAGCCGTACGCGGGTCGAGGACTTGCGAGCCGATGAAGGCGAGGAAGTGAACCGCCGGCGTGCGGCCACGCACCGAACGGCCCCGCCGCCGCACCGATTGGCAGCGGCCGCCGGCCGCCACGGCCCGCCCGAACCCTGGCACGGTTCTCGCGAGAGCACCGATTGGTATACCAGTTCGTGCACCCATCGATGCCGCCCCTCGCCACCCACGCCGCCGCCGCCGATGCCCACGGGGAAGCGCGCCTCGTCACGGTGGCCGACTGGCGCGCCGCGGTGCACGCGGGGGCCGACTGGGCGCCGCTGCTGCGCGCCCGCCTGGCGCGGGTGCGCGCGCAGGCCGCGCCGCACGCGTGGATCACGCTCGCCGACGAGGCGCGGCTGGAAGCGCGGCTGGGCGAGCTGCAGGCCGCGGCCGCAGGCCGCCGGGGCGACGCGCTGCTGAAGGCCCTGCCGCTCTTCGGCGTGCCCTTCGCGGTCAAGGACAACATCGACGTGGCCGGCTGGCCGACCACGGCCGCGTGCCCCGCCTGGGCGCACGAGGCGACGCAGCACGCCACGGCGGTGCGCCGCCTGCTCGACGCCGGTGCGGTGCTGATCGGCAAGACCAACCTCGACCAGTTCGCCACCGGCCTCGTCGGCACCCGCTCGCCGTACGGTGCGCCGGCCAGTACGCTGGTGCCCGGCCGCGTCAGCGGCGGCTCGAGCTCGGGCTCGGCGGTGGCCGTCTCGCGTGGCGACGTGGCCTTCGCGCTCGGCACCGACACGGCGGGCTCGGGCCGCGTGCCCGCCGGCTTCAACAACATCGTCGGCTTGAAGCCCACGCCGGGGCGTGTCAGCACCGCCGGCGTGCTGCCGGCCTGCCGCACCGTGGATTGCGTCTCGGTCTTCGCCCTCACCGTCGACGACGCGGCCGCCGTGCTCGCCGTCTTCGAGGGCGCAGACGATGCCGACGAGTACAGCGCCTTCGCGCCCGGGGCCGCGGCTCTGCCGACCGCGCCGCGTGTCGGCGTGCCGCGTGGGGCGCTCGTCGATGCCGCGCTCGGCTACGACCGCGCCTGGGCCGCCGCGGTGCAACGCCTGCGCGCGCAGGGCGCGCGGGTCGTCGAGCTCGACTTCGAGCCGCTGCTGGCGGTGGCGCGCCTGCTCTACGAGGGCCCCTGGGTCGCCGAGCGATGGCTGGCGGTGCGCCCGCTCATCGAGCGCGACACCGGTGCGCTCGACCCGACGGTGGCGCGCATCGTCGGCGGCGCCACGCGCTTCAGCGCCGCCGACGCCTTCGCCGGCCAGTACGCGCTGCAGCGAGGCCGCCGCGAGGCGCGGCGCCTGTGGGCCGACGTCGACTTGCTGATGGTGCCGACCGCGCCGCGCCACCCCACCTTCGAGGAGGTGGCCGCCGAGCCGGTGGCCGCCAACGCGGTGCTCGGCACCTACACGAACTTCGTCAACCTGCTCGGCTGGTCGGCGCTCGCGGTGCCGGCCGGCTTCGCCGAGACGGCCGCGGGCGGCCTGCCCTTCGGCGTCACGTTCATCGGCCCGGCGGGGGCCGACGCGGCACTGGCCATCTTCGGGCGTGCCTGGCAGCACTCGGCCGGTCAGCGCGAGCTGCCGCTGGGCGCCACCGACCGGCGCATCGACGAGCGCAGCGGCGCGGTCGAAGGCGGCGGGGCCGTTGCGCCGATGCCCTGGCCGGCCACGGCGCGCCGGCTGCCGATCGCCGTCGTCGGCGCGCACCTGTCGGGGCTGCCGCTCAACGGCCAGCTGCTCGAGCGCGGCGCCACGCTGGCCGAGCGCACGCGCACGGCGCCGCGCTACCGCCTCTACGAGTTGCCGGGCGCGCAGCCGCGCAAGCCGGGCCTCGTGCGCGTGGCCACCGGCGGCGAGTCGATCGAGATCGAGGTGTGGCTGATGCCCGAGGCCGCGGTGGGCAGCTTCCTGGCGCTGGTGCCTTCGCCGCTCGGCCTCGGCAGCGTCGAGCTCTCCGACGGCCGGCGCGTGCACGGCTTCCTCTGCGAGCCGGTGGCGCTCGAAGGGGCGCTCGACATCACGGCCTACGGCGGCTGGCGTGCGTGGCTGCAGGCCGCCTGAACCGCGCGCCAACCGCCGAACGTCCCTCGCCGCCGACGCACCCTCCGCCCGCCCCCAGCGCACCGAACCACCCGCTCCGCTCCGGAACCCTTACGTCGAAGCCACGAGGAACCGCCCATGGACCGTCGCCACTTCCTCTCCACCACCGCCGGCGGTCTCGCGGCCGGCGCGCTGCCCGTCACCGCGCAGGCGCAGGCGCGGCCGAAGGACGTGCTCGTCGTCGCCAACGAGTTCGGCCCCAACTCGCTCGACATCCACACCGTCGGCGCCAACCGCCCGGCCTACGGCGTGAGCTGGCTCTGCTACGACCGGCTGATGACCTACGGCAAGAAGACGCTGCCTGACGGTCGCGTCACCTACGACCGCAACAAGCTCGAGCCCGAGCTCGCCGAGAGCTGGCAGATGGCGCCCGACGGCATGAGCGTCACGTTCAAGTTGCGCAAGAACGCGAAGTTCCACGACGGCACGCCCGTCACCGCGAAGGACGTGAAGTGGAGCTTCGACCGCGCCGTCGCGGTGGGCGGCTTCCCGACCTTCCAGATGGCGGCCGGCTCGCTGGAGAAGCCCGAGCAGTTCGAGGTCGTCGACACGCACACCTTCCGCGTCAAGTTCATCCGCCCCGACAAGCTGACGATGAACGACCTCGCGGTGCCGGTGCCCTGCATCTTCAACAGCGAGCTCGTGAAGAAGCACGCCACCGCGCAGGACCCATGGGGCCTCGCGTGGACGCGCAACAACACGGCCGGCGGCGGCGCCTTCAAGGTCGAGGCCTTCCGCCCCGGGCAGGAGATCGTCTACGTCCGCAACGACGACTGGAAGAGCGGGCCGATGCCGAAACTGCGCCGCATCGTGCAGCGCGAGGTACCCAACGCCGGCAACCGCCGCGCACTGCTCGTCAAGGGCGACATCGACATGACCTTCGACATGCCGCCGAAGGACTTCTCGGAGATGGCCAAGGACGGCGGCCCCATCAAGGTGGTGACGATGCCGATCGAGAACTCGATGTTCTACGTCGGCATGAACGTCACGAAGCCGCCGTTCGACAACGCGAAGATCCGCCAGGCGGTGGCGTACGCGCTGCCCTACGACCGCATCTTCGACAACGCCTTCTACGGCCGCGGCGCCAAGCTCTGGGGCGCGCCTTCGATGCAGGTCAAGAGCACGGCCTGGCCGCAGCCCACCGGCTACAAGACCGACATCGCCAAGGCCAAGGCGCTGATGGCCGAGGCGGGCGCCGCCGCCGGCTTCGAGACGACGCTCAGCCTCGACCTCGGCGGCGCGACCATCGGCGAGCCCGCCGCCATCCTCGTGCAGGAGGCGCTGGCGCAGATCGGCATCAGGGCGCAGATCAACAAGATCCCCGGCGCCACCTGGCGCGCCGCGCTGCTGAAGAAGGACATGCCGCTCATCCTCAACCGGTTCGGCGGCTGGCTCGACTTCCCCGAGTACTTCTTCTTCTGGTGCTACCACGGCCAGAACGCCGTGTTCAACACGATGAGCTACCAGAACCCGAAGCTGGACAAGGTCATCACCAACGCCCGCTTCGCCGAGAGCAAGCCGCTGTACGAGAGTGCGGTAAGGGAGATGATCCAGATCGCCTACGACGAGGTGCCGCGCATCCCGCTCGTGCAGCCCAGCATGGACGTGGCGATGCAGGCCAACGTCATGGGCTACATGTACTGGTTCCACCTGCAGCCGGACTACCGGCAGCTCTACAAGGCTTGAGGCCCGCCGCGGAGGCTGCCATGCCGGTGGACTACGAAGCGCTGGTCGACGCGCAGAGCGCGCTGCTGGGCCTGGCCATCGCGCCCGAGCACCGCCCGGGCGTGCTGCGCTACCTGCAGCTGGCCGCCGGCATGGCGACGCTCGTGATGGAGCACCCGCTGACGCCGCAGGACGAATCGGGCAGCGTGTTCGTGCCCGTGTCGCCTGCCACGCCGTCCGCCGGGCCGGGCGAAGGAGGCGCCGCGTGAGCGCACTGGCCAACGTGCGCGCATCGCTGGCCCGCATCGAGGCCACCGACACGCGCGTCAACGCCTTCACCGACGTGCTCGCCGAGCGCGCACTGGCGCGCGCCGCGCAACTTGACGCCGGCGCCACGCCGGCGGCCGCCGGTCCGCTGGCGGGCGTGCCCTTCGCGGTGAAGAACCTCTTCGACCTCGAAGGCCTTCCGACGCTCGCCGGCTCGAAGATCGAGCGCGAGGCCGCGACCGCGCGGCGCGACGCCGTGCTCGTGCGCCGGCTCGAAGCCGCCGGCGCCGTGTGCGTCGGTGCGCTCAACATGGACGAGTACGCCTACGGCTTCACCACCGAGAACACGCACGAAGGCCCGACGCGCAATCCGCACGACCTGGCGCGCATCGCGGGCGGCAGCTCCGGCGGCTCGGCCGCGGCGGTGGCGGCGGGGCACGTGCCGCTGACGCTGGGCTCCGACACCAACGGCTCCATCCGCGTGCCCTCGTCGCTCTGCGGCGTGTTCGGGCTCAAGCCCACCTACGGCCGGCTGCCGCGCACGGGCTCGTACCCCTTCGTCGCCAGCCTCGACCACCTCGGCCCGTTCGCGCGCAGCGTGCGCGACCTCGCCGTGGCCTACGACGTGATGCAGGGCGCCGACGCCGACGACCCGGCCCAGGTGCCGCGGCCCGTGGAGCCGACGCGGCCGCGTCTGGACCGCGGCAGCGAGAGCCTGCGCATCGGCGTGCTCGGCGGCTGGTTCCGCCGCATGGCGCTGCCCGAGGCCACGGCCGCCGTCGACCGCATGGCCGCCGCGCTCGGCACCGACCGCGTCGTCGAGTGGCCCGAGGTCGAGCGGGCGCGCGCCGCCGCCTTCCTCATCAGCAACGCCGAGGGCGCGACGTTGCACCTGCCGGACCTGAAGCGCCGCGCCGCCGACTTCGAGCCGCTCTCGCGCGACCGCTTCCTCGCCGGCGCGCTGTTGCCGGCGGCGTGGATGGTGCAGGCGCAGCGCGTGCGTCACTGGTTCGCGCGCGAGGTGGCGAAGAGCTTCGAGAGCGTCGACGTGCTGCTCGCCCCGGCCACGCCCTGCGTGGCGCCCGAGATCGGCACCGAGTGGCTGGAGATCGCGGGCCAACGGCTGCCGGCACGCGCCAGCATGGGCCTGCTGACACAGCCCGTCTCGTGCATCGGCCTGCCGGTGGTGACGGTGCCGCGCTGGCACACGAACCCGGCACTGCCGCACCTGCCGATCGGCGTGCAGGTGATCGCCGCGCCGTGGCGCGAAGACCTCGCGCTGCGCGTCGCCTACGCGCTCGAGTGCCAGGCCGTCACGCACGCGCCGGTGGCGATGCTGTGAACGGGCTGGAAGCGAACCGCGCATGAACCCGCCCGCGGTCACGCCCGCCGCCATGTTCCCCGACTCAGCAGCGCTGCCAGTGAACCTGCCCGCCGTGCACGCCGAAGTCAGCGCCGTCTTCGCCCGCTACGAGGACGCGCTCGTGCACAACAAGCTCGACGTGCTCGACGAGCTCTTCTGGCCGAGCGAGCACACGGTGCGCTACGGCGCCGGCGAGAACCTGCATGGCATCGAGGCCATCCGCGCCTTCCGACTCGCCCGCCCGTCGCAGGGGCTGGCACGGACCCTGCAAAACACCGTCATCACCACCTTCGGGCACCACTTCGCGACCGCCATGACCGAGTTCCGGCGCGAAGGGGGCACCAAGGTCGGGCGCCAGAGCCAGACCTGGGTGCGCCTGCCCGAGGGCTGGCGGGTGGTGGCGGCACACGTGAGCCTCATCGACCCGCCCGCGTGAGCGCGCGGACGACCTCGTCTTCGACCCGGCATCCCAACCCCACGACACCCAGAGAGACAGGAGAACGACCATGAACCGAGACGATTCCCGCGCCCCCGCCACCGACCTCCTCCGCCGCCAGCTGCTGGCCGGCGGCGCGCTGGCCGGCGCTTCGCTGGCGCTGCCCGGCGCGCTGCGCAGCGCGCTGGCCCAGGCGCCCATCACGGTGGGCATCATCTACGTCGGCCCGCGTGACGACTTCGGCTACAACCAGGCGCACGCCGAGGCCGCGGCGCAGCTGAAGAAGCTGCCCGGCGTGAAGATCGTCGAGGAGGAGAACGTCCCCGAGACGCAGGCCGTGCAGAAGACCATGCAGGGCATGATCTCGCAGGACGGCGCGACGCTGCTGTTCCCCACGAGCTTCGGCTACTTCGACCCGCACATGCTGGCCATGGCGGCGAAGAACGAGAAGGTGCGCTTCGCCCACTGCGGCGGCCTGTGGACGCAGGGCAAGCACCCGGCCAACACCGGCAGCTTCTTCGGCTACATCGACGAGGCGCAGTACCTCAACGGCGTCGTCGCCGGCCACATGAGCAAGAGCAAGAAGCTCGGCTTCGTCGCCGCCAAGCCGATCCCGCAGGTGCTGCGCAACATCAACGCCTACACGATGGGCGCGCGCTCGGTCGACCCGAAGATCACGACCACCGTCATCTTCACCGGCGACTGGAGCATGCCGGTGAAGGAGGCCGAGGCCACCAACTCGCTGGCCGACCAGGGCGCCGACGTCTTCACCTGCCACGTCGACGGCCCGAAGGTGGTGATGGAAACCGCCGCCAAGCGCGGCAAGATGGTCTGCGGCTACCACGCCAGCCAGGCGAAGCTCGCGCCGCAGGCGTACCTCACGGGCGCCGAGTGGAACTGGCTCACCGCCTACACGCAGATCCTGGAAGCCGCGCGCACCGGCAAGCCGCACCCGAACTTCGTGCGTGGCGGCCTGAAGGACGGCTTCGTGAAGAGCAGCCCCTACGGCGCGATGGTCAGCGAGGGCGCGCGCAGGAACGCCGAGGACGTGCGCAAGAAGATGATGGCCGGCGCCTTCGACATCTTCGGCGGCGAGCTGAAGGACAACACCGGGAAGGTGGTGGTGCCCAAGGGCAAGGTGTTCAAGCAGACCGACGCCGAGCTCGAGGGTATGAACTACCTCGTCGAAGGCGTCATCGGCAAGGCCTGAGCCGGCTCTGCGTGCCACCCGTCGCCGAACGCCGATGAACGCGCGCGCCACGGCCGAGTCGATCGCCCTGCCGGTGCTGGCCCTGGCCGGCGGGCTCGCGCTCTTCGGCCTCTTCGTCTGGGTGGGCGGGCACAGCCCCGTCCAGGCCTGGACGCTGCTCTTCCGCGGCGCCTTCGGCGACAGCTTCTCGATCCAGAACACGCTGCAGCGCGCCGCGCCGCTGATGCTCACGGCGCTGGCCGTGGCGCTGCCGGCGCGCGCCGGGCTCACGGTGATCGGCGGCGAGGGTGCGCTCGTGCTGGGCGGGCTCGCCGCGGCCGCGCTGCCCTATGCGATGCCGCTGCCGCAGGGCACGGCGGGCACCGCGATCCTGCTGGTGTCCGCGGCGGCCGCGGGCGCGGCGTGGGTGGCGCTCGCCGGCTGGTTGCGCCAGTGGCGCGGCGTCAACGAGACGATCTCGAGCCTCTTGCTCGGCTACGTCGCCATCGCGCTCTTCAAGCACATCGTCGAAGGGCCGCTGCGCGATCCGGCGAGCCTGAACAAGCCCTCGACGCTGCCGCTGGCGGAGCCGCTGCGCATCGGCAGCATCGGCGTGTTCGGCCTGAGCGACGTGCACTGGGGCCTCGTCTTCGGCGTGGTGGCCTGCGTGGCCGCCACCTTCTGGCTCTCGCTCACGACGCACGGCTTCGCCACGCGCGTGGTGGGCGGCAACCCGCGCGCGGCACGCCTCGTCGGGCTGCCGGCCACGGCGCTCATCGTCACGGCGTGCGCCTTCGGTGGCGCCGCCGCGGGCCTGGCCGGCGGCATCGAAGTGGCGGCGGTGCACACGTCGGCCAACGCCTCGCTCATCGCCGGGCTCGGCTACACCGGCATCCTCGTCAGCTTCGTGGCGCGGCACCACCCGCTGGCGGTGATCCCGGTGGCCATCCTCTTCGGCGGCTTCCTGGCCGCGGGCAGCCTGCTGCAGCGGCGCATGGGCCTGCCCGATGCGTCGGTGCAGGTGCTGATGGGCTTCTGCTTCGTGATCATCCTGGCCAGCGAGGCGCTGCGCGGGCGGCTGGGCGAGCTCTTCGTGCTGCGCCGGGCGCCGGTGGGTGGGTCGGACGCGGCCGGCGGCGCGGGTGGCGGCGCCGGCAGCAGCCCGGCGCTGGCCACGGCCGCAGCCACCTCGGGGGCCGCGCGATGAGCGAAATCCTCGACGTGCTGCTCGCCGTGCTCGGCGGCGCCATCCGCGTGGGCACGCCGTTCCTCTTCGTGAGCCTCGGCGAGTGCCTCACCGAGAAGGCCGGCCGCATCAACCTCGGCCTCGAAGGCGTGCTCGTCTTCTCGGCGATGGCCGGCTTCGGCGGCTCGTACCTCACGGGCCTGTGGTGGGTGGGCGTGCTGCTCGCCGGCGCGAGCGGCGCGCTGATCGCGGCGCTGCACGGCCTCGTCTCCAGCCTGCCGCGCGTCAACGACATCGCGGCCGGCATCGCCATCATGCTGTTCGGCGCCGGGCTCGCGTTCTACCTCGGCAAGCCGCTCATCCAGCCGCAGGCGCCGCAGATCCCGTCGCTGCCGCTGGGCGCCTGGTCCGACACGGCCAAGGTGGTGGCGGCTCTGCAGGTGAACGTGCTGTTTCCCGCCGGGGTCGTGCTTGCGCTGGCGCTCGCCTGGGCTCTGAAGAACACCGGCTGGGGCCTGAAGGTGCGCATGGTCGGCGACTCGGCCGACGCGGCTCGCGCGCTCGGCACCTCGGTAGCCGGCGTGCGCATCGCGGCCACCACGGCCGGCGGCTTCATCGCGGGACTCGGCGGCGCTTCGCTGTCGCTGTACTACCCCGGCAGCTGGAACGAGGGCCTCAGCAGCGGCCAGGGCCTCATCGCGGTGGCGCTCGTCATCTTCGCGCGCTGGCAACCGGTGAAGTGCCTGTGGGCGGCGCTGCTCTTCGGCGGCGCCGGCGCGCTCGGGCCGGCGCTGCAGTCGGTGGGCGTCACAGGCTACTACCACCTCTTCAACGCCGTGCCTTACGTGCTGACGCTGGCCATCCTCGTCTGGACCTGCTCGCCGCGGCAGAGCGTGCGCGGTGCTCCCGCCGAATTGGGCGTAGTGCGATGACCCCCCCGAAGCGCCTTCGGCGCCTCCCCCCAGGGGGCAACGCCAGTGGCCCGGCAGAGCCGGATCCACGGCGTCCGCTCGCCTGCTCGTCTCTACCTCGATCCAAGGAGCGCATTCGATGACCGGACTCGGCGGCCTGAACAAGTCCCCCCACGGCGTCGTCGTGGGCCTCGTGCAGCTGCAGCTGCCGGTGGTGGAGACGCCCGCGCAGCTCAAGGCGCAGGCCGAGCGCGTGGCGTGGATGGTGGGCAAGGCGCGGCGGAACCTCTCGACGATGGACCTCGTCGTCTTCCCCGAGTACTCGCTGCACGGCCTGTCGATGAGCACGGCGCCGGAGCTGATGTGCTCGCTCGACGGGCCCGAGGTGGCGCTCTTCAAGAAGGCCTGTATCGAGCACCGCATCTGGGGCTGCTTCTCGCTCATGGAGTTCAACCCGAACGGCAACCCGTACAACACCGGCATCGTCATCGACGACCGCGGCGAGATCCAGCTCTACTACCGCAAGCTGCACCCGTGGGTGCCGGTGGAGGCCTGGGAGCCGGGCAACATGGGCGTGCCGGTGTGCACCGGCCCCAACGGCAGCAAGATCGCGCTGATCATCTGCCACGACGGCATGTTCCCCGAGATGGCGCGCGAGGCCGCCTACAAGGGCGCCGAGATCATCCTGCGCACGGCCGGCTACACGGCGCCCATCCGCCACGCCTGGAAGATCACCAACCAGGCCAACGCCTTCCAGAACCTCGCGCAGACCGCGAGCGTATGCCTGTGCGGCAGCGACGGCAGCTTCGACAGCATGGGCGAGGGCATGTTCTGCCACTTCGACGGCACCGTGCTCGCCGAAGGCGGTGGTCGCCCCGACGAGATCATCACCGCCGAGCTGCGGCCCGACCTCGTGCGCGAGGCGCGGGCGCGCTGGGGCGTCGAGAACAACCCGTACCAGCTCTACCACCGCGGCTACGTGGCGGTGCAGGGCGGCGCGCAGGACTGCCCCTACACCTTCATGCACGACATGGTGGCCGGCCGCTACAAGCTGCCGTGGGACGCGAGCATCCAGGTGCGCGACGGCACCTCGTGCGGCTTCGAGGCGCCCACGCGCCGCTACCGCGGCGCCGAGCCGAACCCGATCGAATAGCCGGGCGCATCCGCAAGCCGCCCGCAGGCCGCCCGCTCTCCCGACCGACCCAGCCGCCCGAGAAGGACGCCATCGCCATGCCCACCATCGCCTCCGCCCCGTACGCCTGGCCCTTCGACGGCGACCTGCGCCCGGCGAACACGGCGCTCATCGTCATCGACATGCAGACCGACTTCTGCGGCGTCGGCGGCTACGTCGACAAGATGGGCTACGACCTCTCGCTGACGCGCGCGCCGATCGAGCCGCTGAAGAAGCTGATGGCCGCGATGCGCGCCAAGGGCGTGGCCGTGATGCACACGCGCGAAGGGCACCGGCCCGACCTCTCGGACCTGCCGGCCAACAAGCGCTGGCGCAGCCAGCAGATCGGCGCCGGCATCGGAGACGCCGGCCCCTGCGGCCGCATCCTCGTGCGCGGCGAGCCCGGCTGGGAGATCATCCCCGAGCTCGCGCCGCTGCCCGGCGAGGTGGTCATCGACAAGCCCGGCAAGGGCAGCTTCTGCGCCACCGACCTCGAGCTCATCCTGCGCACGCGCGGCATCCGCAACCTCGTGCTCACCGGCATCACCACCGACGTGTGCGTGCACACGACGATGCGCGAGGCCAACGACCGCGGCTTCGAGTGCGTGATCCTCGAGGACTGCACCGGCGCCACCGACCTCGGCAACCACCAGGCGGCGCTGAAGATGGTGCAGATGCAGGGCGGGGTGTTCGGTGCGGTGTCGACCTCGGCCGCGGTCATCGAGGCGGTGGGGGCGCTGTGAAGGCCGCGCTGAATGCCGGCCCGGACACCGCCGCGGGCGGCGCGATGGCCGACATGCGGCTGACGGGAAGGGCCGCCCCGTGATCGCCCCCGTCGACCCGCCGCGCCCGGCCAGCGGCGCGCTCGAGCTGCAGACCGTCAAGGTCGGCAAGCGCTTCGGCAGCTTCCGCGCGCTGGACGACGTCTCGGTGCACGTGCGCCCGGGCTCCGTGCACGCGCTGCTCGGCGAGAACGGCGCCGGCAAGAGCACGCTCGTGAAGTGCCTCGTCGGCTGGCATCGCCCGGACGAGGGCGCGGTGATGCTCGACGGCCGCGAGCACGAGATCCCGAGCCCGACGGCGGCGCGGGCGCTCGGCATCGGCATGGTCTACCAGCACTTCACCGTCGTGCCCGGCATGACGGTGGCCGAGAACCTGCTGCTGGCCAAGGGCGCACTGCCGGCGTTCATCCGCTGGCGCGCCGTGCGTGCCGAGCTGGAAGCCTTCATGGACTCGGCGCCGTTCCGGCTGCCGCTGCAGGCGACGCCGCAGGATCTTTCGGCCGGCGAGAAGCAGAAGCTCGAGATCCTGAAGCAGCTGTACCTGAAGCCGCGCCTCCTGATCCTCGACGAGCCGACCTCGGTGCTGACGCCGCAGGAGGCCGACGAGGTGCTCGGCACGCTCCGCAACCGCGCGCACGCCGGCGACTGCACGGTGGTGATGATCACGCACAAGTTCCGCGAGGTGCTGGCCTTTGCCGACGACGTGAGCGTGCTGCGCCGCGGGCGGCTGGTGGCCAGCCGCGCCGTCGAAGGCGCCGACGCGGCGACGCTGGCCGCGGCGATGGTGGGCGGGGCCGAGTCCGCGGCGGCTGCGCCCCAGGCGAACACCGGCACGGCACCGGGCCGCGCCGGCACCACGGCCTTGGATGCGCAGGCGGCCGCGCCGACCGGAGGCGCTGAAGAGGCCGCGGCCCGCGCCGAGGCCTTGGCCGATGGCACCGAGAGCGAGACCGCGGCGACGCGCCCGAGCCCGGCTGCCGCCGGCCCAGTGCGCCTGGCCGTGCGCGGCCTCACCGTGCTCGGCGACCGCGGCGAGGCGGCGGTCAGCGGCCTCGACCTCGACGTGCGCGCCGGCGAGATCGTCGGCATCGCCGGCGTCTCCGGCAACGGCCAGCGCGAGCTGATGGAAGCGCTCGCCGGCCAGCGCGAGCGCGAGGCCGGCGAAGTCATCGTGGGCGGCGAGCCCTACCGCGCCACGCGCGCGCAGAACCGGCGCCTCAAGGTGCGCGGCCTGCCCGAGGAGCCGCTGAAGAACGGCTGCGTCGCCTCGATGAGCGTGGCCGAGAACATGGCGCTGCGCACCTTCGACGAGCCGCCGCAGGCGCGCGCCGGCCTGCGCGTACCGGGCTCGCTGGCTGGGCGCGCGAAGGCGCTCATCGAGGCCTACCGCGTCAAGACGCAAGGGCCGGGCTCGCCGATCGGCTCGCTCTCGGGCGGCAACGTGCAGCGTGCGGTGCTGGCGCGCGAGCTCTCGCAGCCGGCCGACGTGCTGCTCGTCAGCAACCCGGTGTTCGGCCTCGACTTCACCGCCGTGGCCGAGGTGCATGCGCGCCTGCGCGCGGCGCGCGCGGCCGGCACCGCCGTGCTGATGGTGAGCGAGGACCTGGACGAACTGCTGCAGCTGGCCGACCGCATCGTCGTGATGAGCGGCGGCCGGCTGGTGCATGAGTGCGCCGCCGCCGGCGCCGAGCGGCATGCGCTCGGCCGCTTCATGGGAGGCCATGGGCACGGAGGCGTGGAGGAAGGGGCGCCCGGCGCCGCTGCCTCGGCGCCGGCGGAGCGGGCGCTCGAGAAGGAGGCGGTATGAGCGGGCCGAGGATGGGTGATGGCGTCGCCGGCGGCAACGTGCGGCATGGCGCGGGCTCGGCATCAAGGAGCCCGGCATGAACGCCGCGCCGGTCCGCGTCGACGCGCGCCCGTTCGCATTCACGTTCCCGCCCGGCCGTGCGGCGCTCGTCGTCATCGACATGCAGCGCGACTTCATCGAGCCCGGCGGCTTCGGTGCCTCGCTCGGCAACGACGTCGCGCACCTCGAGGCGGCCATCGGCCCGACGCGCGCGCTGCTCGACGCCTGGCGCGCGCGCGGCTGGCCGGTGGTGCACACGCGCGAGTCGCACGCCGCCGACCTCTCCGACTGCCCGCCGGCCAAGCGCCTGCGCGGCGAGCCCGCGCTGCGCATCGGCGACCCCGGCCCGATGGGCCGCCTGCTCGTGCGCGGCGAGCCCGGCTGCGACATCGTGCCGGCGCTGGCGCCGCTGCCCGGCGAGCTGGTGATCGACAAGCCGGGCAAGGGCGCGTTCCACGCCACGCCGCTGCAGGACCGGCTGGCGAGCCTGGGTGTCACGCACCTCGTCTTCGCCGGCGTCACCACCGAGGTGTGCGTGCAGACGACGATGCGCGAGGCCAACGACCGCGGCTACGACAGCCTGCTTGTCGAGGAGGCCACCGCGAGCTACTTCCCGCACTTCAAGGCCGCGGCCATCGAGATGATCGTCGCGCAGGGCGGCATCGTCGGCTGGGCCGCGCCGCTGGCCGCCGTGCTGCGCGCCTTGCCGCCGGTGCCCGCTTCGGCCGCCGCGGACCGTGCTGCCGCCTCGGCCCGTGCAGCTGGCGCCGCCGGAACGGCCGGCACGGCGCCGCGCTGAGGGCCATCGAAGCGCCCGCTAGCCAAGCCCGACGACCATGCTGCGCATCGCCCTGCACCGGCTGCTGGCCGCGCTGCCGAACCTGGCGGGCGTGGTCGTCATCACCTTCCTGCTGACGCGCGCCATTCCCGGCGACCCGGCCGCCTACTTCGCCGGCGGCGCGGCCACGCAGGAGGCGGTGGAGCAGGTGCGCCGGCAGCTGGGGCTCGACCGGTCGCTGCCCGAGCAGTTCTTCCGCTACGTCGCCGACCTCGCGCGCGGCGACTTCGGGCTCTCGCTGACCACCGGCCAGCCGGTGCTGCAGGAGCTGATGGCGCGGCTGCCCGCCTCGCTGGAGATCGTGCTGCTGGCGCTGCTGTTCGCGTGCGCGGTGGCCATCCCGCTCGGCGTGGCGGCGGCCACGCGGCCTGGCTCGTGGATCGACCAGCTGGCGCGGCTCGTCACGACCGCGGGCGTGTCGCTGCCCACCTTCTTCACCGGCCTGCTGCTCGCCTACGTCTTCTACTTCCTGCTCGGCTGGGCGCCTTCGCCGCTCGGCCGGCTCGACCCGATGTTCTCGCCGCCGCCGGCGGTGACCGGCTTCTACCTCGTCGATGCCGCGCTGGCGGGCGACGGCGCGCTGTGGTGGGCCTGCCTGCGCCAGCTGATCCTGCCGGTGCTGACGATGGGGCTCTTCGTGCTGGCGCCGATCGCGCGCATGACGCGCGCCTCGATGCTCGGCGTGCTGTCGAGCGACTTCGTGCGCACGGCGCGCGCCAGTGGCCTCTCGCCGGCGACGGTGCTCGTGCGCTACGCGCTGCGCAACGCGCTGCTGCCGGTGGTGACGACGCTCGGCATGGTGTTCGGCAACATGATCGGCGGCTCGGTGATCATCGAGAAGGTCTTCGGCTGGCCCGGCGTGGGCAGCTACGCGATCGACGCGCTCACGGCCAGCGACTACGCACCGGTGCAGGGCTTCGTGCTGACGATGGGCCTGCTGTTCGTGCTGCTGAACCTGGCGATCGATCTCCTGTACTTGGCCATCGACCCGCGGGTGAAACTTTGACCCCCCCCGAAGCGCCTTCGGCGCCTCCCCCCGAGGCCCGGCAAGGGACTCTGCGAGTCCCCGGGGGCACCGCCAGCGAACCGGCGAAGCCGGATCCGCGGCGGTCGGTTGGCTTGCCCGTTGCGCACGCGAGAGCCCCCTCGAATGACACCTGGCGGCATCTGAGGCACGTGCTCTCGGAGAACCCGGTGACGCTGATCGCGGCGGCGCTCTTCGCCGTGTTCGTGGGGCTGGCGCTGTTCGGTCCGATGCTCGTGCCTTACGACCCGCTGGCCAGCCGCGCCAGCGCGACGCTGCAGCCGCCTTCGGCGCAGCACTGGTTCGGCACCGATGCGCTCGGGCGCGACATCTTCTCGCGCGTCATCGTCGCGACGCGGCTGGACCTCGGCATCGCGTTCTCGGCGGTGCTGCTCAGCTTCGCGATCGGCATGCCGCTCGGGCTGGCAGCGGGCTTCTTCGGCGGCTGGTGGGACCGCATCGTCTCGCGTGGTGCCGACATGGTGATGGCCTTCCCGCTCTTCGTGCTGGCGATGGGCATCGTCGCGGCGCTCGGCAACACGGTGGGCAACATCGTGCTCGCGACCGCGATCATCAACCTGCCGTTCTACGTGCGCGTGGCGCGCGCCGAGGCCAACGTGCGCCGCAGCGCCGGCTGGGTGGAGGCGGCGCGCCTGGCCGGCAACGGGCCGGTGCGGCTGCTGGCCGTGCACCTCTTTCCGAACGCGCTGCCGCCGGCGATGGTGCAGGTGAGCCTGAACATGGGCTGGGCCATCCTCAACGCGGCCGGCCTCAGCTTCATCGGCCTGGGCGTGCGCCCGCCCGAGCCCGAGTGGGGCATCCTCGTCGCCGAAGGCGCGGGCTACATCGTCAGCGGCGAGTGGTGGGTGAGCTTCTTCCCCGGCGCGATGCTGATGCTCGCCGTCTTCACCTTCAACCTGCTGGGCGACGCGCTGCGCGACATCTTCGACCCGCGGAGGAGGACTTGAGGCCCCCTCCTGAAGCGCCTTCGGCGCCTCCCCCCGAGGCCCGGCAAGGGACTCTGCGAGTCCCTGGGGGCGCCGCCAGCGGACCGGCGGAGCCGGATCCGCGGCGGCCGCTTGGCAAAGACCCGGCCGTGCCTCTTCTCGACGTGGCCGATCTCAGCCTCGAGTTCCGCACGCGCAGCGGCACCGTGCACGCGCTCCAGCACGTGAACCTGCGCCTGCACAAGGGCGAGATCGTCGGGCTGGTGGGCGAGAGCGGCTCGGGCAAGTCGGTGCTGAGCTACGCGATGCTCGGCATCTCGGACGCGGCGGCGCGCATCACCGGCGGGCGCGCGGTGTTCGGCGGCCTCGACCTGCTGAAGGCCGACGCACGCACGCTGGCCGACCTGCGCGGGCGCGAGATCTCGATGATCTTCCAGAGCCCGCGCACGGCGCTCAACCCGATCCGCCCGATCGGCCTGCAGATCGAGGACGTGCTGCGCCGCCACGCGGTGCCCACGCGCCAGGCCGGCGGCACCGGCCCCGAGCGCAGCCGCGGCCTGCGCGAGCGCGCCGTGCAGGCGCTGCGCGACGTGGCCATCGCCGATCCCGAGCGGCGCTACGGCGCCTATCCGTTCGAGCTCTCCGGCGGCATGTGCCAGCGCGTGATGATCGCCATCGCGCTGGCCTGCCGACCGAGCCTGCTGATCGCCGACGAGCCCACCACCGGCCTCGACGTCACCACGCAGGCGGCGGTGATGGACCTCATCACGGGTCTCGCGCGCGAGCGGCAGATGGCCACGCTCTTCATCACGCACGACCTGGGCCTTGCTGCCGAATACTGCGACCGCATCGTCGTCATGCACGCCGGGCACGCGGTGGAGTGCGCGCCGACGCGCGCGCTCTTCGAGGCGCCGCGCCATCCGTACACGCAGGCGCTCCTGCGCTCGATGCCGGTGCTGGGCCGCCACCGCGAGCGGCTCGCCGCCATCCCGGGCCAGGTGCCGGGCCTGCTGCGGCTGCCGTCCGGCTGCACGTTCCGCGACCGCTGTCCGGAGGCGGAG
>Ga0073934_10001293_pt1 | contig 61305 bp, 58 predicted proteins | sample LarsenN4metaG_FD_76834 | JGI IMG/M metagenome (GOLD analysis project Ga0073934, IMG submission 76834) | Hot spring sediment bacterial and archeal communities from British Columbia, Canada, to study Microbial Dark Matter (Phase II) - Larsen... ... | reverse complement strand
TGGGCATCCCGGGCTCGGTGAGCCAGTGGCAGAAGGGCGAGTTCGAGGTGGTGTGGCCGAAGTCGATGGCCACCGCGCCGCTGGTCGCCAGCAAGCCGGCCTGGGTCTGACACCCAGGCATCGACCACCGCTGCCGCAGCACCGCCGGCGACGCGGCCGGGGTGGCCGGGCGAGCACGGTTTCGTGCGAGCGCAGCCCGGCCGCCCCGGCTGCGGCGCTGGCGGTGCGGACCGAAGCGCGCGGGCGGGCATTGACTTGGTTCCCTCGATGACCACGACGAAGGTTCAGACGCAGCAGTGGCGCGCGGGCGGCACCCGGGTGGGCCGGCCTGCGCTCGCACGAAACCGTGCTCGGCCGGCCCACCCGGGTGCCGCCCGGGCACCGCTCGCTGTTCGCTGGCGGTTTGCGCGATGAGCGCCCTCTCCTGGTTCGAACTCATCGCCTCCGGGTTGATCACCGGCGCGGTGTACGCGCTCGTCGGGCTGGGGCTGAACCTGCAGTACGGGCTGATGCGCATCCTGAACATCGCGCACGGCGAGTTCCTGATGCTCGGCGCGTTCCTCACCTGGATGGCGGCTACCACGTGGGGGCTGAACCCGCTGCTGATGATCCCGGTGAGCTTCGGCCTGCTGATGGCGCTGGGCATCGGCATCCATCGTCTGACCTTCAAGCGACTCGCGGCCACCAGCCCCGACCTCGACGTGTTCGAGGCACGCGGGCTGATGGTGGCCTTCGGCCTCATGTTCCTGGTGCAGAACTTCGCGCAGGTGGTGTGGGGCGCGGACCTGCGCGGCTACGACTTCGCCGCCGACCCCGTCGCATTGCCTGGCGGTGCGCAGTTCGCGGGCAACAAGCTCGTGCTGCTGGGGCTCTCGCTGCTCTTCAGCGCCGCGTTGATCGTCGTGCTGCGCCTCACGCTGTGGGGCAAGGGCGTGCGCGCGCTGATGCAATCGCCCGCCGGCGCGCAGCTCGTCGGCATCGACACCGAGCGCCTTCACCCGCTGATGTTCGGCGCCGGCCTCGGCCTCTCGGGCGTGGCCGGGTGCTTGCTCTCCACGGCCTACACGATCTCGCCCTCGATGGGCGAGCCCTACACGGTGACGGCGCTCATCGTCATCACGCTCGGCGGCTTCGGGCACATGGGCGGTGCGCTCTTCGGCGGGCTGGCGCTCGGCGTCATCGAGGCGGTGGGCATGCACTTCACGAATCCTTCGTTGAAGTCGCTGCTGAGCTACGCGGTCTTCATCGGCGCGTTGCTCTGGAAACCCAACGGCCTCTTCAACAAACGGAAGTAGGCCGGCCGCGATGCGCCACGTCACCTCCACGGACCCCTGGCACCTGCGCCTGCGCGAGGCCCTGTTCGGCTGGGTGCTCGACGCGCGTTTCCTCGGCCGCGACGCCTGGGCCCTCTTCGCCCTCACCGGCTGGGCGCTGGCCATGCCGCACTACGGCAGCGACTTCGCCATCTCGCTCACGCTCACGTGCCTGATGTACGTGGCGCTGGCCACGAGCTGGACGCTCTTCTGCGGCAGCACGCGCTACCTGTCGCTGGCCACGTCGGCCTTCTTCGGCATCGGCGCCTACACGGGCGCGCTCACGATCGACCAGTTCACCTGGGCCAGCGTCATCGGCCTCGGCGCGGCCGTCGCCGCGGTGGTGGCGGTGGTGATGGGCAGCGCGGTGCTGCACCTGCGCGGCACCTACTTCGCGGTGCTCACGTTCGGCATGACGGAGCTGATCCGCCACGCCGTCACCTACTGGGAGAAGCAGGTCACCGGCACCGTCGGCCGCGTGCTCACCGACACGCCCGAGCGCGACACGGTCTACCTCACGGTGCTCGGCCTCGCGGTGCTGGCGGTGGCCACGAGCATGATCGTGCGGCGCACGCGTTTCGGACTGGCGCTGGCCGGCATCGGCGCCGACGAGCAGCGCGCGATGACGCTCGGCGTCAACACGCGCCTCGTCAAGATCCTCGGCTTCGCGCTCACGGCCGCGTTCGCCGGCGCGGTGGGCGCGGCGATGAGCGTGCGATGGACGTACATCGACCCCGCCACCGTGTTCAACCCGTTCATCGGCTTCCAGACGGTGCTCATCGCGCTGATCGGCGGCATCGCCACGCTATGGGGCCCGCTGATCGCCGCCATCGTCTTCAGCGTGCTGGCCGAGACGCTGCGGCTGCAGGCGCCGCAGGCCTACCTGATGGCGCTGGGCCTGCTGCTCATTCTCAGCGTGCTCTACCTGCCCGGTGGCCTGGCCTCGCTGCGCTGGGCCAGCTTCACCGGCTGGCGCGACGACGTGCGCGGCTGGTGGCGCGAGCGCGAGGAGAAGCAGAAGCGCGCCGCCCGCCGCGAGCGCGAGGCGCGGTACGGGGTGGGGTCATGAGAAGCGCCATGGCGCGCGCGCCGCATTGCCGCCCGGGCCACATGGGCCAAATGGGCCGAATGGGCCGCACGGTGCAAGGGGCCGCGCGATGAACGGCCACCCCCTGCTCGAAGCCCGCCACGTCACCGTGCGCTTCGACGGCCTCGTCGCCGTCGACGCGGTGAGCGCCGCCTTCGCCGCCGGCGAGCTGGTGGGCATCATCGGCCCCAACGGCGCCGGCAAGACGACTTTCTTCAACGCGCTCTCGGGCGTGCAGCAGCCCACGAGCGGCGAGCTCTACGCGATGGGCCGGCGGCTCACCGGCGCCAAACCGCACAAGTACGCCGGCCTCGGCATCGCGCGCACGTTCCAGACGCCGCGCATCTTCGGCAACCTTTCGGTGGCCGCGAATGTCGATTTCGGCCTGCAGTTCGCCGGCCGCCACCGCCCCGGCGCGTGGCTCTTGAAGGACGAGCACAGCATCCTGCACGTGGTGGGCCTGGCCGAGCAGCGCGACCTGCCGGCCGCCGCCATCACCCCGAGCCAGCAGCGGCTGCTGGAGATCGGCATGGCGCTCGCCACACGGCCGAAGCTCCTGCTGCTGGACGAGGTGGCCGCCGGGCTCACCGAGGCCGAGGTCGATTCGATGGCGCAGCTCATCCGGCGCCTGCGCGACGAGCTCGACCTCACCGTCATCTGGATCGAGCACGCGGTGACCACGCTGCTCAAGTACGTCGAGCGCGTGATCGTGCTGCACCAGGGCCGCAAGATCGCCGACGGCGCGCCGGCCGAGGTGGTGCGCAATGCCGAGGTGATCGAGGCGTATCTCGGCGACGAGATGGCGGAGGCGGCGTGAGCTGGGTGAACACTGCATTCCACCTCCTGCGCGCGGCGGACACCGGGCAGGCCGGGCTGCGCTCCGCACGAAACCGGTGCTCGCCCGGCCTGCCCGGCATCCGCCGTGCCACGTCGGATGGCACTCCAAGCGAACACCCACGCCGGTTCTCGGCGAGTGGGCTGCCCGCCGGCCGAGCACCGGTTTCGTGCGGAGCGCAGGCCGGCGGGCAGCCCGCTCGCCGCGCGCAGACGTTGCCCTCGCAGCTTTCGACCGCCGCCACCCCGCCCAGCGCTTCGCCATGAAGAACGAACTCGAAGACGCCCTCGGCCGCCGCCTCGCGCACCTGAAGGTCATCGGCCTGGCCGCAGGCTACGGCCCCTTCCTCGTGCTGCGCGACATCCGCATCGAAGCGCGGCCTGGGCTCACCGTCATCCTCGGCCCCAACGGCGCCGGCAAGACCACGCTGCTCAAGGCCATCTCGGGCCTCATCCCGCGCGCCGCCGGCACCCTGTGGTTCGACGGCCAGATCCTCGACCCCGAGGCCAAGACCAGCGAGATCGTCGAGAAGGGCCTCACGCTCGTGCCCGAAGGCCGCCAGCTCTTCGCGCAGATGACCGTGCGAGAGAACCTCGAGCTGGGCGGCTGGCTCGTCGGCAAGGAAGAGCGCGCGCGCCGCCTCGACGAAGTGCTCGACCTCTTCCCAAAGCTCGCCGAGCGCATCGGCCAGCGCGCCGGCACCATGAGTGGCGGCGAGCAGCAGATGGTGGCCGTGGGCCGGGCGATGATGAGCAAGCCGCGCCTCTTGATGCTCGACGAGCCCTCGCTCGGCCTCGCGCCCAAGATGGTGGACGAACTGCTCGGCATGGCCCGCCGCATCGCGGACCAGGGCACCACCGTGCTGATGGTGGAGCAGAACGTGAAGAAGGCGCTCGCCGTGGCCGACCGCGGCTACGTGCTGGAGCGCGGGCGCATCGTCGCCAGCGGCCCCGCCAGCCTGCTGGCGCGCAGCACCGTCATCCGAGAGGCCTATCTCGGCAAGCAGGACGAACGAACCTCAGCCAGCCGCGCCGCTGGCATCGCCACGAAGGAGAGCCCCGTGTCCGACCTCAGCATGCTCATTAACGGCCTGGCCGTCAGCGCCGAGAAGGGCGCCACCTTCGACCGCCGCAACCCGCTGGACGGCAGCGTGGCGACGCGCGCGCCCGCCGCATCGGCCGCCGACGCCATCGCCGCCTGCGACGCCGCCGCCGAGGCCTTCAAGACCTGGAAGGACACCGGCCCCAACGAGCGCCGCATGCTGCTGCTGAAGGCGGCCGACGCGCTGGAGGCCAAGACGCCCAAGTTCATCGAGGCCGTGCCCGCCGAGACCGGCGCCACCGGCATGTGGGCCGGCTTCAACGTGATGCTGGCCGCCGGCATGATCCGCGAGGCCGCCGCGCTCACCACGCAGATCGGCGGCGAGGTCATCCCCTCCGACGTGCCCGGCTCGTTGGCGATGGGCGTGCGGCAGGCGGCCGGCGTGGTGCTGGGCATCGCGCCGTGGAACGCGCCCATCATCCTGGGCGTGCGCGCCATCGCCACGCCGCTGGCGTGCGGCAACACGGTCATCCTGAAGGGCAGCGAGAACTGCCCGCGCACGCACCAGCTCATCATCGAGGCGTTCCAGGACGCGGGCTTCCCGCCGGGCGTCGTCAACTACATCACCAACGCCCCGGCCGACGCCGGCGCGGTGGTGGAGGCGATGGTGGCGCACCCCGCCGTGCGGCGCGTGAACTTCACCGGCAGCACGCGCGTGGGCAAGCTCATCGCGCTGACCTGCGCCAAGTACCTGAAGCCGGTGGTGCTGGAGCTGGGCGGCAAGGCACCGCTGGTGGTGCTGGACGACGCGGACCTCGAAGCCGCAGTGAACGGCGCCGCCTTCGGCGCCTTTGCCAACAGCGGCCAGATCTGCATGAGCACCGAGCGCATCATCTGCGACCGCAAGATCGCCGACGACTTCGTCGCCCAGTTCGTGAAGAAGGCGAAGGCGCTGCCGCTGGGCGACCCGCGCAAGCCCGACCCCGTGGTGCTGGGCAGCGTCATCGGCATGGGCACGGTGGAGCACTGCAACGCGCTCATCGACGACGCGCTGGCCAAGGGCGCCAAGCTCGTGTGCGGCGGCAAGGCCGACAACACGCTGATGCCCGCCACCGTGCTGGACCACGTGACGCCCAAGATGCGCATCTACCACGAGGAGACCTTCGGCCCCGTGAAGTGCGTGGTGCGCGTGGACGGCGTGGACGAGGCGGTGGCCTGCGCGAACGACAACGAGTACGGGCTCTCGGCCGCCGTGTTCGGCAAGGACACGGCGCGCGCGATCGCGGTGGCGCGGCGCATCGAAAGCGGCATCTGCCACGTGAACGGGCCGACGGTGCACGACGAGGCGCAGATGCCGTTCGGCGGCGTGAAGGGCTCCGGGATGGGGCGCTTCGGCGGGCGGGCGGGGATTGCGGAGTTCACCGAGCTGCGGTGGATCACGGTGCAGACGGGGGAGAGGCATTACCCGTTCTGAGCTGGGTCGGCTCTGAGGTTGATGGTTCTGCCGTTGTCGGTCTAGGCCGCGCGTTCGACGAGCGGCGCGGGCAAGGCCGCGGGCGGGAGCCCGTCGGGGCTTAGTTGCGGCGGTCGGGTCCTGGGGGCCCGCCTGCCTTGGCCTTGCAGGCCGCGCCGGGCCAGTGGCCCGGCCGCTCGCCAGGCACGAACAGTCCACTGGACTGTTCGTGTCCGGGCTCGCCTGCTCGGCCTGGGGTCGCGCGAACAACTCGCTTCACTCGCTGCGCTCGTTCCGCTCAGACAGTGTTCGCGAGTCAGAGGTGGAAGCGCGCGAGTACGCGCGCCGACCCCAGGCACTGCGCTGCTCAGCGCCGCAAATGCGCCCCGCCGGGCTCCCGCCCGCGGCCTTGGACTGAAAGGTTGTGGAGAGGGATGGCCGCCATGACCGACCGCGACAGACCGACTGCTGCCGGTCGCCTTCTCCGAGCCAATGACCGCTATTCGACGACGGGCAGGTCGCTCAACAGGAACCCCTACCCGGGGCCCTTAGAGGATTCAGTCGGAGACAAGTGAAGCTGCGGCCGCGCGGATCAGCGCCGCGTCGTCGTGCAGCCCAAGGTCCATAAAGTGATCCATGATGGCATCGTAGGGATCGCGAAGGTAGGCCAATGCCCTAACCGCTGTGACAAGCCTGCTTTGATCCTCAATCGGCGAATCGATGTGCAATCGCACTATAGCCTTGAGCTTGTCGAGATCAGCGCTTACTGAAAGGAGTTCGGGTGCGCGCTCGCTCTCAATCTGTTCGACATCCCGCAAGAGTCGCCGCAGCTTCTCGTGCGATGTCGCGACCGCTTCAGCCTCTAACGCTGCTCGGACCTTCGCATGTGCCTCGCCGAGGGGTGAGAGATTGATCATGTAGCGGGCCAGTGCGGCGTGGCTAATCTCCCGACCGGCTTCGTCGCGAACGGTGCGCTGAATTCGCTCGAGTAGATCTTGCTGACGCGGCTGACCGAACACCAACCGGTACAGAGCGAGCCGCTCCTTGAGCTCTTCGTAGCGGCTCGCATCCTGGCTGTCGGTGTAGAAGAACAGGTGTCGGCGAATCCTTTCAACCTGGCCGCCTCTCGGCTCGAAGACCCAATGAGGGTAGAGCCCGTGCTTGTAGCGCTGAATGTCGGGCGCCTCCCCGACCACCGAGAAGACGCGCTCCCAGAAGCTTGGGCTGCTTCCCGAGCCCGCCTGGCCGAGGCGCTCGAGTGGCCACTCCCTAGCGATCGCCCGACGAATCGCCAACCCGTCGCGCCGGTTGATGCGGCCCTCCCTCTGCTCGAGGTCGACGGGATTCGACGGCAGGTTCCAATGGACGATGTCGCGGCAGAAGAGGTGGAAGTCCAGCCCCTCTTGCCCAACCGACGTGGTCGACAGCACAAAGGGCCAGAACGGCGAGTTGAAGGCTTCGCGCACAGCCGTCTTTCGGCTGGGCCCCGATTGCTCGAGGGGCACTCCTTGGTCGGCCTTCACATCCTCGCCAAAGGCGAGCGCGAAGTGCGAACGGCGGACCAGCTGCTCCGCACGTATGCGCCCGGTATCGGTCGTCAGGTTGATGTTGGGGCTCCCGGTGCCGACGCCCAGTACGCGAGCCAGGTGTTCCGCCATTTCGGCCGGGCCGTTCCGTTGCAGAACGTTCTTGCCGAGGTACAAGTACTCGTCCGCAACTGCCTGGAAGTGCGCGCGCTCGCAGTACTCGATCGCGGCACGCGCAAAGCCGCGTCCTGCGGGCACCAAGCGCTCGACGATCGCGCGAACGGTGCGTCGGTTGAAATAGCTCCGGAGCTCCCCAAAGCAAAGATCGACGAGCCTCTCGTGCACCTCGCCGCGGCTGTCGGGATATGTCGTCCAGAAGGCGCGCAGGATGGAGACGGCCGGTGAAAAGGCCGCGATGCGCGCCAGATGCGTGAGCCGCTCCTCGGAGATGCGCAGCGATCCCCCCTCCTCCATCCAGCCGACGAAGGTATCGACGTGCTCGGCGAAGCGCTCGGTGATGTCGTCCCCGTTGTAGGCCGCGCTCCCCTCCAGAGCTTCGCGGATCGGCGAGCCCGAGTGCCCTTCGAGACGCGCGACAACTTGCCAAATCGGGGAGCGGCTCGTGTCCGCAACCTGTACGCCAGCCTCTTCGAGCGCCCTCTTCAGCGCCTTCCGCGTGCGTCTGAGCAGTTCCTTCGCCGTGAGGGCGTCGCTTGCCAACGCCGAGGGCTCGATGAGCCGAGCGAGCGCCGGCGATGGCATACAGACGTCGAAGATGTGGAAGGAGCCCTTTTCGGTGAAGCGCAGTGGCGGTCGGTCGTCGCCCTCCCACAGGCGACCGCGCGGAGCGATCCGTTGTTCGGCCTCGTGACTCGTCAGCAGAGCGATGGCCTTCGGCACGAAGCGCCAGCCGGAGAAGATGAGCATCTTCTTCGGATCGGCATCCCGGAAGAAGTCGTCGCGGTAGTAGGTGTAGGTCGGCCGCGTCCACAAGTACCGCCAACGCTCTTCGGGGCCGCCGAACATCGACTGCAACAGCTCTCGGAACCGCAAGCTGCGCCGCGGCAACTCACCCAGTTTCCCGGGTTGCTCGATGACACCCGGAGGGACGACGGCCTTCTTGCGCTTTGCCGCCGCCATCGGCGCGTACTGTGCGTCCATGAAAGTGAAAGGCGCGGGACACGACTTCCAGTACTCCGTGATGTGCTGGGAGGTGTCGACCTTGTCCAGGAGGAACCTGCGCAGCCGGATGTAGTCGACGACTTCTTCCTTCCGAGGCACGGCGAACGCATTCCCCGTTGGTCGCACTTCCAGTACGCCCTTCGTGGGGTCGTGAAGGTACGCGTTGCGCTCGGTCCTGCAGATCACCTTGCGGAGGCGCTGCTCGATGCGCGCCCGAAGTGCCAGCAGTTCTTGATCGTGCCCGCGGAGGAAAGCCCCGAGTTCGAGGCGTTCTCGAAAGGCCTTCAGGTCGTCACGCAGGCGGGCGACCTCTTGCTTGCCCCTGTCTGCAAACAGGAAGCGCACCGTATCCAGGAACTCGTCGTAGTGCCCCTGCCCTTCATGGTCCAGGGCGAGCATTTTGTAGGGCGTCGCCGAAAGAATGAGGACGCCGGGACGCCCTTCAAAGAGACGCGCAGCGATAGACGTGCTGCTGCCCGCCTCCTTGATCACTTCCCGGAACCGCTGGACCTCATCGAGAATGACGAGGTGAGGCTGTAGGTCGTCGAGGAGAACGCGCTGGGCGGCACTGCGAAGCATTCCGACGATCAGATTCCGGCGCCACCGGCTCCCGGGATCGGTCGGCTTGAACTGATCGACCTCGCCGCGCAGGGCTTCGGACAACACGAGCGTCGCGCCGTCGACCTCGACAGGCTTTCGCCACTCCTCGGCGATCCTCTGCTGCAGCCCGGTGCGGAGCTTGCGATAGAACTCCAGCCGCAGCACGGCGAACCGGGTGGCCTCCTTCCAGCGCTCCTCTCCGGCGCCGCAACGGAAGTACTCCCGCCACCTACCCTTCCGGATGTCCTGACGGAGAACACGGTGAACCAGGAAGAGCAGCAGCTGCCGCTCCCACGCCAATCCGGTGCCCGCGGACAGCGACGTGCCGGGAGTGAACGAGTAGAGCTGAAGGTTGTCGCTGGTCTTGGTGCTCCAGGCGAGTTGGGTGATCCTTCGCAGCGACGGCGGGGCGTTCGGCGCGAGTTTCGTTCGATTCTGGTCCGCGATCTCCGTGTTCGAGCACAGGTACACCACGACCAGCTCTCGGCCCCGCCGGCGCCGCAAGAGTTCGTCGATCACGCCACGCGCGACGACGGTCTTGCCCAGCCCGACTTCGTCGGCCAGAAGAAATCGGCGCGATCCGCCTGCGTCCGTCAGACGTCCGCAGATCGTCTCGACCGCGGCGCGTTGAAACTCGGCGAGTTCGAGACTAGACACCGGCGCCTTCCTCTTCGAGCGATTCGCGGAAAACCGCCCAGAACTCGCGGAACGTACTCATGCTGGATGCGTCGCCACACGCCGCCAACACGGCCTCGACCTCGTGGATGCGGCTCGGGTCGGCCGTGCACGCCTCGAGGATCTTCTCGATCGTCGCTCGCCGCAGCAGCGGATCGCCTGGCTGCCAGACCCCGAACTGTCCCCCGCCCGCGGACCGCGACGTCCCGCCGGGCAGTCCCGCCAGCACGTCCAACAGCAGGCTGCGGGCGTCGACGCCCTCCAGAAGGCGGGCGTTCACTGCCTTGTCGCGTTCATCGTCTTCCAGCGCTCCGAGGTTGAGCTCGAACTGCACGACGAACCGGAGTTCGACGTCCCGGTGGTGCTCGTTCCAGACGACGACGTAGGCGAAAGCCGCGACGTCCTCGAGCTCGATTCCTTGGAAGGCGGCGCCGGGACCGTAAACGAGCCGGTAGTCCGCGCGTACCGACTGATCTCGCTGCAGGAGCGGCACGATCTCGGCGCACATGCCTGCCGGCCACGCCTGCTCGCCGGCGGAAGACGGCGCGAGCAGCCGAAGCGACTTCTTTGCCGGGTCGTACTCGCCGCGAATCTGGTCCGCGCGCAGGAGGCGCACGAAGTGCTCGAGGCGTTTGGCCGCTTCCCGCTCGGGGTCGGCCGCTGCAGTCTGGCGGACGTACCGTTCGATCCACGGTTGCAGCTGGTCCTTGGCAGGTGCGACGAAGGCCTTCACGACCGCATCGATGCCGAGGCCGGGTCTGAGCGACACCACTGCCTCGCAGTTGACGTTCGGACCACACCCCCAGCCTGGACCCGTTGCGTTCGCCGAGCCGATCAGGGTTTCGCTGACGCCCTCGGACTCCCAAGCCAGCAGCTTGGCGTGAAGCTCCAGTGACGGCACCTCTTCGTCGGCCTCCGCGGAGACGACAAAGACCCGGGCGTTCGCCAATCGCTCGTGAGTCTCGTCGGAGAGTTGATCGAGTTCGTCCTGGGTGCTGACGAGCGTCAGCTCCTCGGTCCGATCGCACAGGCGCTTGAGGAAGTCCGCGCGCAGGAAAGGCGAAACCAGGAGAGCGCGCGAGATGGTCCGCGGCAACCGGTTGACGAGCACGCGGTCGCCAGGGAACTGCCAATCGAATCTCAGGCCCTCCGATGCCTCCCGAGGCGCGACGAACTCAACGTACTTGAGCTCCTCGATCAGTTTCCACAAGGCCTTGGGGAGATCGCGGGAGGCAGCCACCTTCCGACAGAAGGCTGCGACGTCCGATCCGAACTTCTGTGTGCCGGCTCGCCGCGCCCCTTCGAATAGCGCGCCGAGCTCCCAGCAACCGGAATCCGTGACGTTCCTGCTCGCCGTCAGCAACCGATAGATCGGCTCGACGCTGTGTCGCTCGGGGCGGGCCACCGGATCGAAACGCAGAACCCATACCTTGGGGTGGAAGGCGCCCCCTTCCAGCACCTTCGGCCGGAGTATTCGGTCGTAGAGCGCGAACAGCCGGTTCGTCGTCGCCGGCGGGTGAAGGCTTCCCCCGCTCACGAAGACTCGCAGGCGGGACTTCAACCTCGCCACCGACGTCAAGACTGCGGGGGCGTTGTTGAGGCGCTCTTCCACGTCGGCCCCGACGAACGCGAGGAGCACGGCCGTGAAGAGCTCGAAGTCCAGGCTGAAGGTCGTGCCGATGCACGCGCCGAGCACGAATCCAGGCGGCGGGCGCAGCGCATCGGTGAACGCGCTTCGCTGGCGAGTCACGTCGAGAACGCTCACTGGCCGCCCTCCACGCCGTCGAGGATCTCGGAAACGAAGCGGGATCCGATGCTGTGTCGGTAGTCGAACTGGAAGAGTCCTTCGCCGACCCGATCGGGCCTCCACTGCCTCAGGTGCTTCTCGTACTTGAGCCGCGCCTTCGCCGGCTTGACACGTCGCTCGCGTTCGCGGATCAGATTCCTGGCCTTCTCGTCGCGCAGCAGTGCTTCACCCGTCGGGGCCGCGACACAGCGCTCGAGCCAGCCATCGATGAACCAGCGATCGCCCCGGATGCCCGGACGCAACGCCGAAGCGACGGTCGGCACCGTCACGAACTCGCTCGTGCGCCATCTCTTCAGAGGCTCTATGGCCGCGATCCACCAGTCGTCGAAGATGGGGGCCACGAGGTCGGTGTCATCTTCGATCCCTAGCCTGTCGCGCTCCTCCATCAGCAGGGCGTAGTACTGCAATGTGGCTCCTCGAACGAGGAGGCTCATGTTTCGGGCGTGCTCGACCCAGACTGCGAGACCCTCGGGCAGCTTCGGACACTCCCAAGGCCAGTCGATGCCGATGAGTCGATGCTTGAGCATGTGCGACAGCAGCGACTCGGGGAATCGCGACGTGAACCTCTTGTGCAGGTCCGAGGCTTCCGCCCTGGTGAGCGCGAAGGTTGCGCCCGGCCTTATCCGGCCTTCCGTATCCAGGAAGCTCGCCGGCGGCAGGTCGTCGGCCCAGAACCGCACGCCCTCCGGCCCCTGCGGCGTCTTGTCGTCGTCCTGATAGCCCCGGCGGCCGCGCCGGATGTCGTCGAACTGGTCCTGATACGCGCTCTCGGAGAGATTCGGCGTGAACATTCCGAGCTTCTTGAGCCCACTCCAGTAGATCGCCGAAGGGAACTGCCTCAGGTTGATGCCAGCGTCCCGACCGATGACGCCGACTGTCTCCGATGCTGAGAGCACGTCTCGCAGCTCGTCCTGCCGTTGCCGAGACAGGTGAGGAACTTGAGTCGCGCGAACCCCTTCGCGTTCGAGCGACCTGTAGATGCCGGCGATGAAGTAGAGATACCGGGCGGACCGCATTAGCGTGGTCGTTGCCGGATGCAGTAGGTCTGAGAGCCGTCCCAGAAGAGCGAGGAATCCAAGCTCGTCGATGACGCCTTCTTCCTGAAGGGATCGAATGAAGTCGCGCGCTCGAGCGAGGTCGTCCGCCCGGAAGTCCAGCCAGGTTACGGCGTCGCGCCTCACTTCCACCCCCCGCATGGCATAGCGTCACACCGATTGCCGCGACGGCCCGCAACGTGCCGTGAAGCAAGCGAAACCGTCGGGACAGTGGCTCGACCAGCGCAACTCAGTCCAGCCTTTCCAACGTGACCATTGAAGGCCCAAATCGCCCAGGGCATTTCTGACGAAGCAAGGCTTCTGCTTCATAAGCCAAGTCTGCCGCCGAACTGACAAGCACTTGCGCGATCTGCGATGTGAAGTTGTCCGCTTTTCACGGGTACCTATGCTCGCCCTGCAGGAGCCAATACGTTCAGGTGAAAGCGGGCCGGCCGCGGGAGCTGCACAACGCGCTTCCTGTCGGCACCTCGGGAGAAGCACCGACCAGCGACGCCACGGCGCTAGCTGCGCTCGTTACTGGCGAACGCCGCCCCGCCTTAGGTGGCGTGCGCGCGTGCCCCGGAGCCCCCCATGATCCCCACCCACGCCGACTTCGCCGACCTCCTCGCCCGCTGGGCCCGCGAGCTGCCCGACGGCACCGCGCTGGTCTTCGGCCCCACCCGCCGCACCTGGGCGCAACTGCGCGAACGCGTGCAGCGCGTGGCCGGCGCGCTGCGCGCCGCGGGCCTGCGGCCGGGCGACCGCATCGCGGTGCTGGACCTGAACCACCCCTCCTGCCTGGAGCTCACGCTGGCCTGCGCGCTCACCGGGTGCGCCAACGCGGTGGTCAACTTCCGCCTCGCGCCGCCGGAGATCGTCTACGTCGTCAACGACGCGCAGGCGCGGCTGCTTTTCGTGGGCCCGGAGTTCGCCGGCGCCGCCGCCCAGCTGCGCGGCCAGCTGCCCACGGTGGAGCGCGTGCTGCACGTGGGCGGCGCGGCGGACGAATACGAGGCCTGGCTGGCTGGCCACGCGCCCGACGAGCGCGTGCACCCCGCCGCCCGCACCGGGGGCTTCGTGCAGCTGGTCGCCTCGGGCACCACCGGCTTCCGTCTTCCCCAAGGAAGGGCGCCATGCTCCCCCACCACGGCATGCCGGCGCACGCCCGCAACGTGGCGGCCACGCAGAACCTGGGGCCCGACGCGCGCGTGCAGGTGGCGATGCCGCTCTTCCACGTCGGCAGCACCAGCTACACGCGGGTGGCCTGGAGCGCAGGCGCGCCGTCCCGTTTCGCCGGCCGCCCCGCGCTGACTCTTGGCCCCCGGGACGCCTCGGCGCGCCCCGCAAAGGGCTGTGCGGGCAGGGCGTGGCGCGCATCTGCGGCGGCGAGCAGGCGAGCCCGGACACGGACAGTCCGGGGGACTGTTCGTGCCTGGCGAGCGGCCGGGCCGCAGGCCCGGCGCGGCCTGCAAGGCCAGGGCTGCTGGCCGCGCGCGTACCCGCGCGCATCCATGACTGACCCGCTCGTCGACATTCGCCAGGAACGCGAGCCCCTTCACTCGATGCGATCGCCCTTGCGCGAGAGGTGGTTCGCCAGCCGATCCTGCATCTCGCGCACCTGGTCCTTCCACAGCGACAGGCTGGTCAGCACGGTGCCGAGGTCATGGCTCTTGAACATGATGTTGCCCTCGGTCTTGTCGGCCGTGCCGTGCCCCAGGCCGAGGTAGTGGCCGAGCTCGTGCATCAGCGTGCGGGCGAGGTCCTCGTTGGTCAGCACCACGCTGTCGTCGCCGAAGTCCGCGCGCGGCGCGATCACGATCGTCTAGCCGAAGCAAGGCGAGGTGGCCCGCCCGGGCTTGCCGTCCTTGCCGAAGCGGTTGACGACGATCAGGTCGACTTCGTTCGGGTTCTTCCACGCCCCGGGGAACGACCAGCCTTCGAGGCCCGCCAGCTCGTACTGCTTCGGATCCTCGCGGCAGGTGGTGCGGGCGATCTCCAGCGCCAGCAGCGCGTTCTGCGCCAGCAGGTAGTTGTTGACGCGGGTCACGATGTCGGTGAGCGCGGCGTCCGACCAGGTCTCGTTGGGCCAGAGGCCCGGCAGCTTGCCGTCGCTCGTCACCAGCGTGACGTTGAGCCTCAGCTTGAACGGCGTCACGCGCACCGAGCGCACGCAGTTGCCGAAGCCGAAGCGCCCGCCGTCCTGGGCCGAGCCCAGGTCGCCGACCGTCTGCGCGCCGTTGAGGTAGAGCGCGCCGCCGTGCCATTCGTCGTTCTTGAAGAGCAGGATGGCGTCGCGCACGTCGGTCATGCGGATCGAGCCGGGTTTGTCGGCCGGCATGTCCCTGAGGTCGCGGATGTTGCCGCTCACCACCTGGCTCGGTCCCTTGCAGTCCTTGTCCCTGAAGATCGTGATGGTCATGGCGGTCCTCGCACGGGGTTCGACCGGCGGCCGATGCCACCGGCGCCGTGCCTCGATGACACGGCCTTCCTGCGCAATAACGAGCGTCGTCCGCCGATCCGGACAACGGCGCCTTGCGCAGGCGTTCCGACATGCCGCCCGAGCTGCCGCGATGCGCGGCGGCGGCCGGGTGAGAGATGACGACCGGCCCTGCGGCGCTTCCGGGCGCCGCCTTCGGCATTCGCGCCATCCTCGCCCGGGCTCGCCGGCACTTCGATCGCGGCATCCGCGCTCCGATCCGGCGGATCCGCAGTTCGTCGGGCGCCGCTGGCCGGCCGGCCGCCGCCGCCCTACGCTGCCGTCCCGGCGCACGAGGCGCCGGCGGAGGAGGGTTCGATGACGGATTCAATGGGCATCGCGCGGTTCGTGCGCCGCCTGCTGGCGCTGTGCGCGCTCGGCTTGCTGGCCACCGGCGTGCGCGCGGACGGTGGCCGCCTGGTCTCGCCGGCCTGGCTCGAGCAGCAGTTGCAGGCGCAGGCCGTGCTGCTGCTCGACGCCTCGATGCCGCCGCAGCACGCGGCCGGCCACATCGCGGGCGCGGTCAACGCGCCGGCCTTCGCCACCGGGGGCCGCGAGATCCCGGTCGCCGCCATGGAGCGAATGCTGCGCGCCTGGGGCGTGAGCGCGGGCCGCCGGATCGTCGTGTACGACGAAGGCGGCTCGTGGATGGCGACGCGGCTCGTCCACGACCTGACCTACCACGGCGTGCCGCTGGAGGACATCCATCTGCTCGACGGCGGCCTGCACCGCTGGAAGGCCGCCGGCAAGCCGGTGACGAAGGAGCCGACGCCGGCGCCGGCCGCGGGCAACTTCCGCATCACGCGTGTGCAGGAGGAGGCGCGCGTGCGCCTGAACGAAATCATCGCCGCCAGCGGCGACCCGGCCCGGCACGCCATCGTCGACGCGCTCGAACCGCCCTACTTCTACGGCGGCGCCAAGTTCTTCGACCGCGGCGGCCACATCCCCACCGCGCGGCTGTGGCCCTCGTCGGACTTCTTCAACACCGACAAGACCTTCAAGTCGGCCGACGAGATCGGCCGCATGCTGGCGCACCACGGCATCACGCCGGCGCAGACGGTGCATGTCTACTGCGGGGGCGGCGGCGCGGCCGCGGTGCCGGTGTTCGCGCTGCGCGTGCTGCTCGGGCGCGACAAGGTGAAGCTGTACAACGAGTCGCAGCGCGAGTGGCTGGCCGACGAGCGCGGCCTGCCGCTGTGGACCTATCCGGCGCCTTCGCTGCTGCGCCGCGCAGCCTGGCTCGAGGCCTGGGCCAGCCCGATGCTGCGCATGTTCGGCATGTCGAGCATCAGCGTGGTGGACGTGCGCCCACCCGAGGCCTATCGGCTGGGCCACGTGCCCTACGCGCTCAGCCTGCCGGCGGCCACCTTCCGCGCCCACGTGAACCAACCCGACAGGCTGGCCGAGCTGCTGGGCGCGGCCGGCGTGAACATGGAGCACGAGGCGGTGGTGGTCGGCGACCGCGGCCTCACGCCCGACGTGGCGCTGGCCGGCTGGATGCTCGAGCGGCTGGGGCAGAAGAAGGTGGCGGTGCTCGCCGAGGGCTTCGACGAGTGGGCGCTCGGCGGCATGAGCGTCGCCAAGGAGCCCACCGTCGTGGGCGCGCCCCGCTCGCCGCAGGACCGGGCCGTGCCGGCCACGGCCTACGCCTACCGCCCGCGCGCCGCGGCCGCGCCGGCGGCCGGCGCGGCCTACCCGCTCGTCTACATCGCCGCCGGCAGGCAGACACCGGCGCGTGCGCCAGCCGGTGCGCCCGAAGGGGCGAAGCTCGTGCACCTGCCCCACACGGAACTGCTCGATGCCGTCGGCTCGCCCAAGCCGGCGAAGGACCTGTGGACCCTGCTGGCCAAGGCCGGCGTGCCGCGCTACGCGCAGCTCGTCACCTTCGCCGACGACATGGGCGAAGCCGCGCTGAGCTACCTGGTGCTCAAGCTCATGGGCTTCGTGGACGTCAAGGTGGCCCAGCCGGGTCCGTGACGAAACGCCGGCGCGCCGCCTCGCCGCGCTCGGCCGGGAGGCGCAGGTCGACGAGAACGCCCGCTCAGCCCGGCAGCAGGTCGAAGTGGTAGACGATCCGCAGCATCAGCGTGTCCACGTTCTGCCCCATCAGCCTTGACGGGCCCGCCATCGCACCCTCGCCGACGTTCTGGTACTGCTCCCACTCGAACCCGAAGACGAGCCTCCGCTGCGCGAGGGCCGTCCGGAAGTTCACGCCGAGGCCGACGACGGGCCCGAGGTTCGTCTTCGTGCCGTTCGCGCCGCCCAGCGTCCACTTCGATCTCGCGGCGCCCACGCCGAGCCTGGCGAACATGTCCACCTGCGGCGACGCGGCCAGCGTGCCCAGCAGCGAGAACGCGAGCGACTGCGCCTCCACCTGGGCCGTCGTGCTGCCGAAGTCGACGAACTTGCCGAGGTTGGCGTAGCCGGCTTCCACCGAGACCTGCGGGCTGAGCTGGCGGCCGAAGAACACCTTGCTCACCGTGCTGGTGTCCTTGTCGCCGGCGAGGCCGGTCGGCTCCCATTCGTTGTTCGTCCGGCCGACCGCCGCACCAACGTACCACTGCGCCGAAGCCGGCACCGCCGCCAGCACACCCGCGACCCACGACCCGACCAGGATGGCCTTGCGAAGCATGTCCATCTTCCTTTCCTCCTTCAGTTCGTCCGCGGCCGTCCGCCACGCCGGCAACGCCGCGAGAGCGTTCTGCGCCCGCAGGCATGCCCCGTCAATCCCTCCCTGCCGCTTCGGGGCCGGCAGCCCGCCCCCGCCCGGGTTGGCGTCGACTCCCGTTGAGCGTGGTCAATGGCGATGTCTCATCGGGGCGACGCCCGGCGCGTGCACCCGGCGGGTGATGCCCCAGGGCCGGTCGCCTTGCCCGCCCGGCCGCTTCTGTCCATCATGGCGGCGATGAACGCGCACAAGGGCCGGCCCGCTTCCCCCGCTTGCTCGGGCGCGCTGCGGCCTGGCCGCCCCGCGGCCGGCGGGCACGGCCGCGCGCCGCGTCTCGGCCGCGGGTAGCCCGTGGGTCTGCGCGCCGCCTGCACGAACTGCGACCACGCCCTGCCGGCAGGCGCCCGCTTCTGCAGCCAGTGCGGGCAGAAGACGCAGTACGCGCCGCGCACGCTGCGCGAGATCGCGCAGAGCACCTTCGGGCGCGACTTCACGCCGGACGGCCGGCTCTGGCTCACGCTGCGGGCGCTGGTGGTGCCCGGCAAGCTGACCGAGGACTGGATCCAGGGCCGGCAGCAGCGCTACCTCGGCCCGATGCGGCTGTTCCTGCTGGCGCTCTTCGTGCAGGTCCTCGCGATGCAGTTTGCCGTTCACTCGGCACCCCGGGTGTACGACGACGCCGACAGCCTGCGCGGGCCGACCTTCGTCATCGAGGTCGGGCCCGGGCTCGGCGAGCCCTACGACCTGCTCAACCACAAGTACGCCAACGTGATGATCACGCTGCACGGCGGTTGGCTGCGCTCCGCGCTGCACCCGCTGGCCTCGCGTGCCAAGGCGAGCCTGGAGCAGATGAGCGAGGCGCAGTTCCTGCGCAGCGCGAGCGTGCGGATGATCTCGATGCAGTCGCACGCGCAGGTGGCGATGCTCCCGCTGCTGATCCTGTCGCTCGGCCTCGCGTTCGCGGGCCGCGGGCACACGATCTCCGGGCACACGGTGTTCGCGCTCCACGTCGCCGCATTCGCGCTGCTGCTGGACGCCTTCGTGGTGCTGCCCGCACGCTGGCACGAAGGGCCGGTGCGGGAGTACGGCACCTGGCTTCTGGCCGGCGGCGCGGCGCTGTGGTTCCTGCTGGCGCTGCGGCGCGCGTATTCGTCGCGTCCCCTGGCCACCGTGCTTCGCGGCGCGCTGGTCGTCGCCCCGCTGGCGTTCGCGTGGCCCTACGTCGACGTCCTCGCGGTGCTGGTCTCGCTCGCGTAGGGGCGGCCTGCCGCGCCGGCGGTGGGTCGCGCGCGGATCCCTCTACGATTGCCCGCATGAACCTCGTCCCCCCGTCGCTGGCCGCCGCGGCCGCCGTGCTGGTGCCCTGCGCCGCCTCGGCGGCACTGGCGCCGAACCACCAGAACATCAGGGACCTGGAGGTGATGCTCCAGTTCCTGCGCCAGCACGCCTACGTCGCCGCCACGGTGACGAGCCTCGACGTGCGCCGCCACGTCGTCCACTACGGCAAGGACTGCCTGGCCGTCTTCGAGCGCGAGCCGCGCGATGCCTCGAAGCCGCCGATGCCCGGGCCGCAGCCGCCGCTGGTGTTCAAGGCCTCGAACTGCCCGCTCACCGGGCCGTGACGGCCGATCGAAGGCCGGGTCCACGCAACGAGGAACCACACGCACGATGGACCGCGACGCGCTGAAAGCCACCTTCGACCAGCAGGCGGCCTCCTATGACCACAAGTGGTCGCGGCTCGCCGCGTTGCGCGACGCGCTGCACCTGCTCGTCGGCTCGGTGTTCGGCCCGCTGCCCGCCGACGCGCGGCTGCTGTGCGTGGGGGCCGGCACCGGCGCCGAGATCGCGTGGCTCGCGGCGCGCTTCCCGGGCTGGTCCTTCACCGCCGTGGAGCCCGCGCCGGGCATGCTCGCGGTGTGCCGGCGCCGCGCCGAAGCCGAGGGCTTTGCCGCGCGCTGCACGTTCCACGAGGGCTACGTCGACACGCTGCCCGCGTCCAGCGCGGCGGGAGCGTCGGGCGCGGCGGGCGCGTTCGACGCCGCCACCAGCCTGCTCGTCTCGCAGTTCATCCTCGACCCGCAGGCCCGCACCGAGTTCTTCCGTGGCATCGCCGCGCGCCTGCGGCCGGGTGGCCTGCTGGTCAGCACCGACCTGTCGGGCGACGTGTCTTCGGCGGCCTACGCCAGCCTGCTCGAGGTGTGGCTGCGCACGATCGCGTCGGCCGATGCGTCGCCCGAGGCGCGCGAGCAGATGCTCGCCGCCTACCGGCGCGACGTCGCGGTGCTGCCGCCGCAGCGCGTCGAGGCGCTGCTCGTGGCCGCCGGCTTCGAGCCGCCGGTGCAGTTCTATCAGGCCGGCCTGATCCACGGGTGGTTCGCGCGCCGCGCCGCCGAGTCGGCCGGCGCGGAGCCCGCGCGCTGAGGCGGCCGGTGCCTCGCCACGGCGGCCGCGGCCGCCGGGCACCGGCCCGCGCTCACGGACCCGAGATGCTGAACCAGAGCTGGTCGTAGTAGACGATGCCGCCCACCCCGCTGGTGGGCGGGCCGAAGCCGACGAACACGCGGTCGGTGTAGGTGCCGGTCCATTGCGCGTACATGCGCGTGCCGCCGACGATCACGCCGTCGCCGCCACCGGCGATGACGACCGTGGTGCCCAGCTCCGGGTAGAGCGGCGGCTTCAGCGCCGGGTCCATCGGCGCGCCGCAGGTGCCGCGGTCGCCGGAGGCGACGTGGATCTCGCCCGGGTCGAGCGCGAAGACGATGAACTCGCTGAAGCAGATCGTGCCGCCGGCACCGAACTGGAAGTTCTTCGCCCAGACGCGGATCGTGCCCTTGGGCTGGCCGTTGCCCGGGTCGCGCACGACCTGGTTCGTCGTCGGGAAGCACACGCCGGCGCACCAGGCCGCGAACGCCGCCGTCGCCGGAGGCGCCGCGGTGTTCGGCGCCGCGAGCCCGTGCACCAGCAGCTGGATCGAGGGAGCGGCGGCGGCCGGGCTGGCAAAGGTGGCGGACGCGGCAGAGGCCACGAGGGCCCCGATCGCGATCGCCCGTGGAAGGATGTCCCCGTGCATGGAGGGTCTCCTGCGGTGCGACGGCCCTGGGCGACTTGCTCGCGTGCGTGCTCGCGTGCGCACGCTCCGGCGAGGGAGCCGATCCCGCCGCGCCATCGGCCCCGGGCCCATTGGAACCGCGACTCGGCTGGAGACGCAATGCGCGTTCGCCCACCCCTTCGCCCACCCCTTCCGGGCCTCGCGGGGTCGTGCGCGCGTCGCCGCGCGCGCTGCGGCCGCCCAGGTGGCAATGGGCGCTAGAGTGCGGGCCATGCCCCTGCTCGGTTCCGCCGCGATGCTGCTGTCGTTCGACGTCGTGCCCGAGGCGATCGCCGAGCACGACCGCTGGCACACGCACGAGCACCTGCACGAGCGGCTGGCGATCCCCGGCTTCCTGCGCGGCACGCGCTGGGTGGCCGCCGCTGGCGGCGCGCAGGTGCCGCGCTACATGGTGCTCTACGAGGTGGAGAGCCTCGCCACGCTGGCCTCCGAGCCCTACCAGCAGCGGCTGAACCACCCCTCGCCGTGGACGCAGCGCGTGATGCCGCACTACCGCGGCATGCGGCGCGGCTTCTGCACCGTGCTCGGCAGCTTCGGCCTCGGCACCGGACACGCGGGTGCGCTGCTGCGCTTCAAGGCGCCGGGCGGCGGCGTGCAGGCCGCGCCGCACCGCTGGCTGCTGGAGCAGGTGCTGCCCACCTGGCCCGCGCGGCCCGGGCTCGGCAGCGTGCACCTGCTCGAAGGCGCCGCGGCGCCGGCGATGACGAACGAGCAGCGGCTGCGCGGCGCGGCCGATGCGGGCGTCGATTCCGCGCTCATCGTCACCGGCTACGACGAGGGCGCCGTCGCCGCGGCCGTGCAGGACCTCGGCGCAGCGGAGCTCGCGCGCCACGGGGCCACCGACGTGACGTCGGCCGCGTACCGGCTCGACTACACGCTCGCGGCGGTGGAGCTCGCACGCGCGCGCGCCGTCACGAACCCGACCTGAGGCCGCGATGAGCGCTGGCCGACGCGCGGTGCTGCTCGTCCTGTGCCTGCTGGCCGGCGCCGCGCTCGGGGCCGGCGGCTACCTGCTCACCGGCAGCCAGTGGTGGTTCGTGTCGGTGCCGGCGGTGCTCGCCGCCGGCTGGCTGGCCGTGGCCGACCCGCGGCGCTGCCTGCCGGGACAGGGGCCCTCGTCGTGATGCGGCACCGCGGCACGCTGCGCACGACCGGCGCGGCCGAGGTGGCCGAGGCGGCCTGCGCTGCCGACGCGGCCGGCGCGCCGCGCATGCGCGTCGCGTCGAGCGGCACGGGCGGCGCCAGCTTCCGCGCACCTCGCGCGCGCCGGGCCTGACCTCTCGCATGCCCTGCTTCGTCGACCTGCCGCTCGCGACGCCGCGCCTGCAGCTGCGCCCGCTGCAGCCGGGCGACGCCGACGCGCTGTTCGAGATCCACTCCGACCCGCTGGCGATGCGGTACTGGTCGACGCCGCCGTGGACGACGCCGCAGCAGGCCGTGGAACGCATCGAGCAGGACGGCGCGTGGCTCGAGGAGGGCTCGGCGCTGCGGCTGGCCCTCGTGCCGCGCGACGGTGCGGGCAGCAGCGGCAGTGACGAACCGCCCGCCCTGCTGGGCACCGTGAGCCTGTTCGCCTTCGACGGGCCGAGCCAGCGTGCCGACATCGGCTACATCCTCGCGCCGCGTGCCTGGGGCCGGGGGCTGATGCACGAGGCGCTGCAGGCGCTGCTGTCCTACGCCTTCGGGCCGCTCGGCCTGCGCCGGCTGGAGGCCGACATCGACCCGCGCAACGAGCGCTCGGGCCGGGCGCTGGAACGGCTCGGCTTCCGCCGCGAGGGGCTGCTGCGCGAACGCTGGGTGGTGGCCGGCGAGGTGAGCGACAGCGCGCTGTACGGGCTCCTGGCGCGGGAGTGGCGCGCGGGGCACAAGGGGCACGGGGGGCACGAGACGCACGCGCGGCACGCGGGCGGCGCGGCCGCCGCGCCGGAGGGCACGCCACAATAGGCTCGTAGTCGCGCCGCGCGGCGCGCGCCGCATGCCGGCACCTCGATCGCACCTCACCCTCCGCCCCCTGCACCATGCCCGGCATCTGGAAGAAGCCCCTGTCGGTCGAGACACTCACGCAGATCCACGAGGACACGGCACCGCAGCGGCTGGGCATCGAGTTCCTCGAGGTCGGCGAAGACTTCATACGCGCCCGCGTGCCGGTGGACGGCCGCACGAAGCAGCCGTACGGCATCCTGCACGGCGGCGTCTCGGTGGTGCTGGCCGAGACGCTGGGCTCGTGCGGCGCGGCCTACGCCTGCGCGCCGGGCACGCGGCCGGTGGGCCTGGACATCAATGCCAACCACGTCCGCGCCGTGCGCGACGGCTGGGTCACCGGCGTCGCGCGCCCCGTGCACATGGGCCGCTCCACGCACGTGTGGCACATCGAGATGACCAACGAGGCGGGCCAGCTCACGTGCGTGTCGCGGCTGACGCTGTCGATCCTGCCCGCCGAGGGCTGATCTCGTCGCCGCCCTCGCGCCGGCCTCTTCAGAAGGCACGCCGGAAGGCACGCCCCCAACCGCTCGAGCCGGAGATCCCGCCGATGAAAGCGCCCGAACGCGAAGCCCTGCTGCGCACGCTGAAGACCCGCTTCGAGAAGCACCGCCGCCGCCACGAGGGCCTCGCCTGGGACGCGGTGGCCGCGCGCCTCGCCACCGCGCCCGCCGGCACCCTCGCGGCGTTGCAGGCGATGGAGGCCACCGGCGGCGAGCCCGACGTGATCGGCCACGATGCGGGCACCGGCGGGATCGTCTTCTGCGACTGCGCCGCCGAGACGCCGGCCGGCCGCCGCAGCCTGTGCTACGACCGCGAGGCGCTGGATGCGCGCAAGGAAAACAAGCCCGAGGGCAGCGCCGTCGAGCGCGCCGCCGAGATCGGCATCGCGCTGCTCGACGAGGCGCAGTACCGCGCGCTGCAGCAGCTGGGCGAGTTCGACCTGAAGACGTCGAGCTGGATCGCGACCCCCGCCGACGTGCGCGCGCTCGGCGGCGCGCTCTTCTGCGACCGGCGCTACGGGCGCGTGTTCGTTTACCACAACGGCGCGCAGTCGTACTATGCGGCGCGCGGCTTCCGCGGCGCGCTGCGGGTCTGACCGCGGCGGCAGCCGAGCCCGGCACGATCCGCGCGTGCGCTCCGCCTGCCCCATGAAGACGCTGCCCCAACCTCTTGCCGACCTGCCGGACCTCCGCGTCCAGCGCGCTGCCCGCCTCGCGACCCCGAGGCCCGGCGCCGGCGCACGGCCGATCGCACCCGGGCCCCAGGTCGCCCCCCCATGACGCTGCCGCGAGCCCTGCTCTCCGACCGGCGCACGCACGACCGGCATCCGTTCCGCACCGCCGCGGTCCTCGTGCTGCCCGACGGGCGCACGCTGCAGGGGCGCACGCTGGACCTCGGCAAGGGCGGCGCAGGCGTCGTGGTCGACTTCAACCTGCCCGTCGACACCGCGGTCACCGTGCACATGAAGCTGCCGGCGCGCCCGAGCGGCAGCGCCGCCTTCGACGCGCGCGCCACGGTGGTCAACTGCACGCTGGCCGGCAGCGACGGCGGCTTCCGCGTCGGGCTGCAGTTCGCGCGGCTGTCCGACGCCGCGACGGCCGCGCTCAAGGGCGCGCTGCCGGCCTGACGCGCGATCGCGGCGCCGCCCCCGCACCGCCGATGGCCCAGCGCCCGCGCCCCGCCGCGACCGCGGTGGTCGTGTACGCGAAGGACAAGGACCGCGTGGCCGAGTTCTACCGGCAGGCGCTGTCGCTGCAGCTCAGCGAGTGGGAAGACGGCTTCAGCGTGCTCACCGGCCGCGGCCTCGAGGTCAGCGTCGTGCGCATGCCCGAGGCGCTGGCGCGGCACCTGGAGATCGCCTCGCCGCCCGCGCGGCGCGAGGACACGCCGATCAAGGCGTCGTTCCTGGTGCCGGGCTTCGACGCGGTGCGCGAGGCGGCGGCGGCCACCGGCGGCGCGCTCGGGCCGCCCGGGGCCGAGTGGACGTGGCGCGGCTGCGTGCACCTGGACGGCCACGACCCCGAAGGCAACGTCGTGCAGTTCCGCCGGCCGGCCCGCTGAGCGCGGCCGCGCGCACGGCCCCAGTCTCTTCGAACACCCCGGAACCACCCATGCAGAACGCGCTCGCCGGCAGGAGAGTCCTGGTCACCCAGGCCACGGAGTTCATGGGGCCGGTGCTCTGCGAGGTCTTCGCCGAGCAGGGCGCCGAGGTCGTGCGCGACACGACGCCGCTGGCGCCGCCCGCGGCCGCCGCCGAGGTGGCCGCACGCGCGGGCGACGTCGACGTGCTGGTCGCGAACCTCGCCATCGTCGCGCCCTCGACCCCGGCGCTGGAGGTCGGCGAGGCCGAGTGGCGCGAGGTCTTCGCCGCGCTCGTCGACCCGCTGCCGCGGCTCGCGAAGGCGGTGGTGCCGGGCATGGTGCGGCGCGGCGGCGGCAAGGTGCTCGTCATCGGCAGCGCCTCGGCGCTGCGCGGCATGAAGCGCGCCTCCACCTACAGCGCGGCGCGCGGCGCGCAGCTGGCCTGGGTGCAGGCGACGGGCGTGGAGCTCGCGCCGCAGAAGGTGCAGGTCAACGCCATCGCGCAGAACTTCGTCGACAACCCCACCTACTTCCCGCCCGAGGTGCAGGCCAACCCGCGCTTCCAGGAGCGCCTGGCGCGCGAGGTGCCGCTAGGCCGCCTGGTCGGCGCGCGCGAGGACGCGCTGTTCGCGGCCTACCTGTGCAGCACGGCCGCCGACTGCTTCGTCGGCCAGGTGTTCCCGGTCTGCGGCGGCTGGGTCGCGCGCTGACGCATCGCCGGACGGAGCGCCGGCAACGCACACGAAGGAGCTCGCCACGATGACCGCAGGCACCCCGCACGGCTGCACGATCCGCCCGCTCGGCGCCGGCGATGCGCCGGTGCTGCGCGCGATGCTCGGCATGTTCGGCCGCGCCTTCGAGGACGAGGCCCACTACTGCAGCCGCCAGCCCGACGACGCCTACCTCGCGGCGCTGCTCGCCAGCGAGACCTTCGTCGCCGTGGCGGCGTTCGAGGGCACCGAGGCCGGGCCGGTGGTGGGCGGCATCGCCGGCTACGTGCTGCCGAAGTTCGAGCAGGCGCGCAAGGAGATCTACCTGTACGACCTCGCGGTCGCCGAGAGCCACCGCCGCCGCGGCGTGGCCACCGCGATGATCGAGGCGCTGCGCGAGGTGGCCGCGCAGCGCGGCGCCTGGGTGATCTTCGTGCAGGCCGACCTCGGCGACGACCCGGCGATCGCGCTGTACGACAAGCTCGGCACGCGCGAGGAGGTGCTGCACTTCGACATCACGCCGGCGCCGCGGCCGCGGCGCTGAGGCGGCACGCGTCGCTGCGGCGCCGAGGCGGCAGGCACTGCCGGAGCGCCGAGGCGGCAGGCACTGCCGGGGCGCCGAGGTGGCAGGCATCGCCGGGGCGCCGAGGCGGCACGCACTGCCGCGCGCCACCGTGCCGCTGCCGCGGCACGCGCCGTCCGTGTCCGGTCGCGGCGGCGGTCCACTACTTCACGCGCGGGCGGCGCATCGACGACCGCGCAGCCGCCCACCCGGTCGGTCGGACGTGTGGGGGCCAGCGGCCACTGCGCAGCATCGACGGCACCTGCAGCACCGCTGCGGGCCCTTCCCGACCCGTCGAACCACTGCCTCCGAGAGGAAAAACCGATGACCTGCCCGACCCTCCCCGTCGATGCCTTCGGCCACGCGCCCGGCCCCCGCCGTGCCGACGGCGCCACCCCCTGCAGCCCGGGCGCACAGCCCGCCTTGCGCCGCCCCGCCGGCCACGGCGTGGCCGGCGTGCTGCGCGACGCCGCGCTCGCCCTCGCGGCCCTCGGCGCGGTGCTGGCCACCGGCCCCGCCCGCGCCGCGGTGTCGCTGCAGGTCACGCTCGAGGCGCCGACGCAGCTGCACCTCGGCGTGGCCGATCGCTACACGGTGACGGCGAGCAACACCGGCTCCACCAGCGCCGGCAGCCCGGTGATGCGCCTGCCGCTGGCCACCGGCCAGCTCGCGATGCTGCCGCTGCCGCCCGGCTGCGCCGAGGTGACCGAGCCCATCCCGCCCGGCCAGAACGCCGTGCGCCAGATCCGCTGCACCACGAGCACGGTGCCGGCGCGCGGCAAGCGCAGCTGGTCGTTCGTGCTGCAGGCGCCGGCCGCGCCGGCCACGGTGTCGCACAGGGCGCACGTCTCGGCCACCGGCTCGCCGGCGCTGTGGAGCAACACCGTGTCGACGGCCTACGCGAGCTACAGCGTGCCCATCACGCCCGGCACGGCGTGGGTCATCAGCAGCTGCTACAACGGCAGCGCCGGCCCGGTGGCCTGGAACCTCTGCCCCGCCTCGGCCGAGGTAAGCGGCGAGATCGTGTTCGCCGTCGGCGGCGTGGTCGACAGCGCCGAAGGGCCGATCGGCACCTGGCTGCAGACCGACCCGCTGAGCCTGCGCATCGACTCGGCGCCCGGCTACGGCGCCGACCCGATGGTGCTGCAGTACACCGTCGTCAATTCGCGCTGCCTGCGCGGCGGCGGCGTCACGACGCCGCCTCCCGGCGGCACGGTGATCTACAGCGCCTCGAAGGTCTGCCGGCTCTGAGCGGCCGGCGACACGGCGGCGGACATGCCGGCGTGCGCGCGGCCCGCCGCCCCCGCCTGCGGTGCGCCCGGCGTCGCGCCCGGCACGCCGCCGTGCGCCGCCACGGCCACCTCGAACAGGCAGCCGCGGCCGGCGCGCGAGCGCAGCTCCACGGTGTGGCCGAGCATGCGCGCCAGGCGCTGCACGATCGAAAGGCCGAGGCCGAGGCCCTCGGTGCGGCCGGCCCCGTGCGCGCCGAGGGCTCGCACGCCGGGCACGGCGCCGGCAACGGGGCCGGCCACGGTCCCGGACGCACGTCCCGCCGCTGCATCGGCCGTAGCAACAGGCGCCGTGTCGGCCGCCGTGTCGGCCGCCGCATCGATCGCAGCATCGGTCGCCGTGTCGACCGCATCGTCGATCGCCCACCCGTCGCCATCGTCGGCGCCTTCGCCGCCGTCGTCGTGCAGCCGCACGAACTCGCCGAAGACGCGCGCCTGGTCGGCCACGTCGATGCCCGGGCCTGTGTCGCGCACCTGAAGCCGCCAGCCGGCGGCCGCGCCGCCGCTCGCCGCGTGGCCGCCGGCGCGGGGCGGCCGCAGCGCCAGCACGACGCCGCCACGCCGCGTGTACTTGAGCGCGTTGTCGAGCAGGTTGCGCAGCAGCGTCTCCAGCAGCGCCGGGTCGCTGTCGGCGAGCGGCGGGCCGGCCCGGCCCGCCGGCAGGTCCATCGGCAGGTACAGCGCCAGGCGCAGCCCGCGTGCCTCGGCCAGCGGCGCCATCTCGTCGGCCAGGCGCGCGCACAGCGGCCGCAGCGGCACCGCCTGCCGCTGCGGCACCACCGCGCCGCCGTCGATGCGCGAGAGGTCGAGCAGCGCGTCGAACATCGCGCGCAGCGCGTCGTGCGCACCCTCGATGCGCGCGGCCACCTCGCGCGCCTCGGCGTCGCCGAGCATCGGCTTCAGGCGCGCGAGCTGCAGGCCCAGCGCCTGCAGCGGCTGCCGCAGGTCGTGGCTGGCGGCGGCCATCCATCGCGTCTTGGCGCGGCTGGCCGCGGCGAGGGCGGTGTTCAGCTCGGCCAGGCGCTCGCGCTCGCGCTGCGCGGCCTCGGCGCGCCGCTGCGCCTCGTCGCGCGCGCGCTCGGCGGCCTCGAGCTCGTAGCGGATCTGCAGCGTCAGGCGCTGCGCGCGCGTGGCGCCGCCGAGCAGCTCGCGCTCGGCGGCGATGGAGGCGCGCTCGGCCGCCAGCGCGGCGGCCTCGTCGCCGAGCGCGCGGTGCGCGCGGGCGCGCAGCGACTGCAGCAGGTGCAGGTCCATCGGCGTGTCGGCGGCCGCCAGGCGGCCGGCCGCCGCGGCGGCGAAGTGCGCCTCGCACAGCCGCAGCGCCTCGGCCGCCCGCCCCTGCTGCAGCTCGAGCCGCGCCTGCGCCACCACCCACTCCACCGGCTCGGCGAGATCGCCGGCGGGCCCGGCCGCGCCGGCTCCGCTGCCGGGGGCCGGGTCCGGCGTGCCGCCGCGGGCCGCCTCGAGCAGCGCGCGCGCCCGCGGCGCATCGCCGGCTTCGACGTGCACGCTGGCCAGCAGCAGCATCACCTTGGCGCGCAGGCCGGGTGCGAAACGCGCCAGCCGCGCCTGCACCAGCGCCGCGAGGTGCTGCGCCTCGGGCAGCCGGCCGGCCAGCCGCAGCGCCGTGAGGTGGTTGACGGCGACGACCGGCCACAGGTGATCCCAGGCCTCGAAGCGCGGCTGCGCGATCTCCCACGCGGCGGACAGCAGCGAAGCGGCGTCGTCGGTGTTGTGCAGGCTCAGCTGCAGCCCGCCGGCGCCGGCCAATGCCAGCGCGTGCTCGGCCGGCAGGCCGGTGCGCGGGGCCATCGCGGCGTTGCGGTAGTGCCAGCGCAGCGCCTCCTCGAAGCGGCCGCCGATCTCGCACAGCACGGCCTGGCGGTAGAAGGTCACGCACCATGCGGCATCGCTGCGCGCGGGCTCGGGCAGCGCGAGGTTGCGCTGCAGCAGCACGCGCGCCTCGTCGAGGTTGCGCTCGCCGATGGCGTGCCGGGCCATCAGGTCGCGCGCATCGGCGGCGCCCGCGTCGTCGCCCTCGACGAGGCATTGGCCGAGCGCCTGCCGGGCGAGCGAGCGAGCGCGGTCGAGCCGGGCGTCGTAGGTGTCGGCCCAGGCCTCGAGCAGCGCGCTGCGCGCCTGCCAGGCCGCGCCGGCGTGCGCCGCGCGCAGCTGCCCGGCCCGCTCGCGCAGGCGGGCGGCGGAGTGCAGGCGCTCGGCCAGTGCCTGGGCGTACAGCTCGCCGGGCGTGGCGAACGCCGTGGGCGCCGGAACGGCGTCGAGCAACGGAATCTCGTGCATGGGATCGCGGTATTGCCTCACGCCGACGCGGGCCGCCGTCTCGCGGCGGCGGTGCGCCGGCGGTGGTGCGGCGCCCCGGTTCTCTAGCATCGGCCCTGCATGAACGCTAACCGCCCCCCTCGCGCCACGCACGTGCTGTGGGTGGAGGACCACCCGCTCTTCCGGCAAGGGTTGGCGGAACTCCTGCGCACCCGGCTGCCCGAAGTGCGCTGCGACAGCGTGGCCAGTGCCGCGCAGGCCCTGGCGCGGCTGGGCGACGAGCACGCGCGGTTCGACTGGCTGCTCACCGACCTGCGCCTGCCCGACCGCGACGGCTGGCAGCTGCTGGCCGAGGCACGCCGCCGCTGGCCGGCGCTGGCCTGTGCGGTGATCTCCGGCGAGGAAGTCCCTGGTGCCGTGGAGAAGGCGCGCCAGTGGGGCTGCCGCGGCTTCGTGCCCAAGTCGCTGGAGCCCGAGGCGCTGTGCGACGTGCTGCGCCGCCTGCTCGCCGGCGAGCGCCACTTCCCGTCCGGTGCGCCGGCGGCCGGCCGCGCGCCCGCGGGGCCGCAGCTCACCGAGCGGCAGCGCGCCGTGCTGCAGGGCCTCGCGCGCGGCCGCACGAGCCGCGCGATCGCCGAGGACCTCGGCATCGCCGAGCGCACGGTGAAGGACCACCTCGCCGTGCTCTACGGGCGCCTCGACGCCGGCACGCGCGCCGAGGCGGTGGCCCGCGCCGCCGCGCTGGGGCTGCTCGACCCGGCCCCGGACCTGCGCTGACCGGTGCGGGCGCGGGCCGGCCGCGCGCCTGCCCGACGCGCGCATCCGCGCCCGATGGCACGCCGTAAGCTGCACCATGGACTCCCCGGCCCGCCCGAGCCTGCTGCTGCGCGTGGCCTGGGCCGCGTGGCGCCAGGAGCGCAGCGCCGGATGGTCGGTCGAGCGGCTGCGCCGCCACCAGGCGCGGCAGTTGGCGGAGCTGCGCCGCTTCGTCGTCGCGCACAGCGCGTTCTACCGCGCCGCCCACCGTGGGCTGGAGGAGCGGCCGCTCGAGGCGTTGCCCATCGTCACGAAGGCGCAGCTGATGGCGGCGTTCGACCGCGTGGTCACCGACCCAGCGCTGCGCCTGGCCGACCTCGAGGCGCACCTCGCGGGGCCGCGCGCGGGCGAGCCCTACCTCGGCCGCTACACGGTGCTGTCGACCTCGGGCTCCACCGGCCTGCGCGGCGTGTTCGTCTACGACGAGCGCGAGTGGGTGCAGGCGCTGGCGGCCATCGCGCGGCCGCTGCAGTGGGCCGGCGCGCCGGCGCCGTGGACGCGGCCGCGCTCGGCGATCATCGCCTCGGGCGCGGCATGGCACTACTCGGCGCAGGTGGGCCGCGCGCTGCACTCGCGCTGGCTGCCGACGCTGCGGCTCGACGCGGGCGCGCCGCTCGCGGAGATCGTCGCGCGGCTGGACGACTGGCAGCCGCAGGCGCTGGCGTCGTACCCGTCGGTGCTGGGGCCGCTGGCCGAAGAGCAGATCGCCGGGCGGCTGCGCATCGCGCCGCGCCACGTCGGCACCAGCGCCGAGCCGTTGACCGGGGCCGTGCGCGAGCGCGTGCGCGAGGCCTGGGGCCTGCGCGTCTTCGACACCTACGGCGCCACCGAGGTGGCGCCGATCGCCTGCGAGTGCCGCGAGGGACACCTGCACCTGCTGGAGGACCGCGCCATCGTCGAGGTGGTCGACGAGCGCGGCCGCGCCGTGCCGCCCGGCGAAGCCGGCGCGCGGCTGCTGCTGACGGTGTTCGGCCGGCGCACGCAGCCGCTCGTGCGCTACGAGATCAGCGACGGCGTGCGCGAGCTCCCGGGGCGCTGCGCCTGCGGGCGGCCGTTCCGCCGGCTCGCCGCCATCGAGGGCCGCGTCGAGGAGACGCTGCATTTCGCCGCGGCGCCCGGCGGCTCGCGCGGCACCCCCGGGACGAGCGGCACGGGCGCAGGCGGCGGCACCACGGTGGCGCTGCACCCCAACCTCTTCCACGACCTGCTCGAGCCCGTGCCCGCCAGCGGCTGGCAGGTGCGGCAGGGCGCCGACGGCGCGCTGACGGTGCTGCTCACCGGCACGCCGCAGCAGGACGTGGCGCCGGCGCTGCGCACGCGGCTCGCGGAGCTGCTGGCGGGCCGCGGCGCCGCATGCCCCGCCATCGACGTGCGCTGGGTCGACACCCTGCCGCGCGGCGCCAGCGGCAAGGCACCGCTCGTGGTGCGCACCGGCGGGCCGCCGCCTGCGCACGGGCCGACCGCAGCGCGCGAGCCGAGGGCAACGCACGGGCCGACTGCAGCGCACGCGCCCACGGCACCGCACGCGCCCCGTGCGCCTTAGCCCGCCGCGGCCGCGACACGCTCCGTCGAGCCGCGCCTCAACCGAACTTGAGGAAGAGCCGGCTGTACGGCCCCTTCAGCTTGCCGATCGCGTCGCGCACGGCGGCCTCGTCCTGCCGGCCGATGGCGGCACGCAGCGCGCGCACCGAGGCCTCCACCGCGTCGGCCAGCCCCTTGAACTCGGCATCCTGTGCGAGCGCGGCCGGCGCCTCGCTGCGCAGCCGCCGCGCGAGGTAGTCCAGCGTCCCGGCCTGCGCGGCCAGCTCGAGCAGGCCGCCCGGCTGCGCGAGCACCTTCGGCCCGTCGATCAGCACGTGCTCCATCTGCTCGTGATAGGCGTTCATGTGGTCGCTGAAGACGACCACGTTGTTGCGGCGGCGCAGGTCGGAGAGCAGGTCGCGCGCCTTCTCGAGCGTCTCGTGCGCCTCGGGCAGCTGGCGCGCGGCGATCTGCGCCTCGGCCTTCGCGTACACCTCGTCCACCTGCTTCAGCGTCGCGGCGAACGCGGCGTCACGGTCGTACGGCGCCGACGGCCTCGCCCCGTGTCGCTCGGCCAGCGCGCGCCACTGCGCGCGCGCCGCCGCGATGGCCTGCTCGGACTCGGCCTGCGCCTTGCTGTTGGTGCGGAACAGCGCGGCGCGGTACGGCACGTAGGCCGCCTGCATCGCATCGGTGATCGCATCGGCCGCCCAGCCCCAGGCCGGCAGCAGCGCGACGGCCACCGTGGCCAGGCCTCGCCAGGGAGCCCGGCGGCCCGATCGGCCCGACGAGCCCGATGCGCCCGAGCGGCTCCGGCATGCACGGACAGGATTCATCGCTTCGCCTCGCAGTTGCAACGAGGCCGGATCGTCGGCCAGCCGGGGGCGCGCGCCCTTGACATCTCGCAATGCGCCACGCCGGACCGCGACTTACGGCGGGGCGCCAGGCCGTGCGAGCCGGGGCGGCCGCGGGCTGGCGCTCAGAACGCGAAGCGCAGCCCCACCGCCGCCTCGGCCTGCGTCAGCGTGTCGGCTCGGATCGACACGGTGCAGCCGCCCGAGCAGAAGAAGGCGCCGTCGCTGCCGATGGCGACGATGTAGGCGCGCAGCTCGGCGCGCAGCGACAGCCCCCGCGCCAGCGGCAGCTCGTGCCCGAAGCCGACGTTCAGCGACGCCCGCGTGCGCGACGTCGTCCCGGGCAGGTTCGGCGTCATCTGCGTCAGGCCGAGGCCGCCGATGACGTAGGGCCCGGACCCGGCCGGGCCGTCGAAGTAGTTGACGCCGCCGACGTGCAGGTGGGTCACCCTGAGCGGCAGGCGCGTCGCCGTGCCCGGCGCCGCTGCCGAGCCGAGCGCCAGGTGCGTGCGCTGGTGCGAGACGAGCAACTGCCCGAAGCGGTGGTCGTCGAACGGCCACTCGAACGCGAGCGAGCCGGCCGCGCCGCTGGCCAGCCGCAGGTCCTCGCTGCCGCCGCTGGCCGACTCGAAGCCGCTGCCCGCGCGCAGCGCCCCCATCAGGACGAGGCCGGTGTCGGCCCGGGCCGGGGCCGCCGCGCCGAGGCCGAGGGCCATCGCCAGGCCCGCCCGGGCGATTCCGGAGGCGATCCCGGAGGCGAACCGGGGCGGCGGACGGAGCGGGTTGCGGCGCGGCGGAGGCATGCCGTCGGGCGAGCCCGGAGGGCATCCGCCTTCGACCCCGCAACCCGGGCGTGCATCGCTGCGCATGGGCCGGATGCTAGACCTTCGCGAAGGCGGCGGCGACGCTTCGGTCCGCGGCGAAACGTCGGCGGCCCGCCGCGATCGACACTGCCCGCGCCGGCCCGCCCCCCGCCGGCGGAGCCCCCCGATGAACGATCCCACCCCGCGCATCACCTGCTTCATCCGCTACGAGATCGACCCGTTGCAGCGCGACGCCTTCGCCGAGTACGCGCGCACCTGGAGCCGCATCATCCCGCGCTGCGGCGGCCACCTCGTCGGCTACTTCCTGCCGCACGAGGGCACGAACTTCGAGGCCTGGGGCCTCGTCGCATTCGATTCGCTGGCCGGCTACGAGGCCTATCGCACGCGGCTGAAGGCCGACGACGAGGCGCGCGCCAACTTCGACTTCGCGCGCCGCGGGCGATTCATCCTGCGCGAGGAGCGCCGCTTCTGCGAGGTGGTGCCCGAGGCCTTCGCGCGGCCGGCGCGGTGAGCGGCGTGGCCCGCGGGCCGGCCGTCCTCGCGGCGGCCGGCGTCACGGCGCCGCTCGGGCGCCACGCCACGCCGCCGCGCAATGCAGTAGAACGCAGCGCGATGACATCGCCCGCCTCGCACGAGCCCCGCCTGGCGCGTGTCGCCGCGCTCGTGGCCGACGCGAGCCGCTCGCGCATGCTGAGCTACCTGCTCGGCGGCGATCTGGCCAGCGCCGGCGAGCTCGCCCGCGCCGCCTCGGTGAGCGCGGCCACCGCGAGCGGCCACCTCGCGCAGCTGCTCGACGCCGGGCTCGTGGCCTGCGAGGCGCGCGGGCGCCATCGCTACTACCGGCTCGCCGATGCCGACGTGGCGCACGCGCTCGAGGCGCTGGCGCTGGTGGCCGAGCGCGCGAGCCACACGCGCCACTGGGCGCACCCCTCGCGCGCGCGGCTGCGCTTCGCGCGCTGCTGCTACGGCCACCTGGCCGGGCAGCTCGGTGTCGCGGTGTTCGAAGGCCTCGTCGAGCAGGGCTGGCTCGCGGCCCGCGCAGAGGGTGGCTTTGCGGTCACCACGGCCGGCGCCGCGGCCCTCACCGAGCTCGGCCTCGACGGGCCGGCGTGGCAGCGCCGCACGCAAGGCGCCGGCGCCAGCGCGGCGCGCGTGGCCTATGGCTGCATCGACTGGTCGGAGCGGCGCGACCACCTCGCCGGCCCGCTCGCCGTGGCGCTGCTTTCGCTGTTCCACGAGCGCGGCTGGGTACGGCGAGGCGGCGACCGCGCGATCGACTGGACGCCCACCGGCCAGCGTGCGCTGGGAGATTGGGTGCGGCCGGCCGCGCAAGGGTGAGCCGAGCTGTCAGGGTGCCCGTCGCGATCGGGGGCACGGCATCGCTGCCGTGTCTCGTCGGCAGCCAGCGGCGCGCCAGGGCCGCCCCGGCATCGTCCGCAGCCAGCGGCGCGCGCCAAGGCCGCCGGGTGGTCGGCTCCGCGAATGTCCTCTTCGGGCGGACCCGCTTCGCGTGTCCGCCCGATGCCCCCTTGATTTCGCTGCGCCGACCACCCGCCGTCCTTGGCGGGCAACGCTCGCTGTTTGCCTGGAAGGCACCGCTCGCTGTTCTCATGGGGCGCCACAGCAGGTGCCGGATCGGGCCGATGGGGTGCCCTGCGCAGCGAAATCAAGGGGGAATTCGAGCGCCGGCAAAGCCGGGCGCTCGAAGGAGGACATTCGCGGAGCGGGGCACCCCGTCGGCCCGATCCCGCCACGGCCGGGGCAGTCGCCCCCGCCAGCCACCGGTTCCCGAGACGGCACATTGACTGGCCCCGCCAGACGCGTCCCGAAACCACAACGATCAGAACAGCGCCCGCACCAGCCCCAGGCTCGCCACCGGGAACAGCAGCAGCAGCAGCACGCGCAGCGCGTCCCACGCCAGGAACGGGAACACGCCGCGGTAGGTGTCGCCCATCGGCACGTCGCGCGCGAGGTTGTTGACGACGTAGACGTTCAGCCCCACCGGCGGCGCGACGAGGCCGATGCCCACCGTCATCAGCACGAGGATGCCGAACCAGATCGCCTTCTCCTGCCCCTGCAGGCCCCACAGGTCCAGGCCCATGATGGCCGGGAAGAGCACGGGGATCGTCAGCAGCAGCATCGACAGCTCGTCCATCACGCAGCCGAGCGCGACGTAGAACAGCAGCACCGCCGCCACGATGAGCAGCGGCGCGATGCCGAGGTGGCTCACCCAGCCGGCCAGCGCCGCCGGCATGCCGGTGAGCGCGAGCGTCGCGTTCATCATGTCGGCGCCGAGGAAGATCATGAACACCATCGCGCTCGTCTCGGCGGTGGCGGCGAGGCTGGTCTTCATTGCCGCCCAGTCGAGCTCGCGCTGGGCCAGCCCGGCGACGAAGGTGGCCACGGCGCCGACCGCCGCGCCTTCGGTGGGCGAGAACAAGCCGCCGTAGATGCCGCCGAAGACGATGACGAAGATGACGACGATCGGCCACACGCCCAGCAGCGCCCGCCAGCGCTCGGGCCAGCTGGCGCGCTCGCTCGGCGGCGCCAGCTCCGGCCGCCGGCGGCAGACGAGGCCGAGCACGGCGATGTAGCCGAGCATCGCGAGCACGCCGGGCACCAGCGCCGCCGCGAAGAGCTTGGCGATGTTCTGCTCGGTGAGGATGGCGTACACCACCAGCGGCACCGAGGGCGGGATGAGGATGCCGAGCGTGCCGCCGGTGGCGAGCGTCGCCGTGCTGAGGCCGCCGGCGTAGCCGTGCCGCTTCATCTCCGGGTAGGCCACCTGCGTGATCGTCGCGGACGTGGCCACCGAGCTGCCGCATACGGCGCCGAACGCACCCGCCGACAGGATGCTCGCCATGCCGAGGCCGCCGCGCACGTGGCCGATCCACGCCGCGGCCGCGTGGAACAGGCGCCGGCTCAGCCCGCCCTGCGTCGCGAACTGCCCCATCAGCAGGAAGAGCGGGATCACCGACAGGTCGTACACCGTGAGCCGCGCCACCGCGCTGCCCTTGAGCAGGTTGACCAGCGAGGCGCTGCCGGAGAGGGCGACGTAGCCGAGCGCGCCCGGGATGAACATCGCCGCGGCGATCGGCGTGCGCAGCGCCATCAGCACCAGCATCGCCGCGAACATCACGATGCCGACGACGGTGGGGTTCACGCCGCCTGACCGCCTTCCTGGCCTTGCTCGTTCGACGGCGCGACGAACGCCTGCACCAGCGCCACCGCCGAGGCCAGCGCCAGCCCGGGCGCGAGCGAGGCGTAGGTCCACCACATCGGCAGCTCGAGGTTCATCGTCGTCTCGTGCGCCGAGTGCACCGCGAACGCGCCGGCGCCGCTGCGCCACGCGAGCAGCGCGCACATCGCCGCCAGCCCCAGTGCGCCGGCGGCGTCGAGCAGGCGCAGCGCGCGCGGCGGGGCGTGCTGGGTGAAGAAGTCGACGATGATGTTGCCGCGGCGCGCCTGGCACCACGGCAGGCCGAGCGAGATGGCCAGCGCGATGCCGAACTGCACCAGCTCGACGTCGCCCGGGATCGGCCGCGAGAAGGCCGCGCGCCCGACGACGCTCACGACGACCATCACCGCCACCGCCAGCGCGATGCCCGCGCCGGCGACGGCGAACACCTCCGCGAGCCGCGTCAGCCGGCGCAGCAGGCGCGGAAGCACGGTCAGCGGCTCACTTCCGGTACTTGGCCAGCAGGTCGCGCGCGTCCTGCAGCATCTGCTTGCCGTTCAGGCCGCGCTTGTCCATGTCGGCCATCCACTCGTCGTAGATGCTGGTGCTGGCGGCGATCCAGCGGTCGGTCTCGGCGGCGCTGATCGTGATGATCGTGTTGCCGCGGTCGGCCGCCGCCTTGCGGCCCGGCGCCTGGCTCTCGTCCCAGATCCTGCCGATCTGGCGCGACAGCGCCGCGCCGCTGTTGTCGTCGATGACCTTCTTGAGGTCGGCGGGCAGGCTGTCGTACCTGGCCTGGTTCATCGCGAAGATGAAGCCGGCCGAGTAGAGCGCCGGGCGGCTCGGGTCGGTCTGCGTGTGGAACTTCGTCATCTCGTGCAGCTTGAAGGCCGGGATCACCTCCCACGGCAGCGCGAAGCCGTCGATCGTGCCCTTGCTGATGGCGTCGGCCACCGCCGGCACCGGCATGCCCACCGGCGTGGCGCCGAGCTTGGCCAGCAGCTTGTTCGTCTGCCGCGTCGGCGCGCGCATCTTCAGGCCCTTGAAGTCCTCGAGCGCCTTCACCTGCTTGCTGGCGGTGTGGATGTAGCCCTCGTCGTGCACCCAGGTGGCGAGGATCTTCGTGCCCGGGAACTCCTTCAGCGCGTGCTTCTGCAGGTAGTCCCACGCGGCGGCCGCGGCCACCTCGGCGCTGTTGGTCATGAAGGGCAGCTCGAACACCTCCATCGCCGGGAAGCGGCCGGCCGTGTAGCCCGGCAGCGTGATCGTGAGGTCGTCGACGCCGTCCTTGATGCGGTCGACCAGCTGCGCCGGCGTGCCGCCGCCGCTCATCGCCGGCAGCAGCTGGCACTTGATGCGGCCCTTGCTCTCGGCGGCGACCTTGTCGCACCAGGGCGTGATCACGCGCACCGGCGCCATCGCCTGCGGCGGCCAGATGTGGTGGAACTTGAGCGTCACCTCCTGCGCGAGCGCGGGGCCGCCCAGCAGGCCGGCCGCCACGACGGCGGCGAGGCCGAAGCGATGCAGTGTCGAAGCTTTCATGGGGTGTCTCCTCGGTCGAGAGCAGGCCGCGCGCGCCCGTTGCGGGTGGCCGGGCGCGGCCGGATTGTCGGCAGCCGCCGCGGTGCGCGGCAGCGCGGGTTCGGGCTAGCTGTTATGCCGGCTCGGCATGGGAGCCGGAGCTCAGCCCCAGACCTCCTGCGCCGTCTCCACCACCAGCTGCAGCTTGCGCCGCTGGTCCTCGACGGCGATGTTGTTGCCGTGCACGGTACTGGAGAAGCCGCACTGCGGGCTCAGGCACAGCTGCTCCAGCGGCGCGTACTGCGCCGCCTCGCCGATGCGGCGCTTGAGGTCGTCCTTCTTCTCCATCTGCCCGAACTTCGTCGTCACGAGGCCGAGCACGACGATGCGCCCCGGCTTCAGGAAGCGCAGCGGCCGGAAGTCGCCCGAGCGGTCGTCGTCGTACTCCATGAAGATCGCGTCGAGGTTCATCTCCGACAGCAGCGCCTCGGCCACCGGCTCGTAGTTGCCCTGCGCCGCGAACGTGCTCTTGAAGTTGCCGCGGCACAGGTGCATGGCCAGCGTCATGCCCGCCGGCTTCAGCGCCACCACCTTGTTGATGAACTGCGCGTAGCGGTGCGGCAGCTCGTTGGGGTCGTCGCCGCGCTGGCGCGCCGCCTCGCGCATCTTCGGGTCGCACAGGTACGCCATGTTCGTGTCGTCCATCTGCACGTAGCGGCAGCCGGCGTCGAAGAGGCTCTTCAGCTCGTCGCCGTAGGCCTTCGCGGTGTCGTCGTAGAAGGCGGGGTCGAGCTCGGGGTAGGCCTCGCGGCTGATGCCGCCGCGGCCGCCGCGGAAGTGCAGCATCGTCGGGCTCGGGATCGTCACCTTCGGCGTGCAGCCGGGCGCGTGCGCCTCGACCTGGCTCTTCAGGTACTCGAAGTCGGCGCGCTGGATGTCGCGCACGTGCTGCACCTTGCCGACGACGCGGATCGTCGGCGGCGCCAGCTCCTCGGTGCCGTCGGGCTTCTTCACCGTCACCGGGATGTCGGTCTTCACGCCGCCGAGCTGGTCGAGGAAGTCGATGTGGAAGTAGGTGCGGCGGAACTCGCCGTCGGTGATCGCCTTCAGGCCGCAGTCGCGCTGGAACTTGACGATCTCGGTGATCGCTCGGTCCTCCACCTCGCGCAGCTGCGCGGGCGTGATCTCGCCCCTGGCCTTCTTCTCGCGCGCCTCCAGCAGGTACGGCGGGCGCAGGAAGCTGCCGACGTGGTCGGCGCGGAAGGGGGGCGTGGTGCGGGTCGTCATGGAGGCGTCTCGGTCAGGGGGTGGTGAGTGTAGGAGCGGCCGCAGGCCCGGCCGCCACGGAAGTCGGTGCAGCGGGGCCCGGGGCCGGGGCGGAGGCCGCCGCCTCGGCGGCGATGCACTTGTCGATGAGCCGCCGCGCGTGCACGCCGCCGGCGTCGATGTTGAGCTTGAGCAGCCGGCGCGCCGGGTTCTCGGCGATGTTGCGCTGCTGGCGCTCGAGCATCTCGCGGTCTTCCGCGAAGATGCGGCCCTGGCCCTCGCGGATCTGCATCGTCAGCGAGTTGTCGTGCGGCTTGAAGTGCCGCGCCATGCCCCAGAAGTACCAGATCGAGCTCTCGGTCTCCGGGGTGATGAAGTCGACGACGATGGCCGAGGCCTTGCACTCGGCCGGCGCCTCGCGCCCGCCGCGCCCGGCCAGCGCCACGCCCACCTCGATGAGCACGTGGCTGGGCGGCGTGAAGTGGCACACCTGCCAGCGGTCCACCGGCTGGTCGGCCGGCAGCCCGTTCATGCGCAGTGCCATCTGCCAGAACGGCGGCGCCTGGATGTTGTGCATGAAGCGGCTCGTCGTCACCTCGTGCTCGGTGAACTTCGTCTCGCAGGGCGTCTCGTCGATCTCCTTCTGGCCGATGCTGGTGGCGTGCACGTAGGTCTCGTGCGTCAGGTCCATCAGGTTGTCGACCATGAGGCGGTAGTCGCAGGCGATGTGGTACAGGCCGCCGCCGTAGGCCCACTCGGGGCTCTCGGCCCAGGGCAGGTCGGGCAGCTGGTCGGGGCTGGCCAGCGCCGGGTCGCCCGGCCACACCCAGACGAAGCCGTACTTCTCGATCACCGGGAAGGCGCGGATGGCCGGGAAGCTCCTCACGCGCTGGCCGGGCATCGAGACGGTCCTGCCGTCGCAACCCATGGCCAGGCCGTGGTAGCCGCAGACGAGCTGGCCCTCGCACACGCGGCCCAGCGACAGCGGCGCGCCGCGGTGCGGGCAGAAGTCCTCCAGCGCGGCCACCGGGCCGCCCTGCGAGGTGCGGTAGAGCACGAGGCGCTCGCCGCACACCTGCCGGCCGAGCGGCTTGTCGGCCAGCTCGTCGGGCGTGCAGGCCACGTACCAGGCGTTGCGGGGAAAGGTCATGGCGAAGGTCCGGCCGGCGCGAGTCGGCCCGATTGGAAGGGCGGCGGCAGCCACCGCCGTGGCTCGGCCGTGCCCCGGGGGCGGCTGCCTGCGCACGGGCCCCGGAGGCGCGGGTTTGATTGGATCCAATTATCGGCATCGGGCGGCTATCGTCATCGGGAATACCCAGGGTAACCCCGCAGGCAGGCGCCCCGAATGGATCCAAAAACCGACGAAGCGGCCCCATCGGCCGGCGTCGTGGCGCGGCTGCGCCAGCTCATCGCCGAGGGCCGCTATGCCAGCGGCGAGCGGCTGGCCGAGGAGTCGGTGGCCGCGGCGCTGGGCGTCTCGCGCACGCCGGTGCGGCTGGCCTTCCGCACGCTGGCGCAGGAGGGCCTGCTGCAGAGCGCCGGCAAGCGCGGCCACGTGGTGCGCGAGTTCTCGGCCGAGGACGTGCGCGTCGCCGTGGAGGTGCGCGGCGCGCTCGAGGGCCTGGCGGCGCGGCGCCTCGCCGAGCGCGGCCTGACCGCGGCGCTGCGCGAGGTGCTGCACGCCTGCCTCGAGGAGGGCGCGGCCGTCGTCGCCGCGGCCCGCCTCACCGAGGCCGGCATCGCGCGCTGGAGTGCGCTGAACGCGCGCTTCCACGCCGCGATCGTGGCCGGCGACGGCAGCTCGCGCGTCATCGCCGATGCCATCGCGCGCAACAACCACCTGCCCTTCGCCTCGGCCGACAGCATCACGGTGCAGAAGCAGCACCTCGACCGCGAACTGCGCAAGCTGCAGCTGGCGCAGATGCAGCACCGCCTCGTCGTGCAGGCGCTGGAGCAGCGCGAGTCGGCGCGCGTGGAGGCGCTGATGCGCGAGCACGCGAACATCGGGCTGCGCTACGCGGCGCTGTTCGGCCTCGACGAGGGAACGCCCGCGCCGCGCCGCACGCCACGCTGAGCCTTCTCCCTGCCGGTGGCCGGGCCGTGCCGCCGCGCCAGAATCGCGACATAACTGCCATAGTGCCGGCACCCTCCCTGGGCAGGCCGGCAGGGAGTGCGACGATGGGAGAGTGGCTCGCGACCCTGGCCGGCCGGGGAGGCTTCCTGCCTCACGGCTACTGCTTCTCGTGGTCGCCCGGCGTGCTGTGGTCGATGGTCGGGGCCGACGCCGTGATCGCGGCTTCGTACTACTCGATCCCGCTCGCGCTCGTGCAGTTCGCGCGCCGGCGGCGGGACATCCAGTTCAACTGGATGCTGCTGCTCTTCTCGGCCTTCATCTTCGCCTGCGGCACCACGCACGCGCTGGCCATCTGGGTCATCTGGCAGCCCGACTACGCCGCCGAGGCGGCCGTCAAGACGCTCACCGCGGCCGTGTCCCTCGTCACCGCGGTGGCGCTGTGGCCGCTGCTGCCGCGCCTGCTGGCACAGCCGTCGACGGCGCAGCTGCGCGCGGTCATCGAGCGCCTGGAAGCCGAGGTCCGCCAGCGCCGCACGGCCGAGGAGAGCCTCGCCGACGTCGAGCAGACGCTGGCGGCCACGCTGGCCGGCCTCGGCGCCGGCTTCATCGCCACCGACCGCGCGGGGCGCGTCGTGCGCCTCAACGAGGTCGGCGAGCGCATGACCGGCTGGACGCAGGCCGAGGCGATCGGCCAGCCGTACTGGGACGTCTTCGAGCGCGAGCACCGCCCGCCCTCGCACCGCAAGCGCAGCCCGGTCGAGGTGTACACCGACCTGGCCGCGGTGTCGGCGGGGCCGCGTCACCTCGTCTGCGTCTCGCGCGACGGCCGCCGCACCAGCGTCGAGGCCAGCGCCTCGCTGCTGTACGCCTCGGACGGCAGCGTGCGCGGCCTGGCCGTCGTGCTGCGCGACCTCACCGACGAGATGCGCGCGCACGCGGAGTCGAGCCGCCTCGCGGCGATCGTGGAGTCCTCGCACGACGCCATCGTCGGCACGACGCTCGACGGCCACGTCACGAGCTGGAACGCCGCCGCCGAGCGCATGTTCGGCTACCGCGCCGACGAGATGCTCGGCCGGCCGGTGGACGCGCTGCTGCCGCCCGAGCGCGCCGGCGAGGAGGAACGCGTGCTCGAGGCGATCGCGCGCGGCGAGGCGGTGCCGCCGTTCGACACCGTGCGCCGCGCGCGCGACGGCACGATGCTCGAGGTGCTGCTGGCGGCCTCGCCGGTGCGCGACGCCCGCGGCCGCATCGTCGGCGCCTCCAAGATCGTGCACGACATCTCGAACCTGCGGCGCGCCGAGGAGGCGCGCTCGCGCGCCCTCGCGCTGCAGGCCGAGAACCTGCAGATCCAGGCCGCCAGCCGCCTGAAGAGCGAATTCCTCGCCAACATGTCGCACGAGCTGCGCACGCCGCTGAACGCGATCATCGGCTTCGCCGACCTGATGCACGCGGGCAAGGTGCCGCCCGACTCGCCGAAGCACCGCGTCTTCGTCGGCCACATCCGCAACAGCGGCCGGCACCTGCTGCAGCTGATCAACGACATCCTCGACCTGTCGAAGATCGAGGCCGGCCGCCTCGAGTTCGAGCCCGAGCCGGTGCTGCTGTCGTCCCTCGTCGCCGACGTCGTGCACCTGCTGCAGGAACAGTCGGCCGCCAAGTCGCTCGAGGTGTCGGTGCAGGTCGACCCCGCCGTCGAGCAGCTGGTGCTCGATGCGCGCCGGCTCAAGCAGGTGCTCTACAACTACCTGTCGAACGCGCTGAAGTTCACGCCCCCGGGCGGGCGCATCGTCGTGCGCGCCGGGCCGGAGCCCCGTGCCGCCGAGGGCGGCACCGAGGGACGAGCCGCCGGGGGCGGCACAGCATTGCGCCACGCCGACGGCGGCACCCGAACGCGCGACGCCGAGGGCGTCGCGGCGCGCGTCGACGGGTCCGCGGGTCATGACGGCACCGCCGGCGAGCGCGACGGCCGCTGGCGGCTGGAGGTGGAGGACACCGGCATCGGCATCCGCGCCGAGGACCTCTCGCAGCTCTTCACCGAGTTCCACCAGCTCGACCGCAGTCTCGCGAAGCAGCACGCCGGCACCGGGCTGGGGCTGGCGCTGACGCGCCGCCTCGTCGAGGCGCAGGGCGGCACGGTCGGCGTGCGCAGCGTGTTCGGCCAGGGCAGCGTGTTCCATGCCGTGCTGCCCCGCGTGGCCGTGGCCCCGACGGCCGACGCGGACCCGGGCCGTGCCGAAGGCGCCCGCGGCGGCCTCGACGGCCTCTCGCCGGGCCCCGTTTCGCCGGGAGCCCGGGGCGCCGACGCCGCGCACGCGGCGGCCGACCGGGCCGTGCTCGTCGTCGAGGACAACCGGCGCGACGGCGGCGCGCTCACCGAGGCGCTCGCCGGGGCCGGCTTCGCCGTCGCCTGGGCCACCACGGCCAAGGCCGCGCTCGAGCTCACGCGCCGGCGGCCGTTCGTCGCCATCACGCTCGACCTGCAGTTGCCCGATCGCCCGGGCCTCGACCTGCTGGCCGACATCCGGGCCGCCGGGCCCAACCGCCAGACGCCGGTGCTCGTGGTGACGGTGCTCGGCCATCCGCTGCCGCTCGAGGCCTATGCCGTGCTCGACCTGCTTGGCAAGCCCGTGCGCGGCGACGCCGTCGTCGCGGCGCTCCGGGCCGGCGGTGTCGCGGTGCCGCGCGGGGACGGATCGGAAGACGGGCCCGGGTCGGAGGGCGGGTCCGTGCCCGGCGGCGGCGCGAGGCCGGTGGTGATGGTCGTCGACGACGAGCCGGAGGCGCGGGCGCTGGCCGGCGCGGCGCTGGAGGCGGCGGGTTTCGAGGTGGTGGCGTTCGACGGCGCGGCCGCGGCGCTGCAGGCCCTGCCCGCGCTGCGGCCGGCGGCCGCGATCGTCGACCTGACGATGCCGGGCCTGGACGGCTTTGCGATGCTCGAGCGGCTGCGGCAGATGCCCGAGGGGCGCGCCGTGCCCGTGCTGGTGTGGACCGGCCGCGAGCTCGGTGCCGAGGACCTGCGGCGGCTGCGCGCGCGCGCCGACGCCGTCCTCTCCAAGGCCGGCGACGACCTCGCGCAGGCACTCGACCGCGTGATCGACCAGGTGCTCGAGCACGTGCGCGAGCAGGCGCAGGCGCGCCCGGCGCCGGCTGCCGGGCGCGGGCCGTGATGTCCCCGATGCAGCCGCATGCGCTTCACTCGCGGCGATGCGCGGCGGCGCGGGCCGCGCCCCACGCATCACAGGCCCAGCGCCGCCGCACCACGCGCCCGCGCCGCCGGCCCTCGATGAGGCCGCCACGGCCCTGCATCACCCCGGACTGCCATGCCCCCTGAGAAACCGCTGAACGCTGCCGGCCGCGCGCGCTACGTGCTCGTCGTCGACGACAACGCCACCAACCTGGAGCTGGCCGTCTTCGCGCTGGAGATCGAGGGCTTCGAGGTCGGCACGGCACGCGACGCCGACGAGTTCCGCCAGGTCTTCGCGGCGCGCCGGCCCGACGCCGTGCTGATGGACGTGCAGCTGCCCGGCACCAGCGGCCTGGAGCTCACGCGCGAGCTGAAGGCCGACCCGGCCACGGCGGCCATCCCGGTGATCGCGGTGACTGCCTACGCGATGAAGGGCGACGAGGAGCGCATGCGCGAGGCCGGCTGCGACGCCTACCTGAGCAAGCCGCTGGACATGGCCACGTTCGTCGACAAGGTGCGCGAGTTCATCGGTGGCTGATCGGCCCGCCGCGGGCGCCGGCCGCCACCGACGACACCGCCGACGCCGTCCAGCGACGGTCACGCCGCCGGCCGCTCCGGCGGCCGCGCCAGGTGCCGCGCCAGCAACGTCGACAGCGCGAGCCCGGCCAGCGCGCAGGCCCCGGTGGCCAGCCAGCTCAGGTGCCAGCCGCCGCCGGCCCGGGCGGCGACCCAGGCCACGAGCGGCGGGCCGCCGAACTGCCCGAGCGCCGACCCCTGCTGCATCCAGCCCACCGTGGTGGAGACCATGCCCTCGCCCGGCGCCACGCGCACGACGAGCGCGAAGAGCGTGCCCGGCACGAGCCCGCCGACGCCCGAGAACACGAGCACGGCCACGAAGCGCAGCGCCGGCGGCAGCAGCGGCTCGGGCGGCAGGCCCGGCGCAGCGCCCGGCCACGCAAGAAACGCGAACAGCGCCCCGAGCCCCAGCGCCGAGAAACCCACGCGCAAGATCCGCACCGGCGGCACGCCCGCGTGCAGCAGCCGCCCCGCGCCGACGTTGCCGACGATGTTGACGACCGCCGCCGCCGCCGTCAGCACGCCTGCCGCGGCGAGCGACGTGCCCGCCTGCGCATAGATCGTCGGCAGGAAGCCGATCACCGCCATCCACTGCGCCGCGTACACCGCGAACGACATCGAAAGGAGCCACGGCCCGGGCGCCGACAGCGTGCGCGCGAGGCGCGTGCCGAGCGACAACACCGGGGCCGCAGGCGTTGCCGGAGCCCCAGACGGTGCCGCAGCCGCAGGCGTTGCCGATGTGGCCGGCATCGCGCCCCGTGCCGCGCCGCCGCCGGTCGCCATCGCCGGCGGCACCGCGCGCGCCAGCCACAGCGCCATCGCGGCGCTCACCGCGGCCAGCACCCACCACCACGCACGCCAGCCGGCCGCGTCGAGCACCCACGGCCCGGCCAGCAGCGCCAGCACGATGGCCACCGGCATGAACGCGCTCCACTGCCCCATCATCAGGTTGAGGCGCTCGGGCGCGATCAGTTGCCGTATCGACGCCGGTGCCGCGAGCACGACGAGCAGGAAGCCGAAGCCTTCCACCGCCCGCAGCACCATCAGCACGCCGACGGCGGGCGCGAAGCCGCCGGCCGCGCTCGCCACGGCCTGCACGGCCAGGCCGATGAGCATGCTGCGCCGGGGCGTCAGGCCGTCGGCCAGCGCGCCGAAGGCGACACCGGCCGACATGCCGGCCAGCTGCACCATCGAGAGCAGGAAGCCGGCCTGCACGAGCGAGATGCCCAGCGCCTGCTGCAGCGCCGGGATCGCCGGCGGCAGCTTGCCTACGTGCAGCGCCGCGCAGACGCCGGCGAGGATGACGACATGCGCCGGCTCGAGGCGGCGCGGGGCGGATGCGGGGGCGGTGGCGGGCGGGGAGGTCGGCATGCTCGCCCGCGAGTGTGCCTGCGAGAATCGACCGCATGACCCAAGCCCCGGACGCCCGCGCCGAGGCCGCGTTCCTCGACTGGCCGGCGATGCTGGCCGAAGCGGCGCGCCGGCATCCCGAATCCCTCGCGCTCGTCGACGGCCCGCCCGCAGCCGAACGGCGCATCACCTTCGCGGCCTTCGACGCCGCCGTCGACCGCGTCGCCGCGACGTTGCAGCGCGCCGGCCTCGGGCCCGGGCACGTCGTGGCGGTGGTGGCCGCGGCCTCGGCCGAATACGTCTTCGTCTTCGCCGGCGCGCTGCGCGCGGGCCTCGCGGTCGCCCCGCTCGCGCCCTCGTCCACGCCGCAGCAGCTGCGCGACATGCTCGCCGACTGCGAGGCGCGCGTCGTCTTCGTCGATGCCGAGGCCGCCGCGGCGCTCGGCCCCATCGGCCTGCCCGCCGGCGTGCAGGCGGTCGCGTTCGGCAGCCCGGACGCGGGCGAGGCACCCGCCGCGGCGTCGCTGCCCACGGTGCCTTTCGAGGCCTGGCTCGTGCCGGCCGGTACGCGGCCCGCGCCGGTGGCCATCGACCCCGCGTGGCCGTTCAACATCATCTACTCGTCGGGCACCACGGGCACGCCGAAGGGCATCGTGCAGCCGCACGCGATGCGCTGGGCGCACATCCGCCGCGGCTCGGCCACCGGCTACGGCCCGGGCTCGGTGACGCTGGTGGCGACGCCGCTGTACAGCAACACGACGCTCGTCTCGGTGATCCCCTCGCTCGCCTGGGGCGGCGCGGTGGTGCTGATGAGGAAGTTCGACGCGCTCGCCTACCTGCAGCTGGCCGAGCGCCACCGTGCCACGCACACGATGCTGGTGCCGGTGCAGTACCAGCGGCTGATGGCGCATCCGCGCTTCGACGAGTTCGACCTCTCGAGCTTCGTCGCCAAGTTCTGCACCAGCGCCCCCTTCCGCGCCGAGCTGAAGGCCGACGTGCTGAAGCGCTGGCCGGGCGGCCTCACCGAGTACTACGGACTCACCGAAGGCGGCGCCACCTTCATCCTGCACTGCCACCTGCACCCGGACAAGCTGCACACCGTCGGCCCGTTGAACGAGGGGCACGAGGTGCGCCTGCTCGACGAGGCCGGCCGCGCGCTGCCGCAGGAGGCCGTGCAACGCGGCGAGAGCGGCGAGATCGCCGGCCGCTCGCCCGGCATGATGACCGGCTACCACCGCCAGCCGGGCAAGACGGCCGAGGCCGAGTGGTTCGACGAGCAGGGCCGGCGCTTCCTGCGCACCGGCGACATCGGCCGCTTCGACGCCGACGGCTTCCTCGTGCTCACCGACCGCCGCAAGGACATGGTCATCAGCGGCGGCTTCAACGTCTACCCGAGCGACCTGGAGGCGGTGCTGCGCCAGCACCCCGCGGTGGCCGAGGCGGCGGTGTTCGGCGTGCCGAGCGAGCAGTGGGGCGAGACGCCGGTGGCGGTGGTGGTGCTGCGCGAGCACGCCGCCGCCGGCGGTGCGAGCGACGCCACCCTCGATGCCGATGCCCTGCGCGAATGGGCCAACGCGCGGTTGGGGAAGACGCAGCGGCTCGCTGCATTGCGCTTTGCGGACGAGCTGCCGCGCAGCGCGATCGGGAAGGTGCTCCGGCGGGAGTTGAGGGAGCGCTGGCTCTCCTCCGATGCGCCTTCTGCGCGGGGCGGAGGGGACTGAGGACTTCCATCCGGCCGGGTCTCGCCCCGGCGGGCGACCTCCTTTCTTTGCTGGTGCAAAGAAAGGAGGCAAAGAAAGCTCCGCGGAACTCTGTCGAAGCCGGCGCGCTCCGGAGGCGGTGATCGGTTCGTTCCGCGCGCTCCGGAACGAAGTTCATGCGTTCAACTGGTTGTCGGGTGCAGCTCCACCTTCCGCTCGCCCGGGTGCGGGCTCGCTTCGCATCGCCCTTGGCTCAATGCCCGTGTGCATGCCTGGAGAAAGTGCGTCACGCCCGGCGAGGAGATGCGCGCGAGACCAGGGGCGGCCAAGCCGTACTCACGCCACAGGCGATGGTGCGCGCCTGCGCAAGCAGCTGCGGATCAATGCGTGCCGACGCCATGCGACCAAGCCCAGGGCGATGCGAAGCGAGCCCGCAACCCGGGCGAGCGGGACGGTGGAGCTGCACCCGACAACCAGTTGACCGCATGAACTTCTGTCCGGAGCGCGCAGGACAAACTGCGGACCGCATCCGAAGCGATCCACTTCATCCGAGCATCAGGCCCTTTGCTTTGGTTACTTTCATTTGGGCCAGCAAATGAAAGTGACCCGCCCGCCGGGGCGGGACCCGGCCGACGGCCCGTGCCAGTCCATCGCAGCCGCAGCCGCAGCCACAAAGCCACCCGCAGCAAACCCGCTGCAGCAACCACACCGCAACACCCCCTCACCTCCCCATCCGCGACACCACCCCCCTCCCCAGCCTCTCGGCCGTCGCCAGCTCCCCCGGCTGCAGCATCCTCAGCAGCAGGTCCCGCAGGTCTCGCGCATCGCACATCCCGTGGTTCAGGCAAGCCTGCGACAGTGCCGGGTGCTCCGCGCACGCTCGCTTGAGCGCAGCGGCCCCGCCGGGCCGGCCGTTCACGTCCAGCGGCGTGCACGAGGCCAGCCAGAGCGCCGCGCGCATCACCTCCGGCGACTCGAGGTCGCGCGCATCGGCGCCCCAGGCGCGCAGCAGCTGCTGCGCGGCCTCGCCTTCGGTGGCCTCCATCACCTCGGCCAGCAGCAGCGCGTCGCCGACGGCGACCGCCTGCGCCAGGTCGATCGGCCGGCGCGTGAGTTCCGGGCCACCGCCGGCGATGGGCGGGAAGCCCGCCGCGGCCAGCGCTTCTTCGACCGCCGCCGTGTCGGGCATGGCCTCGCACACCGCGACGGCGCCGGCCTCCGGGCCCGGGCGGGCCGCGGCCGCCGGCGCCTGCGGGTTCGCACGGCGGCGCCACTCGTCGATGCGGCGCCAATGCATCAGGTGCCGGCACTGCCGCTCGGCCATCCACGCGGCCACGAGCGCAGCACCGTCGCCGCCTTGCAGCGCCGCCTTCATGAACGCCGGCGCGTCGCGGCCGGCCGCGAGGCCCTCGCCGCCGCCGCGCAGGCGCGCGAGCGCCTGCCGCACGGCCGCTGGCGCCGGGGGCACGAAGGGCGACGGCGCCGATGCGCCGGCGGCCGCAGCCGCCTGCGCCGCGGCCGCCGCTGCGTCGTCGGCCGGCGTCGAGGTCACCGGCGCCGCGTTGCCCCAGGGGTTGGCCAGCGGCCCGCTGCGCTGGTGCTCGGGCACCGGCGCGGCAGCCTCAGACGGCGCGGTGGCCGCCGGCTCGATCCACGTGTGCCACGCGAGGCCGGCCGCGAGCACGCCGGCGCCGGCCAGCAGCGCCAGCACCAACCCTCGGCGGCCGCCGCCGGCCGCGCGCGGCCCGCCATCGGCCGCGTCGCCGGCGCCTTGCACGCGCCCGCGGCGACGCACCACGTCGAGGACGTACTGCTTGCGCACGCCCGTTCAACCGGCGGCCGGGAAGCGGTGGAACATGTGGAAGTGCTCGTCCTGCATCCAGCCGCGCGCGCGGTACAGCGCCTGGCCCTCGGGGTTGTCGCGCGCCACGTTCAGCGTCACGCGGCAGGCACCGTGCGCCCATGCATGGGCCTCCACCGCGCCCAGCAAGGCCGAAGCCACGCCGCGCCGCCGCCCGGCCTCGGCCACGAAGAGGTCGTTGAGGATGAACACGCGCGCCAGCGCCACCGACGAGAAGCTCGGGTACAGCTGCGCGAAGCCGAGTGCTCCCGCGGCCGATGCCGCCGATGCAGCCGACGCGGTGCCGGCGGCGGCCGCGGCGCCGTACGCGGCGCTGCGGGTCGCGTCGCGCGCCGCGCCCGCGGCGTCCTGCGCCAGGTAGACCACCGACTGCCCATGCTCGAAGCGCTCGCGCAGGAAGGCGCGCGCCGCGGCCAGGTCGGCCGGCCGGCCCTGGAAGCGACGGTAGGCGTCGAACAGCACGGCCAGCGGCTCGAGATCGGCCAGCACGGCCTGGCGCACGACGACGTCACTCATGGCCGCGCATCGTAGCCGCGCGCCCCTGCCCCGCCCGCCCCATCGGGCCGGCGCGCGCCGGCTCTCGCCGCCGTTGCTCAGCAGTTGAAGAGCGCCACGGCCACCACCGTGCGCGCCTCGAACACCGCGCGCAGCCGGTGCGTGACGCGGCCATCCTCGACGAGCAGCGGCAGCCGCACCTCGAACGCCTCGGCACCCGCGAGGTCGAGGGTGGCCGCGAGCCAGTAGTGGCGGTGCGACCGGGCCGGCTGTGGCAGCCCCGCCACCGGCACGCCGAGGTCGCCCGTCATCGGCGCGTCGGCGGCCATCTGCCGCGCCCGCACGTCGGCGGACACCGCCTCGTCGAGATGCCGGATCGGGCTGTCGACGAGGCTGATGCGAGGGAAGCGCGCTGTCGTCGCGTGGGTGGCACCGCTGCCTGGATCCAAGCCCGTGCCCGTCACACCCGGGCCGGCGGCCCGGGCCGTGGCGTCGGCGGGGCCCGCGGCGCCCACGCCGCTGGCGCCCCGAGGCCCTCCGCGGCCTGCACGCGCACCCCGCCATGCGACGACCTCCAGCGTGTCCGCCTCGAATCGCAGCGTCGTCCCGGGCGGCACGTCCAGCCTGAGCTCGAGGTAGGGGCGGCCGCGATGCTCGGCCACGGTGACGAGGGCCGTGGCCGCGCCGACCGGCATCCGCACGCCCACGGGCACATGCTCGTTGAAGGCGCAGCTCGAGTGCACGAGCTCGCCGGGCGGCACCACGGCCACGTAGCGCGTGCCGGGCCAAGGCGCACAGCCGCCGCACACGGCGCCGATCGCCAGCGCCGCGGCGAGCGCCGCCGTGCGCGCGGCGGGCCGGCCTAGAACCAAAGGTCCCTGACGCAGCGTCCGTCGCGCGGCAGGTCTTCCCACTGCTCGAGGCCGTCGAAGTGGTCGATGGGCAGCGCGGCGACGGGCCCCGGGTCGGTCATGCGCAGGTTCACGGCGATGCGCCGGCGGCCCTGCTCGTCGGTCTTCAGCCCGCGCCAGTGCGTGACGCCGCCGCACTGCGGGCAGAAGTTGAAGCTGAGGTTGCCGCCATGCGGCCCGCCGCGCACGTAGGCCGTGGTGGGGCCGCTGACGGTGATGTTCTCGCCCTCGTAGCCGTAGGCCCACAGCGGGCCGTAGCGGCGGCACGCGGTGCAGTTGCAGGCGGTGGCCGATTCGGGCAGCTCGACGAGCTGCCAGCGGGCGGCGCCGCAGTGGCAGGAACCTTCGATCATCGTGGCACTCCTCCGGTCCAGGGCGCGAGTGTGCACGGGCTGCACGCGCCGCGCGCCAGCAGCGGCCCGGCCCGCTCAGCCCGCCCGCACCGACGCCGCCGCCGCCACCGTGAACACGCCCAGCCACAGGTTGAGCAGCACGAGCTGGCGGATCCGGTCCAGCGCCGCGGCGGCCACCGGCCACGCCGCCTGCGCCACCGCCTGCCGCAGCCGCGGGTAGAGCGCGCCGTAGATGAACGCGAACACCGCGGCCATCACGAGGCCGGTGGCGAGCATCACGTGCCAGCCCACCGGCGCGCGTGCGAAGCCCACGTGCCCCATCAGCACGAGGCCGGAGGCGACGATGGCCACCACCGCCACGGCGACGATGCGGAAGAACCGCCCCAGCGCCGCGGCCATCAGCGGCAGGCGCGCCGGCGGCTGCAGCTGCGCCACCGCCGCGGGGCGCATCACGAAGTGGGCGAAGACCATGCCCCCCACCCAGACGACGACGCCGATGAGGTGGATGAAGAGCAGGAGCGCCTGCAAGGTGCCGGACATGGAAGGGGCCTTCGGTTTGCCTCAGCAAGCGTGCCACGCGAAGCCGCGTTCGCCCAGCGCAAAGACCCCCAGGCCGAAGCCCTGCACCGGCAGGCGGAAGAGCAGCTCCCCATCGGGTGCGATGCAGGCACTGTGGCCGGTGTGCGCGCTCTCCTCGGGCCGGTTGAGCGCGTTGGGCCAGTTGGCCTGCACGACCCACGCGCCGGTGGCGCGTGCCAGCGCCTGCGCCTGCGCGACGTGCGCGGGCGGGTCCTGCGGCGGCTTCGCCGGGTCGGGCCGCATCTGGCCCGGCCACAGCAGCAGCTCGACGCCGCTGCCGGCCAGCGCGGCGACGACCGCGTCGTGGTCCTCGACCTCGCGGCAGATGACCGCCGAGCAGGCGAGCTCGCCGTGGCCGGCGCCGAGCGCCAGCCGCACGACGGGCCGCCCGGCGCCGGGTCGGAAGAACGTGGCCTCGGGCGCGGTGAGGCCCACCTTCGACACGACGCCGGCGATCGTGCCGGCGCCCCGGTCCGCACCAGACGCACGGAAGTCCACGCCGCCGTCCGCACGGATGCCCGCGCCAGCGCCCGCGACGACGTCCGCGCCAACGTCCGCACCAGCACCAGCGTCCGCACCAGCACCAGCATCCACGCCAGCACCAGCGCCAACGTGCGCGCCAACCTCCGCGCCGTGCACGAACAGGTGGCTGTTGAACCGCTCGCCGCCGGCGCCGAACGTCGGCGCGCCGAAGGCCACGGCAAGGCCCAGCGCCGCGGCCTCGGCCTGCACCTGCGCGATGGCCGGGGCCACGAGCTCCGGCCGCGCCCACTCGACGATGCGGCGGTGGAAGCCGGTGAGCGCGAGCTCCGGGAACGTGCACAGGCCCGCCCCCTCGGCGCGTGCCCGCCGCATCGCCTGCCGCATCGCGCGCACGTTGTCCGCCAGTTCCCAGTGCATCGGGACCTGGGCAATGGCGATGCGGGGCATGCGGCGCGCCGGCATCAGCGCGCCGCTCAGTACTCGACCGCCTGCACGACCGGGTGCACGACGATCTCGTCGACGCGCACGTGCGGCGGCGCGGCCAGCGCATGCAGCACGGCGCGCGCCACGTCCTCGGGCCGCAGGTGGCCGGCACGCTCCGGGCTGCCCGGCGTGCGCGCGCCGAAGTACGTGTCCGTCATGCCCGGGCGGACCTCGGTGACGCGCAGGCCGTAGGCCTGCCCCTCGCGCGCCGCCGTCTGCGTCAGCGCGCGCTGCGCGTGCTTGCTGGCCGCGTAGAGCGCGCCGCCGGGAAACGTGCGTGCGCCGACGTCGCTGGTGACGTTGACGAGGTGGCTCGCCAGCCCCCGCTCGTGCCGGCGCCTGAACTCGGGGATGAACCACTTCGTGGCCAGCAGCGTGCCCAGCACGTTGGTGTCGAAGACGCGGCGGTAGTCCTCGACGCCGGCGTGCTCGAGCGGCCCGAAGACGCCGATGCCGGCGTTGTTGACGAGCGTGTCGACGCCGGCCGCGGCGGCCTGCCCGGCGAAGGCCTGCACGCTGGACTCGCGCGTGACGTCGAGCTCGGCGGTCGCGATCGCCGTGCCGGCCGGGAACTGCGGGCGCTCGCGCGCGCCGGCCAGCACCTGCGCGCCGCAGCGGTGGAGCAGCTCGACCACGGCCCAGCCGATGCCGCGGCTGGCGCCGGTGACCGCGACGACGCGGCCGGCGAGCAACGAGCCTTCGGCGCTGCTCATCGCGGGCGCGCCGGCGTGCCCGCACGCGACACGCGGCGCTTCACGTGCCCGCCGGCGCCGCCGGGGTCGCCGCTGCCGCCGGCAACCATTGGCTCAGCGGCACCTCGATCCACGTGGCCCGCGCGACCGCGACGAGCTCGCCGGCCGGCGTGTGGATCGCGGTGCCGGCCACGTGGCGGCGCCCCTCGCGCCCGATGGGCCAGGCGGACACGACGGCCGGCTCGTCGACGTTCAGCGTGCCGGGCAGGCGCGCGCACAGCTCGCCGAGCACGATGGCCGCGCCCTCCGGCAACGGCGTCAGCGTGAAGGCGCTCGGGCAGTCGAGCGCCGCCCAGACGAACTCGGAGGCGACCCGGCCGTCCGCGTCCGCGAGCGAGCGATCGGGGACCCACGGCGCGGCGTACGAGACGCCGTCGGCCAGCGGCCCGGGGAAGATCCGCAGGCCGTCGCCGACGCCCCGCGCCGGGCCGCAGACGAAGCATCGCGGGAAGAAGTGGCTCTTGAATCCGGGGTAGTGCGCGGCGGCCTGCTCGGCGTGGGCGAGCCGCGGCGGCGCCGGCGCCTCGAGCTCCGTCTCGCAGACCCGGCCCTCGCCGATCAGCGCGCTGCCCTGCAGCAGCCGCGAGCTGCCGGCCGACCACTCGCGGCGCAGCGGCGTGTCGAGCGGTGGAGGCGCCTTCAGCCGCACGGCGACCGTGCCGGGCAACCCCTTCGCGATGCGGCCGCAGACATAACCGCCGTTGCCCGAGGCGGGCGGGCCGCAGAAGCGGGCCGGGATCTCGACGTCTTCGGTGTTCAACGAGGCACCTTCCAGCAGGGCGCCGGCAAGCTTGCGGCGATCGGGCCCGCACGCCCGTCGCGCCCGGCACGGCGCCGCCGATGATGAACCACCGCCTGTGCCCGGGCAAGGCGGGCGCGTGGCCGAGGGGCCCGCGCCGCGGCGCCCGTCGGCGCGTGTGCCGGTGCAGATCTCGTGGCGCGTGCCCGGGCGTCGGGCGCGCGGCCGGGGCCGGCCGACCGCCTGCGCGCCTGCGTCCCGCGAGCCGCGTCCACCCACTGTCGGCCCCGACCGGCGCCGCGCGTGGCGGTTGTCCTACAGCGCCGCCGCCGGCGCCGCGCTCAACTCCGGGCCGTTCCAACCGCATCGGAGGAAGAACATGAACGCGATCCGTGCACTGGCCGCGGCGTTGATCGTCGGCGGCGTCCTGGCCCTGGGCTACGGCGGATTCAGCTACACGAAGGAGAACACGGCCGTGAAGATCGGCCCGCTCGAGCTGAACGTCAAGGAGACCGAGCGGGTGAACATCCCGCTGTGGGCCGGCATCGCAGCCATCGCGGCCGGCGGTGCGCTGGCCATCGGCAGCGTGATGCGGCGCTGACGGCGCTGACGGCGCCGACGGCGCTGACGGTGCTGACGGCGCCGACGGTGCCGACGCCGCTGACGCCGCCAGGCGGCCCGCGGCCGTGCGCCCGAGCCTACTCGCCCAGCCGGCGAACGATCCATGCGCCCGCCAGCGCCAGCGCCGCCACCCACGCACCGACGATCACCACCGCACCCGCCATGCTGCGCGGCCGCGCGGTCGAGCCGGCGAGCCACGCCTCGGCCCGCGCGCGCGACTCGGCCAGCACGTGCGCAGGCAGCAGGCGCACGGCCAGCCAGATGAGCGCGGGCAGCAGCAGCACGTCGTCGAGGTAGCCGAGCACGGGCACGAAATCCGGGATCAGGTCGATGGGGCTCAATGCATAGGCCACCACGCACACCGCGAGCGCCTTCGCGTGCCACGGCGTGTCGGCGTGCGAGCGGGCGAACCACAGCGCCATCGCGTCGCGCTTGACGCGGCGCGCCCAGGTGCGAAGCGTGTCAAGCCAAGGCACGGGCGGCGCTCACGGCCCGCCGCCGCACGGCCGCGGCATCGAGCGACGACGGCACCGCCGTCAACCGGCGGTCGTCGCGCGGATCGCCCAGGCCCGGGCGGTGAGCCGCAGGGTGCCGTCCGGGGCCACCGGCAGGCGGCTGCGCACGTGGTCGCGCAGCCGCGCCCGGGCCTCTTCGGGCAAGGCCATCACGTAGGCCGGGGCCGGGCCCTGGCCGCCGAGGAACGGGCTCCAGTAGTCGTCGAAGCCGGCGAAGTCCGTCGGCACGTCGATCGCAGCGGTCTCGGGCCCCTTCAATCCGGCCGTTCGAAACGCCGCCGCCAAGGCATCGGGGTGGCACAGCGGGAAGCGGACGCCCTCGTGCAGGCGGGCAGCCTCCGGGTCGAGCTCCGACGCGGCGTCCCAGAAGCAGCGGATCAGTTCCATCCGGCCCGCGTAGTCCCAGACGTACGCGGCGATCGTGCCTCCCGGCGCGGTGACGCGGCGCATCTCCGCGAGCGCGGCCGGCAGGTCGGGGACGAAGTTCAGCACCAGGCCCGAGACGGTGACGTCGGCGGACGAGTCGGCCAGCGGCAGTGACGCGGCGGTGCCCTCGTGCAGCGCGACGCGGCTGCCGAGCGACTGCGCCGCCAGCGCGCGGAACCCGGCCGAGGGTTCCACGGCGCTGATCGACGACGGCGCGCAGTGATCGGCGATCGCCGCGCACAGCGCACCGGTGCCGCATCCGACATCGAGCCAGCGCCGCCCCGGCGCCACCGCGAGCCAGGCGAGGAACCTCGGTGCGACCTGGCGGCTCCACCGGCCGATGTAGCGCTCGTACGGGCTGCCGCGCTCCCACGTGTCCGAGACGGGTCTGTTCGACATGAGCGCCTCCTGCGGGATGCTGCGATGCCTGGTGCCGGACCGACAGGGTGCCGACGCATGCGCGCCGTGCCTGCGAGGCGCAGGATAGGCGCCGTTCGAACGACGGGCAAGGGTCCGGCCGGGCCACCGGGAAGCCCGCCGCCGCGAGCAGAGGCCCTTCATCCGGCCCACGAGGAACGCGGCGCCTGGGGCCGGCCATCGGAGCTGGTGGGCCCCGGGCCTAAAGCCGGTGTGTTCCTGCAACACCGGCGGCCGCGGATATGGTCATCCGCGACGCGACCGGCGCTTCGCAATGCGCAGAGACGACGAGGGCCGCGCGGGCCGCGCAGCGCTGCAGTGGGCAGAAGGCGCGAAGCGTGCTAGTCCGCGGGCCGCCACTTCTTGGAGGCGAAGTCGTAGTGCCAAGCGACAAGCCACCTGTTCTGCGCCGAGTAGAACAGCCGCGCCGTGCCGTCCTTGTCCAGCTCGTACGACAGGTACCACCTGCGCAGGTCGTCTCGATTGAAGCCGATCTCGGCGAGTGACGCCGGGAAGCGACCATTCCGGTCCTTGTACCCGAGAGCAGCTGCGGCCACCGCCTCGGCGTCGCGGCGCGCCTGCCGCTCGTCGAACTCGCCCTTTGCGCAGTAGCCGAGAAGCCCGACTGCGCCGGCAAGGACCAGCGCGGTCCGAAGGCTCAATCCACGCCTGGAAGGCGATGCACCCTGGCTCATCCCTTGCCTCTCACCGACTGACCGCGGGCACCGGTCTGTCGTTTGACGCCCGACGTCCGAGCTGACGCGGCCGGAGCGACAGGGCGGTTTGCCCGCGAAACGCAGCATAGACAGCGAGCGCGACGCGGGCAATGCGGCCTGCTGCGGACAGCCCGCGCTCGAGCGCCGTGGCGGGCGTCATCGCCCCTCGACGCGCTTGATTCTGGCGCTCAGAGCCTCTGCCCGACTTCGGATCGAGCCCGCGCCGGAAACGAGCGCGAGCTTGAGGAGGGCACGAAGGCGCGGAAGCGACTTGTTCGTGTGGACCGCCGACTCGACCAGGAGCACTCCGCGCTCGACGAGATCGAGCGTCTGTTCTTCCGAGCGGGCCGGGTCCGCGAGAAGGGCCGCGTACTCGCGCTGGGCGCGATGAAGGTGCTGCTCTTCCTTGCGACAAGGAACGCACTCAAGGCAGTCCGCCTCCAGCGGGAACTTCAGTACTTCGTACCAGTGCTTCTGCTCCTCGGCGAAGAACAGGAAGGGACGCCGGCACTTCCTGCAGATGCGCTTTGCGTCGAAGTAGTGCGTGACCTGAACCGTTGCAGGAAGCTGCTCGGCAGTGGCGGCGGCGATCGCCGTGCCCGGGACTCGCACGTCTGGTCCGGAGTGCCAATGCAGGAACACCGAACCATCCGGCGTGTTGGCCGGGTCGAGCCCCGTTCTTCTCGGCCCCTTGCCGAAGCGAGGATGCTCGACGAAGTGCGCGTACGGTGAAGGTGGCAGCGGCATGGCTCAATGGCGCCAACATTCGAACTGGGCGCCTGACCCTAGCGGATGGGCCGTGAGGCGCAACATACACCCTGGGTGGCTCGCGGCGCAAACTGCCGTGCCCCGTCCGCTCTCGAGCGCGGGGCAAGGCCTCGCCTCGGGCGCTAGTGTTGTGCAACGAAGATGCAGTTCTGCGGACGCGGCGAGTCCAGCACGGTCACTTTCCCAAAGCCGGCGTTGGCCAGGTACCGTCTTGCCGTTTGCTCGCCCCAGACCGTACCGAGCCCTTCGCCGTCGAGGGCAAGGGACACTGGCATGCAGTGCATCAAGCTGAACCCGTAGAACATCGGAGCAAACGGATTGCTGACGTTGTCCTCAACGTTGCTGCTGAACTTGAACTCGATCATCAAGAACGTTCCGTTGGGAGCGAGGGCGAGGAAGGCGCTACGCAACACGTCCGCTGGGGCGCGCTGATCGTGTATGGCGTCGAAAGCAGTGATGAGATCAAACTGCGGTGCAGCCGGCAGGGCAGCGACGTCGACCACTTTGAACGAAACGTTCGTCAGCGCCATCGCCCGTGCCTCTTCGCGCGCCTGCGCAATCGCATCCTCGGCAAAGTCGTACCCCGCGAACTGAGACATCGGGAACTCGCGGGCAAGAATGTTCATGGCGTGCCCGGTGCCGCAGCCGATGTCCAGCACGTTGATGCCCGACCTCAGCCTCTCGGTCAGGCCTGGAACGGCGCCAATGAAGCCGGTGACCAGCAGGTTGTCATAGATGCGACGCCAGGAGTCATCCATGCATTGGGTGAAGACGGGACGGTACGCGGAGTAGTCGATTCCGCCGCCCTCACGGAAGCACGCAACCAATCGCTGCAGGTGCGAACCGAAGTGATTGATCAATCGGCTCGTAGGCGCCGCGTTGGTGTGAGCGTTCCCGGTGAGCAGCACGGCGTGCTCTTCGGGAAGGCTGTACTCCCCAATGCGCGCGTCATACGTGAAGATTCCGCTGGTCACCATTGCACCCAGCCACTCACGGACATACCGCTCTTTCAGCCCTGCTCGTTCGGCGAGCGCCGAGCTGGTCGCGGCGCCGGCCTTTGCGGCCTCGAACAAGCCGACCTGATAACCGATGTCGACAAGCTTAGTCAGCATGCCGCCGGTATAGATGCCGAGCAACTTTGCCCCGAACTGCTTGACGAGATCAGGATCTGGCACGTGCACCTCCATGAGTGGCTGATCAGCCAGGAGCGGCGGGTGGCGCGGGGATTCGTTGCTGCCTGACCTTCGAGCCAAACCCGGCCGCGGAGGCAGGACTCTCAAGCCTGGACTGCGACGATGCTGCGACTGGCGCAGGCCAAGCTGCATGGTCCTGCCGTATCAGGTCGGGGGTTGAGTGAGGAGTCATCCTCCCAACCCCAGCCAGGATTGCCCAGTTCCTGCCACCTGTCGAAGTCCTTGGGGTCTCCACGCGCGTAGATCATCGCGTTGATCGCGCTCATACCTCCAAGGCCCTTGCCCCGAGGGTAGGCGATGGAGCGAAAGCCAATGCCCGCCGGTGACGTCGTGACGTAGCCCCAGTTCTCCGCACGGTTCCAAAGCATCGGCCAAGCCGAAGGCTGATTCACTTCACTGGAATCTGCACGTCCACCGGCTTCGAGGAGCACAACAGAGGCACTTGGGTCCTCAAAAAGACGTGCCGCGAGAACGCATCCTGCCGAGCCCGCGCCCACGATCACGTAGTCTGCAGACGACATGGCTTCCCCTCTGAATGACGCTTCGAGAGCGTATGGCTGACGCCAAGTAGGAACGGTGTTGGGAGTCCTGAAGCCTCCACATTCTGGTCGTCGGAGTCGATCTCGCCAAGAGCGTGTTTGCGGTGATTGCCGTGGAGGCATGCGCTGGAGCGCACCACTGGGCACGGCGGCTGCGTGCGCTAGGGTTTGCGCCGAGCATCCTGGCCGCGCACTTGGTCGAGCCGTTCCTGAGAGGGCGCATCCACACCGTGCCGATCAAGAGCACGCGGCGGCAAGGGGGGCTGGTGGTGCACCCGCTGCGCGAGGGCTACAAGAGCGAGCGCGCCTGGCTGGGGATGACGCCTTCGCAGGACTCCAGCGGGGGCAAGACGCGGCTGGGGCGCATCACCAAGCGGGGCGACGTGTACCTGCGCACGCTGCTGATCCAGACGGCGAAGTCGGCGGTGATGACGGCGCACCGAAGAGGCGACCCGATCAGCCAGTGGGCCGCCCGGCTGAAGGAGCGGGTGGGCTGGCAGAAGGCCTGCGTGGCCCTGGGGCACAAGCATGCGCGCATCGTATGGGCCAGGCTCGTGCGCGGGCGGCCCTTCGATGCGAAGCACCTGAGCAGCTTCCCCGCGCCGCCGGGTGCCCCCGCCGTCATGACAGCCGTCACGACCGCCTGAACGAACGAACCGACCGAACGAACCGATTCACCCCGACAGACGCGAACGAAGGTGCACTTACAGGTCAGACCGGCAGCGGGTCAACTCGATAACCCCTGTGCGATGGCACCAGCGCCATCGAGACGAACGAATGGAGTCCCGCTGAGCGGTTACGCATCTGGGCCAGCGCAGCAAGACATCAGCGCACAAGGCCGTCTGTAGAAGTGCAGTCTGCTCTGTTCATCAGCACCG
>Ga0073934_10001291_pt1 | contig 61389 bp, 74 predicted proteins | sample LarsenN4metaG_FD_76834 | JGI IMG/M metagenome (GOLD analysis project Ga0073934, IMG submission 76834) | Hot spring sediment bacterial and archeal communities from British Columbia, Canada, to study Microbial Dark Matter (Phase II) - Larsen... ... | reverse complement strand
GCGACAATGTGGCCATGACGGTGGAGCTGATCGTGCCGATCGCCATGGAGGAGAAGCTGCGCTTCGCCATCCGCGAGGGTGGCCGAACCGTCGGCGCCGGCGTCGTCGCCAGCATCATAAAGTGACCGGACGACGGATGCGGACGACAGAGGACAGAAACGAGGAGAGAGCAGGGCTGAAGCGTAGACCGCAGGCGAATTCTTTCGTCATCCGCGCTGCGTCTTCTGTCCTCTGAAACCAATGAACGGCCAGAACATCAGGATCCGGCTCAAGGCCTTCGACCATCGCATACTCGATGCGTCGACTCGCGAGATCGTGTCCACGGCGAAGCGCACCGGCGCTCGCGTCCGCGGCCCGATCCCGCTGCCGACCCGGATCGAGAAATTCACCGTGAACCGCTCGCCGCACGTCGACAAGAAGAGCCGCGAGCAGTTCGAGATGCGCACGCACAAACGCCTGCTCGATATCGTCGACCCGACACCGCAGACCGTGGACGCGCTGATGAAGCTCGATCTCGCGGCCGGTGTGGACGTCGAGATCAAGCTGTAGGCGGGAGGGGCGAGACAGCCATGCGTTCCGGAGTGATCGCGCAAAAGATCGGCATGACCCGCATCTTCACCGAAGCGGGTGAGCAGGTGCCGGTCACTGTGCTCAAGCTCGACAATTGCCAGGTCGTCGCGCAGCGCACCGACGAGAAGGACGGCTACACCGCCGTTCAGCTCGGCGTCGGCATGGCAAAGCCGCGGAATACCTCCAAGGCGCTTCGCGGCCACTTTGCGCGCGCCTCGGTCGAGCCGAAGCGCAAGCTGGCGGAGTTTCGCGTCAGCCCGGGCAATCTCATCGAGGTCGGGGCTGAGATAACGGCGGATCATTTTGTCGTCGGGCAGTATGTCGACGTCACCGGGACCTCGATCGGCAAGGGTTTTGCCGGCGTAATGAAGCGCTGGAATTTCGGCGGCGGCCGCGCAAGCCACGGAAATTCGGTCACCCACCGCGCACACGGTTCCACTGGCCAGCGGCAGGACCCCGGTAAGGTCTTCAAGAACAAGAAGATGGCAGGTCACCTTGGCGACGAGCGTGTTACAGCCCAGAATCTGAAGGTCGTGCGTACCGACGCAGAACGCGGCCTGATCATGGTCGAGGGCGCGGTGCCGGGCGCCAAGGGTGGCTGGATACTTGTGCGCGACGCAGTGAAGAAGAAGCCCCCAAAGGATTTGCCGACACCGGGCAGCTTCCGGAAAAGGACTGCAGAAACCGGGGCGTCCGCGGAGGTTCAGCCGCCCGCTGAAGCGACCGCGCCTGTGGCAGGGTCTGCGCCGGCCGCGGCGTCCGGGGAGAGCGCGTGATGGACATCAAGGTGAAAACCCTCGACGGCAAGTCGGCCGGTTCGGTCACGCTTTCCGACGAAATCTTCGGTCTGGAGCCGCGCGCCGACATTCTTCAGCGGGTCGTGCGCTGGCAACTCGCGAAGCGCCAGGCCGGTACGCACAAGACCAAGACGCGCGGCGAAATCGCGTTCACGACCAAGAAGATGTACAAGCAGAAGGGCACAGGCGGCGCACGCCACGGCGCGAAATCCGCGCCACAGTTCCGCAAGGGCGGCAAGGCCTTCGGTCCAGTCGTGCGCAGCCACGCCCATGACCTGCCGAAGAAGGTTCGCGCCCTCGGCCTGAAGCACGCGCTCTCGGCGAAGGCGAAGGGCGAGAACCTCGTCGTGCTTGCGGACATCGATACAGGCGAGCCGAAGACGAAGGCGCTGAAGGTCCAGTTCGCCAAGCTTGGCCTCGGCAATGCCCTCGTGGTCGGGGGAGCGACGCTGAACGACAATTTCCGCTTTGCCGCGCGCGGCCTGCCGGAAATCGATGTACTGCCGGTGCAGGGCATCAACGTCTACGACATCCTGCGGCGCGAGAAGCTTGTGCTGACCAGGGCCGCTGTCGAAGCGCTGGAGGCGCGACTGAAATGACCGCGCTCAAGCATTACGACATCATCCGCGGCCCGGTGATTACCGAGAAGTCGACCGCCGCCAGCGAGCACAACAAGGTCGTGTTCAATGTCGCTCCGAACGCGACCAAACCGGAGATCAAGGCCGCAGTCGAGGCCCTGTTCAAGGTCAAGGTGAGCAGCGTCAACACGCTGGTCCGCAAGGGAAAGAACCGCCGCTTCCGCGGCATCAAGGGCAAGCTGAGCGACGTCAAGCGCGCGGTCGTGACTCTGGCGGAAGGCCAGTCGATCGACGTGACGACGGGATTGTAGGAACGGGTTCGGCCAATGGCACTCAAGACATACAAGCCGACGACCCCCGGGCAGCGCCAGCTCGTCCTCGTGGACCGCTCGGGTCTTTACCGCGGCAAGCCCGTGAAGGGCCTGACCGAAGGCAAGATCTCGTCCGGCGGGCGCAACAACTACGGCCGCGTGACGCAGCGCTGGCGCGGCGGCGGTCACAAGCGCGCCTACCGTATCGTCGATTTCAGGCGCGCCAAGCGCAACATGCCGGCGGTGGTCGAGCGGCTGGAGTACGATCCGAACCGGACTGCCTTCATCGCGCTCCTGCGCTACGAGGACGGCGAGCTGACCTATATTCTCGCGCCGCAGCGGCTCGCGGTCGGCGACACGGTCATTGCCGCGGAACAGGCCGACGTGAAGCCCGGCAACGCCATGCCGCTCGGCGCGATGCCGGTTGGCACCATTGTGCACAACGTCGAGATGAAGCCCGGCAAGGGCGGCCAGATCGCGCGCGCCGCCGGCACCTACGCGCAATATGTCGGCCGCGACCAGGGCTACGCGATCCTGCGTCTGAACTCGGGCGAGCAGCGGCTGGTGCCCCAGGCCTGCTTTGCGACGGTCGGTGCGGTATCGAACCCCGATCACGCCAACATCTCGATCGGAAAGGCCGGCCGCAATCGTTGGAAGGGCCGCATGCCGAGTGTGCGAGGCGTGGCGATGAATCCGGTCGACCATCCGCTCGGCGGCGGCGAAGGCCGCAGCTCCGGCGGTCGTCATCCCGTGACGCCGTGGGGCAAGCCGACCAAGGGCAAGAAGACCCGTCGCAACAAGGCGACAGACAAGTACATCGCGCGGAGCCGTCACCTCCGCAAGAGCAAGTAGGAGCGACCGAACGTGGCCCGTTCAGTCTGGAAGGGACCTTTCGTCGACGGCTATATTCTGCGCAAGGCGGAGAAGGCGCGCGCGTCCGGCCGTAGCGAAATCATCAAGATCTGGAGCCGTCGTTCCACGATCCTTCCGCAGTTCGTGGGGCTGACTTTTGGCGTTTACAACGGCCAGAAGCACATCCCGGTGCTCGTCACCGAGGACATGGTCGGCCACAAGTTCGGCGAGTTTTCGCCGACGCGCATCTTCCACGGCCATACCGCCGCCGACAAGAAAGCGAAGAGGACCGAAGGTGGGTAAGCCAAAGCGCAAGCGCGCCCTCAAGGACAACGAGGCGATCGCCGTCGGGCGGCTCATCCGCACGTCGACGCAGAAGCTCAATCTGGTCGCGGAGATGATCCGTGGCAAGAAGGTGTCGGCTGCGCTCGCAGACCTCTCGTTCAGCCGCAAGCGCGTCGCGGGTCCGGTGAAGAAGACGCTGGAATCCGCGATCGCCAACGCGGAGAACAATCACGATCTCGACGTCGACAGCCTCGTCGTCGCCGAGGCCTACGTCGGCAAGGCACTCGTGATGAAGCGGTGGACGCCGCGGGCCCGCGGACGGGTCGGCCGCATCCAGAAGCCTTTCTCCAACATCACCATTGTCGTGCGCGAAGTCGAGGAGACCGCCTGATGGGCCAGAAAGTGAATCCGGTCGGGCTCCGCCTCGGCATCAATCGCACCTGGGACTCGCGCTGGTTTGCTGGCAAGGGCGAGTACGGGCGGCTGCTGCACGAGGATATGAGGATACGCCAGTCGCTGATGGAGGACCTCAAGCAGGCTGGCGTATCGAAGATCGTGATCGAGCGCCCGCACAAGAAGGCGCGCGTCACGATCCATTCTGCGCGGCCCGGCATTGTGATCGGCAAGAAGGGGGCCGACATCGAAAAGCTCCGAAAGAAGATCGCCGGCATGACGGATTCCGAGGTCCACATCAATATTGTGGAAGTCCGCAAGCCCGAGATCGACGCAACCCTGGTGGCGGCATCGATTGCCCAGCAGCTTGAGCGCCGCGTCGCCTTCCGCCGTGCAATGAAGCGCGCCGTCCAGTCGGCGATGCGCCTCGGCGCCGAGGGCATCCGCATCACATGCTCCGGGCGGCTCGGCGGCGCCGAGATTGCACGGACCGAGTGGTATCGCGAGGGCCGCGTGCCGCTGCACACGCTGCGCGCCGACATCGACTTCGGCATGGCGACCGCCAACACCGCCTACGGCACCTGCGGCATCAAGGTCTGGATTTTCAAGGGCGAGATCATGGAGCACGACCCCATGGCCTCCGAGCGCCGCCTGACCGAAGGTGCGGATCAGGCGAGCGCACGCCGTCCGCGCGAAGCCGCGCCGGCCGCCTGAGGAGCGATATTCGAGGAATAGGAAGTAGCGATGCTCCAGCCCAAACGGACCAAGTTCCGCAAGCAGTTCAAGGGTCGCATTCACGGCACCTCGAAAGGCGCACTCGAGCTGAATTTCGGCGCTTTCGGCCTGAAGGCGCTGGAGCCGGATCGCGTGACCGCCCGCCAGCTCGAGGCCGCGCGCCGCGCCATCACGCGCCATATGAAGCGCTCCGGCAGGGTCTGGATTCGGGTCTTCCCGGATATTCCGGTGTCGAAGAAGCCGACCGAGGTGCGCATGGGCAAGGGAAAGGGCACGCCCGAGTTCTGGGCTGCCCGCGTCAAGCCCGGCCGCATCATGTTCGAGATCGACGGCGTCAACGTCGAGACCGCGCGCGAGGCGCTTCGTCTCGGGGCCGCCAAGCTGCCGATCAAGACGCGCTTCGTTCAGCGGATCGCGGACTAGGAGAGCGGGAATGAAGGCCGTCGACGTCCGGGCAATGACACCCGACCAGCGCAGCGACGAGATCGCGCGGCTGAAGAAGGAGCAGTTCAACCTCCGCTTCCAGCGGGCGACGGGTCAGCTGGAGAACACAGCACGCGTGCGTCAGGTGCGCCGCGACATAGCGCGCCTTCTGACGATATCGGCGGAAGCCCGACTGGGACTCGTCAGGGCGCGGGCATCGAAGCCGAAGAAGGCGAAGGCGAAGAAGGTCGATGCCGAAGCTGAAGCGGCCGCGACGGGCGCCCAGGCGAGGCCCGCACGCAAATCCGCCCCCGCAAAGCGCGCGACTGAATCGAAGAAGCCCGCGGCCAGGACGCGGTCGAAGGCCAAGGCGAAGGCGAAGGAATAGGGACCGGCCATGCCGAAACGCGTTTTGCAGGGCACCGTCGTAAGCGACAAGGGCGACAAGACCGTCGTCGTGCGCGTCGAGCGCCGCTTCACCCACCCGGTCTTCACGAAGACCGTGCGGTCCTCGAAGAAATATCACGCGCACGACGAGAACAACCGCTTCAAGGTCGGCGATCAGGTCCTCATCGAGGAAACGCGGCCGATTTCCAAAACCAAGCGCTGGCGCGTGCTCGACGCCGTTGCGCCGTCGAAGTGATAGAGGCGGTCGATGATCCAGATGCAGACCAATCTCGATGTCGCTGACAATTCCGGCGCGCGCCGCGTCATGTGCATCAAGGTGCTCGGCGGCTCCAGGCGGAAGTATGCAAGTGTCGGCGACGTGATCGTGGTATCCGTCAAGGAGGCGATCCCCCGCGGCCGCGTCAAGAAGGGCGACGTGATGAAGGCTGTCGTCGTCCGCACCGCGAAGGATATACGCCGCCCCGACGGCAGCGTCATTCGCTTCGACCGGAACGCCGCTGTGCTCATCAACGCGCAGGCGGAGCCGGTAGGCACGCGCATCTTCGGACCTGTCCCCCGGGAGCTGCGCGCCAAGAATCATATGAAGATCATTTCGCTCGCGCCGGAGGTGCTCTGATGGCCGCGCGCATCAGAAAGGGCGACAAGGTGGTCGTCATCGCCGGCAAGGACAAGGGCAAACGCGGCGAGGTGATCCGCGTGAACCCCGGTGAGAACCGCGCTGTGGTTCGCGGCGTCAACGTCGCCAAGCGGCACCAGAAGCAGACTGCGCAGCAGCAGGGTGGGATCGTTGCGCGCGAAATGCCGGTGCATTTGTCCAACCTCGCTCTCGAGGACCCACGCGACGGCAAGCCGACACGGATCGGTTTCCGCGTGACGCCCGAGGGCCGCAAGGTGCGCTACGCCAAGCGCTCCGGAGATGTGATCGATGCCTGAGTCGCACTATCAGCCGCGGCTGAAGACCCATTACGAGGAGAAGGTACGCCCGAAGCTCATCGAGCAATTCGGCTACACGAACCCGTACGAAGTGCCGCGCGTCGAAAAGATTGTATTGAACATGGGCATCGGCGAAGCCGTGTCGGACTCCAAGAAGGTGCAGTCGGCGCTCGCAGATCTCGCGCTGATCGCGGGCCAGAAGCCGGCCACGACCAGGGCACGGAAGTCGATCGCCACCTTCAAGCTCCGCGATGGCATGGCCATCGGCGGCAAGGTGACCCTGCGCAAGAACCGCATGTACGAGTTCCTCGACCGCCTTGTGACCGTCGCGCTGCCGCGCGTGCGCGATTTCCGGGGGCTGAATCCGAACAGCTTTGACGGCCGCGGCAACTTCGCGATGGGCATCAAGGAGCACATCATCTTTCCGGAGATCAACTACGACCAGGTCACCGACATCTGGGGCATGGATGTGATTGTTTGCACGACAGCGCGCACCGACGAGGAAGCGCGGGCGCTTCTGCGTGAGCTGAATTTCCCGTTCCGGCAGTAACCGCCGGAAAAGACAAGGTAATCTCGAATGGCCAAGACCAGTTCGATCGAGAAGAACAAGCGGCGCCGCAAGCTGGCTGCGCGATACGCCGGCAAGCGCGCGCGCCTCAAGGCGATCGCGCAGAACGAGAAGCTGTCGCTGGAAGAGCGCTTCCAGGCGCAACTCAAGCTTGCCAAGCTCCCGCGCAATTCCTCGCCGACGCGCATCCGCAACCGGTGCGAGATTTCGGGACGGCCGCGCGGCTATTTCCGGAAGCTCAGGATGTCGCGCATTGCGTTGCGCGAACTCGGCTCGGCCGGACTGATTCCCGGCCTTGTCAAGTCGAGCTGGTAAGGAGAGCGTAGATGGTAATGACCGACCCTCTGGCCGACATGCTGACACGCATCAGGAATGCGCAGCAGCGGAAGAAGGCGAAGGTGACAACGCCGGCCTCCACCTTCCGGCAGCACGTGCTCGACGTGTTGCAGGCGGAAGGCTACATCCGGGGCTATTCGTCGATCGAGAAGGCCGGCCGCCCGCCGGAGTTCGAGATCGAACTGAAGTATTACGACGGCGAACCGGTGATCCGCCGCATCGAACGCGTTTCGCGTCCGGGACGCCGCGTCTATGCCTCGGTCAAGAACCTGCCGCGCGTCGCCGATGGGCTGGGCGTGTCGATTCTCTCGACGCCCAAGGGTGTCATGTCCGACACACGCGCGCGCGACGAGAACGTTGGCGGCGAAGTGCTGTGCCGCGTGTTCTGACGGCGGAGAAGGTAAGGAACGAAGCGTCATGTCGCGGATCGGCAAGAAACCGGTAGCAGTGCCCAAGGGGGTCACCGCTACGGTGCAGGGGCAGACGGTCAAGGTGAAGGGACCGAAGGGAGAGCTCGCATTCTCCGCCGGCGACCGCGTATCGGTGACGCTGGAGGGCGATGTCATCCGCGTCGAGCCGCGCAGCGAAACCAAGCAGGCGCGGGCCGAGTGGGGCATGGCGCGCACGCAGATCGCCAATCTGATTGCGGGCGTCACCAAGGGCTACGAGCGCCGCCTGGAGATCAACGGCGTCGGCTATCGCGCCGCCGTTCAGGGGCAGAAGCTCGACCTCGCCCTCGGCTACAGCCACGATATCAAATATGCCATTCCGGCCGGCATCAAGGTCGAGACGCCGAAGCCGACCGAGATCGTGATTTCGGGCATCGACCGGCAGAAAGTCGGACAGGTCGCCGCAGAGATCCGCGCATACCGGCCGCCGGAACCCTACAAGGGCAAGGGCATCAAGTATGCGGATGAATACATCTTCCGGAAGGAAGGCAAGAAGAAGTAACGGCAGATCATGGCCAAGACAAAGACAGAGCTGCGCCGAATAAACCGCGTTCGCGGCGCCGTGCGCCGGGCAGCGGGAGCGCGCCCGAGACTGAGTGTCTTCCGCTCGTCGAAGCACATCTATTGCCAGATCATCGACGACACGGAGGGTAAGACGCTTGCTGCGGCTTCTTCGATCGAGAAGACCCAACGCGAGCAGGCCAAAGGCAGCGACAAGGCGGCGGCGGCCCGCGTCGGCAAGCTCATCGCAGAGCGCGCGCTCGCGGCGGGCATAAGGAAGGTCGTGTTCGACCGGGGCCCCTACCTTTTTCACGGCAGGGTGAAGGCACTGGCGGACGGCGCGCGCGAGGGCGGTCTGGAATTCTGAGGAATCGGGCTTGCGGCAGGGCAGGCTGGCAACGATATCGAACGAACGGAAAAGCGCATGGCGAAGGAACGGGACAGGCAGCGCGAGAGGAGCGGGGAGGAGCGTGACGGCGAATTCGTCGACAAGCTCGTCCACATCAATCGCGTCGCCAAGGTCGTGAAGGGCGGCCGGCGGTTCGGCTTCGCCGCGCTGGTGGTTGTGGGCGACCAGAAGGGCCGCGTCGGCTTCGGCCACGGCAAGGCGCGCGAGGTACCGGAGGCGATCCGCAAGGCGACAGATGCCGCCAGGCGCGCGATGATCCGCGTACCCCTGCGCGAAGGTCGCACTCTTCACCATGACGTTATTGGCCGGCACGGCGCCGGCCGCGTGGCTGTGCGGGCCGCCCCGCCCGGCACCGGCATCATCGCCGGCGGTCCGATGCGCGCGGTCTTCGAGACGCTTGGCATCCAGGACGTGGTGGCCAAGTCACTCGGCTCGTCCAACCCGTACAACATGGTGCGCGCCACCTTCGATGCGCTCACCCGCGAGGACAGCCCACGCAGCGTCGCCGCGCGCCGCGGGTTGAAGGTGTCCGTGCTCCAGAGCCGGCGTCGCGAAATCGACGCGGACGCCGCCGAGGCATGAGAGACGTTCCGATGGCCGCGAAAACAGACAGAAAGGCAATGGGCAAGACCATCACTGTCGAGCAGATCGGCAGTCCGATACGCCGCCCGCCCGATCAGCGTGCCACGCTGATTGGTCTCGGCCTCAACAAGATTCGCCGCCGCGCGACGCTGCCGGATACGCCGGCGACGCGCGGCATGATCGCCAAGGTTTCACACCTCGTCCGGGTGGTGGACGAGTCCTGACCGGAATTGCGTCATGAAGCTGAACGAACTTCGCGACAATCCCGGGGCCCGCAAGCCCCGCATGCGCATCGGGCGCGGCATCGGCTCGGGAAAGGGAAAGACCGGCGGCCGCGGCGGCAAGGGCCAGACGGCGCGCGCGGGTGTAGCCATCAAGGGCTTCGAGGGCGGCCAGATGCCGCTCCACCGCCGCTTGCCCAAGCGCGGCTTCAGGAACATCTTCGCAAGGACGTACAACGAAGTCGGGCTCGGCCGCGTCCAGCAGGCGATCGATGCCGGCAGGCTCGACGCCAGCCAGACGGTAACGGCAGAAGCGCTCGTCGCAGCGGGCGTCATCCGCCGCGTGAAGGATGGCGTCAGGCTTCTTGCCAATGGCGAGATCAGGACGAAGGTTTCCTTCGACGTCGCCGGAGCCTCCAAAGCGGCGATCGCCGCCGTGGAGAAGGCAGGCGGGAATGTGAAGGTACCCGCAGCCGTTTCAGGGGCGGCGGAACAGGTATAGGCGCCGGTTAGCCGGCCGGGGGCTATCGAGCGGAGCGCACATGGCATCGGCAGCCGAACAACTCGTAGCCAACCTGAATCTCGGCGCTTTCGCCAAGGCCGAGGCGCTCAAGAAGCGCATATGGTTCACCCTTGGCGCGCTGCTGGTCTATCGCCTCGGGACATACATTCCCATGCCGGGCATCGACCCGACGGCGTTCGCGCAGGCCTTCAACAATGCCCAGAGCGGCGTGATCGGCCTCTTCAACATGTTCGCCGGCGGCGCTGTGGAGCGGATGGCGATCTTCGCCCTCGGCATCATGCCGTACATCTCCGCCTCCATCATCATGCAACTGCTGACGTCGGTGGTCCCGTCGCTCGATCAGTTGAAAAAGGAAGGCGAGGCCGGCCGCAAGGTCATCAACCAGTACACACGCTATGGCACGGTCCTTCTTTCGATCGCGCAGTCCTATGGAATTGCGATCGGCCTTGAAGGTGGGAACGGCATTGTTTCCGATCCCGGCCTGTTCTTCCGGCTCTCGACCGTGGTTACGCTGACTGGCGGCACCATCTTCCTGATGTGGCTTGGCGAGCAAATCACCGCGCGCGGCATCGGCAACGGCATCTCGCTGATCATCTTCTCCGGCATCGTCGCGAACCTGCCTTCCGCCCTGGTCGGCACGCTCGAGCTTGGACGCGAGGGTGCGCTGTCGACCACCGTGATCGTGGCGGTGCTCGTCGTCGCCGTCGTCGTGATCGGCTTCATCGTCTTTGTCGAACGGGCCCAGCGGCGTCTGCTGATCCAGTATCCGAAACGCCAGGTCGGGAACCGGATGTTCCAGGGCGAGAGCTCGCATCTGCCGTTGAAGCTGAACACTTCGGGAGTCATTCCGCCGATCTTTGCCTCCTCGCTGTTGCTGCTTCCGGCGACGGTGGCCAACTTCACCTCTGGGCAGGGACCGGGATGGATGGCCACGGTCTCGGCGCTGCTTGGCCATGGCCAGCCGCTTTACATGACGCTCTATGCGGCATTGATCGTGTTCTTCGCCTTCTTCTACACGGCGATCGTGTTCAACCCCACCGACACTGCCGATAACCTCAAGAAACACGGCGGCTTCATCCCGGGAATCCGCCCCGGCACGAAAACGGCGGAATATATCGACTACGTGCTCACGCGCATCACCCTCGTCGGCGCGATTTACCTGGTGCTGGTCTGCCTGCTGCCCGAGTTCCTGATTTCCTATACCGGCGTGCCGTTCTATTTTGGCGGAACGTCGCTTCTCATCGTCGTAACCGTAACGATGGACACCGTCGCCCAGATACAGGGGCATTTGCTGGCGCACCAATACGAAGGGCTCGTCAAGAAGGCGAAGCTTCGGGGCCGCAAGCGATGAGATTGATCCTCCTGGGCCCCCCGGGCGCGGGGAAGGGGACCCAGGCGCAACGCCTCGTAAGGGATTACGGCATCGTCCAGCTATCGACCGGCGACATGTTGCGCGCCGCGGCCGCGGCAGGAACAGAGGTCGGCAAGAGGGCCAAGGCAATCATGGACCGCGGCGAGCTCGTGCCGGACGACGTCATGGTTGAGGTCATTTCCGAGCGCCTGGACCGGCCGGATTGCGCCAATGGCTTCGTCCTCGACGGCTTCCCGCGCACCGTGGCCCAGGCGGAGGCCCTGACCGGCCTGCTCGCACGGAAAGGCCTCGGGCTCGACGCCGTGATCGAGCTTTCGGTGGACGAAAACGCCCTTCTGTCACGAATTGAGCGCCGGATAGCCGAGACCGGTGGTGCACGCGCCGACGACGACCCCGAGGTCCTGAAGAAGCGCCTGGCGGTCTACCGGGCACAGACCGCCCCGGTGGCTGATTACTATCGTGGGAAGGGGATTCTCCGGAGCGTCGACGGAATGCAGGAAATCCCGGTTGTTTCGGCCGCCATCGACGCCATATTGACGCAGGGGAAAGAACCGGCCCGGAAACGGGCCGACGGTTGACGGAACTCGGCCATTTCGGCTATGAACCGGCGCGAATTCTTGGATTTCAGCGATATCGGTGCCGGTTGACCTTTTGGTGGCCGGACCCGATATGTCGTTGTCTCCGCCCCGGATCGAAGGAATCCGGCCGCTTTTGGCGGCCCTCGAGGAGATAGAGCGTGGCACGCATCGCCGGCGTTAACATCCCGACCAACAAGCGAGTCGTGATCGCCCTGCAATACATCCACGGCATCGGTCCCAAGCGGGCGGAAGAGATAACCCGGAAGGCGAATATCCCGCCCGAAAGGCGGGTGAACCAGCTCACCGACGCCGAGATCCTCCAGATCCGCAGCGTCATCGACCATGACTACATGGTCGAGGGGGACCTCCGGCGCGAGGTTGCGATGAACATCAAGCGGCTGATGGATCTGGGCTGCTATCGCGGTCTGCGGCATCGCCGCGGCCTGCCTGTTCGTGGGCAGCGCACCCACACGAATGCCCGGACCCGGAAGGGCCCGGCCAAGGCGATAGCCGGCAAGAAGAAAGTAACATAGTCGGCCTGTCCGGCTTGGTGTAGCCGCTGGCACGACGGCGGCGCTTGAGATCACGGATCGGAAACGAAACAAATGGCAAAAGACGCTACCCGCGTTCGTCGCCGCGAGCGGAAAAACATCACCTCCGGCGTGGCGCACGTGAATTCGACGTTCAACAACACCATGATCACCATCACGGACGCGCAGGGGAACACCATCTCCTGGTCCTCCGCCGGCATGATGGGGTTCAAGGGATCGCGGAAATCGACGCCCTACGCCGCGCAGATGGCCGCCGAGGATGCCGCCCGCAAGGCAAGCGAACACGGAATGCGCACGCTCGAGGTCGAAGTCTCCGGTCCGGGGTCGGGCCGCGAGTCGGCGCTGCGCGCACTGCAATCGACCGGGTTCACCATCACGTCGATCCGCGACGTGACGCCGATCCCGCACAACGGATGCCGGCCGCGCAAGCGGCGCCGCGTCTGAGCGCGTCGGACCGCTCGGCGGATTTGCGACAGGTTTCATTGGCGCGCGGCGCCTCCCCCGCGCAGCCGCCGTCCGGGCCCGAACCGGATGCATCGTTTGAAAGGACACTGCCCGTGATCACGAAGAACTGGCAAGAGCTGATCAAGCCCAACAAGCTCGAGACGATCGCCGGATACGACCCGAAGCGATTCGCCACGGTCGTCGCCGAGCCGCTGGAGCGCGGCTTCGGTCAAACGCTCGGCAATGCGCTCCGCCGCATTCTCCTCTCCTCGCTCCAGGGCGCCGCGGTCAACTCCGTGCAGATCGACGGCGTGCTGCACGAGTTCTCCTCGATCCCCGGCGTGCGGGAGGACGTGACCGACATCGTCCTCAACATCAAGGAGATAGCCATTCGCATGCAGGGCGAGGGGCCGAAGCGCATGGTGGTGCGCAAGCAGGGCCCCGGAACCGTCACTGCCGGCGATATCCAGACCGTCGGCGATATCGAGATTCTCAATCCGGAGCTGGTCCTCTGCACCCTCGACGAGGGCGCGGAAATCCGCATGGAGTTCACCGTCAATACCGGCAAGGGCTACGTCCCCGCTGAACGCAACCGTCCGGAGGATGCACCGATCGGTCTTATCCCGGTCGACAGCCTCTACTCGCCGGTGAAGAAGGTCTCCTACAAGGTCGAGAATACCCGCGAGGGCCAGGTGCTCGACTACGACAAGCTTACGCTCTCGGTCGAGACCAACGGGTCCATTCGTCCCGAGGACGCGATCGCCTATGCTGCACGCATCCTTCAGGACCAGCTCTCGATCTTCGTCACCTTCGAAGAGCCGGCGAAGGAAGTCACCGCCGAGGCAATCCCCGAGCTTGCCTTCAATCCGGCGCTGCTAAAAAAGGTGGACGAGCTGGAGCTGTCCGTCCGCTCGGCCAACTGCCTGAAGAACGACAACATCGTCTACATCGGCGACCTGATCCAGAAGACAGAGGCGGAGATGCTCCGGACCCCGAATTTCGGCAGGAAATCCCTGAACGAAATCAAGGAGGTACTGGCGCAGATGGGCCTGCATCTGGGTATGGAGGTGCCGAACTGGCCGCCCGAGAACATCGACGAACTGGCCAAGCGCTACGAAGATCATTATTGAGACAGGCCGCCTGAGGGCAGGCAACCAGGGAAGACGGCAATGCGTCACGGAAACCAGGGCCGGCGGTTTAACCGGTCGGCGGCGCACAGGAAGGCGATGTTCGCCAACATGGCGGCGGCACTGATCCGCCACGAGCAGATCGTCACGACCTTGCCCAAGGCCAAGGACCTCCGCCCGGTGGTCGAGAAACTTGTCACGCTCGGCAAACGCGGCGACCTGCACGCAAGACGTCTCGCCGCCGCACAAATCCGCGACGAAGACGCCGTCAAGAAGCTCTTCGAGAAGCTCGGCCCGCGCTATGCGGGCCGAAATGGCGGCTATACTCGCGTGCTCAAGGCGGGCTTCCGCTACGGGGACAGCGCGCCGGCGGCTGTTATCGAATTCGTCGATCGCGATACCGAGGCAAAGGGCGCTGAGGATCGCGCACGCCACGCCGAAACTGCAAGACCCGCCGAGGAGGAAGAGGCGGTCGCCTGAGAACCTCCGCTCGCGGCTGCAACAGCCCTCGGCTCTCGGCTACGCGACCGCGTAGATCGCGTCCCGCACGGCCAGCGGAAACACGAACCCGCCGAACACGGCGGTGTTCGTGAAGACCACGACGGACAACCCCTTGGCGCAGTCGACGAACCATTGATTGCCGTACACGCCGCCCCATTGGAGCGTGCCGACGGATTGCGGGCTCGCCGCCGCCCCCGGGTCGGCGAGAATGGCCGACAGGAGCCCCCAGCGCCAGCCGGCGTCGCGCGGCCCGGTCCGCGGCAGGTCTCCGATCTGGTTTTGCGATGCCATCATCACCGTTTCGGGCCTCAGGATCTCGCCGCCGCCGGTGCGAAGCGCTTCGAGAAAACGGATGAAATCCGGGGCGGTTCCCACCATGCCCGCGCCGCCGGAGTGATAGGAGCTGTCGTCGAGATTGCGCGCCGGCGAAAAGATCAGTTGTCCCCCGCGATCCGGCAGAGGCACGACCTGGTCGATGTCCTTCATGCGCACAGGCTCCGGCTCGCCATCCGCGTAGGCGACCGACAGGCGCGACCGGTCTGTGACCCGGAAGCCGGTGTCCTTCATCCCGAGAGGACCGGTGACGTACTGGGCGACTGCATCCCCAAGGGTCCCGCCATGGGCGCGGGCGACAGCCCAACCGAGCACATCCGTAGACATGCCATACATCCACGCAGTGCCCGGCTCGAAATTGAGCGGCACGGAGGCGAGCCGACGGATGTTTTCTTCCATCGTCAGGCCAGGCTGGTCGAGCCCGTCCGACACGCGCGCCTTGGCGTAGGGTCCGTCGGGTGGCTGGAACGACGCATAGCCGAGGCCGGACGTATGCGTGAGCAGATGACGAATCAGAATTGGCGGCTTCTGCCCGTCCGCAAGCCTGGGCTGGAACTCCGGAAGGAAGCGAGTCACCGGGTCGTCGAGGTGCATCTTGCCGCGCTCGATCAGCGCAAGGGCGGCGGCCGAGGTCAGTGGCTTCGAGAACGAGGCAAAGCGGAAGATCGTGTCCTCGGCGGTCGGGCGACCCGCTTCCCGGTCCGCGAGGCCGGCCGCGCGGCGATAGATGATCGTGCCGTTCCGGGCCACGAGCACGACGGTGCCCACAATTTGCTTGGCCTCGATAGCCCGATCGATGGCGCGATCGATGCGGACCGAGACGTCGGAACTCGTGTGTACCGCAGCTTCGTTCATAACGGCATCCCCGTATAGCTTACGGCGCCACAATCGCACCGGGACGGCTGCCTCGTCAAAGGTGCCCTCCGGGTGCGCCCGTTTTGACGCTGCGTCCGCGTTTGCAAAGCCGTGCCAGCCCATTACCTTATGTTCCGAAACGTCTGACAAGACGGGCGCTGGTATGCGGCCGTCGCAGCCAGGACGAGGACTATGCGAAACCGATGGGCATTGGCGGCGATGGCCGCCGCACTCGCTGCCGCCCTTGGCGGCGTCGCTCTGATTGGGATTGAGCAGGCGCCGACAGTGGCCTCGCCTGCGGTCGAGGTCGCCCAGGTCCAGCCCCGGCTGGTGCCGGAGAGCCGAGCCCAGATCCAGCTTTCCTACGCTCCGATCGTGAAGCGCGTCGCGCCCGCAGTGGTCAACGTTTACGCGTCGCGCGTCGTTGCCAGCCGCCCGATTTCGCCCTTCTTCAACGATCCCTTCTTTCAGCGCTTTTTCGGCGACCAGGGGCGGCCCTCCCGCCGCATACAGCAGTCGCTGGGGTCCGGAGTAATCGTCGATCCCGCGGGCATCATCGTCACCAACAACCACGTCATCGCGGGCGCCGACGAAGTGAAGGTAGCGCTTGCCGACGGGCGCGAGTTCTCCTGCGACATCATGGTGAAGGACGAGCGCGCCGACCTTGCCGTGCTCCGGCTGAAGGGTTTGCAGGGCGGGCGCCTGCCGTCGCTGGAGTTCGCCGATTCCGATCTGGTCGAGGTCGGCGATCTGGTTCTGGCGGTCGGCGATCCCTTCGGTGTCGGACAGACTGTGACGAGCGGAATCATATCCGCGCTCGCGCGCTCGCAAATCTCGCCGAACGACCAGAAGGTCTATCTGCAGACCGATGCTGCTATCAATCCCGGAAACTCGGGCGGCGCGCTGGTGGACATGCAAGGTCGCCTGATCGGCATAAACACCGCGATCTATTCGCCCTCGGGGGGCTCCGCCGGCATTGGCTTCGCCATCCCCTCCAACATGGTTCGGCTGGTGGTCGCATCCGCCCGTTCGGGGCAGAGGATGCAGCGTCCGTGGATCGGCGCGCAGTTTCAGGCGGTCACGTCGGATATTGCTGCCAGCCTCGGCATCGAGCGACCGCGCGGCGCGTTGGTGATCGACGTGGCGCCGGGCAGCCCGTCCGATGCTGCCGGCCTTCAGGTGAGCGACCTGGTGCTCGCGGTCGACGGTGTCGAAATCGCCGATCCCTCCGCGCTGATCTACCGCCTCACGACGACGGGAGTCGGCAGCAACGTGGTCTTCACGGTGCTTCGTAATGGCCAGCAGCGCCAGCTCAAGGTGCGGCTGATGGCGGCGCCGGAGACGGTCCCGAGAAACGAGCGCAGGATCGGCGGCAAGTCGCCTTTCAGCGGCATCACGGTCGTCAACCTCTCCCCCGCAGTCGCCGAGGAATACGGCGTGCCGGCGAGCGAGACCGGTGTGCTGATAACCGAGGTTGCGCCCGGAACGCCCGCGGCGCAGATCGGCCTTGCGGTGGGAGATATCGTGCTCGACGTGAACGGCGAGTCGGTCGACAGTACCGCGACCATGCAGACGCTCGCGGCTGCCGACGCGCGCTTGTGGCGCTTCTCGATCAATCGCAACGGGCGCGTATTGCCGACCGTGATCGGAACCTGGTGAGGCCGAAGGCCGTGGCCAGTCTCTTCGAAGCCGCCGGGCTGGAGAAGACGGCCCCGCGGCCGCTCGCCGACCGGCTGCGCCCGGAGAGCCTTGCCGATGTCGTAGGCCAGGAACATCTCCTCGGTCCCGACGGTGCGCTCACGCGCATGCTGCGTTCGGGCACGCTCGGCTCGCTGATCCTGTGGGGGCCGCCCGGGAGCGGCAAGACCACGGTCGCCCGGCTGCTCGCCCGCGAGACGGACCTTCATTTCGAACAGCTCTCCGCAGTCTTCTCCGGCGTCGCCGATCTGAAGAAGGCCTTCGACGCCGCGCGGGCCCGCCGCCAGACGGGGCAGGGCACATTGCTGTTCGTCGACGAGATTCATCGGTTCAATCGTGCCCAGCAGGACAGCTTCCTGCCCGTCATGGAAGACGGCACGGTCACCCTCGTCGGGGCCACGACCGAGAATCCGTCCTTTGAGCTGAACGCCGCGCTCCTCTCGCGCGCCCGCGTGCTCGTCTTCAAGCCACTCGACGATGCCGCGCTGGAGAAGCTCCTCGAGCGGGCCGAGGCCGCGATGGGCCGCAAGCTGCCGCTCGATGCCGAAGCACGCGCACTTCTCATCCGCATGGCGGACCGCGACGGTCGCGCGGTGCTGACGCTCGCCGAGGAAGTCTGGCGAGCGGCAGGAGAAGGGGAGACGTTCGGTGCCGACGCGCTGCGAGACGTGGTCCAGCGCCGCGCCCCTGTCTATGACAAGTCCCAGGACGGGCACTACAATCTCATCTCGGCCCTGCACAAATCGGTGCGCGGCTCCGATCCCGACGCCGCGCTCTACTACCTTGCGCGCATGCTCGATGCAGGCGAAGACCCGCTCTATCTGGGCCGCCGCATGGTGCGCATGGCCATCGAGGATGTCGGCCTTGCCGATCCGCAAGCGCTCCTTGTCGCGCTCGCGGCCAAGGACGCCTATGACTATCTCGGCTCGCCCGAAGGCGAGCTTGCACTGGCTGAGGCCTGCGTCTATCTCGCGACCGCGCCGAAATCGAACGCGATATACACCGCATTTGGCGCCGCAATGCGGGTCGCCAGGGAGGGCGGCTCCCTCCTGCCGCCGAAACACATTCTGAATGCACCCACGAGGCTCATGAGAGCCGAACAGTATGGCGCCGGCTATGAGCACGATCACGACGCGCCGGATGGATTTTCCGGTCAGGACTACTTCCCGGAGGGGCTCGGCCGTCGCAGTTTCTACGACCCGCCCGATCGCGGATTCGAGCGCGAGATCAGAAAGCGCCTGGAGTACTGGAAGAAGTTGCGGAAGGAACGGAGCGGGGGTTGAGCGTGACGGAACGGATTGTGCTGGAAACCGGCGAAGCGGTCGTTGAAATCGTCCCGCGGCTCGGCGGCTCGCTGGCCGCTTTCGATCTCATGGTCGGCGGCGACAGGGTGCCCATCCTGCGCCGCTGGACCGGAGAATGGGAAAATCCCCGGGCCTTCGCATCGAGCCCGATGGTCCCATGGTTCAACCGCATCTCGGGCGGCGGCTTCCGGTTTGGCGGAAAGTTCTACGCAATCGCACCGAACGATCCGCTGGAGCCGTTTCCGATTCACGGCGATGGCTGGTATTCGCCCTGGGAGATCGCCGCTCGCCGACCTGACAGTGTGACGTTGCGGTTGCGGAGCCAAGCAATTCCGCCTTTCGACTACGAGGCAACGCAAACATTGACGCTGGCGGGAGCCAGGCTCGACATGACCCTTGCGCTGAAGCACCTCGGCCGCGCGCCGTTGCCCTATGGTCTTGGGCAACATCCCTGGTTCGTGCGGACGCCTGCGACGCGTCTCCACGCGCCTGCCACGGGCGTGTGGCCGACCCAGCCGCCGCAATTTCCGGCAAGCATGAAAACGGATCCGATACCGGAAAAATGGAACTTCAGTCGGCCGCATGCGCTACCGGCCGACCGAATTGACAACGGCTTTGCCGGCTGGAACGGCCGGGCCCGCATCGATTGGCCGGATCGCGGTGTGGCGGTGGACGTGGAGGCCGATTCTGGCGTGCGCTTCTATCAGGTCTATTCGCCTGACGGTAACTCGCCCTTTTTCTGCTTCGAACCTGTGACCCACCCGAACAACGCTTTGGCAATGCCGGAGCCCCCCGAGGAGACAGGCTTGCGAGTACTCCTGCCGGGCGAGGAGACGGCAATGCGTGTCGCACTGGTTGCCGCCCGGCTTTGAGCCCGGAATTCCGGCAATCTGCCGTCCGGCTGCTGCAGTCCCACCGTTCGGATTCCGCACAAGACAAGCAGAGCCCCTTTGGGCTAAGGAAAGCGCCGTCCTCGATCCCCGATTGAAGGTTGAACCGTGACGTTGGCGAAAACCATTCCGGCCACCGGCGATGCCCGGAGCGACGTCCGCACAACCGGCCTCATTGGCAGCGCGCACTTCACAAGCCACTTCCTGATGCTTGCGCCGGCGCCTTTGCTGCCGCTGATCAAGGCCGAGTTCGACGTCAGCTTCACGCAACTCGGTCTGATCCTGACGGTTTTCTTCGCGACATCGGGCATCGGTCAGGTAGTTGCAGGCATTCTGGTCGACCGTTTCGGGCCCCATCGACTGCTGCTCTCCGGTGTCTGCCTCCAGGCGGCTGCGATCGTGGCGATGGGCTTCGCACCGCACTTTTCCCTGCTGTTTCCGCTCGCGTTTCTCGCCGGCCTCGGAAACACGGTTTACCACCCGTCGGATCTCTCGATCCTGAGCCGGCGCATCACGCACCGCAGGCAGGGAAGAGCGTTCGCGACACACTCGATGGCGGGCACTTTCGGCTTCGCAATATCGCCGGTGGCGGTCGGCCTCGCCGCGACACAATGGGGCTGGCGCAACGCGTTGATTGCCGCCGGCATCGTGGGGCTGGTTGTCGCCGTGGGCCTTCTGCTCAATCGTTCATGGCTGCGCGCGGACGACTTTCATCCGCATGCGACCAGCGAGAGCGAGCGTAACGGCGGCCCGGCCATGAAGCTGGATTTCTTCCAGATGCTCGCACTGCCGGCGGTCACGTTCGGCTTCGGCTTTTTTTTCCTCACCGCGCTGGCCGGCGCGAGCCTCATGAACTTCACCGTCTCCGCGCTCACGGAGGGCTATGGCGTGACGTTGGCGTGGGCCACCGTGGCGATCGCCGCCTATCAGTTTGGCGCGATCGGCGGCACTCTCGTCGGTGGACTTGCCGCGGATCGCTGGCCTTATCACCACCGGATCGCGATCGTCGGCGTCATCGGCGCCGGGCTGCTTACGCTGCCGCTCATCCACACCGGCTTGCCGCTCGCCCTCATCGTCGGTTTCCTGCTGCTGAGCGGTGCCTTTGGCGGCGCGACGTTGCCCTCGCGCGACCTTCTCATCCGGCAGACGGCACCGCGCGGCAATCTCGGCAAGACGTTTGGCATGGTCTATTCGGGACTGGACGGAGGTTCACTGATCGGGCCGCTGGTGATCGGACCGATGCTGGACCATGGCGAGCCGCAGCTGCTTTTCCTGACGGCTTCCGTCGCGATGGGGCTCGCCACCTTCACGGTGCTCGGAATCCGCGGGGCTCGCACCTAGTCTAGGTCTGGCCGGACTCTTCGCCGGCATCGTTGTTGCCGCGTCCGTATTGGAACACCTGCACCTTCTCGAGGGTAACCAGGCCGCTGCCCATCATCTGTTCCAGCTCCTTCAGGAAGGAGTCGATCTTGTCGCCTGAATCGACGATCTCGATCACCAGCGGCAGGTCCTGGGAGAGGCGCAATATCTTCGTCGTGTGCATTCGGCTGGATTGCCCGAAACCGAGGCCGCCGCGAAGCACCGTGGCGCCGGCGAGGTGCATCTCCCGCGCCTTGAAAACGATCGCCTCGTAGAGCGGCATTGACCCGTAGCTGTCGTCCTCTCCGATGAAGATTCGCAACAGGACGGCATCGCGCGGTATGTACATGGTCAGGTCCATCTCATTGCATTGATGCCGGTTGCGGCGATGCTTCCGGCCCACACCGCCGCGATGCAAAGCACGACTGACAGGCCGGCGTTACCGGACGCGTAAAGGTATTGCCCGTCATTCAGCAGATTGAGTGTCTGGATGCTGAACGACGAGAAGGTTGTAAAGCCGCCGCAAAAGCCGGCCATGAGCGCAAGGCGGGCAGTCGATCCCAGAAACAGACGGCCGTCGGGCGCGGTGAGCGTTGCAATGAAGCCAATGAGAAACGAACCGGCGACGTTGACGGTTAGCGTGCCCCAGGGAAAGGACTCCCCGATCAATCGTGCCACGACGCCCGAACACCAGTATCGGGCGACGCCGCCCAGCGCGCTGCCAACGGCGATCCAAAGATAGGTCTGCATCTATTTCGGTATTCTCGGAGTAACAGTCAGCGTACGACCAGCACGCTGCAGGGTGATAGGTCGACCAGCCTGTCCGCCTTCGTTCCCAGAAGGCGTTCGAAGATGCCGGAATGACCGGAGGCGCCCACCACAAGGAGATCGGCGCCGAGCCGGCCGGCGAGATCGGTGATTACGCGAATGGTATGCCCCGTCAACAAATGCGGTTTTGCCAACGTGACCCCGCGTGCCTCGGCCGCTTTCTGCGCGCGCTGAACCACGTCCCGATAGCGCCGCTCGGCAGTCGTCCTCTCGGCCTTCACTTCCCCGATCGTCTCCGGAAACTCGTCGATCTCCGCCACAAGCACCATGTGGAGCTCCGCTCCCGTGATCTTCGAGAGCTCGATAGCGGCCCGCAGGGCCTTGAATGCGCCTTCGGAGCCGTCATTCGCATGGAGGATCTTCTTGTACATTGCCCCACCTTTATTCCGCTATCTTGCGTGTGACTTCCGGAACCACCGCAGGTCCGCCAGAAAGCGGTGGCTCCTCCGGCTGTGCCGCCGGCAACAAATGACGTGGAAGGAAGAACGCATTCGCAACCACCGTAGGGACGACCGCGCTCGCGATCACCGCTGCGACCAGCGCAGAATATTGGCCCTGGTCGATAATCCCGTGCGAAAGGCCGAAGAGGGCCGAGATCGTGCCGAACGTGAGCCCCGTCGACATCAAGAGCGTGGTGTACATGCCCTCCTGCGCGGGCGACCGGTAGGCGCGCGTCACCGGATAGACACCTGCGATCTTGCTCACGACCTTGACGACCAGCAGGAAGACGAAGGCCCACGGAGCAGCCACGAGCGCCGGAACCGACACGAAAGAACCGGCCCGGATGAAGTAGAACGGCGTCAGGAAGCCAAAAGTCAGTGTGCGCAGCCTGCGGATGAGAGCGTGGTCCTTTCCGACTGTGCCGGCGAGCACCATTCCGATGAGATAAGCTGGAAGAACCGCTTCGCTGTCAGCCCATGTCGCGAGCGCCGCCATTCCGAAAAGTGCGAAGAGCAGGTACTTGGCTTCGAGTTCCGACGGCCGATTCCCGAACCGGCGGAAGAAACGGGGCGTGAGCCAGGGCAAAATGCCGAAGACCACGATGCCCGCCGCGACGAAGATAGCCGTCTTGTACGTAAAGGGAGCGAAGATCAGGCCTAGAGCGACCACGGTCCCGAGGTCGGTCACGAAGCAGGCCGCGAGAACGGTCTTTCCGTAGTCCGTTCGGTTGAAGCCGAATTCGAGCATTACGGCGTAGACCACCGCCACCGACGTCGTGGACATCGCCACGCCGGCCAGGAGGCTTGGCATGATCTCCCACCCGAGGACGTAGTATGCGCCGAGTGCGCACAGCGCGAATGGCGCGAGGAAGCTGGCGAAGCCGACCGCCCCCGCTTCTCTCCACTTTCGCCGGAATACAACCGGATCGAGCTCTGCTCCGGCAAGGAAGGTGAGCACAATGGCGCCGGTGCCGGAAAGGAAAGCGATCCACGACTCGTTCGTGCCGAGAATAGTGGACCCGATCGCCGCGCCTATGAGGAGCTGGGCGATGGTGCCGACCACGATCTCCGAAAGCGCTGTCGAGACGCGGAGCCAGATCGACAACAGCGTCGCCAGCAGCGCCAGGCCGAGCCAAAGGGCTGCCAGAGCCCATATCCCAGTCATTGCCACCTCAACATTTCGCCGGCGCACCGGACGAGCACGAAAAAACCCGCCGGTGCGGCGGGTCGCAGATACACCCCTACCGCCATGCGGTAGGAGTCATCAGCCATGAGGCGGTTATGGGGGACTCCATCCCCTTCTGTCGGATAGCTAGCTATGCCGGGCCCGGCAGTCAAGAACGACGGCTGCAAGAAAAGCCCATTGTTAATCGATCCTTCAAAAGGAGGCAGCCATGAAAGGCCTGCTCGCGCGGGTCAGCCTCGTTCCCGCATCGAGGTGCGCGCCGCGACAAGACGGCCGCGGATGACGAGAAGTCCGGCGAGGGCGAAGGCCGCGAAGCCGGCTCCGGCGAGAAACGTCCCGCCGGGGCCCACGATGTCCCAGATGCCACCCGCGATGACGCTGGCGAACAGCAACATGCCACCCGCTACAAGATTGAAGACGCCGAAGGCCGTGCCGCGGAGTTCCGCCGGCGCTGCATCGGCAACCAGCGTCGCAAGCAGGCCCTGCGTGAATCCCATGTGGAGGCCCCAGAAAACGACGCCGATCCCGACCCCCGCGATTGTCGGCACAAGGCCAAGCACGAGGTCGGCCGCTATCAGCAACCCAAGCCCGACAACGAGAAGCGTCACGCGGTCCACTCGGTCGGAAAGCGCGCCCGCCGGATAGGCCGCAAGCGCGTAGACGACGTTCATCACGACCATGACGACCGGCGCGAGCCAGATCGGCAACCCGACCGAAAGCGCCCTGAGAATGAGAAACGCTTCGCTGAACCGCGCCAGCGTGAAGACGGCCGCCACCGCCACGACCAGCCAGTATGCCGGCCCAAGCCGGGAAAGCTCGGCCCGGCTGAGCGGAGCACGCACTCTCCTTAGCTCCGCCGGTCGGTCCGGCTCGCGCACCGCGAAGGCGATCAGCGCGAAACTTGCGAATGCCGGGATGACGGCGATCCAGAACACGAAAGTGAAATTGTCGGCCGTCAGCCACATCAGGACGACGGCGATGAGCGGGCCGAGAAATGCGCCCACCGTATCGAGCGCCTGTCGCAGTCCATAGCTTGCGCCACGCACCTCCGGCGGCGCGATGTCCGCGACCAGCGCGTCGCGCGGCGCGCCACGAATGCCCTTGCCGATCCGGTCCACGAAACGCGCCACGACCAGCCAGCCGATCGAATCGGCAAGCGGGAACACCGGCTTGGTGAAGGCTGCGAGCCCATACCCGAGCGCCGCGAGAAACTTGCGCTTTCCCAGCCAGTCCGAGAGCGCGCCGGAGAATACCTTCGTGATGGAGGCCGTCGCCTCGGCGATCCCCTCGATCACCCCGACCGCCACCGCCGGGGCCGCGAAGGCCGTCACCAGATAGATCGGCAGAATCGCGTGGATCGTCTCGGACGAGACATCCATCAGCAACGATACGAAACCGAGCACCCACACGCCGGCGGGAATTCCGCGCATGCCAGCCCGGCGGGTCTCGGCTGATGTCATCCTCTGCTGCCCTTTTCTCTCTGCCGGGCAACAAAAACCCGCCTGCCGGCGGGTCGATCTGCAATCGTTACCGCGGGCGACGGACCATTGGCCCGGGGCAGGCAGGAGTCATCAGCCTTTTCGGCGATTTTCGGGGGACTCCATCCCCGGGCGGGGAAGCTAGTGACGTGGCGGCGGTGGGTCAATATGGTTCTGCCGCCAAGGCAGTCGATATTTCTCTTCGATGCAGCACCTCGTCCAATCGCGAACCGTTGACGCAGACGAAGCCGGCATGCGCGTCGACCGCTGGTTCCGTGAGCATTATCCCGATTTACCGTTCGGACTGCTCCAGAAGCTCCTGCGCTCCGGCCAAATTCGTGTGGACGGCGGCCGGGTGAAGACGAGCACACGCCTGCAACCGGGACAGTCGGTGCGCGTGCCGCCGCTCCCCGGGAGGCCTGCCGCAGGAAAAGGGAAGGAAACCCGGCCGATACCGCGACCCGCGGCGGTGCACGAAGCGCAGGAGCCCGGCGCGGCTCGGCGAGCGGTGCCCGGGTCGCGACCTGCGCGGGGAGGGGGAGGGTCGGACGCGGACCTGCTGCGCAGCATTATCCTCTACGAAGACGACGACGTGATGGTGATCAACAAGCCCTATGGCCTGGCGGTGCAGGGGGGATCGGGCCTCACGCGCCATATCGACGCGATGCTCGAGGCCTTCCGCGACGCCAGGGGACAGAAGCCCCGGCTTGTCCATCGGCTCGACCGCGACACAACGGGGGTATTGGTCATCGCGCGCACACGTCTGGCCGCACAGAAGCTCGCCGCAGCCTTCCGCACCCGATCCACGCGCAAAATCTATTGGGCGCTTGTCGCGGGCGTTCCGAAGCCGAAACAGGGCCGCATTTCCACCTGGCTCGCCAGGGAGGGTGCCCGCGGCACCGAGCGCATGCGCGTGGCCCGCCACGGAGAGGAGGAAGCAAGCCACGCGGAGACGCTCTATTCGGTCGTGGACCAGGCAGGTCAGAGACTCGCCTGGCTCACCATGCGCCCGGTAACCGGCCGAACGCACCAGCTCCGCGCGCACGCCGCGCACATAGGTCACCCGATTGTCGGCGACCCGAAATACTTCGATCGCAATGACTGGGAACTTCCCGGCGGCATCCAGAACCGCCTCCATCTTCACGCGCGCCGCATCGTCATGCCGCACCCTTCGGGCGGCACGCTCGACGTGACGGCGCCGCTCCCCGATCACATGCAGCAAAGCTGGAACCTGCTCGGCTTCGACATCGCCGACGCAGAAGGGTCACGAAATGCGGACTGATATTGCCTCCCCGCCTGCGGCTGCCGGGCCTGCGACGGCGCGAGCGAAGGACCGGCTCGACGCACGGGCCGTCGGCCTGATCGTGCTGCTGTCGGCCTGTTGGGGCTTCACGCAGGTGACCGTGAAATTTGCCAACGCCGGCCTCCAGCCGGTGTTTCAGGCGGGCCTGCGCTCGGTCACTGCCTGCGTCCTGGTGTTCGCCTGGTGCTGGCTGCGCGGGATCAGGCTCCTCGAGCGCGACGGCACGCTCTGGGCCGGCATCGCCGCCGGCGTGCTGTTCGGCGCCGAGTTCATGCTCATCTACATCGGCCTCGACTTCACCACGGTCTCGCGGAGTGTGCTGTTCGTCTATCTGATGCCGTTCGTCGTCGCCGTCGGCGCGCATTTCCTGATTCCGAACGAGAGGCTCACGCCTCTCAAGGTCGTGGGTATGGTCGCCGCCTTTGGCGGCCTGGTGGTCGCCCTGTTCGACAAGCTGAGCCTGCCCTCGCAGTCCGCACTCATCGGCGATCTCCTGTGCATTCTCGCCGCGATAGCCTGGGGCGCGACGACGCTCGTCATAAAATCGACAAGGCTGGCGATGGCTTCGCCGGAAAAGGTGCTCCTCTACCAGCTGATCGTGTCGGCGGTGATGCTCATGCCGTTGAGCCTGCTGTTCGGGCCGCTTGTCCGCGACCTGACGCCGCTCACCGTTGCCGCCGTCGCCTACCAGGGGGTTGTAGTGGTGGCGATCAGCTATCTTGTCTGGTTCTGGCTTCTGCGCAGCTACCCGGCCGGCGATCTGTCGACATTCACCTTCCTGACCCCGGTATTCGGCCTCGTCTTCGGGGCGTTGATCCTGTCCGAGCCGGTGGGCCTCCAGCTACTGGCGGCGCTTGCCCTCCTTGCGATCGGCCTGTTCCTCGTCGCCTATCGGCGGCGCGCATCGAGGCAAACGGCATTGCCGCATTGACGCGATCCGGGGCCGGCGGCTAACCAACGCTCGTGCCCGACCGTGCAGATCGCAGGGATCCCATACGCCTCGCGCAGCAGAAAATGCGGCGGGAACTGCCGAAGCGTTTCTACAAACACGCGGACTACGCGCACTCCGGTGGCGGCTTTACCGTGCGTCTCGATGGAAAGGCCGCTCGCACACCGGGCCGTGCGACCCTGACCGTTCCGGACGAGCCCCTTGCTGCCGCGATAGTGGCGGAGTGGAATGCACAGCGGGAAGAGATAGCCCCGGCAACGATGCCTCTTACCCGGATCGCCAACGCGGCCATCGATGGCGTTTCGACCCGGATGGCCGCCGTGAGGAGCGACATCGTGGCATATGCGGGTTCCGACTTGCTGTGCTATCGCGCCGCCTCCCCGGCGGCGCTCGTGAGACGGCAGGACGCCGCTTGGACACCGCTCGTCGCCTGGGCGGCGGAAGAGCTTGGCGCGCGCCTTGTTGTGGTCGAAGGGATCACCCATGTCGCGCAGCCCCCTGCCTCGCTTGCGGCCGTCGAGCGCGCGCTGACCGCCTGCGATGCATTCCGCCTTGCCGCGCTCCACACCATCACCACCGTCACGGGCTCTGCGATCGTAGCTCTCGCCGTCGCCCGCGGCCGTCTCACCGCCGCCGAGGCATGGACGGCCGCCGGCGTCGACGAAGACTGGCAGGCCGAGCAATGGGGCGAGGATGCGGAGGCCGCCGCGCGGCGGGCCGCGCGCCGGCGCGAGCTCGAAGCGGCGGCTTTCATCCTGGAGTGTGCGCGATGAAAGCCGTGCATGTGTTCATCAGCGGGCGCGTGCAGGGTGTCGGCTTTCGCCAGTTCATTCACGCTGCGGCCGAAGCGCGGGGACTCGGCGGCTGGGCGCGCAATCTCTCCGACAGCCGCGTCGAAGCTGTGTTCGTCGGGGAGGACGCTGCCGTGGACGAGATGGTGGCCTTGTGCCATCGCGGTCCGCCCGGCGCGGCCGTGCGTGCTGTCACAACGGCGCCCTATGCGGGGCCGGTGGACTCCCGATTCGTGCTGCGGCCGACAGCCTGAGTGCTGGCGGCGGCTTGCGTCGGCCCGAACACGGCCTCGAACTCGCGGCGCAGAACCCGGTCTACATCGGCCATCGATACGTCCACTCCAAGATCGGCGAGGCTTGTGACGCCGCGATCGCGGATCCCGCAAGGCACAATGCCGGAAAAGTGCGAAAGGTCCGGCGCCACATTGAGTGCGATACCGTGAAAACTCACCCAGCGCCTCAGCCGGATGCCGACCGCCGCGATCTTCTCCTCCACTCCCGCGCCCTTCTCCGGACGGCGGACCCAGACGCCGACCGTGCCCGGCCGCCGCTCTCCGGCGATGCCGAAGGCGCCGACGGTGCGGATGATCCACTCCTCGAGCGCCCGAACGAAGGCGCGCACGTCTGCCGCACGGCGATTGAGGTCGAGCATGACATAGGCAACCCGCTGTCCGGGTCCATGGTAGGTGAACTGCCCGCCGCGGCCGGTCCGGAAGACCGGGAAGCGATCGGGCGCGAGCAGGTCGGAGGGCAGGGCGCTCGTCCCGGCTGTGTAGAGTGGCGGGTGCTCAAGCAGCCAGACGCGCTCGGACGCTATCCGGGCGACGATGCGGCCGACCCGCTCCTCCATGGCCGCCACCGCCGCCGGATAGTCGACGAGATCCCCGCTGACCGACCATTCGACCGGCAGCGCAGGGCCGGCAGGCAGAAAACGGTGTGCCGGGGGAGCGGGGGCATCCACGTTAACCATCCGCTAACTACACCATGGAAGGATTTGTTAACCGGCGCCGGCAGGTTCGCGCGCCGGCAGGGGGAGGGTTACGCCGCGTGGCCGTCATCAGCAAGGTTGAAGTCGAAGTCTCCGTTGTACTTGGCACGACGCACATGCCGATCCACCAGCTCTTGCGGATGGGGAGGGGTGCCGTGATCGAGCTCGACGCAACAGGCGACGACGAGGTTCAGGTCGTCGCGAACGACGTGCCGATCGCCCGCGGCCAGGTTGTCCTGAAGGACGACAGGATCACCGTCTCGATCACCGAAGTGCTGCCGCGAAGCCCCAGTTATCGCGCGCGCGAAACGGCACGGCTTGTTGCCTGAAACCCTTGAAATTCAGGGTCTTCGGCTCCTTGTAACAGGGTAGTCGATTTGTTAAATGAAGGCGCGCCGGCGCGGCCGGCTTCTCACGATTGGCGGTCGTGGCGGAACTGGTAGACGCGCAGCGTTGAGGTCGCTGTGGGGCAACCCGTGGAAGTTCGAGTCTTCTCGACCGCACCACCAACCTGAATCCCGTTGAAATGCGGCGGCGGAAGCCGCCGCTTCGGTGTTCGGCGCCAACCGCGGTGGCCGTGCCACAGCCCTTATTTTTCTTGCGACCGGCGCCCGGGCGGTCGGGCCGGCCGGGAAGCCTCCGTTGAATTCGCTGAGGATTCCGGGGACGGCGACTCGCACGATCTTACCAACAAAAACAATTCGTTATGCCGGCATACGGGCGCAGAATATCGACATCGGAAGCGATTCGGGTCACGTTTCGGGCGGACGAGAATCCCGGCGCTATGGCGGTAACGCCGCAATGATAACGAGACTGATGGCGCATGGGTGGGGCTATTCGGACGGGGGTTGTCGGGCTCGGCTATTTCGGGTCCTTCCACGCTAGACATTACGCGGCGCATCCCCGCGCCGAGCTCGTTGGCGTGGTGGATGCCGATCCGGGGCGGGCGCGTGCTGCCGCTCTGGCGCACGGCGCCGAGCCGTTTTCCGATCACCGGGCGCTCATCGGTCGCGTCGATGCGGTTTCCGTGGCGGTTCCGACGGCCCTGCATCATCGCATCGCCGGCGAGTTGATCGACGCAGGTATTCACGTGCTTGTCGAGAAGCCCGTCACCGACACGCCCGAGACTGCCCGGGACCTGCTCGACCGCGCCGGTCGTGCCGAGGTGCTCCTTCAGGTGGGGCACATAGAACGCTTCTCCGCCGCCTTCGGTGCATTGCGCGAGCGAGTTTCACATCCCGTCATGATTGACTGCATGCGGGCCGGCCCCTGGACTGGCCGCGCCGCCGATGTCGATGTCGTGCTCGATCTGATGATCCATGACATCGATCTGGCGCTCTGCCTGGCCGGTGCGCCTGTCGAGTCCGTCGAGGCGACCGGCCTTGCAGTGTTGTCGCCGCACATCGATGCCGCCGAGGCCCGGATTGGCTTCGCCAACGGCATTGTGGCGACCCTGCGTGCCTCTCGCGTTGCGCCGGCGGTCGAGCGCGTGATCCGGGTCCACGAGGCCGATCGCACGGTCGTCGCCGACCTGGCACGCCGCACGCTCTCCGTGAGCCGCCTTGTGCCGCGGAAGGGCGCGCCGGAGACCTTCGCCACCGAAACGGTCGAGATTGCGCCGCGCGACGCGCTGGGCGCAGAGATCGCATCGTTTATCGACGGCGTCGCCGCCCGCACCTGTTTCGGGGTCGATGGCCGCGCCGGGCTCGACGCCCTGGTCGTCGCCGACCTCATCCGTTCGGAAATCGCGTCGTCCGCAAACCGCCGACGCAAGCCCTCGCTGGAGAACTGAGTCATGGCCCCCCCCAATTTCCAGGCGGCCGTCGCCGCCGTCCGGTCCGAGGCTCCGGTCACGTTGTTCGACTTGCAACGCCAGCGGTTGCGGCTCGAGAAGGAGATCCAGTCGCGGATCCACACCGTGCTCACCCACGGCCAGTTCATCCTCGGTCCGGAAGTCGACCTGCTTGAGAAGAAGCTCGCCGCCTTCAGCGGCGCCGGTCATGTGATCGGAGTGTCGAGCGGACGCGATGCGCTGACGATTTCGCTGATGGCGCTGGGCATTGGACCCGGCGATGCGGTCTTCGTCCCATCGTTCACGTTTGCCGCTACGGCCGGTGCAGTCGTTTCGGTCGGCGCAACGCCTGTGTTCGTGGATGTCGATCCGCAGTCCTACAACATGGACCCCTACGATCTCGAGGAGGCGATCTACGAAACCGAAAACGACGGCCGTCTGCGCCCAAGGGCGGTGATGCCGGTCGACCTTTACGGCCTGCCCGCGGATTATCTCACGATCGGCGACGTGGCCTCGCGCCACGGCCTCTTGCTGCTTGCTGACGCCGCGCAGAGCTTCGGGGCTTCGATGGGGAACCGGCGGGTCGGTGCGCTGGCACCCATAACCGCGACCAGTTTCTACCCGACAAAGCCGCTTGGATGCTATGGCGACGGCGGGGCGATACTGACCAGCGACGCCCGCCTTGCCGAGTCCGTCCGGCAGATCCGTTCGCACGGCCGCCAGGGTGACGGCGATGTCGCCCTGCAGCTCGGTCTGACAGGGCGGCTCGACACGATTCAGGCCGCGATCCTTCTCGTGAAGCTCGAAGTATTCGAGGCCGAGCTTCGCCGTCGCCGCGAGATCGCGCGCCGGTACGACGAGGCGCTCGGCGATGTCGTCGCCACGCCGAAGATCGGGGCCGCGCAGGAGAGCGCCTACGCGATTTATACGATCCGCGTGCCCGAGCGCGCCGCATTTCGCGCCGCGATGGAAACCGCCGGCATCGGTACGGGTCTGTTCTACCGGCTTGCCCTCCATCAGCATCCGGCCTTTGCATATCTGCCCCGCCGTGCCTTGCCGGTTTCGGAGGAACTCGCGCGCGAGGTCGTGAGCCTCCCGGTGCATGCGGATCTCGATGACGATGAAGTCGATCGCGTGATCGCGGCCGTGCGCGCGGCCGTCCGCTGAACCTCGCGGCCGCTGGCCGCCGTCTCTCCCCACTCCGAGTTGCGCGCGTGCGGGCCGTGCGCGCGAAACCCGATTGCCCACCTCTCCGACGCTATCTACGCTTCTCCGTGCGGCGGACAGCGGCACTGAGCAAGCCGCTGAAATTATTGTTGGTTTCGTACCGGCTCCGAACGCCGCCGGGGCTGCGAGCGGAGGCAAAGGTGTCAAGACTGTGGTTTTCCACAATGCTGGGAGCCGCACTTCTCGTTAGTCCACAGTTCGATGCGGCGTCGGCGGCGGATTTCGGAACCGGAACGGACAGCTATCTCTACGCACAAAGGCCCCTCGCGCAGACTTACATCGAAGTCGCCGGGGGCATCTGGAACATCGGCGGTTCCTCGTTTGGCGCGATCGGGTCCTCCGGCTCGGTCAACATCCCGATCGCCGCGGGATGGAATTTTCAGCCGGAACTCTCGGTGCTCTCGGTCTTCAGCTCGTCGGTTGGCACGAATGTCACCGGCGTGATCCACGCGTTCTATCGCGACCCGCAGAGCCACGCGCTCGGCGTTTACGGCGGTGGATTTGGCGGCGGAGCCGCAGGCGGCGCGTTTGTCGTCGGGCTCGACGGCTTGCTCTACATGCCGCGAACCACGCTCTATGCCCAGGCGGCATATTTCGGCGGAGGCGCCGTGGGGCAGGGCGGCCAGCTCGTCGGCACGGCGCGGTACTTCCCGACCGACAACACCAGGCTTCAGGGCAGCGTCGGCTACGCTGCATCGAACGCCGGGATCAGCGTCTTCGGCCTCTCCGCCAGCGCTGAAATGCGGTTCGATCGGACGCCGTTCTCCGCTTTCTTCACCGGCACCTATCTCGCGAACACGAACAGCACGCCTGACGCCGGGATTGTGATGATGGGCGCCCGCATGTATTTCAACAACGACACCCTGTTTCAGAACGACAGGGAAGGGGTGACGACCAACTTTGTGAAGCTGTTCTAGGCAAACCGGTTCAGGCGTGCATTTCATCGAGGCGCACGGCGCGCGCATTCCCGCAATCGGGCTGGGAACCTGGCCCATGCGCGGAACCGAATGCGCAAGGGCCGTAAGGACGGCGATCGCCGCCGGCTATCGTCACATCGACACGGCCTCGATCTACGGGAACGAGGATGGTGTCGGTGAGGGCATGCGGGCCTCGGGGATCCCGCGCGGCGAGATTTTCGTCACGACCAAGGTCTGGCCGACCGACATTGCCGGCGGGGCCCTGGAGCGCTCCGCGGAGAAGAGCCTCAGGCGTCTCGGCACGGATTATGTCGACCTGCTCCTCATCCATTGGCCGAGCCGGTCCCTCTCCATGGCCGAGACGATCGAACCGCTCAACGCCGCCAGGCGTCGCGGCCTCGCTCGCCACATAGGCGTGTCGAACTTTACCGCGGAGATGGTGGAGGAGGCGTGGCGGGCCACCAGGGAGCCGCTCGCCGCCAATCAGTGCGAGTATCACCCGGAACTCTCGCAGGAAAAGGTGCTCGCCGCGTGCCGCGCGCACGGGATGGCATTCGTGTCCTACACGCCGCTCGGCCGCAGCGTCCTCTTCAATCACCCCGTGGTCAGATCCATCGCGGAACGCCTTGGCAGATCGCCCGCCCAGATCATACTCCGCTGGCACGTCCAGCAGGCGGGCGTGGCGGCGATCCCCAAGGCCGCAAACAGGTCCCATATCGAAGCGAACATCGCGATTTTCGACTTCGAGCTGACCGACACCGATATGGCGGCGCTCTTCCGGCTCGCCCGGCACAACGGGCGGCAGGTCGAGTCGCAATTCTCCCCTCGCTGGGACAGCTGAGCGGCGCTACTGCGCTTCGTTCATGAACTCCAGGTCGTCGGTCAGGCTGCGCTCGGCGTCGTACCGGATGTTTGCGAGCCGCCACGCGTCGCCGCTCGCCTCAAGCTCCAGCGTCAGCGAGACCGCCTCGCCGAAATTGCGGAAATCGACCTGCACCGAGGCCCGATTGCCGCTCGCCTCGACCGTCGAAATCGCGAGGTCGGCGATCTCGAAGTCCTGGCTGTCGGTCAGCGGATCGTAATCGAGCCGGTTGAACTCATCTGCCCCGTCGTTTGCGGCGACGAGTGCAGCCAACGACGGTGCCAGATACCTCTCCCGCGACTCCTCGTCGGCGGTGACGTCCGCCCACAGGTTTGGCAACGCGTAGAGGGTGCGGACGAATGCCGCCGGATCGCCCGGACCGGCGCCGGCCGCTGCAACGCCCAGAAGGAGAACGGCCGCAGTCGAGACGGCGCGGAAAGAATGGAAGAACATGACGACCCCCGATGGCGCAATGCCCATTTCCGTCTGCCCGCGGAGCAGAAGGACCCGGACAATCAACGCGGTTTTTCCATGGCGCAGGAGAAATCACTCAAATATATCAAGGTATTAGCGATAGAGTTCGTAGCGCGGGTGCCCATTGCGCCTGATGGGGCCCGGTGCTAGAACGCCCCGCCGCGCCTTGCTGCGGTGCAACAGAGTGCGCCACTCATGATATCACCGGACGACGGCTCCGCGCGGGCCGCGGTTTCGGTCGGCGGGCACCAGACCTCTCAAAGAACCGGATTGCTGGCGCTGACGATCGGAAGCGTCGGTGTCGTCTATGGCGACATCGGCACAAGCCCTCTCTACGCGTTCAGGGAAGCGCTGCGCGCCGCCAGCGGCAACGACGGTGTCTTCGCCGAAACGGAAGTGCTCGGCGTTCTTTCGTTGATCCTGTGGGCGCTGATCCTCGTCGTCACCGCGAAATATGTATTGATTCTCACGCGCGCCGACCATGACGGAGAGGGGGGCCTTCTCGCTCTGATGGCGCTCGCATCGAAGCGCGCGCGGCCTGTCGGTGCGGTGCTCGTGCTGGGACTGATCGGTACAGCGCTGTTTTACGGGGACGCAATAATTACGCCCGCGCTCTCGGTGCTTTCTGCTGTCGAAGGTCTGGAGGTGGCCGCGCCGCAACTCGACCCTTATGTTGTCCCGATCACTGCCGCGATATTGATCGCGCTCTTTGCGGTGCAGTCGCGCGGAACCGCGCGAATTTCGGCCTTCTTCGGCCCGATCACGGCCGTCTGGTTTCTCGCAATCGGCGCTGCGGGCATCGTGAACATTGGCAGCAACCCCGCGGTGATCGCCGCCATGAATCCCGCCTACGCCATCGGGTTTCTGGCGGGGCACGGAACGATCGGGCTAATTGCACTGGGCGCGGTGTTCCTCGCCGTCACCGGCGCCGAAGCGCTCTACGCCGATCTCGGACACTTCGGGCGCCGCCCGATTCAGACGGCATGGCTGCTGCTTGTCCTGCCGGCCCTGACGTTGAACTATTTCGGGCAGGGTGCGCTGGTGCTGTCGAACCCTGCCGCCCTGTCCAATCCCTTCTTCCTGATGATGCCCGGCTGGGCGCTGTGGCCCATGGTGGGCCTCGCGACGGTTGCAACCGTCATCGCCAGCCAGGCTGTGATCACTGGCTGTTATTCGCTGAGCCGTCAGGCAATCCAGCTCGGTCTGTTGCCGCGCCTTGAGATCCGCCACACCTCGGCGGCTCTGGCCGGGCAGATTTACATGCCGCGGATCAACACGCTCCTGCTGATTGGCGTACTGCTCCTGGTGTTTCTCTTCGAGTCCTCGGGTCGGCTCGCAAATGCCTACGGAATTGCCGTGTCCGGGACGATGGTCGTGACCGCCCTGCTGGCCACAGTGGCCGTGAGGAACGAATGGCGGTGGAGCGTCGCGGCCGCGGTCGCGATGATGGCCCCCTTCGTGGTTATCGATGTGACCTTCCTCGCCGCGAATCTCCTGAAGATTGTGCAGGGCGGTTGGGTTCCGCTCTTCATCGGAGCCGTCATGATCGCCGTCATGGCCACCTGGCGGAAAGGAACCCGTCTGCTGTTTGAAAAGACCCGGAGGACCGAGGTTCCGCTGAAGGATCTCATACCGAAGCTGGAAGCGCATCCGCCTCATCGCGTGCCGGGAACCGCAATCTTCCTGACCAGCGATCCCGAAAGCGCGCCGACGGCGCTTCTCCACAGCCTGAAGCACTACAAGGTCCTGCACGCCAACAACGCGATCCTGACGGTCATTGCCACCGAAAGCCCCAGGGTACCCGACTCCGAACGCGTGCGGATCGAACGGCTGAGCGAAACCTTCACGCGCATCACAGCGCGCTTCGGGTTCGCCGAAACGCCTCACGTGCCGCGCGCGCTGGCAATCGCCCGCAAGCAGGGATGGAGCTTCGATATCATGTCGACCTCGTTCTTCCTTTCGCGCCGCTCCCTCCGCCACGCGCCCGACTCGGCCCTGCCGCTGTGGCAGGATCGCATGTTCCGCTCGCTTGCGCGCAACGCGGACGATGCCAGCAGCTACTTCCAGATCCCGACGGACCGGGTTGTCGAGATCGGTACGCAGGTCATGATCTGACCGCGCCCGCGTTTGTGGAAAAGCCGGGTGGCGGTTGACCGGCGCGTCCGGTTGAAGGAGTCTCGCGCGAATGCCCCTGCACCTCATCAAGCTTTGCGTGGGCGCGGAATCCGTCGCCGATCTCGACGAGTGGATTCGCGAGACCTTCGGCCGTGTCGGCGGACGCGTGCCGGAACAGTACCACGTGACCCGCATGGTGCCTGCGCGACGCACGGAATTGCTCGATGGCGGTTCTCTCTATTGGGTGATCCGCGGCAACGTTCAGGCCCGCCAGCGCCTGCTCGACATCCGCCCGTTCATCGACGACGGCGGAGTCAGGCGCTGCAAGCTGATTCTCGATCCGAAGCTCGTTCCGACCGAATGGCAGCCGCGCCGCCCGTTTCAGGGCTGGCGTTATCTCGATCCGGCCGACGCGCCCGCCGATCTCGCAGTGCGGGAGGCCGGTGAATTGCCGCCGAAGCTGCGCGCCGAACTGGCTGCTCTTGGCCTGATGTGATCGGCCGCACCCGGATTGCACACAGGCGGCTTAACCAAATTGCGCCGTCTTGCGACTCTTTTTCTTGAAGCGCGCCGCACGCTCAATCACACTGCTGACTCCAAGATAGGGCGGTTATGCGTATCGAGGCAGGCGCGCCGCAATCGGCGCACGTCATCGTTCTCGGTAACGAAAAAGGCGGTTCGGGCAAGTCGACCACCGCGATGCACATTATCGTTGCCTTGCTCAAGGCCGGGCAACGCGTTGCCTCCATCGACACCGATGCGCGCCAGCGTTCCCTGACCCGCTACATCGAGAACCGCGCGCACTGGGCGCGCCGCACCGGCCTGCCGCTGGAGCTTCCGAGTCATTTCACTGTGGAGGTCGCGCGCGGCGCGACGGTCGCCGAAATTGAGGAGAGTGAGTTCCGCTCTTTCGCCGAGGCGATCAGCCGATGCGAGCACGGTTACGACTTCGTCGTGGTCGATACGCCCGGAAGCAACAATTACCTCATGCGCGTCAGCCACTCGATGGCCGACACGCTGGTCACCCCGATGAACGACAGCTTCGTCGATTTCGACGTGCTCGGCCGCGTCGACCCGGAGACACTGGAGGTCGTCGAACTCAGTCACTATGCGGAGCTGGTTAAGGAAGCGCGCCGCCAGCGCCGGCTCGTGGACAATGGCAACACCGACTGGATCGTGGTGCGCAACCGCCTTTCGGCGCTCGACAGTCGCAACAAGCGCAACATCCGGAACGGCCTCAACGAGCTTGCCATCACGCTGGGCTTCCGGGTTGCAAACGGAATCTCGGAGCGGGTGATCTTTCGCGAATTCTTCCCGGTCGGCCTGACGGCGCTGGATACCCTGGACGAGAAGACCATGGGCTCCGAGCCCACCGTTTCCCACGTCGCCGCCCGCCGGGAGATTCGCGAACTCTTGCAGGAACTCCGCCTCCCCATAGACGAGCGGGGCCGCCGGCGCGCCGAGGCACGGCGCATCTGGCAGGAGCGCTCCAGGGAACCGCTCGAGACCCTGGACATATTCGTCGACCATCCGCCCGGGCCCCCACAGGTTGCGGTTCCGCCGTCCAACGCCACATAGTCGGCTGTGCAGGATGGGCCCGGAGGAGGGCACCGGTGGCCATGGCGAAGGACGAGAAGGACGAAAGGACGAAGGCTCCTGCTGACCGGGCAGCCGGCAAGGCGCCCGCGCCCGCTTCGTCGCGGCGGGACATAGAGGCGTTCCTGGACAAGGTGAAGGCCGTACCGGCAGCTCCGGCGGGTCGCGGACGGCTGATCTTCGCGCTCGACGCTACCATGAGCCGGCAGCCGACCTGGGACGCCGCCTGCCGTCTTCAGGGCGAAATGTTCTCGGAGGCCGGACGCGTCGGTGGGCTCGACGTTCAGCTTGTCTACTACCGTGGCTTCGGCGAGTGCAGGGCCAGCAGATGGGTGAGCGACACCCGCGCGCTGCGTGACCTCATGACCGCGATCGACTGCCGGGGCGGCCTGACGCAGATCGGCAAGGTTCTCGCGCATGCACGGCGCGAAACGCAGAAGCGGCGCGTTCAGGCCATGGTTTTCGTGGGCGATGCGCTGGAAGAGCCGATCGATGCACTCGCCGCCAGGGCCGGGGAACTGGGCATCCTTGGACTTCCCGTCTTTGTCTTCCAGGAAGGGCATGACCCGGAGGTGGAGAAGGGCTACCGTGAGATAGCGCGTCTCTCCGGCGGAGCCTACGCGCGGTTCAATCAGAACGCCGCCGCCGAACTGGCGGAGCTTCTTCGTGCCGTGGCGGTTTTCGCAGCCGGTGGGAGGAAGGCGCTTGCCGCGCGGAAAGGAGCGAGCGCCCAGCTTCTGCTCGGCCAGATCAGGTAGCGATGCAATACATCGTCCTGGGAGCGATCGCGCTTGCCCTCATTATTGGGCTTGGCCAGCTCTTTGTGCGCGCCGACCCGCGAACGCTGGCGCGACTCCTGCGTTACCTGGTCGGCATCGTCCTGATCGTGGTGGGCGGGCTGCTGACCTGGGGTGGGCGTTGGGGCTTCGGTCTGCCGATGATCGTGATCGGCGTCGGCGCGCTCGCGCGGGGCAGGATCGGTCCGTTCGATCTCGGCGGCGCAACGCGAAGCAGCGGCCAGGACTCGGCGGTTCGCACCGCCTTCCTCGAAATGCGGCTCGACCACGACAGCGGATCTGTCAGTGGCCGGGTACTTGCCGGGAGGTATTCGGGGCAGAGTCTCGACGATCTGGCGCCGGACGCCCTCCGCGCGCTCCTGCGGGAAGTCGCCGGCGATTCCGACAGCGTCGCGCTACTCGAGGTCTATCTCGACCGCCGGATGCCCGGCTGGCGTGAAGACTTCCAGCACGACGCGGCAGCGGGGGCGGGCGGCACGCCGGGCACGAGCGCCATGAGCGAGGAGGAGGCCTATCAGGTCCTTGGCCTTGCGCCGGGAGCCAGCGCCGCGGAAATTCGGGCCGCCCATCGGCGGCTGATGAAACTGGTCCATCCGGACCAGGGCGGGTCGACCTTCCTTGCGGCCAAGATCAACCAGGCCAAAGACAAACTCCTCGGCGGACACAACTGAACTCCACGCGCCGTACCCAGACTGCCAGGCAGGCTATCCGGGGACAGGAAAGAGTCCGTTAAAGTCCGGGTTCCCGGCTACCGCAGCGCCAGGCAGGAGAAGTCCCTGTTCGCAAGCTGGACGCAGGCCGAGCGAGCCGCTTCCTTCGAGTCAAACCCGCCGAAGCGCGCCCGGTAAAGGGTCGAGCCCTTCGTCTCGACCGCCTCTGCGTAAGGCTGGACCTGCGCAAGGGCCATCGGCGCGGCTTTGCGTGCCCGTGCCAGGGCAGAGAGCGCGGCCGCTTTGGTCGGCAGGGCGCCGATCTGGATTTTCCAGCCTTCTTCGGCGAGCGACTTCCTCGGTCCCGGAAGCTCCTCGTCGATATCGCCCTCCGCGAGCGCAAGCTCGGCAATCGGGTCGGCAGACCTAACGCGCTTAGCGGACGCGACCGCGGGGATTGGCACGCCCGCCACGTCGATCGATTTGGTGAGATCGAGGGGTGCCGTCGGCAGAGGCGCCGCCGTGGCCCCCGGCCGGGGCCGTGGGATCGCTGCCTTGCCAAGAGCGGCCGCCGCGACGAGAACCGCATCGGTCTTCGGCCCGCGCGAAGCTTTCCGGAAATGCTTCTCGATCAGGCTTGCCATTTGCGCATCGCGGGATTTGCCGGTCTTGCCCCCGAGAACGACTGCCACCACGTGCCCGTTGTCGCGGTTCACGGAGGTCACCAGGTTGAAGCCGGACGCGCGGGTGTACCCCGTCTTGATGCCGTCGACGCCGGCGATCTTGCCGAGAAGCCGGTTGTGGTTCCCGATTGTGTGGTCCTTCCAGACGAAGGAACGCGTCGAGAAGTAGCGGTACTCCTCGGGAAACCGCTCCTGGAGGGCACGCCCGAGAACGGCCATGTCCCGTGCCGTCGACACTTGGCCGGCATCCGGCAAGCCCGACGCATTGCGGAAAGTGGTGTTGCGCATGCCGATCGACCGGGCCGTCGCCGTCATGCGAGCCGCGAATGCGGCCTCCGTACCGGCAAGGTTCTCGGCGATGACCACGGCTACATCGTTCGCCGAGCGCGTGACGACGGCCAGAATCGCGTCCTTCACGGAGATCGTCTCGCCGGGCTTCAGCCCCAGTTTCGACGGCGGCTGTGCGGCGGCATTCTCCGAAACCTTGAGCCGGGTCGCCAGCGTCATTTCCTTGCGCTCCACCGCCTCGAAGAGGAGGTAGAGCGTCATCATCTTCGTCAGCGAGGCCGGATACCGCCGCGCATCGGCATTGCTTTGGTAGAGGACCTTGCCGGTCTTGGCGTCGACCACAATCGAGGCGTAGGCCGGAGCGGGTGCGTCCTTCTTCGATTTGGCATCCGCGTCGTCGGCGGAAGCGGCGGCAAGCCCGATCAGGCTGACGGCGAGAAATACGGCTGCGAGCCGACGCGTCCCCGATCCATACGCCACCGACATCCCCCTACAACAACTCAACTTCCCGGTCCTGCACTGCAGCGCAGGCGTGTCACCTCGACAGGCGGGGCGCTTTCGGTCTGCGGCGTCGGCGACAGGAGGGTCGCGGAAACCGACATGCGGCCCGATCCGTCGGGAACCGCCGTCGCCGGCCATTTCCTCGCGGCGCTGTCCCCACGACGCCGCTGGCCGGCTCGCCACCCTCGACCGTAGGAGGAGCGCATTACCGATTGGTAAATGGTCAATCCCGGCCGCCGGTGCGATTCTATGTGTCTTCTGAGGGTCGGGGCCCCGCCGACCGGAGCCGGCCGAAGGGCGCAAAGAGCCCGGAGCGTGCGGTCCCGAAGCATCGAAGGAGGGGAGCCGGAACCGGAAAGGGACATATCGACGCTATGAAAAACTGGAACTGGCCGGGCTTGAATCGTTAACTTTCAGGGCAAAAATGTCTTTGATGTGTCGGATCGGAGGCCGCCGGGAGGGGCGGTCGATGACAGGGGAAAAGCCGGAGGGAGAAAGGCTGTCGACCCGTCGGACGGAAGCACCGACATGAACTGCATTGCAGGAACCCGCCGGGCACGACCCTTTCCCGATTGCGCGTTGCGACTTTTCTCGGCAGGATTCGCGTTGCAGGTGCCGGACTGACATGAGCAAAGAGATTCGAGGATCGGATGAGGGCGATGCCCGGGTAGGGGTCGTCACCAGGACGCGGCCCAGGACAAAGCGGCCGAACCTCTACCGCGTCTTGCTTCTGAACGACGACTACACACCTATGGAGTTCGTCGTTCACGTCCTTGAACGCTATTTTCACAAGGGACGGGAGCAGGCGACCGCAATAATGCTGCACGTCCATCGCCATGGCGTCGGCGAGTGCGGCATCTACACATACGAGGTCGCGGAGACCAAGGTGACCCAGGTCATGGACTTCGCGCGCAAGCATCAGCATCCGCTACAATGCGTGATGGAAAAGAAGTGAGGACCTGAAGTGCCGTCTTTCTCCCGCAGCCTTGAAAAGGCCCTTCATCAGGCCCTCTCGTTCGCCAACGAGCGCCACCAGGAATACGCCACGCTCGAGCACCTATTGCTGGCACTGCTCGACGATCAGGACGCTGCGGCCGTCATGCGCGCCTGCAACGTCGATCTCGATGTCTTGCGCCGCAACCTCATCGAGTACATCGATACCGAGCTCGCCAATCTCGCCTCCGGCGACGATGAGGATTCCAAGCCGACCGCCGGCTTCCAGCGCGTCATCCAGCGGGCCGTCATCCATGTGCAGTCGTCCGGTCGCGAAGAAGTGACTGGCGCCAACGTGCTGGTCGCGATCTTCGCCGAGCGCGAGAGTCACGCTGCCTATTTCCTGCAGGAGCAGGACATGACCCGCTACGACGCGGTCAACTATATCAGCCACGGCATCGCCAAGCGCCCCGGCATGTCCGAATCGCGGCCGGTGCGTGGCGTTGACGACGACGCGGCGACTGTGGAGGGCCGCGAGGAGAATCCGAAGAAGAAGGCAGACGCGCTCGAAGCTTACTGCATCAACCTCAACGAGAAGGCGCGGAAGGGCAAGATCGACCCGCTGATCGGCCGCGAAGCCGAGATCAACAGGACGATTCAGATCCTCTGCCGCCGGCAGAAGAACAATCCTCTCTTCGTGGGCGAGCCGGGCGTCGGCAAGACGGCGATCGCCGAAGGGCTGGCCAAGCGCATAGTCGACGGCGAGGTGCCCGACGTTCTCGCCAGATCGACCATCTTTGCGCTCGACATGGGCACGCTGCTTGCCGGCACCCGCTACCGTGGCGATTTCGAGGAACGCCTCAAGCAGGTCGTCAAGGAGATCGAGGAATATCCGAACGCGATCATGTTCATCGACGAGATCCACACCGTGATCGGCGCCGGCGCCACGTCCGGCGGCGCGATGGACGCGTCCAACCTGCTCAAGCCGGCGCTGGCTTCGGGCACGATCCGCTGCATCGGCTCGACGACCTACAAGGAGTATCGGCAGTTCTTCGAGAAGGACCGGGCGCTCGTTCGCCGCTTCCAGAAGATTGATATCAACGAGCCGACCGTCGCCGACGCAATCGAGATCCTGAAGGGCCTCAAGCCCTATTTCGAGGACTATCACCGCGTGCGCTACACCGGCGAGGCGATCAAGGCCGCCGTCGAGCTTTCCGCCCGCTACATCCATGACCGCAAGCTCCCGGACAAGGCGATCGACGTGATCGACGAAACGGGCGCGTCGCAGATGCTGCTGCCGGAGGCGAAGCGGCGGAAGACCATCGGCGTGAAGGAGATCGAGACCACGATCGCCTCGATTGCCCGCATCCCGCCGAAGACCGTCTCCAAGGACGACGCGACCGTGCTCCAGAATCTTGAGCAGACGCTGAAGCGCATGGTCTATGGCCAGGACAAGGCCATCGAGCAGCTTTCCTCGGCGATCAAGCTCGCCCGTGCCGGCTTGAGAGAACCCGAGAAACCCATCGGCTGCTACCTGTTCTCCGGTCCCACCGGCGTCGGCAAGACGGAAGTGGCACGGCAGCTCGCCATCTCGCTGGGCGTGGAACTCCTCCGCTTCGATATGTCGGAATACATGGAGCGCCACACCGTTTCGCGGCTGATCGGCGCTCCGCCGGGCTATGTCGGCTTCGACCAGGGCGGGCTCCTGACCGACGGCGTCGACCAGCACCCGCACTGCGTCGTGCTGCTCGACGAGATCGAGAAGGCACACCCGGACCTGTTCAACATCCTTCTGCAGGTCATGGATCACGGCAAGCTGACCGACCACAACGGCAAGCCGGTCGACTTCCGCAATGTCGTGCTCATCATGACCACCAACGCCGGTGCTGCCGAGCTTGCCAAGCCGGCGATCGGCTTCGGCAAGTCGACCCGCGAGGGCGACGACGAGGAGGCGATCAACCGTCTCTTCGCGCCGGAGTTCCGCAACCGGCTCGATGCGATCATTCCCTTCGGCGCGTTGCCGCCGGAGGTCGTCTATCAGGTCGTCCAGAAGTTTGTGCTTCAGCTTGAGGCGCAGCTTGCCGACCGCGGGGTGACGTTCGACCTCTCCGAGGATGCCGTGAAGTGGCTTGCCGAGAAGGGGTACGACTCCCGCATGGGCGCTCGGCCGCTTGCGCGCGTCATCCAGGAGAACATCAAGCAGCCGTTGGCCGACGAGGTTCTCTTCGGAAAGCTCAGGAAGGGCGGTACCGTCAGGGTGATGGTTGAGACGAAGGAAGATGGCCAGACCGGTCTCAGGCTGGAGGCAATCGAGGACGTGGCGGTGACGCCCAGGCCTGAGCCGGTTCCGAAGCCGAATCGTCCCCGGCGCAAGCCAAAGCCGGCAGGGGAAGGGCCGCCGCCCGATCCTGAACAGCCCGGCGGCAGTCGCCGTGGCGGCCTCGTGCCCAAGGTCCCGCTGAAGACGCCTTGACCCATGCGTCGCAACGGAATGCCGGCCCCTCTGGGAGCGATCGTCTGAAAGCGGTGGGCACCGCTTGCACGGCCGCGAGGCTGATTTCGACAGCTATCCCAGCGCCTTCCTGAGCTTCTCCGCATTGGCGGCGAGCACTTCCGGCTTTTCCATGCTGCCTGCGTGCGGCCGAAGCGGCGTGCCCTCGAAGCGCGGGATCACATGGAAGTGGAGGTGGAACACCGTCTGCCCAGCCGCCGGCTCGTTGAACTGCATGATGACGGCGCCATCGGCGTTGAATGCCGCAACGGCCGCTTTTGCAACGCGTTGAACCAGAGGGATCACGCGGGACAGCACCTGAGGGTCTGCGTCGAGGATGTTTCGCGAGGGCGCCTTGGGCACGATCAGCGTGTGCCCCGTGCTCTGCGGCATCACATCCATGAAGACGACGGCATCCGAATCCTCATGGACCTTGTGTGCGGGAACTTCGCCGCGCAGAATCTTGGCGAAGATGTTGTTGGGGTCGTAGGCGGGGGAGTTCATCGCAACGATCCTCCGTGGCCGTAATGGCTTCGGTATCGAAGATAGCGCAGGCAAGGTCGATTGCCGATTGTCCCCGCTACCGCTCGCCGCTGTCGTCCTCCCTGAACGGCAGCATCTCCGCAAGCGCTTCGCTTTCCCGCGCCACGTGCCGCTGTTCGCGCCGGAGATAATCCGCCACTGCCTTTCGGAATGTGGGGTCGGCAATCCAGTGGGCTGAATAGGTGGTGACCGGTTGATAGCCCCGGGCGATCTTGTGCTCGCCCTGCGCCCCGGCCTCGACGCATTTCATGCCATGCGCGATGCCCCATTCCATGGCCTGGTAATAGCAGAGCTCGAAATGCAGGAACGGCAACCTTTCCGTCGCGCCCCAGTAACGACCGAAAAGCGTCTCGGAGCCGATGAAATTGAGAGCCCCGGCAATCGCCCTTCGCCCCCGCCTGGCGAGGATCAGGAGAATGCGATCCGCCATGCGCTCCCCGACCAGCGAAAAGAACTTTCGATTGAGATATGGCCGGCCCCATTTCCGCGACCCGGTATCCATGTAGAAACCGAAAAAAGCATCCCAGTCCGCCTCGGTGATGGCAGCGCCGGTAAGTGCAACGATTTCGATGCCGTCAGCCACCGCGTCTCGCCGCTCGCGCCTGATCGCCTTTCTCTTGCGCGAGGCGAGCGCGTCGAGAAAATCGTCGAAATCCCGATACCCGGGATTCACGAAATGGAATTGCCGGTCCGTCCGCATGAGATACCCTGCCTCCGCGAGAGGCCGGCATTCTGCCTCGGTCATGAAGGTGACATGCACGGAAGAGGCATTCAACCGCCGTGCCAACTCCGTCGCGCCGGTTGCAAGCGTGCGTCGGCGGTGTTCACACGCCGCACCTGGCGGAACCAGCAGGCGCCGCCCGGTGGCGGGCGTAAACGGCACCGAAGCCTGAAGCTTGGGATAGTAGCGCCCGCCCGCCCGCTCGAACGCGTCCGCCCAGCCGTGGTCGAAGACATATTCGCCCTGCGAATGAGACTTCAGATAGGCGGGCATTGCTCCGAGAAGGGCCCCGCTGCCGTCCTCGAGCGTCAGGTGTTGCGGCGCCCAGCCCGCGCGTGCGGACGCCGAACCGGATTCTTCCAGCGCCCACAGAAAATCGTGCGAAATGAAGGGGTTGTAAGGAACGCCCGAATCCGTCGCCGGTGGCGACCCCAGCGGCCTTTCGGACGGCCAGCCCGGATTGGCGCATGAGTCCCAGCGCTCCCGCTCGATCTCCTTGATCGACCGGAAGACCCGGATGACGGCTGCATCGGCGACTGTCACATGCGCTGCTCCGGGGCATGAGATAGGCCGGTTTGCGCCCGCCTCAACGCGCGTCCGGATCGTAGTCCTCGAAAATGATCTGGTCCGCGTGCCGAAGCGCGTGGATGTGTTCGGCCGCCGACCGGACCGTCCAGGCGAGCGTCGGCAGCTTGAAGACGCTCCGCAGGATGCTCGGCGCCGGCGCCGGAAGCGACAACACATTGTAGGCGATAAAGGACGGCGAGACGAACAGCGTGCCGAGCATGTGGCGCGAGCCGAAGCGCGTGACGGCCGGCAGCTCCGGCCAGTCCTCGGCGTCGAAATGATCCGCCACCATGCCGCGCGGCAGGTGGGGGGCGTAGCTGCGCATTTGCATGAGCAGGCGCGGGTCGAACGACATCACGGCCGCATGGCCCTGGTACCCGTTCAGCGCCTCGGCGACCTTGCGCGCGAGAGGCGTCTTGCGCGGCCACGGGCTCTTCAGCTCCACGATGATCGGCACTTTCCCGGCAACGACCTCCAGCAGTTCGTTCAGAGACGGAATCCGCTCGTTGCTTGCGCGAAGCGCCGTCGACTTCAGCTCGGCGAACGTCCGCTCGTGAACCGCGCCCGTCGCCGTCGTCATGCGGTCGAGCCGGCTGTCGTGAAACACGATAACCGTTTCGTCCGCGCACAGCATCACGTCGCACTCGATCGCGAAGTTACGCTCGATCGCCGCCTCGAATGCAGCGATCGTGTTCTCGACGCGACCCGAGCTGTTGTGGAGGCCCCGATGCGCAATGGGCCGTTCCGTCAACCACGCGAAGGATGAAGCTGCGGTCATCGTTGCTTAGCTGACGGCGGCGATAGCCTCGACTTCCACCGCGACCCCCCAGGGCAGCGACGCCACCCCGATGGCCGAGCGCGCATGTCTCCCCCGATCCCCCATTGCCTCGACCAGGAAATCCGAGCAGCCGTTTATCACCTTCGGGCCATCGCCGAAGTCGGGGGTGCAGTTTACGAAGCCGGTCAGTTTTACGAACCGCTTGATCCTGTCGAGATCGCCGAGCGCCGCCTTCGCTTGCGCCAGAAGGTAGATTCCACAGAGACGGGCGGCCTGCCGGCCGGTCTCCACGTCATAGTCGCGTCCGAGCTTGCCGACGAATTCCGGTCCCGACGGCCCCATCGGGATTTGTCCCGATATGTACAGCATGCCGCCTATTTCCACGAAGGGCTGGAAGGTCGCCGCGGGGGGCGTCGGAACAGGCAGGGTCACGCCCATTGCAGCCAGACGTTTCTCGATTTCACCAGGCATTCGTGTCTCCCGTTTGTGGCCGCGGTCACCGTCGCGGATTTCGCGCGCCGCCGCAAGCGGAAGCGGGGCCCGGCCCTGTTGAAGGCCGCGGTACCCCGGTGCTATAGCGGGCCTGCATTTCCGGCATTGCCTGCCTGCCGCATTTTGTAACCGTCACGGGTTTCCCGCATGTCCGTGGACACCGCTGCCGTCAAGCGCGTCGCGCGCCTCGCCCGGATCGCCATGACCGACGCGGAGGCCGAGCGTCTTCGTGCCGACCTCAATGCCATTCTCGGCTTCGTCGAGCAGTTGAACGAGGTCGACGTCGCCGGGGTGGAACCAATGACCTCCGTCCAGCCGATGGCGATGAAGAAGCGCGACGACGAGATAACCGACGGCTTTTACCCGGAGAAGATCGTTGCCAACGCGCCGGCTTCCGAGAACAATTTCTTTGTCGTTCCCAAAGTTGTCGAATGAGGCGCTCGGCAGATCGTTCGACTGCCCCCGGGCTTGACCCCGGGGTTCTTTGCGGCTCGGGCCTGATGGCATGACCGACCTTACCGGACTCACCATTGCCGAGATCCGCGACGGCCTGCGGCGCAAGGACTTCTCTGCAACGGAGCTGGCGCGCGCCTACATCGGAGCGATCGAGCGGGCCCGCGCGCTCAATGCCTTCATTGCGGAAACGCCCGACAGGGCGCTTGCTGCGGCCGCGCAATCCGATGCACGCATCGCCAGAGGCGACATCCGCCCGCTCGAGGGTGTACCGCTCGGCATCAAGGATCTCTTCTGCACCGAAGGCGTGCACAGCCAGGCCGCGAGCCATATCCTCAATGGCTTCAGGCCACCATACGAGTCGACCGTCACCGCGAACCTCTGGCGCGACGGTGCGCTTATGCTTGGCAAGCTGAACATGGACGAATTCGCCATGGGTTCGTCCAACGAGGCTTCGTATTACGGCCCGGTCGTAAACCCTTGGCGAGCCAATGGATCGGACGAGAAGCTCGTTCCCGGCGGTTCCTCCGGGGGATCCGCCGCTGCGGTCGCCGCGCGCCTATGCGCAGGCGCCACTGCCACCGACACCGGCGGTTCGATCAGACAGCCCGCGGCCTTCACGGCCACGGTCGGTATCAAGCCGACCTACGGCCGGTGCTCGCGCTGGGGGATCGTCGCCTTCGCATCCTCGCTCGATCAGGCCGGCCCGATTGCACGCACGGTAAGGGACGCAGCGATCATGCTGCGCTCGATGGCGGGACACGATCCAAAGGATACGACCTCGGCGGACCTGCCGGTTCCGGACTACGAGGCGGCGGTCGGCGCTGGAATGAAGGGCCTGCGCGTCGGCATTCCGAAGGAATACCGCCTCGACGGCATGCCGCCAGTCATCGAGACGCTCTGGGAACAGGGACGCGCCTGGCTGAAGGCCGCCGGTGCGGAAATCGTCGACGTTTCCCTGCCGCACACGAAATACGCTTTGCCGGCCTACTACATCGTGGCACCCGCCGAGGCCTCGTCCAATCTCGCGCGCTATGACGGCGTGCGCTACGGCCTGCGCGTCCCCGGGGACGATCTCGTGGCCACCTACGAGAACACCCGTGCCGCCGGTTTTGGCGCCGAGGTGAAACGCCGCATCCTGATCGGCACCTATGTGCTCTCTGCCGGTTATTACGACGCCTACTACCTGCGCGCCCAGAAGGTGCGCACGCTCATCAAGCGCGACTTCGAGGAATGCTTCGCTGCCGGCGTCGATGCGATCCTCACGCCGGCGACACCGTCCGCAGCCTTCGCCATCGGATCGAAGGCGAAAGCCTCGCCCGTCGAAATGTATCTGAACGACATCTTCACCGTGACCGTGAACATGGCCGGCCTTCCGGGTATCGCCGTCCCGGCGGGACTCGACGAACGTGGCCTGCCGCTCGGTCTCCAGCTCATCGGCCGTCCGTTCGATGAGGAGACGCTCTTCCGTGCCGCGCAGGTGATCGAGGACGCGGCGGGCACCTTCGCGCCGGCGAGATGGTGGTAGTCGGTGTTAACGCCTCGTTGACCTTAACCGCGCGTTGACGTTTGGCGATCCAATATCGCCCCGTGAGTCCGGCCCAGAATGGCGCCGGTTCGAGGGGTTCGCTGTTTCATGGATATTGCGACGATTGTTGGCCTTGTCGGGGGCCTCGCCGTTCTCTACGGCGCCGTGTTCCTCGAGGGTAGCGGCATCATGCAGTTCGTGAACCTGCTTGCGACCGTCGTGGTGATCGGCGGCGCAACCATGGCCGTGCTGATGCGCTATCCGCTGAATACGTTCGTCTCGTCGGTGATCTTCAGCCTGAAGACGGCTTTCGTTTTCCATCACGTCAGCACCCGGGATTTGATCGAGGAGCTGCGGCGGCTTGCCGAGATTGTCCGCCAGCAGGGTCCGCTTGGACTGGAGCAGGTCCAGATATCGAATCCGTTTCTGGCGAAGGGCGTTCAGATGGTCGCCGACGGCTTCTCTGCCGAGGCGATCAAGCAATCGCTCGAGCGCGAGCGCGACTTGCAATACGAGCGCCTGGAGGAGGGACACAAGATATTCAAGGCGCTCGGCGAGGCGGCGCCGGGCCTCGGCATGGTCGGCACGCTGATCGGCCTCATCTCGATGTTCGCCCACATGGACGACCCCAAGAAGATCGGCCCAGGCATGGCCATCGCACTCACGACGACGCTTTATGGCGCCATCGTTGCCAACGTCATCGCGCTGCCGCTCTCCGACAAGCTCGCCAACCGCGCCGCCGAGGAAGCCACCCACAGCACGCTGATCATCGACGCGATCATGATGATCCGCGAGAACACAAGCCCGAAGCTGGTCGTAGAGCAGCTTCTCTCCTATCTGCCTCTCCACTCCCGGGAAATCGAGGACGAGCGCAAGGCCGCGTGACGGGAGAACGACATGGCGAAGAAGAAAGGCAGCGGAGGGGGCGGCGGGCACGGCGCGGCGTGGGTGGTCACCTTCGCAGACCTCGTGGCCCTCCTGATGTGCTTCTTCGCGATGATCGTTTCCTTCTCCGTTCAGGAGCAGGAGAAGGTCGCACAGATGGCGGGCTCTATCCGCGAGGCCTTCGGTGTCCAGTGGGTTCAGCGCCCGGCCGGCATGATTGAGGTGGAGGGCGTTCCGCTCCGCAAATACGTCCGCAGCATGGGCGCACTCGAGTCCGACAATCCGGTCGACACGGAATTTGCCACCGAGCGGCGCGACAAGTACGACAAGCAGGGCCCGGAAGCGCATACCCATCAGTTCGAAAAGGCCGACGACGGGAAGCCGCGCCACTTCCTGAGCGCCGCTGTCGCAATCCGGCAGGCAATGGCTTCGCAGCCCGACGTCGCCGAACTGTCGCAGCATGTAATCGTCGAGGAGACCGACGAGGGGCTGAATATCCGGCTGGTCGACCAGGTCGGGCGCACCATGTTCGAGCCTGGATCGAGCATCCCGAATGCGGCGCTGCGGCAGATTCTCACGCATCTGGCACCCATCCTCTCGCAGCTCCCCAATCGCGTGCGCATCACCGGCCACACCTCTTCCGACCGCCAGTTCGAACCGGCCGGCCCCGGGGGATGGAGCCTTTCTACCCGGCGCGCCCTCGCGACCGCCGAGGTGCTGACTGAGGCCGGGCTCCGGAACGACCACCTGGAATCCGTGATTGGCAAGGCGGATACCGAACCGCTGTTCCCGAACGACCCCTTCCTGTCGGCCAACCGCCGGATTGAGATACTGCTTACGCACGAGGAGCCGCCGCTTCCGCCGGCGCTGGAGCATTAGCCGAACGATCTCCTGCTCGACACCTGCGCCGTTATCTGGGTTGTTGAGGACGATCCTGTTTCAGATGAGGCGGCAGAAGCCCTGAATGCCGCGTCCGACAGCACCGATTTCTCGTTTCGCCAATGACTGCGTGGGAAGTCGGCCTGCTCATCGCCACGGGGCGGCTGACATCGCCGATGACAGCCGAGGCCTGGTTCCGGCGTGTGATCGGGCAACCGGCGTGGAGTTGGCGCAATTGACCCCCGAAACCCTGATCGCCTCTTCCTTCCTTCCGGGCCGGCCTCCGCGCGATCCGGTCGACAGGATACTGATCGCGACGGCGCGCGAGTATGGGCTTGTGCTCATGACCCGGGATCGGGGCCTGCTGGACTACGCCGATCAAGGCCACCTGGAAGCGCTCGCCTGTTGAGCGCGCTTGAAGAGGCGGGGCGAAGCCGGTACCGACGTGGCTTGAGGGAGGCCCACCGAGTCAAGACGGTCACGAAATGAATATCGCCCCGCGCATTGCCGACCCCAGGAAGCTCGTCCGCGGCGCCACCGGCGACTGGGAGGTCATTGTCGGCATGGAGGTTCATGCACAGGTTGCCTCGAAGGCGAAGCTCTTCTCCGGCGCCTCCACGGCCTTCGGCGGCCCGCCCAACAGTCATGTGAGTTTTGTCGACGCCGCAATGCCGGGAATGCTCCCGGTCATCAACGCCGAATGCGTGGCGCAGGCCGTCCGCACGGGCCTTGGGTTGAACGCGAAGATCAATCTCAGGAGCGTCTTCGACCGGAAGAACTACTTCTATCCGGATTTGCCGCAGGGCTATCAGATTTCGCAGTACAAACAGCCGATCGTCGGAGAAGGGGCGGTTGCAGTCGATCTTCCTGGCGGCGAGACGGTGACCGTCGGCATCGAGCGCCTGCATCTGGAACAGGACGCCGGCAAATCGCTCCACGACCAGCACGCCACGCAGAGCTACGTCGATCTCAACCGAGCCGGCGTTGCGCTTATGGAGATCGTCTCCAGGCCCGACCTCCGTTCGTCGGAAGAGGCGCGCGCCTACCTGGCCAAGCTCCGCACCATCATGCGCTATCTCGGCACCTGCGACGGCAACATGGAGGAGGGATCGCTCCGCGCCGACGTCAACGTTTCCGTCCGCCGCCCCGGCGAGCCTCTGGGAACGCGCTGCGAGATCAAGAACGTCAACTCGATCCGTTTCGTCGGGCAGGCGATCGACTACGAGGCCCGGCGCCAGATCGCGATTATCGAGGACGGCGGCACGATCGAACAGGAGACGCGGCTGTTCGATCCCGGCAAGGGCGAGACGCGGTCGATGCGCACCAAGGAAGAGGCGCACGACTACCGCTATTTCCCCGATCCCGACCTTTTGCCGCTGGAATTGGACCAGGCCTACGTCGATGCGCTGGCCGCAGCTCTCCCTGAGCTCCCGGACGCGAAGAAGGCGCGCTTCATCGTGGAATACGGTTTGTCGAATTACGACGCCGCGGTTCTGGTGAGCGAGCGCCAGAGCGCCGATTATTTCGAGCGCGTTGTCGCCGGCGCGGGCGACGGCGGTGCCAAGCTTGCTGCCAATTGGGTCATCAATGAACTCTTCGGCCGGCTGAACAGGGAAGGCGTCGGGATTGACGCCTCGCCGGTCTCGGCCGAGCAGCTTGCCGCCGTCGTGAAACTCATCCAGTCGGGCACGATTTCCGGCAAGATCGGCAAGGACCTGTTCGACATCGTCTGGACCGAAGGCGGCGATCCGCTCAGGATCGTCGAGGAACGCGGCCTGAAGCAGGTGACCGATCCCGGCGCCATCGAGAAGGTCGTGGACGACGTCATTGCCGCCAACCCGGACAAAGTGGCGGGCGTGAAGGCGAAACCCAACCTGCTTGGCTGGTTCGTGGGTCAGGTCATGAAGGCGTCGGGCGGCAAGGCCAATCCGCAGGCCGTCAATGACCTGCTGAAAAGGAAGCTTGGCGTCTGAGCCGCGCCGGCACGCTTGCACGCGCCCTCACGGCCGGCACCCCGGCCGTGGCGTGTCTCGAGACCTTCGATGACGACAACCGGGTAGCGGACCGTTCACCCTGCCTCAAACACGGCCGTGCCTGCCATGAATCAGCCGAATCAGGGTCATGCGCCTGCCGGAATCCTCTGGCAATGACTAGCCTCCGTGGCAATTTGTGCTAGAGTTATCCCCACAATGCACGCAGTTGCTGGCGGGCAACAGTGCGAATGGAAGTCGGTTTGAGGCCCTAAGCCAACAGAATCTGCCGCTGTTCAGCCATAAACTGGCGCGAGCGTGACATGGTAATGTGTTGCTTTGGCAACATGTTCCGGCGCTGCGTCAACGAGTCCATCCCATTCCTTGGCGGGCACGGAATGGGTTGATCGCTCACTCGGCGCAAGACCGAGCAGCCGGCCCGCAGGAGGAGCCATGGACGCTCGGACCATCACGAAGAAGACGCTTCCGAGCCGTCACGTGACCGAGGGTCCCGAGCGGGCGCCCCATCGGTCTTACCTCTACGCGATGGGGCTCACCACTGAGCAGATTCACCAGCCGCTGGTTGGCGTGGCGACCTGCTGGAACGAGGCGGCCCCCTGCAACATTTCGCTGATGCGCCAGGCGCAGGCCGTGAAGAAGGGCGTCGCTGCGGCCAACGGGACCCCTCGGGAGTTCTGCACAATTACCGTGACCGATGGCATCGCCATGGGGCACGAAGGCATGAAGTCGAGCCTGCCGTCGCGAGAGGTCATCGCCGATTCGGTGGAGCTCACCATGCGCGGGCATAGCTACGACGCGCTGATCGGCCTGGCCGGCTGCGACAAGTCGTTGCCCGGCATGATGATGGCGATGTGCCGCCTGAACGTGCCGTCGATCTTCATCTACGGCGGCTCGATCCTGCCCGGACGCTTCCGGGGCAAGGACGTTACCGTCGTCGACCTCTTCGAGGCGGTCGGGCTGCATTCCGTGGGCAAGATGTCCGATGCCGATCTGGACGAACTGGAGCGGGTGGCCTGCCCGTCGGCGGGCGCATGCGGCGGTCAGTTCACGGCGAACACCATGGCGTGCGTTTCCGAGGCGATCGGCCTTGCGCTCCCCTATTCGGCAGGCGCGCCGGCACCCTATGAAATCCGCGACCGGTTCTGCGCGGCTGTGGGCGAGATGATCATGGAGCTGATCGCGCGGAACATTCGGCCGCGCGACATCGTTACCCGGAAGGCGCTGGAGAACGCGGCCACGGTAGTGGCGGCCTCGGGCGGCTCGACCAATGCCGCGCTGCACCTCCCGGCGATCGCCCATGAGTGCGGCATCAAGTTCGACCTGTTCGACGTCGCGGAGATCTTCCGCCGCACGCCCTACATCGCCTCGCTGAAACCGGGCGGAAAATACGTCGCCAAGGACATGTACGAGGCCGGCGGGGTGCCGATGCTCATGAAGACCCTGCTCGACCATGGCTACCTGCACGGCGACTGCCTGACGGTCACGGGGCGCACCATTGCCGAAAATTTGAAGGGCGTGCGCTGGAATCCGGATCAGGACGTCATACGTCCGGCCAATGAGCCCCTGTCGCCGACGGGTGGCGTGGTGGGATTGAAGGGAAACCTCGCTCCCGACGGCGCGATCGTGAAGGTCGCCGGCATGCACAGGCTTCAGTTCTCCGGCCCCGCCCGCTGCTTCGACACCGAAGAGGAGTGCTTCGCGGCGGTGGAGGCGCGCCAATACAAGGAAGGCGACGTGCTGGTGATCCGCTACGAGGGCCCGCGGGGTGGCCCCGGCATGCGCGAGATGCTGTCCACGACCGCAGCGTTGTATGGCCAGGGGACGGGCGACAAGATCGCGCTCATCACCGACGGGCGCTTCTCCGGTGGAACGCGCGGCATCTGCGTCGGCCACGTGGGCCCCGAGGCTGCAGTCGGCGGGCCGATCGCGCTCCTGAGGGACGGCGATATCATCGACATCGACGCAGAGGCGGGCACGCTTTCCGTGCGGCTCGACGACAGGGAACTCGCCGAACGCCGCAAGGCGTGGAAGCCGCGTGAAACGAAATACGGCAGTGGGGCGATCTGGAAGTACGCCCAACAGGTTGGGCCGGCGCGTGACGGGGCCGTCACGCATCCCGGCGGTGCGGCGGAAAAACACAGCTATGCGGACATTTGAAAGGGTCATAGGGAGCGCGGCGTTTGCAGTCGCCATTGGCCTGGCAGGGCCCTCGGCGGCGCAGGATCTGCACGCCTTCGACTCCGAGACGCCGGCGGAGGCGTTCCGGATGGGCTACAGTGCCTATCAGGCCGGCGATACTTCGACTGCAGTCGAGGCCCTGCAGTTCGCGGCCAACAAGGGCCACCCGATGGCCCAATGGAAGCTCGGCCGCATGTATGCCTCCGGCGACGGCATCGAGCGCGATCCATTGAAGGCGTTTGAGCTCTTCAGCGAGGTTGCCAATGCCTATGCAGATGAGAACCCGCGCGCACCCTCGGCCCCGTTTGTCGCCGACGCGTTCGTTGCGCTCGGCACGTACTATCGCGATGGCATACCTGGCAGCGACGTGAAGCCGGATTTCCGCCGCGCCCGACAGATGTTCACTTATGCCGCATCCTACTTCGGCGATGCCGACGCACAGCTCAATCTCGCCCGCATGTATTACGAGGGCGAGGGCGGCGATCGTGACCCGCGTCAGGCCGTGCGGTGGGCGAAGCTCGCCGCCGACAAGGGCAATGTCGCCGCGCAGGCGATGCTCGGCAATCTGCTCTTTCAGGGCGATGGCGTACAACGCCAGCCCGTGATCGGCCTGATGTTCCTGACGGTCGCGAGCGAGCGCGCCGGCGAGGAAGACCAGTGGATCCGCGAGTTGCAGGAGAAGGCGTTCTCGATAGCGTCCGAGACCGAGCGGCGAACCGCCACGGCTCTTGCGGCGGAGTGGATGGCCAAGAACGCAATTGTGCCCGTGGCGCCCGCGACGCCCGAGGTGGCGAAGCCGGCGACGTCGGTCGGCGCGATCGAGACCGGCACCGCGATCCCACAACAGTGACCGGCTGAAGGAATCATTGGACCTGCGCGTAGGGCGCGTTGGTCATCCACGAACAGGCCAATACCGTTGGGTAGGCCGGATTGCCCGGGGGCAGGGGCGTGAGCCGTGCCGTCGGGCAATTATCGGAGATTGTCGTCCAGCTCGCGCTTGCAGCCAGTGCGTCGCAGCGAGCCAGCCGCTGCCGCCCGTGACACCCCGGCACGCACGCAATCTCGCCCGGCATGTAGGCCTGTCCGTTGGCAAGGCAGCTGAGCTGCTGGTTCTCCGGTGTACTGAGTTCGGGAGCAGGCGCCGGGATGGGAGTGGCAGGCATCTGGGTGCCGGAATCCTGTGCCACCAGCACGCCGCCGCCCGTCGAGACTGCGAGAGCCGCAAGCATGGCGAATGCAATTCTGCCCATGGCATCACCTGTCCGTCTTCGGGAAAGAGCTTAGCACCGCCCCGGGGGCCGCCAAGCGACCGGCGCGCCTTCTCTCGGACATGTGAAACCGGCCCTATTCCTGTCCGGGCGAGTTCCCGTCATACGAGGGAAGGTCCTTGTCGAAGCCTTTCATGAACCGCGGCCGCGACGGCACGAAAATATTGACCTCGGGCACGATGCGATCCGGCTCGTCGAGGCACGCGACCGCGATATCGATTGTCGCCTGGCGGTGGTCCGGCCGGTCCGACTCGAAGAAGAGAAGCGCCCCGCAATGTGGACAGAAGCTGCGCAGGCCCTTGGAGGAGGACCGGTACACGCGCCGGGTGCCGGTGATCTCCACGGTCGGGCGTTGGACGGAGATCCAGGTCACCAGCGGCGCCCCGGAGGTGAGCTGGCAGTCCCGGCAATGGCAGTGCCCGGCCCAGCCGATCTCGCCATCGCAGGTAAAACGTACGCTGCCGCAATGGCACCCGCCCGTGAGTTTCATGGTTACAAATCCATTTCGATGATGACTGGAACGTGGTCCGACGGCTTTTCCCAGCCCCGCGGCCGTTTGTCGATGGTAGCGGAGGCAAGCCTGTCGGCTGCCTGCGGCGAAAGAAGGATATGGTCGATACGGATGCCATTGTCCTTCTGCCAGGCACCGGCCTGGTAATCCCAGAAGGTGAAGTAGCCCGGACCGACATGGCAGGTTCGGACCGCGTCGGTCAGGCCCAGATTGATAAGCCGCCGGAACCCTCCGCGGATCTCCCGTTGGAACAGTGCGTCGTCGGTCCAGTCGTTCGGATTCTTCGCGTCTTCCGGCTCCGGGATGATGTTGTAGTCGCCTGCGAGAATCAACGGTTCCTCCGCGGCCATCGCGGATATCGTCCACGCCTCCAGCTTCCCCAGCCAGTCGAGCTTGTAGCTGTATTTTTCGCTGCCGACGGGATTGCCGTTGGGCAGGTAGAGCGACGCCACGCGAATGCTGCCCTGCGGGACCGAGAGTCGTGCCGAAATGAAGCGGGCCTGATCGTCGCCCTTCCCATCGAATCCACGCTCGATCTCGTCGAATCGCAATTTGGACAGGATCGCAACGCCGTTGAAGCTCTTCTGCCCGAACGTTGCGACGTTGTAGCCGAGTTCTGCAAAGGCGAGCCCGGGAAACCCGTCGTCGGTGGTCTTCAGTTCCTGAAGACAAACGATGTCCGGTTTGGCATCGGCAAGCCACCTTGTGGCAGTGTCGATCCGCGCGCGAATCCCGTTGATGTTCCAGGTTGCGATCTTCATTGGGTGGAATGCCGCCGCCCGCTCATGCCCGACGGCAGCATAGCGGCGCGGAAACAGGCTTCCAGCACAATCGGGCCCCGGCGTGCGTTCGGCCGGGCCTGCGCGGGCGCAGGACAAGGGAGAATGTCATGGTTCCAACGGCTTACGTATATCTCGGCATCGCCATCGTCACCGAGGTGATCGGAACCTCCACTCTGAAGGCGTCGGACGGTTTCACGCGCCTGCTTCCAAGCCTACTTACGGTAATCGCTTATGCCTGCGCCTTCTACTTCCTTTCCCTGGCGCTGCGCACCGTTCCCGTCGGCATTGCCTACGCGATCTGGAGCGGCGTCGGGATAGTCCTGATCGCGCTCATCGGCCTTTTCTGGTTCCGGCAGTCGCTCGATCTCGCGGCCGTGATCGGCCTGGGGTTGATTATCGCTGGGGTTGTCGTCGTTAATGGGTTCTCGCGCTCGGTCGTCCACTGATCGGCGTCGCAAGACAAGGGGGCATCCATGCCGGTGAGGAAATCGGTTGCGGAATGGCACGGCACGCTTCGGGAAGGCCGTGGCCACATGACGATTGGAAATGACACCCGATCCCGCGCCTACACCTTCTCGTCGCGCTTCGAGGAGGCGGAAGGAAGCAACCCGGAAGAACTCATCGCGGCCGCGCATGCCGGCTGCTTCTCGATGCAGCTCTCCGGACTGCTGACGGCGGCGAACCATCCGCCAAAACATATTCACACCACCGCTCGCGTCCGCATTCAGGCAAGCGCCAAGGGAGCCGACATCGACCTGATAGAGCTGGAGACCCGTGCGGAGGTTCCCGGTATCGATCGCGACACGTTCATGAAGCTGGCAGAGACGGCAAAGGAAATCTGCCCCGTCTCCAAGGCCCTGAAGGCCGTGACCGTTCACCTCAAGGCCACGCTACTGGAATGAATCCGGCTGGCTGGCGCCGACCTTGACCGGACCCAGGCCATGGCGGAAACTTGCGCATGGAACGTTTCTCTCCGCCCGAGCGCGGTCACATCGACACGCCCGCACCGATAGAATCCGAATTTTTCGACGATCCGGATGCCGCTCTTGTCCGGCTGGAGCAGATCTACGAGGCGCATACGGCCTTCCTCCGCGATCGGTTCCAGGCATTCCTGGACGGCAGCGAGCTGCGTTACCGTGTGCGCGCGACCTACCCGCAGATTCGCATCGAGACGGAAACCTTCGCAAAGATCGACTCCCGCTTCTCCTACGGGCACGTCTCCGGTCCCGGAAAATACGCCACGACAATCACGCGGCCGGCCCTTTTCCGCCGGTATTTGACCGAGCAGATCAGGCTGCTCGTGCGCAATCACGGTGTGCCCGTGGAAGTCGGCCCGTCGGCGGTTCCGATACCGCTGCACTTCGCCTTCACCGACATCGTACACATCGAAGGCAAGCTGCCCGGGCGGCTCGACCGTCCGCTCCGCGACATCTTCGACGTACCCGATCTGGCCGTGATGGACGACGCGATTGTCAACGGCACTTACCAGCTGCAGCCGGGAGAGCCCTTGCCGTTGGCGCCGTTCAGCGCCCCGCGGATCGATTTTTCGCTCCATCGCCTGCCGCATTACACGGCGACGGCGCCGGAACATTTCCAGAATTTCGTGCTGTTCACGAACTATCAGTTCTACATCGACGAGTTCTGCGCGAAGGCCCGCAAAATGATCGCGACGGGCGAGGGCGGCTACACGAGCTTCGTCGAACCCGGGAACGTCGTCACGCCAGCCGGCTCGACCGATCCGGTTTCCGGCCTGCCGCCGGCGCGACTGCCACAAATGCCGGCCTACCACCTGACGCGCCCGGATTCCTCCGGCATAACCATGGTGAACATCGGCGTCGGGCCGTCCAACGCGAAGACGATCACCGATCACATCGCGGTGTTGCGACCGCACGCCTGGCTGATGCTCGGCCACTGCGCCGGCCTCCGCAACACGCAGGCGCTGGGCGACTATGTGCTGGCACACGGCTATGTGCGCGAGGACCACGTCCTCGACGCCGACCTGCCGACCTGGGTGCCGATTCCGCCGCTCGCGGAGATTCAGATCGCCCTCGAGGAGGCCGTGGAAGAGGTGACCGGCCTCAGGGACTTCGAGCTGAAGCGCATAATGCGTACCGGCACCGTCGCCACAATCGACAACCGCAACTGGGAACTTCGCGACCACCGGGAGCCGGTGCAGCGCTTCTCGCAGTCGCGCGCAATAGGACTCGACATGGAGTCCGCGACGATTGCCGCCAACGGCTTTCGATTCCGCGTGCCCTACGGCACGCTGCTCTGCGTTTCCGACAAACCCCTCCACGGCGAGCTCAAGCTCGCAGGCATGGCGACCGAGTTTTACCGGCGGCAGGTCGGCCAGCATCTGGACATCGGCATCCGCGCAATGGAAAAGCTCCGCGCCATGCCGCTCGAACGCCTCCACTCGCGCAAGCTTCGCAGCTTCAGCGAAACGGCGTTTCAGTAAAAGTACCTCTGTATTGACTGTTGCGAGTGTATTGACTGTTGCGAGTTGGCAACAACAAGATCTTATTTCAGCCAAGCGCGCCTTAGGAACGATTCCGGAAGACCCTGATTCGTCAGCCAAAACTTCGCGACGCTACTTCCGGGAGTGTGCATCGGCGAAGGTTGGAAAACTTGACTTCCTCTCTGAATACTTGCATCCTGTGCAAGAAAATGATCGCGGCGCCCTTCGCGGCGCCGCTTTATTTCGGCTTCCGTCGCCGACCCCTTGACGCGTCTAAACTGAAAAACTCGTCCCGCAGCCGCAGGAAGCGGTCGCGTTGGGGTTCTTTACCTGGAAAGACTGCCCCATGAGGTCGTCGACAAAGTCGATAACCGAGCCGCGCAGGTAGTCGAGCGAAATCGGGTCGACGCGCACGATCGCCCCGTCGCGTTCCAGCACGAGATCGTCCGGCTCGGCATTGGTGTCGAGATCGAACCCGTACTGGAACCCGGAACACCCGCCGCCCGACACGCTCACGCGTAGAGCCGTGCCCGCCGGCTCGCCCGCCAGTATTCTTGCGATCCGGCGCACGGCGCTGTCGGAGAGCGAAAGGCCCGGATTCACGACGATCTCGTTCATGGTCCCGTCGGCGGATCGGCCGCCGCTTGTCATGGAGCCTGCCGGATAGTTATGAACGCTGGGTAGCTTAGTCAATCGGCGGGACGGCTTCATGGCTGGGCGGAATCAAGGCTATCGGCCGCCCCGCGCGCCCTACGCAGCCGATCCCGCCGCCAGCCGCGGCCGCCTCTACCGGGAGCCGGCAAGCCCCACCCGGACACCCTTCCAGCGTGACGGAGACAGGATCACGCACTCCACCGCCTTTCGCCGCCTTCGCGACAAGACCCAGGTCTTCCTCGCCGGCGAAGGCGATCACTTCCGCACCCGCCTGACGCATACGCTGGAGGTGGCACGGATCGCGCGGACGCTCGCCCGCACCCTCTGTCTCGACGAGGATCTCGCCGAGGCCGTGGCGTTGGCGCACGACCTCGGGCACACGCCATTCGGTCATGCCGGCGAGCGCGCGCTCGACGCTTCCATGGCGCCCTATGGGGGCTTCGATCACAATGCGCAGTCGCTCCGCATTGTCACGCTGCTGGAGCGCCGCTACCCGCGCTTCGACGGCCTCAATCTCACCTGGGAG
>Ga0073934_10001290_pt1 | contig 61389 bp, 54 predicted proteins | sample LarsenN4metaG_FD_76834 | JGI IMG/M metagenome (GOLD analysis project Ga0073934, IMG submission 76834) | Hot spring sediment bacterial and archeal communities from British Columbia, Canada, to study Microbial Dark Matter (Phase II) - Larsen... ... | reverse complement strand
CAGTGCTGTCACAGGTAGGGCAATGGACGGGTTCAAGTACCATCGTAGTCATCCAGAGGGTTCTAACTTGTTCGAGTGACCATATTCTCCCTGATCCTAATCCCCATGTCTAGAACACCACCGCGCTTACCAGGTTGTCAAACTAACTCGATTTGCCCAAGTTTTTCAAATTCTGTCAGTAGTGTTGATACTGATCAAAAACTACGACAAAACACCAGGGCTAGTTAGGTGAAACAACAAGCTTATAGGGAAAGCTACCTTGTGCGCGATCGCCCACAAAAACTTTGTAAACCCCTTTCTTCCAGCGTCCAGGTACACGAATTTCACCTTTTGAAAAGGCGTCTGCCGCAACACAAAATTCTTTGCCAGTGTCACTTCGAATCAGCAAAGCTGGTTGTCCCGCAGCCTTGAGCGAGAAAGTGAGATTCATATCGGCAGGCACCTCTAGCGTATGGTTTGGGGCACCTGCAATGTAACCTGCACAGCTTGCATCTTTTTTAGCACCACCCGATGAGCCAGTTAACTCAATCGTAGATGATGTGATCGCGATCGCTTGGCTAACAACGGGGATCGCATTGCCCAGACTCAGCAAAAAAGCAGTTGGAAATACCAACCAGAAATAACGCATTTTCATAGACTCTCCTCATCTAGCATCAACAGGTTTATCAGATAAATGACCCGGGCAGATGTCCGAGCTAACAAAGCTCTCCTGCTTCAGCGAAGCTTCGAGTCACCTTACCTGTCTATGCTTCTAGTATGACGTGAATTAAACCCACTCACTGGAAAGAGATGTTCCTCTTCCTAAAGTGGCATGGTAATTGGCTGTTCCTGCTATAAGTCTTCAACAATTGCGACTTACTCAATTCCAGAAAAAGACAGCATTCTGTTGGTAACTCCGTAATTTAGAGAGGATTTTTTCGACAGTTTGAGTGAGATTCGTAGCAGGATTTAATTCACCATTTTTTTTAAAAAACTTGCTTCAAGTGATGGGAATTCAGTTAAGTTAAAGTTAGTAAATCTCTCTGTGGCATAGATTGAAGGAGAAACAAAATGCGTTGGCTTAAGCATTCTCAATTGCCCACAACGGTTGCGCGTCTATGCCATGTGGGAGTTGTCACGCTAGGAAGCGTTGGAGTTTTTGGCTATTTTGCTTTGGCAAATCCAGATTCTGCATCGGCTCAAGCTGCGTATGGTAGCTATGTTGGGGTCGGGCCAGCGTTTGGTTTATCCAGTGGTGATGATGATGAAGACAGCAAAACTACAGCCAATATTGCAATTCGATATAAGTTTTTGAAGGCACCCGTTTCTGTTAGAACTCAGATCTTAGTTGGAGATGATGGAACGGCGATCGTGCCAACCCTTTCCTATGACTTTCCCCTCAATTGGCGCACCGATCTTTATATTGGCGCAGGCGCTTCCATTGTTCCGGGTGATGGTTTGACACCAGTTGGCAATAAAACCGCATTTGCCATTCAACCGGGGATTGACTACGCATTACCGAACAGTGGTTTCGTTCTATTTGGCAACGCCATCATTGCCTTTGATGCGTATGAAAGAGGAAATAATACGGCTGTTTCGCTCCAGGGTGGCGTTGGCTTACGCTTCTAAGTTCCATAACCATATTTTTTGGCTTGTGAAAGGGTTGTGTGGAAAGAAACCTTTTTACAAGCCTTGTTTCATTTCACAAGTTACTTGGGGCGGCTGTAGAAATTGCTGGCTTTTATGCGATCGCTTCGTCTAGAGCTAATACCAATCAGCCCTAAATGCCTCCTCCCTGAGTTTCGATGACTTCTGGGGGATAAAGCTCAGCCGTGAACACATCCATCCCATCTGCCATGCGCTTTAACCCCTGCCCGATGTTTTCTAACGAAGGAGTTGAGCCTGCGTGAGGTTCTAGCAGTGCGAGTTGTCCGATGAGCCTTGAGTACCCTAAGGCTGCTAAGCGAGCAGTGGGTTCTTTCTCAGCCGCTCTCAAGGCATCAATGACACTATTAACAGTTGTTTGAATTGCATTCGTTTGCTGAATCGCAGTATTTGCCGTTTCACCTGATGTACCTGGTTGTTGCAGCAGTCTACCAATATTGCGCTCAGCGGTCACAACATTGGCATTCCACATTGCAGCAATCGTTCGTCGCGCAATCGCGCGTTCAGCAGCAGTATTCCCTGTTGCCCCTTCTCTAGCGATTTCATGCCCCTCATTGCTAAAACTCTGAGCTGTCCGCATTGCGAATTGAGCGATCGCCCCAAAGGGAGCAATTTCGCGCCCTAAATGGGGCGTCAGTTTAATTTGCGCTGTCAAGAGATTATTCTTTGTCAACGAGAGCCGGCGATGCACAGCCACTCTACCTGTGTCGCGGTAAGTGGGCATTAGACTTTCTACAGTGTTAATTGCCGTTTCTACCTGGTTGTAGGCCGTTGTTGCTTCTGCCGCTCCCGCGCCTTCTACCTGAATGCTTTCGCCAGCCTGACGGGTTGGTGCAACGGCGGTCGATCGCCAGAGTACAACTGCTACCGAAGAACCTCCTGTTGCTGTGGAAGACGGGGTAGAGCCACTACTTGATGAGTTGGAATTAGGATCAAAGCATTGAATCGCAGGTGTTTGCGTAGAGCGAACCAGACCTAAATCAACGCGTCGTTGCACACTGAGAGGGGCAGCCCCGGTTTGTTGGACTACGTGAGTCAGCTCATGAGCCAGCAAGTGCTTACCTGTGGCAGAGGCGGCATCAAACTTGCCAGAATTGAAGTAAATGTCGCTGCCATGCGTAAATGCCTGTGCCCCAATCTCGCGATTCATTTGCACTGCATCGCTGCCTGTGTGAATTCGGACATGGCTAAGATCCGCACCGAAGCGTGATTCCATAAAGGATCGCGTTGTGTCAGGTAATGCATCACCACTGCCCCGACTTTGGCTCAATTGCGTCTCAAAAGCAGTGTGAGTTCGTCTTGCTCCCTGGGTTGAAGGAGCCGCTTTCATTTGTAGCTCGTCTTCTTCCGCTTTTCGTTGCATCGGCTTCATCTGTAGCTCGTCTTCCTCTGCCTGCCGTTGAATCGGCTTAGCCTGCAGCTCGTCTTCTTCCACCTCCCGTTGAATCGGCTTCATCTGCAGCTCGTCTTCTTCCGCCTCCCGCTGAATGAGCTTGGTCTGGAGTTCGTCTTCTTCGGCAGTCCGTTGCACGAGAGGTGTAATTGAGCCTGCTAGAGGCTTCATTTGCACTTCGTCGTCTTCGTTATTCATTCGCTGAATTGAATCGGTTCCAGGGCTGCTCATCACCTGATCCGCAACCCGATCCGCTTCTTGCTCATACTGATTATTGGGTGCGCCGATTGTCAGCTTGGCTTGCACGCCAGCAAAAATAGGAATTTGACCAAAATCATGTTTCGCGATCGCTGTATCTTCTGACTTGGCTTGCAGGCTCATCGCTTGAGTGTGCAATGCGGTGTCGGAAATAGCATCTTCTATTGGGCGTGATGATCGCAACCGAGTTGTAGTCACCAATGCTTCTGAACTCGGAGCAGCCCCTGCACGCAACCGCGATTTCATAGTCTTTCCCTCGATCTAAGTCGATGCCTAGTTTTACTTACTGGCAGACTCGTTTTCCGGAAGGATCAGCAGCAGCGGTTCTCTTATCTCACAGAATTTAGGAAACCTCAATCGACCTGATTGTGCCTCGTAACGGATGCGATCGCGGATCTCCATCTATACCAGCCTTAGACAGGGATTAAAGAAGAAATAGGGATAGTAGACAAGCCCTGTAAGAATTCGCTCAGGCGGCAGATAGACACCTCTCAAGGCTCAATTACACTTCTTAGCTGAACTGGTTTCCCCCAGTCGCAAATTGCCTAATAGAGTCGAAAAAATCACACACCGCTTAGGAGTTGGTTGTTTCTTCAGCTTGAGGGTAACTCGTCCTAACTGGCCGGCAACATGACCTTTATGGCTAAACTCAACCCGGTAAACCGTTTGCCCTTGTAGCGTTAACTTACGGATTGTTGTCGCATCCTCATCCAGCTCAAGTTTAGGTTCTAGAGTTCGCCAGTCAGACTCGCTTACTGAAGAACCTTGAGCGTGAGTTGTCCATTGCGTCTGACCGTCAACTTTACGAAAACAGGCTTCCCAGTCTACTTTTTGCCGTCGAGCAGTCCCCTGAGCATCCCGCATTCCTTGATAGACCTGTTCAGTAGCAATCTTAAGGCTTTGGCGATCAAAAAAAGCAGTCCAGGCTGGCGCGACAATCACGGCTAAGATACCAATTAGCAGAATAACCACAAGCACTTCGAGCAGCGTAAAACCACGGGGCGATCGCCGTTTACGACCATCGCGATCGCCCGCGAAGAAATAAATTTTCATTGATAGATGCAACCGGACGTTATTGTGAAGCGGTCTTCCGGTCTTTACTTAAAATTCCCACGATGCGAGAAAAATCACTGTTTTTTTTAGGCTGCGATCGCTCAGTGCAAATATGAAACCGTAGAGATCAACACACTGCAAGATGACCTGGCTAACTCGACATTCGCCGCAGCAACATTGAGTTTAAAAATGCTAAACGCTCGAAGCGTTTAATCTTTCGAGCGTTTAACCTGGTATCGATTTTGAATACCCCCAGGGGAATTCGAATCCCCGTCGCCTCCGTGAAAGGGAGGTGTCCTAGGCCTCTAGACGATGGGGGCGTTTGGACTCAACGTTTATCAAGTTAGCGAAAAAGTAGCCTCTCTGTCAACCCGTTTGAGCAACTTTTTTTACGTTGATTTAAGAAAACCATAAAGCGTTGGTCTGACAGACCTTCCAAAAGGGACTCTGACGTTAAGAAACTTCTTTTGAGTTTCGCAGGCGAATCAGCTGGCGGCGCATTTGGGGTGGGGCATCAACCTCCGCCATCTCCTCAACCTGAACATCGGAGTGAACAGGCTCCATATACTCATCGCTGCCGCACAAGAAAGCTTCTAACAGCAGCTCAAGTAAATGGTCGCGATCGCTCAAAATACTCTTCTCCTCAATTAAGCGAAACTTGAGGCGTACTTCGCATTCGTAGACACCCACTTCAAGGGGAGACGGCTGAAACTCAACATCGTGCTTCATATCAAATGATGTCCGAAATTAGAGGACGGGTTCTTCATGCCAATAAAAGCTATGAATTAAAACATGAGTCGGGCTAACGGATGCCTCACCCTTCTTTCACAAACTAGCATTCCCTTAAAAAAAGCAAGATCCGCTAAATAGCGGAATATAAAATGATTTTCTAACTACTGATTGAAATCGTTTTCTGCAACTTTATTGGCACTTGAGATTGGTGGCAGAAAAAATATTCCACATACCAATTATCTAGATTTAATTGAGGAATTCTATAAAATTCCCATGAGGAACAGGAAAAATGTGTAAAGCAAGCTTGAAGCTTTGAGTACGCCGATCCTCCGCTGTGAGCGCATCCGCATAAACCCATAAATTTTGGTGCTATTTGAATACTCGCTGAACTCAAATATTCACTGTATTAATAAACACCCGTAAAAAATGCTGCAAACGAAATTCGAAGGAAACGTGAGACAGCGTTAGTAAATAAAACAATGAACCAGATGATAGCTAATAAGAAGTAACACTGTGTTTAATCTGCTTCAAAAGTTGAACTAAATCTAAAAAAATCAAAATAAATGCATAGAAATTGGTTGGTTTTGTTACTGGATCTGTTCAGCCACTAAACGTCTATAGCAGTCAAATATTCTTTTTGGAAAAATATCGTTTTCAATTCAATCGCAAGTAGATAAGTAAGTGGGTGCAATTAAACTAAAGCCGATTTTTGGGGTAGAGGGAGCGTCGCATCCTTGGTTACAGTTAATTTCGCCTATCTACTGACTGACTACGCGCCCAGTGTTGCTACTTGCTGCATCAGGTTTTGGATAAGCAGTTTCAGTCCTCACGAGCGAAAGCATTATTAGCAAGGCAAAAGCACTTTACTCTGCGATCTCGTTAAAATCGCTATATGCCAGATTTAGCGCAATTTCCAACTGTTTTAGTGCCTGCCCAACTTGCAGAGGCTGCAAAATCTGATTTGCAGCGGTTGCACCAGCAGTTGCAGCAGACAACGCCCCCAAAAGGAGTGCATCATCGAGTTCCGAGAGGGCACTCCGAAGGTGATTTTGAGCGGCATCTATGGCATTACTTCCCCGGCAAAATTCATACAGGTTTGCTCTTACCACGACCTGATTCGCCGCAAGCGTACATGCCTGACTTTGCGTTGATTGAGCCAAGTCTAAACTTGCATCTTGATATTGAGGTTGACGAACCTTACACCCATGACACTCGCCAACCCTTACATTTCCTTGAGAGTGAAAAGGATCGGATTCGGAATGAGTGGTTTCTGAAATGGGGTTGGGTGGTAATTCGGTTTAGTGAAGTGCAGGTGGTGAGATCGCCCGCAAGTTGTTGTAAAGCGATCGCCGCCACCCTCGCTACGCTTACCCGCGACAGTCATCTGATGCTGCCTTTTCGCTCAGTACCAACACTGAAACCCATGCCCCGCTGGACAAAAGCCGAAGCACAAGGCATGGCAGACACCACCGTCCGGGAACAATACTTAAGTGTCAGTTCAGCCAAATCAACGACTGCAAAGAAGTCACGCAAACCGACCCCTAAAGTTGCACCAAAACCAGTGGTATCAGCAAATCTTACGTTTTACTGTCCAGAATGCGGTGACGGACCGATTCGTTGGCAAGGGCATTATGTGTGTTGCCCGACCTGCGGGTATGACGCCTTTGCACTTTAGAGGCTAGTAACAATTCACAGTAATGGGTGAAACAAAAGAGGCCGAGCAATCTTAGCTTTTCGGGCATCTCTTATTTTTTATTAGTCTGAGCCGAATTACTTACTTTCCTCTCACTGAAAGACAGATCAATAAAGCAAAGATTTAGATAAAAAGTTAGGTGAAATTTGAGGAACTTAAATATTATCTTTAAGTCAAATAATTTATGTTTGAGGCGACTTCATTTAACAATCTAGGTAAAAATGCTCGGCTCACTTGAGCAATATTCTTTTTCAGAAAAACCCAAAAGCCAATTCAGGAAGGAGTTTTAGAGTTTTTATTTAATAGCTATCAACGTATAAAAGTGACGAACATCACAACTATTCGATCTCTCAATCACTTTCACCCGTGTTTTCCATTACATCTGAAAAGATAGCTGATCATATTTCCGTAAGGATCCCCATCACCGATGTAGAAGAAAAGTAGCAGGATGATGGAAGAGTAAGAGAGAAGATTATCTGATTAGTAACTAAGACTTTTTCCCCCCTGGAGGAAGATATGGAACGGAACTCTGAAAGCACACTATTTATTCAATCCATGGTCGCGATCGCATCCGTCGTTCTGATGGGTTCGCTGAGCCTTGCGATTGTTAGCAACATCTTTGCACCCAAACCAATTCCCCAACAAATTGGTTTAACAACTCAAGCGAAGTAAGTTCTTTGTCAGATGTCTACGAAGACATATTTGAGAGTGGTAATCTTGTGAACGCAGGGAATATACAATTCCATCCCACAGGAACCAGCGGTTTAGACTCTCAGACGATTAGAAGAGACTGCAACATCCTTTAACCTTCAACATTGACGAAGCAACACGTGTTTTAGGTAATGTTAGCAAAAGTCTCAATTCACTTGGTGATCGGTATTTTCTACGTTTCAAATGCCGTGTTTCTTAGAGCGATAGAGCCGCTAAAATCATAAGAAGAGCCTACGGCATTCTCAATAGCAGGTTAGTTCATTCATTTAAGCATTGATATCGACCCCCATTAGTCGATTCAGCCAAGTTTTTCAGTAAACTTACGCATTTGACCCAAAGCCACCCTCGTTGAGGCATTGGGTCAAATTCCCATAAATATAGGTTTGGTCAAACCGCTGAGGATAAGGTGATGGGTCAAAGCGAGGTTTAAGTAAGCGTTCTGACTAGCCTCTGCCAAATTCACATCGCTACAGCTACATCAAGTCCGGTTAGCCAACCATCCATTCAGCTTCTACACCGCGATATTGGCTGGGTTTTATCTGCCAAACCCGCGCTTACAAACGATCCCTACTTTAAACGTTTGTAGGGATGCTGCCCTGTCTGCGATCGCACAAACAGGCAACATCCCCACTTAGGAACCGCTAATTTCTAGGGTTGACTATTCAACGCCTTCGATGCGATCTTCGACCTCTTGATAGAGTTCGCGCAGGCGATCGAGGTTGTCTTCACTGGTTTCCCAGTAACCGCGACCATTCGCTTCTAGCAGCGTTGTCACCATCTTGCGGAAGGAGTTGGGGTTGAGGTTCATCAACCGCTTGCACATCTCCTCATCCTTAAAGAAGGTTGTGTTGGTGTCTTCATAGACCCAGTTATCAACGGCGTTTGCCGTAGCTGACCACCCCATCGTATTCACCAGACGCTTCGACAGTTCGCGCACGCCTTCGTAGCCATGAGACAACATGCCCTCGTACCATTTCGGGTTGAGCATCTTTGTTCGGGCATCCAGACGCACCGTTTCTGACAACGTCCGAATCTGAGCATTCGCCGTGGTCGTGTCTGCCATGTAGGACGCAGGCATTTTGCCATCATCCCGCAGACGAGACACAATCTTGGTGGGGTCAGAGTCGTAGTAGTGAGACACATCGGTGAGCGAAATCTCAGATGAGTCAAGGTTTTGGAAGGTAACTTCCGCTGTCTTGAGGCTCGCTCGGAAGAGCGCTTCGTTTTGCTCCATCACACCAGGGTTGTCAGATGAGAAGGCAAAGCCCTTGCGCGAGAGGTACATATTCTGTAATTCCTCTTCGCTTTCCCAGGTGCCATTTTCAACCGCCAAGTTGATGTTGCTAGAGTAAGAACCCGAAGCATTTGAGAAAACGCGGGTTGCCGCTTGCCGCAGATCAATACCAAGTTCTTTGGCTTGCTCCAGCGCGTGCTTACGAACAAAGTTCATTTCTAGGGGTTCATCGGCTTCGGCTGCCATTTTCACAGCCCGATCCAATAAAGCCATCTGGTTGATGAACAAGTCACGGAACACACCAGAGCAGTTGATGACTACATCAACTCGAGGCCGACCTAACTCCTCTAGAGGAATCAGTTCAAGCTTGTTGACCCGACCGAGAGAGTCAGGCATCGGCTTCACGCCCACCATCCACATGATTTGGGCAAGCGACTCACCATAGGTCTTGATGTTGTCAGTGCCCCAGAGAACGCAGGCGATCGTCTCAGGGTAGTTACCACCATTGTCAGCCGCTTGGCGAGCCAATAGGCGATCGACTACAATTTTTGCCGACTTCACCGCTGCCGCCGTTGGAATCGACTGCGGATCGAGTGCGTGAATGTTCTTACCTGTCGGCAACACATCCGGGTTACGAATGGGGTCACCACCAGGACCAGGCAGGATGTACTCACCTTCTAGAGCTAAGAGCAAGGCACCCAACTCATTGTCGGCCACAACCTGCTTCAGGCAGAACTGGAGATACTCAAACAGAGGCTTGAGCGCGTCAGTGTCCACATTGGGGAAGCCAGCTGCGTGTAACGTCTCAACCCAGGGTTCTTTTTTGCCACCAAAGTTGAACAAGTTACCCAACAGTGAGGTTCTAGAAACCCGTCCTTCTGCGTCAATCTGAGCATGCACCATCGCTGCAACCGCCGATCGCACCGTTTGGTTAATCGTGTTGAGCAGATCCACATCAGTCAGCACCCCGCGATCGCTGTTTTGGTAGACCTCTTCAATGTTGCGCCCGATACTCTCAGCAATAATGCGCTGAAGGCTCTTGATGCCGTCTTCTTCACGATCTAACCCGGCAATGTTGACCAGAGTCGCGATCGCTTCTTCAGCACTGGGAGGCTTACCAATCACATGCAAGCCACAGGGCAGCAAGCGCGACTCAATCTCCATCAGTTTGATGTAAATCTTACCGACGATGCCATCCCGTTCGTCTTGGGTCAGCTCTGCCGCATTCACATCCGGCAAGGTGACATCCTTATCCAAATTGCAGATGCGGGCTTTGTCCATAATCGTGTCTACGATTTGAACGCCACGCCCAGAATCCTTCAACGTTTGGTAAGAGCCGATCAGTTCGCTGAGTTCCTTCAACCCTTTGTATAGACCCGCATTTTCAGCCGGAGGGGTGAGGTAGCTGATCGTTTCGGCGTAGCTACGACGCTTGGCGATCGTGGCCTCAGAGGGGTTGTTGGCTGCGTAGTAGTAGAGGTTGGGGATCGTCCCAATCAGGCTATCGGGGAAACACTCACCCGACATGCCCATCTGCTTACCCGGCATGAATTCTAACGAGCCGTGGGTACCAAAGTGCAGCACCGCATCAGCACCCCAGATCCGCTCCAGGTAGGTGTAGTAAGCCGCAAACCCGTGATGTGGGCTAGCCGATCGCGAGAACAACAGACGCATTGGGTCACCTTCATAACCAAAGGTAGGTTGTACCCCAATGAAGACGTTGCCAAAAGCCTTACCGTAGACCAGCAAGTTTTGACCATCGGTGTTGAGGTTTCCGGGTGGCTCACCCCAAGAAGGAATTAATCGCTCGTAGTAGGGAGTCAGCTTTTCGTACTCTGGCACTGACATCTTGTAAGCAACATTGAGGTTGGGGCTGTTGTATTGCGCTTGTGCGTCATGCAACACCGCTTCCATCAATTGCATTGGGTCTGCGGGCAGGTCTTGCACATCGTAACCATTGTCACGCAGGGCTTCCATCACTTTGTAAATGGAGCCAAACACGTCTAGATATGCGGCCGTACCAACATTACCCTTGTCAGGCGGGAAGCTGAAGACCGTAATGGCAACCCGCTTATGGAGCTTAGGCTTACGGCGCAGGTTAGCCCACTTCATTGCCCGCTGAGCGATCGCCTCAACTCGATCTTGCAGGGCGATCGCCTTTCCGGTTGCACCATCGCGACCAGAGAGAATAATTGGCTCGATTGCGCCATCCAACTCAGGCAGCGCAATTTGCAGCGCCACTTGAATCGGGTGCAGACCCAACTCGCTGTCTTGCCATTCTTCGGTGGTTTGGAAGACGAGCGGCAGCGCCACCATGTAAGGACGATTGAGCTTTTGCAGTGATTCGATCGCCTTGGGGTGATCCTGCCGAGCGGGGCCACCGACCAGAGCAAAGCCTGTGAGAGACACCACTACATCAACAATTGGCGTATCTTTCGCGATCGGGTCGTAGAAGTAAACATCAACCGGCTTCGAGAAGTCAAGCCCGCCCGCAAAAACGGGAATCACCCGCGCGCCCATCGCCTCTAGCTCAGACACCATCGCTACGTAGTGCGCGTCATCGCCTGTCACCAGGTGAGTGCGCTGTAGCACTAAACCCACCGTTGGTACCAGCGGATCTTGCATCTCTTCGGGGATGTCTCGGCGGGAGTTGTGCCAGTTGAGGTACTCTTTAATATCCTCAAACATTTGCGGCGCAAGGGGATGCCAGACACCCATATCAGGGAAGGTTTGGGGATCCTGGTATTCCAATTCGCCAGCGGTTAGGATGCCACTGTCTTTAAAGACGTAGCGATCGGCGAGCATCAGCAGGAAGTTTTCGAGGTTGTCGGAGTTGCCTCCCAACCAATACTGAAAACTGAGCATGAAATTGCGAGCATCTTGCGCCTTTTCAACTGGCAGATACTTCAGCACCGTTGGCAGCGTCCGCAATAGTTTCAACATGGCATCTTGGAAGCCTGCGCCCGATTTCTCCTTACGCTTTTTCATAAAGCTGGAGATGACGCTCTTTGACTGCCCAATTTGCGCCAGGGAGAAACTCCCCATCTTGTTGAGCCGCATCACCTGAGGCATCGAAGGAAAGACCACCGAAACATCTAAGCGATCGCGAACTGGCTCAACAGCAGCCACAATTTTGTCTGCTAAATCTTCTAGGAAAATGAGCGAAGCAATAAAAACATTAGCTTCAGCAACATCGCGTTTAAAGTCTTCATAGTTATCGGGGTCGCGGAGTTCCTCAATCAGATACCCGCTAATTTCGACAGCAAGATGGGGATGGCTCTGGTTAATGGAGCGAACCGCTGCCGAAAGTGAGCTTTGGTATTGAGGCTCCAGCACGACATAGACCACCTTGAGTAAAGACCGCCCCCGCAAATCATCGGGTTTGACGTGGCGGATGGTGGGCTTGACGTGTGTGAACATGCGGTCTGTGCTCCTTCTCTTTAGGAATCAGCGAGGGGAGTCGCCATCAGCACTGCTCTAATTAAGAGGCGATCGCCCAGCAGACAACCACCTTTGATCTCGCAAGTAACCGACAGCAATGATCTACCCATCTGTGTTTTTACCAGAAAACCGTTACCAGATGGGGATTTCAGCTCCCAACTGACACAAATTGATAAAAATAAGTACAGATTTCTTTGCTTTTTGTTACAAATAGCACCTGAGTTGCTGATTTTCTTGACAAAAGCCGGAGTTGGCGATCAAGTTTGAGTGAAATTTTGTCTTGCGATCGCGGCTGAAGGCTAGACGGGGCTTGACGTAAAGACTTTTTAATGGTTATTGAGATCAGTTTGCATTAAGCTATGAGAACCTTGGGTGAATCTTAAGGGAGCTGACTCAAAAAACTTCTCTAAAAAAGCCTTTTTGATTGGAATTAGGCGGAGATTTGGGGGCGGCGAAGCCGCAAGATCGGGGGACTTTCCCCCGTGCCAAAGCATTTTCGCTGGCACAGCGTCAGCGAAAGATACTTTGTCCCCCGCCTCGTAGGGGCCTCACTCCCCTACAACTCCCGCAAGGTGGTGTCGGTGGGAGTTGAATGGTTAGCTAGCTAGACGTTACGGGTAGAAAGTTTAAAGCTTGGAGCGTTTACAGAGGGTATGGGTGACGTGAGGCGGAGGTTGCGAGGGCGATCGCGCTTGTGGGTAGCCTGAGAAATTTTGCAGTTCTTGGTCATTCGTCATTTGGCAGAAGCGGGCTGACCTGACGAATCGCTTTCTGTGAAGCGTGCAAGATGTGGTTTAAGCCTGCGAAGCAGGGTTCCCACTCCACCCGTCCCCCCTTTTATCAAACACTGGAATCAGCAATACCTTCCGCAGGGGAGGCGAGGGGAGGCGGTTCGGCCCCTCGCGGGGGTTTGGGGGCGACGCCCCCAAGGTTCGTGGCTCGGAATGAATGCACTCTAAAGAAAGCTTTTTCGACAGCAGTGGGATTTACTCACTCAATCACTAGAAGGTTAGAGGAGAGCGAAGATTGGATGACTTGTAAGCAAGGCTGATTTAAGGGCACCAGAAAAAAGAAAGTACAGGATAAGTGAGACTCAAACTTGCTGAACATTCAATTACTGCGCCGATCTACGCTACAAAATTCGTGTTTATAGGATTTGCAAAAACCGAGCCAAAATCCTTTTAAGCATGACGGTTGAGTTCTTTCAGGATCCAGTCATCAATCGGCTGCCCATCTTTACGGCGCAACTCAATCTCGATCGCAATGACAGACTGAGATCCTGGCGGTGCAGGTCGTTGGTGAAAAGCAATATCGTAGTTGGCAGGATCTTCGTTGCGCTCTCGCAACCAGTCTTGCACTTTGGTCATCGCAAAAAACGACTGCCCCTGCTCAAACATGCGAGTAATTTGCATTTGTAGCGTGTAGGGATTGTAGCGTGGCATCAGTTCATCCTCCTACGATCAATGGCCTCTCAAGTGAATGACAAATCCGCACGGTGAGCGCACCCACTCGCTCGTCTCTGGCGATCGCCTATTTGGGACTGATGAAGTGTGCCCAAACACCCCCATCTGGTCCCGCCACCCGATCCATATAGCTGTAAGGGTACAGGAGCTTGCGCCCTTCAGTATTCACATACCCACCCAAGGCATTGCCCCAAGGGTCATTCACTAAGTAGCCCTGGGGTGTGTAACCAATCAACGTCACAATGTGACCGCTAGCCGTAAAGTCACCAGACAAAACAACGGGGCGACGCGCAATCAACTCATCCTTAACGCTGGCCCACGATCGCGTCGTCGAAAAGCTGGTTTCAAATCCATAAGCTCGAATCAGTTGCGAGAGGTAGCTATGCACCGTTTGCGAACCAGGACCATAGCGGTTGATCACCCACCGCAATAGCTCATCTTCGAGTTGCTGACGCGGATTTTTTGAGCGCACGCCATAGTAGTAAAAAATCATGGCGATCGAGGTGACGTTGCAAGTTGCCCAGGAATAGTTAGGGTTATCGCGCTGAGAGAAATAGGGCACTGCTAACTCAACCTGGGGTGGAAACGGGTTAAACGCCTGACTCCCACGTTTCATCTGCACAAATGGTGCGAAGACATAACCTGTATTACCAAACTTCGCGATCTCTTCAGTCAGGGCTATCTTGATATGGCCTGCCTCCAGTGCATAACTCTGCACGCCATAGACAGTTCCAGCCGGAAAGTTGGTCACGTCTTCGGGTTTAAGCTGTGATGAGTCAACCGGGCGTTTCTTTAGCAAGGTCGTGCGCAGGGCTGTCGCCGTCAACGCTTCTGGATCAAAGGGAATCAGTTTATTCTCTTTCTTGAGAACGACGTGTTTCCAGTACACGTAAACACTATCGCCTAACCCGGCGATCGGTTGCGCCAGTTTCACCCGAAAGTGTCCCCCAATGCAGGCGTAACCCGTAACCTGAAAGCTTTCACCTTCCAAAACTTCCTTGACTTGGTTTGCAGGCAAATTTGCAGAGTCGGCTGGCTTTGTTTTGAGCAGCGTTGTTTGGGTAACGAGCAGGTAAGCGCTCAGCGGCGTGTTTGGTATATCCCCTAGATCAAAGATGAGGATTTGACTGCCTTTGCTGAGTTGAACAAATGGCTCAAAGACATAGCCAAAATTACCTAATGGTGGAATCGGTTTTTCTAACTCTAGTTTCAGGTGACCATCCACATAACCATAACGCCTGACCGATAGCACCTGGCCTGCAGTCAGCTTCACCTTTTGCTGATCGTTGAGGCGGCTTGAGTCGATCACATCACTCTTAAACACTGTCTCTTCTAACACACGCAGGGAAAGGTCTTGCCCAACCGTGAGTGGGTCTGTGCTAACCGTGATGTAAACAATTTCATCATCAACAATCTTGCCGTTTCCATCGGCACCCGTGAGGCGCAACCAGCGCGCACCCGCCATCGTCATCCCCCGCTCTAAACTCACCGCCCAAGTGCCGTCTTTATAGTTTGGCGTGACCATCAAGGGAAACTTATCTTCAGCTCGTAGAGAAATATTCACAACCCGCTGCGGATCGAAAGAACCCCGCAAGGTGACTGGTTGATTCAGCAAAACTTCCCAGGGGCCACCGTAACTAACCGCTGTGTCGGTTGCAGAAATTGACAGGTTGCTCATCGCGCACTCCTCGTTACAGATGCCCTGATTAACAGCAAAGGGTAGAGCTTTCACCCTACCCAAATGCCACGATTTCATTCTAATTGTCAATAAAAAAGTTGCCTCTGGCTCACCGAGAATCTTTCGCAACTATCGCGCGATCGCCCCAGCAACTCTCTTCTCTAAGTAAGCGTAGGAGCTTTAGACACCTAACTCTGCCAAAATGTCGGTCGCGTGGCTATCAGCCTTAACCGTTGAGTAAACATGAGTAATCTTGCCATCGCCACCGATGATATACGTGACCCGTTTCGAGTAGCCGCCACCATCAACGTCATAGGCTTTCGTCAGCGCTCCATCGGTATCAGCGAGCAGTGGAAAAGGCAGACTAAATTTGTTGGTAAAGGCTTGGTGCGACGCTTCATCGTCCATGCTGACACCAAAGACTGTGATGCCCTGATCGAGATATTGCTGGTAGTTATCTCGAAAGTTGCAAGCTTCTAAAGTGCAACCTGGCGTGTCGTCTTTCGGGTAGAAGTACAGCACGACGGTTTTGCCAGCATAATCTGACAAATTAACTGTGCTGCCATTGGTGTCTTTTACCGAAAAGCTGGGGGCTGTATCGCCAACAGAAAGGGGCATAGAGATCTCCTTAATTACCGAAAAGTATAGATCCATCAGGCATTGTAGCGCTGACAAGCCTCGGTTGGGCGCATTCGCGACAACACGAAAAGAAGAAGTCGCCTTCTGTAAACTTATCCCCTAGGAATAGGAAGGAAACAGGAATTTTCTGTAGCATAAGATACAGAAAATCTTATTTTCCTGGTGGGAGACGGATTAAAAAGTCGTCATGAAGCTTGAAACCGAATTTCGGATCTACCTCCAACTGCAATCTTTTTTACGAGAAGCAACCCGATCGCGCTCAGCCTATGCAACCACTGCATACCCTCCAGCAGAATCGGTGTGGGTTGTGCTGCAATCGTTTGCGGCTGAATTATGTGGGCAAGAAGCACTCCTGCTTTGCCGCACCGGAGAAACAAAATGGCTGGCCTGGGTGCCCGATTATGGTGAAGTGACGTTAGAACGGGGTATGTTTTCATTACCATGTTGATTGGATGGCGATCGCACTCCTCTCAAACCATTTACAATCGCTTAGCAACAACTTCGCTTAAATCACGTTCCACGCCTGCCGTTCGTGCGTCATCTGGTTGAAAAGGTGTGACGCTTCCATTCACCTTTTGAAACAGTAAGAAATAATACTTAGGTCTTGCGCGATCGCTGGGGTGAGGCCGGATAAGATTTTCTGGAACTCTCCCGGATTGCTGATAGCTTTTTTAAAAGCTGCGGCATACTAGACCTGATACTTACTGATTTACGGATTGTAGTTAGAAGAAAGAAATTGGTAGAACGGGTTTTCCTAAACCAAATTTGCGTGAAAGCACGACGCTGATCACAGCTAAACCGTTAGTTTTCAGCAAAGATCGAGTGGAATTCTGGGCTTTTTGCCCTTTGTTTTCACGCCCAATACCATAGGGAGTACACCTTCCCTAACCCAAAACTAAACAGCGCCTTCAAAGAACTCAGGTTATGGCTATGGCTCCTGCCAAAATTCTTGTTGTTGATGACGACCCCGCTATTCGCAATTTGATTCATCGGTTTTTGACGAAGCAGAGTTACCAGATGGAGTCTGCTGCCGATGGCAAAAGCGCTATGGAAATTTTTGAGCAATTCAACCCGGATCTCGTGATTCTAGACGTGAATCTGCCGGATGCTAACGGCTACAACCTTTGCCAGGATATGCAAGGACGCACAGGCGTATTCGTCTTGATGCTGACCAGCCGCACCGATGAAGCCGATAAAATCAAGGGCTTTACCCAGGGAGCCGATGACTACATTACAAAACCCTTTAGCCTGCAAGAACTAGGGGTAAGAGTTGGGGCAATCTTAAAGCGCCAGCGTTCCGTTTCAACAGCTGAGCAACAATGTCTCACGTTTGACAAGCTTGTAATTGACCCGGTGCGGCGTGAGGTCAAGTTAGACGATGACTTAGTTCCTCTGACTGCTCTAGAGTTTGACCTGCTGCACTTTTTAGCTCGAAACCCTGGACGGGTTTGGCGGCGCTCAGAGTTAATTCAAGAAGTCTGGGAATACGAGTATGTGGGTGATCAACGTGTGGTTGATGTTCACATTGGGCAAATTCGTAAAAAGATTGAAATCGATACCAGTCAGCCCGCACTGATTCAAACCGTGAGAGGGGTAGGCTACAAATTTGAAGCACCCAATCACGCAGTTGAAGTGTAGCTTGGCTTAATTTTCTGAATCTACCTCCAGACAACGACCCGCTTTCTTTGATGGCAGGTCGTTTGCTCGTTTTGGGGCGTTACCAGCTTGGGTCTGAGTAAAGATTGACCGTGAGGCGATCGCGCCCATTAGGAACTGCCGTGATGCAACTACACACCGCTTCTCCATCATCAAGTTCGACTTCACAGGCATGGCAAGATCCCATCAAGCACCCTGTGGGAATGGTAATTCCGGCGCGTTCGGCAACCTTCAAAAGCGGTTCACCGGGTGTTGCTTCAACGGTGACACCATCAGGCAGAAAAAGAATCTGTATATTCACATCAAAATCCTAAAGAATGTCTAAATCTCCGTTCGTTTCAAGCATTTAGCCATTAATCTTAAATTCAAGAACAAACGGGTACGTTGCACCGAAAGGGTTAGGGATACTAAGCGCACTGAAGTTTCAGTTGCGCTTATTTTATTTTTACAGGCTGTGCTGGTTTTCGTTCGACCACTACAAACTCTTCAGATAAGTCTTGACATCCCAATGCAGCAATTTGTGAAAGCATATTGTTTCCCTAACCTGCCAGGAACCGCGATCGCGAAGGTGCAGCGATCGCCTGCAAGTAGACAGCTTGTTTAGAAGCGCGGCTCTATGGATAGCGCCTTTAGCGGGGCAAGAGAGGAGACAAGTCGAGGTAAGGCTCAATCACATCGGCCAGGGTGTCTAGCACAAACTCTCGCTGCTCACGGTAGTTGGCAACGCCTGTTGGCAAAGATTTGAGACCTCGTTGCTGACGCAGGCGGTTGATCCACGATCGCCGCCAGGGGCCATTGTCAAACAGGCCATGCAGGTAAGTACCCCACACCGACTCAGTTTCATCAACAACGCCCAGACTGGCATCATCAAATAGGGGGCTGATTCCAGTTGTGTCTTCATCCATTGGGCGGGTGCGTCCCTGATGAATCTCGTAGCCGGAAACTGGCAAGCCTTCTTGGGGTAAGTTGGAGGTCACTTGTCGTTGTCGTGCGACTTTTTGACCCGCAATTACAGTCTTTAAGGGTAATAAGCCAATCCCTTTGTAGCGTCCCTCTTGACCTTCAATGCCTTCGGGGTCGGCCAAAATCTTGCCGAGCATTTGGAACCCGCCACAAATGCCTAAAACCGTACCGCCCGCTGCGACATAGTTTTGAATTTCTTCGGTCATTCCGGTCTTGTGCAGCACGATTAAGTCAGCGATCGTCGTTTTTGAACCGGGAATAATCAGCGCATCGGGGTGACCAAGCGGAGGCTTGGGGCTGATGTAGCGGAGATTGATCGAAGGCTCTGCTTCGAGGGGGTCAAAGTCAGTAAAGTTTGAGATGCGAGGCAAACGCAAAACTGCCACGGTGATTTCGCCGCTACCTCCGTAGCTAGTTTGGCGATCAAGCAGGCTGAGCGAATCTTCTGCCGGAAAAGATTGCTCTAACCAGGGAATTACCCCAATTACGGGAATACCTGTGCGTTCTTGGAGCCAGTCGATACCCGGTTGCAGGATCGATCTCTGACCTCGAAACTTGTTGATCACAATGCCTTTGATCAAGGCCCGTTCTTCGGGTTCTAACAGCTCTAATGTACCGATCACATGGGCAAACGCACCGCCGCGATCGATGTCTACCACTAGCAAGGTAGGTGCATTGAGATACTTGGCGACCCGCATATTCGCGAGATCGCGATGCTTGAGATTAATTTCGGCAGGGCTACCAGCCCCCTCGCACACCAGCAGGTCAAATTCTTCGCTTAAGCGCTGTAACGACTCTTCAACGGCTTGCCAGCCAGTCTCAAAAAACTGTTCATAGTAGTCTGCCGCATTCACCTTGCCAACGGCTTTGCCTTTCAGCACAACCTGTGATGTCATATCGCCCTGTGGCTTCAGCAGAATAGGGTTCATCTCCACTGAGGGCATCACCCCAGCAGCCCATGCTTGGACGGCTTGCGCATGACCAATTTCACCCCCGCTGGGAGTGACATACGCATTCAACGCCATATTCTGCGCCTTAAAGGGAGCAACGCGCCAGCCTCGACGGCTTAAGATCCGACAGATCGCTGTTACTAATAGGGATTTACCTGCATGGGATGTGGTGCCCACAACCATAATGGCTCTCATCAGCAACCCTTAACCCTTATAAAAGTGAGTGTATGTAGAGACAGGTGGATGGTACCTGAAAGACGCGATCGCCTCCAGACCATCAAAGCGGCAGACGAAACCAGCGTTGCCAAGCATTATAGAGGCGATCTATCCATGTGGGACGATAGTCTTTTGTATGCTCTAATCCGCGCCAACGATGCACCAACTGACGCCCTAATGGGGTCACGCGAAAACTGTCAGTCAACCCTTGCCCATCTACTTCTCGTCTTAAAAGACCAACTTGAATTAACCATAACAATTCATTCTCAGCCCCAATCTCAGATAGTGACCTGCGAGTAAATAGTTGGTTAACCCCACGTAGCCCTGCAATTTCCTTCAGCGAGATGCTTTCAGTCATCATGAGCTCAAACAACTTGAGATAAAAAGGGGAACATCGCATCGCACAATCTGCCCGTTGCACCGTCTGAGCCGGATACTGAATGGTTTGTCGCATGGAGGAGGCAGAGTTCATATCTTTTGTGAAAGCCAAAGTTGAAACTTTTACTAATAAAACCTAAGCTTATTTAGACTTTAACTTATCGAGTTTGGTTTAGTAGCTTACACTAACCAAGCAAGTCATAAATTCGGTTAGCATGTCAAAAAGCATTTGCTTCCCTAACCATGCAGCGCATCAACATCTTTCGACTGAGAGTTCGGTTGTAGTAAATGTAGAAAAACTGAGGTTGACGTATGGTTCAGCCAGACATTGCCAAAGACGAAGCCTTTGGTGTTGTGCCAATCTTTAAAGGGAGTCATTACCTTTTCCTACTCATTCAGCATAATGCGGGACATTGGGGTTTTCCTAAAGGGCATGCTGACCCTGGTGAGACAGCGGTAGAAGCTGCCTGTCGTGAGTTTCGAGAAGAGACAGGTATTTCTACTTATCGCTTACTAGAAGACATCTCCTTTTCTGAAAACTATCTCTACACGCGACGGGGGCAACGGTTTGAGAAAACGGTGATCTACTTTCCTGCGTTCGTCGAGTCAAAACAGGTTAATTTTCAAGCAGAAGAAATACAGGCGTTTAGCTGGGAGAGTTTTGAAGGCGCGATCGCCCGACTCACCTTTGAAGGCAGCAAACACGTTTTGACTAGCGTTCATCAATTTCTGCAGCAAAAGTTGACGTAACTCAGAGAGATGCCCAGTGGGGCGATCGCTTGTTCATCTCGGAGTCGATGCTTTGTCTGACCTTAGTTGCTAGTAGCGTGGTTTTGCAGGACTGAAACCTAAACGGAAACTGGATCTGCGAGGTTTTTCAGAAGGAACTTGCGCCAGGTATACTGGAGATTCTGAGCTGGGTAGGTTATGACAAGCGAAATTAAATCCGTTACGGGACGTGGCATTCCTCTTGTGGGCAATGATATTGATACCGATCGCATCATTCCCGCACGCTTTTTGCGCTGTGTCACGTTTGATGGGCTAGGTGCACAAGCGTTTGCAGATGACCGTGCGCAAGCCAATGGCCAGCATCCGTTTGATCTGCCGGCCTATCAAGGAGCTGAAGTTTTAGTCGTCAATGTCAATTTTGGCTGTGGTTCTTCTCGCGAGCATGCACCTCAAGCGTTGAACAAGTGGGGCATTCGAGCCGTGGTTGGCGAAAGCTTTGCTGAAATTTTCTTTGGAAACTGTGTGGCGATCGGGGTTCCTTGTGTGACGGCCGATGCCAACACGGTGCAGCAGTTGCAAGCCCAGATCAGCCAAAACCCTGGTTTACCTGTTCAGGTTGATCTTGATCAGATGACCGTTACCTGTGGCGATTTTGTGGGTGCGGTGACGATGCCAGAAGGCGCACGCCAGATGATGCTCAGCGGCACGTGGGATGCTTGTGGGCAACTTGTTGCCCAGGCCGAGCAGATTCAGGCAACTGCGGCTCGCTTGCCTTATGTGAATTGGGCAGCTTAAACAACACGAACTTTTATCACAACATCATCCCGCGGTCTAGTTGGAGACTGCGGGATTTTTGGTATCGCGCTTGCCCAGCAAACCAGCAGAAACGCAAGCTTCTATAGCTGTCGCTATGTGACTTAGGACATTGGAAGGATGGGGTGTGGAAGTGTGGGGTTGAGGCTCAGTCGAGGCCCCTGCCCCGTGTCCTAACTAAGATGACTATGGCTATAAGAGAACAAAATTAGGGCAATTGCGATGATTTTGGTGGCAACGGCTGTGCAAAAAAGCCGAGGTGATTGGCCACAACCCGCTCTTGCATCGGTAGTTTTGTATGAATTGGCGCATTCAATACTTTTGGTTGGCCTTGATGCCTCATCACCAGTGTTGTCGAACCACCTCCATCGAGGTTGAGAGCGGTGTCTGCACCCAACTCAGCTAAAATTTGTGCTGCTTTGTTGAGAGTAATACCTTCGCTGTAGTGCGGTTGCTTATCGTCAGCAATCAGCAACCACAAATGCCGACCCGACTTGTCTAAGGCAACGATAGTGCGACCATAACTACGATCGCGATCGCTGGCTTCAGAGTCGCGACGTATCTGACCGTTTTTGAGAATCAGCGCATTGCCTGCCACAGCCTGCTGAGTTTGAGGCGGACAACTGCCACTTTCAACGATTTGAGCCTGATTATTCGGCGCAAAACAGATGGCAGGCCACTCTGCTTTGGGAGGCACAAGGGTCTTGCCATTCGTAATGGTTAAGCCGACAGGAACGGTGCGATCGCCCCGGTAGGGGTAATAGTCCCAGGGGGCGTCTTCGCGAAACGGGTAGAAGAAACTTGCGTTAACAGCCAGTTGCACCCCAGTCGCTTGGACAAACTGAGAGGTTGTTAGGGCAGCGGTTGCCTGATTCTGAAACTTTGGGTCAGGCGGTGTCACCACCACCCGCAGACCAGGAGCTTGCAGATCAAGCTTAACCAAATGCAGTAAAACGGGATGCGGGATGCGCCGCAGCATTCGCTGATAGGTAACACCTTGATACAAGGGTTGGGCGATCGCAGTCTGAGAGGGACGGTTTAAAACACGCCAACTGTAGACCAGCAACGGTATCGAGAGCAGACCGACTCCCACCACGTCACGCCACCAGGAACTCAGCCAAAGCCGCCGTTGTTTGTTCATTTGATGTTTGCAGCTCCAGAACTGGCTACCAAGTAGCGGATTCCGAGTCTTTGTCAGGGGCAGGGGGTGCTGTTGGCACGTGCTTTGCTTCAGCATCGGCGATCGCGGCATCCTCCTGATCTGTGGGAGAAGGTTCAGGCGAAGTCGCAGCATGATGGGCACTTTCTGCCGTAACAGCATCAGGCGCTTCTTCAAACCAATCTTCTGCATCATCTGCCAGGTCTGCCACCTTTACGGTCACTGACTCAGCAGCCGATTGACCCGCATCTACCGCATCTTGAACAGCCGCGATCGTGGCTTCTGTTGCATCATCTACCCAGTTTTCTGTTTCTTCAACCAGGTCTGCCACTTTCTCAGCAAGGGTTCCGCCGAGATCCTGACTGACATTCACCGCGTCTTCAGCGACACGTAGGGTCACGTTGGTAGCATCATCCAGCCATTCTTCTGCAGTCTCAACCACTTGTTCGACTGTGACTGTAACTTCAGTGGTCGTGGTTGAGTGGCGAGCCGGACGCTCTTTGACGATTTCAGACGACTCTCGATATTCTTTACGCACGTAAATCGGCTTACTCTCTTTCTTCTTAAATAACCCCTGCCCGATCGCCACAAAGGTGCCCACAACAGCAACCGCCTTTTCGGGGAGTTGGGCGATCGCGCTTTTCTCTTGACGCGCTCTGGGTTGCACCGTTTGGGGAACAGGTCGAGCCACCTTTGGAGCTTTGGGCGTTGAGGCGCTGGGGGCCACTGGCGTTTCTACCTCCCAGGTGTCTTCTGCCTTGGCACTGACTTCTTGAACCGCCGCTTCAATCTGTGATTCAACCGCTTCTGCTAGCTCAGACAGATCACTTTGAGCCTCAGCCAGCGTCGATTTTGCCTGATTGGTCACTTGGGTTGCTGGTTCACGCAGCGATCGCCCAGCCAAACCAAAATCTTCTGGTTTAAGGGGCACGTAAGGCACATCTTCCTCTCGCTGCACTGGCTTACTTGGCTTTGCCGCCGTCGCTGTCGATACCACCGCTTGCAGCCAATCTTTGGCCTGACCGAAGGTGCGCGATACGCCAGCCGGACTGGCAAGATTGGTCAGGGCACCTTTTACTTCAGCGGAGTCGGGCAATGGGGTGCGCTCATCAAAGGGCACGACTTGTCGGCGCAGGTTCATCGTCTGCCAACCGAGCCAGCCGAGTAACGCGACCCCTGCCAGTTCCCCCAGCAGTAAGCCACCGCGAATTTGCCCAGCACAAACCCAAAGCACCAGGGCATAAAACATGCCGACACCGCTCCAGACTAAATCGTGCTTACGGTGTACTTCTGGGAAGAAAAAGGCTGCCATATAAAGGGCAAAGCTGCCCAGACCAACAGCAAGTGCTAAAAGATACGCCAGCATGGTGCTGCTCCCAATCTGTCGAACAAAGTTGACCTTTATTAACTCTACTCTCTAGATAGGTTTTAGACGTTAGTTTTAAGCTGTAAGTTGCTTGGCGATCGCGCAAAAAGCCTGACTCAATCAGAGTTAGAGCCACTCTTTGCCAATTGTTTCGCTTCCTGTAGATGATACTTTGACAACACCTTAAGAATATCTTTCTGGTTAACCTTGAGGAGGTCGGGCTAGGCTTAGAGCGTAAGCCCCACTCATTTGCAGAATTAGAGAGAATCCTATGGCACAGAGCTTCGGTGTGATTGGTCTAGCCGTGATGGGTGAAAACCTGGCGCTAAACGTTGAGCGTAATGGGTTTCCTGTCGCAGTTTATAATCGCAGTCGCGAAAAAACTGACGAATTTATGGCAACACGAGCGCAAGGTAAAAACTTTGTCGCAGCTTACTCTCTGGAAGAATTTGTTGCTGCTTTAGAACGTCCCCGCAAAATTTTAATCATGGTAAAAGCGGGTGGCCCAGTTGATGCGGTGATTGAGCAACTGAAACCACTGCTCGACGAAGGCGACATTTTAATTGATGGTGGTAACTCTCTATTTACTGATACGGAACGTCGAGCCAAAGATTTAGAGTCTGCTAAGTTTACCTTCATTGGCATGGGGGTAAGCGGCGGTGAAGAAGGCGCACTCAATGGCCCCAGTTTGATGCCGGGTGGTACGCAAAGTGCCTATCAGTATTTAGAACCGATTTTGACGAAGATTGCCGCCCAGGTAGACGATGGCCCCTGCGTTACATACATTGGCCCTGGCGGTGCGGGTCACTACGTCAAGATGGTGCACAACGGCATCGAATACGGCGACATGCAGCTCATTGCTGAAGCCTACGACTTATTAAAGAATGTCGGCGGACTCAGCGCTAGCCAACTCCAGGAGGTCTTTGCTGAGTGGAATACAACGGATGAGCTGGACTCGTACTTGATTGAAATTACAGCTGATGTGTTTAAGGTGAAAGACCCTGAAACGGGCGCACCGCTAGTTGACATGATTTTAGATGCGGCGGGTCAAAAAGGCACCGGACGCTGGACGGTAGAAACCGCTATGGAGCTGGGGGTACCTATTCCCACGATTATTGCAGCGGTAACAGCACGGGTCATGTCTTCTTACAAGCAAGAACGGGTTGAAGCCTCGAAGCAGTTAATGGGGCCTAGCAATGTTGGCTATGAGGGCGATACCCAAGCCTTTGTCAGCAAAGTACGTGATGCCCTCTACTGCTCAAAGATGTGCTCTTATGCGCAGGGAATGGCGCTGCTCAAGAAAGCGTCTGATACCTATAACTTCAACCTCAACTTGGGTGAGTGCGCTCGCATTTGGAAGGGTGGTTGCATTATTCGGGCCGCATTCTTAAACAAGATCAAGCAAGCCTTTGATGAGAACCCTGCATTGCCCAACCTGTTGCTTGCGCCTGAATTTAAGCAGTCTATTCTCGATCGCCAGACGGCTTGGCGTGAGGTTGTCGCCACGGCTGCGAAAGTTGGCATTCCGGTACCTGCCTTTAGTGCCTCCCTCGATTACTTCGATAGCTACCGTCGCGATCGCCTCCCACAAAACCTGACTCAGGCCCAACGCGATTACTTTGGCGCGCATACCTATGAGCGGGTCGATAAGGGAGGGGTTTACCACACCGATTGGATCCATGTTGTTGATCAACCCACAGCAGCAGCCGTATAGTTTCGCTCGTTCAAAACCTCATTAATGAGTAAAGGGAGCAGGCAATTCTTGCTCCTTTTTTTTAGTGCTTTTCTAAACTCGGCGGGGGACTGACCTATCAAAATCCCTGCTTTGCAGAAAACGTTTCGGCAGTCTAAACAGCTTTTACCGGAGCGATCGCGATCGTAATCTCAGCCTCACTTCATCCGTCCCCTCTGTCAGCGATCGAAGTATCAAACTTATAACCCGTACCGTTTGGCTAGCTAATCATTCAGCGCCCACCCGCACGACCTTGCGGGGGTTGTAGGGGAGTGAGGCCCCTACGTGCGGGGGCACGGGGGAAAGTCCCCCGATTCGCGGCTCCGCCGCCCCCAAATCTCCGCTAAAACACCCATCAAAAAGGCTTTTTCTGAGAGTCGTTTTTCCCGGGCCAACAGCCTTCAAAATTCACCCCCAAAACTATACGAAGAAATTACACACAGCCCAGTTTTCCCAATCCCAGCCAGTAAAGATATATTAAGGGTAGGTGCGTCCCAAGAGGTCTCCCAGAAAACTCTGCAATTGATTTGCTGACCTGAGCCTATGAACCGCACAATTGTCTGGTTCCGGCGTGATTTGCGCGTCTCCGATCATGCCCCGCTTGCCAGGGCAGCTCGTCGGGGTGAGGTAATTCCAGTATTTGTTCTCGATCGCGCATTGTTGCATCATCCCGAAACAGCTCCCGCTAGAGTCGCCTTTATGCTGGAATGTTTGCGTAGCCTCGACAATGATCTGCGCGATCGGGGCGGGCGTTTAATTATTCGCTATGGCGACCCGGTAGAGGTTTTGCCCCAACTGATTCGGGCGACGCAGGCAGATGGGATTTATGCCCACGTTGATTTTGAGCGGATATATGGTCGCGCTCGCGATGCTCGTCTAAATCAGGTACTGGCAAAGCAAGACCTCAAAATTCGCTGGTTTGAACCGGCTGGTACAACCCCTGACTTGATTCCTTACACCCATTATCGGGAGTTGTGGTTCTCGCACATGGAAGAACCCTTGATTGCCGCTCCCGAACGGGTCGTTGTGCCCCCAGATGTCCCCAGTGAACCATTGCCCACACTCGCACAGTTAGACTTAACCCCAGACGAAAAGCCACTGCCGCCTGCGGGTACCGATGCAGCCCGTAAATTTCTCAAAGAATTTTTGGCGGAAAAGAGCGATCGCTATTACTGGCAGTTGTCGTACCCCGGTGCGCAAGCCACTACTGGCCTAAGTCCGCATATCAAATTTGGCGCAATCTCGGTTCGAGAATGCTACAAAACGGTGCAACAGGCAGCCCCCGCGATCGACCATCGAGTGCAACTCAGCCATAACCAACTAATCGCCCGCATGCGCTGGGGCAGCGGATTTGCTCAACGGTTCCGCTACTTGCCCCAGTTAGAGTTGCGATCGCTCTATCAGGTCTTTGACCAGGATGGTTGGGAGTTTGACGCAGCCCTCTATCAGGCCTGGCAAGAGGGGATGACGGGTTTTCCGATTGTGGATGCAGCGGCTCGTTGTCTGAAAGCGACTGGCGGTTGGCTCGAACTCAATTTTCGCAGTCGGGCGCTCTACTCCAGCTTTCTCAGCAACTTGTTAGGCATGGATTGGCGCTTTGGTGCGCTCCACTTTATGCGGCATCTGATTGATGGTGACTGCCCCATCGACCACTACCAATGGGCCATGCAAGCGGGTGTGACCCATTGCCTCGACAAAACCTGGACGCGCATTTACAACCCAGAGCAGGTGGCGATCGACCGCTGTGATCCAGAAGGCTTGTTTATCAAACGGTGGATTCCCGAATTGCGCGAGGTCGCTCCCACCCAGTTAGGCCGACCACCCCGGATCAACGGCTACCCTGAGCCAATCTTGAACTATAAGGAAGCTCGTCAGCGTCGCGTCAAGCAGCTTGAGCAACAACGCAGACACTTTCTCGGTACGAATAACGTGTTACCGTTCCTGGCGAAAATGCCCGCAGATATCACCCCTTTTGGGGCCGATCTCTTTACCAGCGAAGTAGGTTGGGCGGCTCATTCTGACCAGAGCCTGTTTCCCGCAGCATTACCAATCGATGATCTCGATGAACAGCAAGCGATCGCTTTGCGGAGTTGGTTCGTAGCGCATGTCGAAATTGCCCCACGCAAACCGCGCCGAAAGCGATCACAGCCAACAAATGAAGTGCAGCTCAAGCTCTTATAGCAAACAATTATGGAAGGCGGATTAAATCATACGCCCCCCTTCACAGCAAGGAAGGAGTTTGCCAATGCCAAACCCCTTCACAAAAATTGCATCTTACTCAGTCCATAATCCTAAGTCGTGACACCACCCGCAGCGGCTCCTTCGCCCACAACTTTTGTCACTTCTACCCCATTTTGCTCTAGCACAACGGTTGGTTCACCGCCAGGGGTAATATTGATGCGTTTGACAACAACAGCACCATTCGCAAGTCGCTGACCAACACGCACATAGGTGCTAGGAAACCCTGCCGACTCTTGAATAATGGCATACACTTTGCCATTTACTTGCACAACACCCGTTACAACAATGCCATCGGCTTGTGGTGTTGAGGGTCGGGTTGGAGCTGCCGCAGTCGTGTTGGGGCTAACCCCTGTCGGTGGAGTCGGACGACTCGCTAAAGGTGGGCGACTTGCCGGAGGGGGTAAAGGCGTACGCGAGGGTGCTGTTGGGCGAGAAGCCGTCCCTGGTGGCCGTGGAGTAGAAGTGCGGCGCGGTGGAGCCGGACTTGAACCCGGTGCAGTTGGTCTTGTAGCTGGAGGACGCAACGACACGGGCGGCGGCGGAAATGCTGTGAATGGGCTGGTTTGCGCCGCAGGAGGAACGGGTAAATCAGGCACCACCTCGCGAATTTGAGCCGGGGCTGACACTTGCAAAGGCACTGCCGCAAATGGATTGGATGCCGTTCCTAAGGTGGCTGTGGCAGTTGTACCAGCTTGGCGATTATTCCGAATATTTTTTTGAACCTGCTTCACCCGTTCGTCGGCATTGGTTGACTTAATCAACCCTGGAGGCGAACTTTGGGTTGTGAGCGGTTGGGCGAAGGGTTGCTGACGTTGAGCCGGATTTTGCCCCGCCGCTGGAGAAGGTGACGCAGCAGGAGCCGGAGAAGCCGCCGGGGAGGGTGACGGCGAGCTAGCCGTCTCAGTGCCAGAATCACCACAACCCGCGATCGCAATAGCTATAGAACCCGCGAGTGCAAACAATGTTTGCCGACGCATACTCAACCCTCCAAGGTGGCTATGAACCGTTAAGTGCAAACCGATCAGCAATCATCTTATTGGCTTCAACTCAACAAACCCGTCAGTTTCTAACTCTTTCGGCTTAATTTGTTGAGCGCTCTATTAAACGATTACTACCAAACTCTTATCACTCTAGCATCTTTAAAACAACGCTGTCTTGCGTAATTTATCGGGGCAATATTGATGCCAAGGGCACCGACAAACAGGGAATGATCAATTAGTTACGACTCTTACGAATCAATGACTTTCGCTCAGTTAGGATAAAACATGAGCATCAACAAACCACACGGTAAAACGGCACCATGACTGAAGCAAACCCAGAATTTATGCGCATGGCGATCGCCTTAGCAAGTGAAGGAGCAAGTACGGGGCAAGGGGGACCTTTTGGCGCGGTTATTGTTAAAAACGGAGAAATTGTTGCAACCGGAAACAACCGGGTTACTTCTACAAATGACCCTACGGCACATGCCGAAGTTGTGGCCATTCGAGCGGCTTGCAACATTTTGCAAAGTTGGCAACTAACAGGCTGTGAACTCTATACTAGCTGCGAACCCTGCCCAATGTGTTTAGGTGCAATCTACTGGGCTAGACCGGATCGGGTTTACTACGCGAGCGATCGCTTTGATGCAGCGGCGATTGGCTTTGATGATGAGTTCATTTATCAAGAAATCAATTGCGCCTTGCCCGATCGCAAGATCCCAACAAGTCAGTTCATGCGAGAAGAGGGGCTAGCTGTTTTCAAAGAATGGAGTGAGAAAACGGACAAGATTGAGTATTAGGAAACTCAATCTTTTTTAGGTTAAAACTTGTGGCGGGTGAATTGCATCTGCTTGCATCACTTCACAAAGGAGTCATCCTAAAATTCTTTTGGAGCGGCACCATGCAAGAGTGACACAAAAAAGACCTTGCTTATAGCCATAGCCATGCGTAACGTAGCCGAAGCAATAGTTGAAACTTTGCCAACGATTTCCTATGCAATCACCTCTCGTTTCGTTCTACTCAGGAGAAGGCCGCGATCGCGCCGGACGCATGATTCAAGAAATTTGGGCGTGGGATTTTGAGCAGCTGGAAAGCGTCCACGACTTTATTCAATGGTTGTTTCCGCTGCCAGAGAAAAGCGCGTTTAATCCCAATGCGCCGACTGTTGATGCTGATGTGATAGCAGCGTTTCAAACCAATCCTCACTTGCGCCAAAACTTATTGCACTCTTTCACAGTCATGCTGCTGTTTTATGGGTTGCAGCGTGAGCAGCAGAACGGGGCGATCGCCATTCATCGAGCTGCAAACTATCCCCAACGTAAAAGTGAATGGGTGCAACCCTTTAACCATAACTTCCTTCGCATCACCCGCATTTTGAAGTGTTTAAGGCTGTTTGGTCTGCGTACCGAAGCGGAAGCGTTTTATGCCTGCTTGCACAGCATCTATCAAGAAAACTCGCAGCAGATTGGTCATGAAACGTTTCAATACTGGATGAAAGCAGTTCAGGTTAAGGCTTAACGTGCGTGACTATCATCTCTTTTAGTTCGCAATTAATTAGCGTTAGCATCAAGGGAGCGAATTGACTCAAACCAATGGACGCTAAAAAAAACTATCTTTTACCTGCTGACCAGATCGAGGCATTGCTCCAAACCTTTTCGCACCCGTGGAATCCCAAGTCAGAAATCGCTGGTACTCAGTTAGGCAAAGCGGTTGGTCTGCAAAGAACGGGCGTTAACTTTGTTAGAGTAGCACCGGGCAAAGAATCGTTTATTTACCATTCTCACTACCGCGAAGAAGAGTGGATTTATATTCTCTCAGGTCAGGGCACTGCGGAAATTGAGGACGAAGAATTTGAGATCAAAGCTGGCGATTTTATGGGTTTCCCGACGCCATCTGTAGCTCACCATCTTCGAAATACCGGAAACGAAGACCTGGTGTACCTGACGGGGGGCGAAAACCTGGAAGTGGAAATTGCTGGTTTTCCGCGCTTAGGCAAACGCATGATCCGCAAGGGGGCGACGGTCGAAATCTATGATGTGTCAGATGCAAAAGAGTTTGGGCCTTTAGCGCCTGAATCTGACTCATAACAGGGTGAAATGGTTGGCGACTGACGTTGGTCAATGGGCGAATGAGGATGGAGTGGGTATGACAATTAACTTTTCGCAGTTCTTTCAAGCATCGATTCCCAGTCGAGTGATTTCGATTAGCGACCCACTTGAGCGCCAGTATTACATTGATTTTTCCAGTGTGCGGGGGAGCGACATCATCAAAGAGTTGTTACGCACGATTTTGCTGTCGAGCGATTCTCCCAGTTGTCAACTTTTTACAGGGCATATCGGTTGTGGCAAATCGACTGAGCTGCTGCGGCTCAAGTACGAATTAGAGCGCGAAAAGTATCATGTTGTTTATTTTGAGTCAGATAAAGACTTAGATATTGGTGATGTTGATGTGAGTGATATTTTGTTGGCGATCGCGCGGCAAGTAAGCAACACGCTAGAAGAAATTGGGATTAATCTGAATCCACCTTTTTTCACCAATCTGTTTGCCTACGTTAGCAATGCGCTCAAAATTCCGCTAAATATTACGCGCTTTGAGTTGTCGGTAGGGATTGCCAAAATTGCCTCGGAAGCCAAACACAGCCCAACTGTCAGACAACAACTGCGCGCCTATATGGAGCCTCGAACAGGTGGCATGTTAGACGCAATTAATGAGGAGCTATTGCAGCCTGCCATTAAGCGCTTGCAAGAAAAAGGAAAGAAAGGTTTAGTTGTGTTGGTCGATAATCTCGATCGCATCGACAATGTGCGCAAACCGTCGGGACGCACTCAACCCGAATATCTCTTTTTAGACCGTGGCGAACAGCTGAAAAAGCTCGACTGTTATGTGGTCTACACGGTGCCGTTGACCCTGCTTTTTTCGGGTGAGTTGTTGCCCCTCACCAATCGCTTTGGTAGCAAACCCAAACTGTTGCCGATGGTACCCGTTCAACGCAATGATGGCAGTGACCATTTAGAAGGCATTGCACTCCTACAACAGATGGTTTTGGCGCGGGCGTTTCCAAATCTGAATGCGGTGAAACGATTGGAACGTGCGATCGAAGTGTTTGATGCCCCTGAAACGCTCGATCGCCTGTGCCGCATCAGTGGAGGCCACATGCGACATCTGATGGTGCTGCTCAACAGTTGCTTGCAACGGGAAGACCCACCAATCATCCGTGACACCTTAGAGAGCGTGATTCGTGACTTTCGGGATGAGTTTACGCTGGCGGTGAGCGATGAGCAGTGGAAGCTGATGCAGGAAGTTCACGCGCGCAAAACTATTGGTGAAGAAAGCATCTATCAAGAACTGATGCGCCGCCTCTACGTCTATGAGTATCGCGATAACCAGGGACGCTGGTTTGATGTCAACCCAGCCCTTTTAGAAACACGAGAATTTGCCACGGTCTGATCAGTTAGTCGTTTGAGGGCAGATCAGTCCCGCACTTCGCAAACGACCCGAAACCCCAGGTCATACATGCCACGCTCTGGGTCGGCATAGGCACGCGCGGCTGAGCGGCAAGCCCGTGGCCCACCATTCCAAGAGCCACCCCGTACCACCCGCCGATTGGGTTGACCTGCATCTAACCAGGCAGAGCCATTGGTCGGGGCATCGGTATAGTCTGGGTGCCAGACATCAGCACACCATTCGCGCACATTGCCGTGCATATCTAGCAAACCAAACGCATTGGCAGCTTGAAAGCTACCAGCCGGTGTTGTTTCGCGGCGATCGCTGCCCAATTTTCCCTGCCCGTAGGAGCCATGACTGCAAACTTTGCCCTGATACTCCCAGTCAATGCCAGAGTAGTTGGCCAGATCGGTACTGATGGTTGGCCCGAAGTGAAATGGGGTTGTTGTGCCAGCCCGACAGGCATATTCCCATTCGGCTTCGCTGGGCAGTCGATAGAGACGCTGAGTCAAAGCAGTCAGGCGATCGCAAAATTCAACCGCTTCAGACCAACTAATTTGCTCAACTGGATGATCGGCAATTTGCCAGTTACCCGGTTCTGGCTCCAGCCGCAGCTGCACCTTTGGCAAAGCAGCAACCGCTGCCCACTGAGCCTGGGTGATCGGCATCCGTGCGATCGCAAATTTTAGGATGCAGACTCGATGTGGGGGAGCTTGGGTCGCCGACCACCCTTCTTCACTGGACGGAGCGCCCATCCAAAATTCACCCGCAGGAATCTCGACCAACTCAAGGGCGACCGTCTCTGATAATGGCTCTACCCAACCTGATATTTGTTGAGGCGTGCGAGCGCAGACTTCACCGTGGAGATCAACGGTGATGACATCAAACTTAAAAAGCGTTTTACTCGACGGCTGAATCACCATGAAATGCAGGAAAATCCATTAAAGAGCAAGTAACAGTTATTCACTATTTACCTACTCTCAAAGCATTATCAGACAACCTGGTACAAAAAGCGCAACCCAGCCCAGGTTGCAACCTCAAGGGCAAAGTTATTGCTTGCGATCGCGGCTGTTTGAAGACTGCTATCACTGGCACGATGCAAATCAGTCAAAATCGCTTGTGCGACCTCTAAAGGATTTGGTAGGGGGGTCATTTGTGTCCCGTTGTTTGCCGCTTTTAATAAAGTTAGGGCTTGTTCAAACGGTGTCCGGCTACACAACACATAGGTTTCGGCAAACCCACCCGGCTTATTCACCATCCACTGCGCCGTCGAGTCAGGCAGATTAATGGTCGCTTTAGGCGCGATCGCAGTAGTCTGAATTGTTTCTGCCAAGCTTACATCATTGATTTGGAGTGGCAGAATCAAGTTTCCGGTGCTGCTGAGCATCACGACCAGGTAGTACAACGGCACGTCACCCAGGTTATCAATCCGATACTGAATCGAAGCCCCAATTGGTAACGTCGGCAACTCACCCGGTTCTGGCAAAACGGTTGGCCCCGGAATATTTTCGCCTGTCTCCCGGCGTTGCACTGTTGTGGATCCCTTATCCGTGAGCAGATCCAGACTCGCTTTCACGGCAACCCCTGAAGCGACCTGATTTTCAGTCAGGCTGATCAGCTTCGCCGCTAACAAGGCTTGTAATTTGGGAGCCAAGCGACGGATCGCGATTTTGACTGCTTCGCCGCCTTCACCTGCTGTATTGGGAATCGCCTCTTGAGCCGGAGAAAAAAGTCCATAGCTGGTTTGGGTGGCAATACTGGGTGCCACATTTGTCAAATTAGTCGCAGCGACCTGCGCAGGTTGGCTAATTTTGCGGAAGAGGTAATCGACCGAGTCTTCGCCAGCCGTTGCGATCGAAACCCGAGAAATGGCAGACAGCGCACTGACGGCATCAACCCGTTCATGGCGTTCGAGGGAGCTATCAAGCGCAATGTTTAGCCCGATATTGCGTGATACCAGGCGCACTTGTTCGCGCACAAATTGCCCAACTTTGAGCGAATCGGCTTGGGTGGTCAACACTTTTGCGTCTGCAATTAAACCATCTCTTGCGGTGATGCGCAGGCGCACAGGCGTAGCTGATTCTTTAACCGTCAGCACCGAATCAACACCATATTGCTCTAAGACGGGGGTGGGGATGCCACCCAGCCAAAGCCGTGCGGTCTTGCCAGTTTCGTCAATCGAGCTGACGATCGCATCGGCTCCTCCAGCCGCAACAGGGGTCAGGTAATAGGGGGTAACAGGGCTTTTGGGCAACTTTTGAGCGGGTTGCGTCACCACTTGAGGCTGCTGCTCTTGACTGGTGAAATGCTCAATCTGCTCACCTACTCCACCCATCACAAACCGCATGGTCGTTGGGGTACTGGTTTGCCAGAGAGCCTGGGTCAAAGCCAAGGTAAACAAACCCGCGCTAAACCCATCCCATTGTGCTTCGGCAGCGAGGCGATCGGCGTGGGTTGCCAGCAGCAGCATCCCCGGAAAATCTGGCTCGGATTGGTTTGGCTTGGGGGTGGGTCGCTGTGCCCCGGTGAGAAACGATCGCTTTAACTGATCACGCAATACTAACTCGGTCGTTGAGATTTGGGCTGGGGCGCGGGTTGGACGGGCACGAACTCGCAGGTTGCCCATCAACGAGTTGCCGGAATAGGTGTAACAGGTATCTAAAACGGTTGTCAGTTGATTGGTTGAAAGCGATCGCCCCAACAGGCTGAGCGTCTCAAGCAACAAATCAGAAACCAGCAAACCTTCATCGGAGGCAATTGGCTCATCAGCTGTCACTAAGCTGAGCTGCGGTTGATCGGGTGTAGCGACCGTTCCGCCATAACCACTGAAGTGAAATAGCACCACATCACCGGTCTGCGCTTGCTGGACGAGATGAGAACGATAAGCATCGGCGATCGCTTGCCGGGTTGCTTGCTGATTCGTGAGGAGCAAGACATCTTGCTGGCGAAACCCAAACCGATGCACGAGCAACTCTCGTTGCAGCTCAAGATCGGTTAAACAGCCACGCAAAGGTTTGTCTTTGTACTGATCGATGCCGACCAGCAGCGCCAGCTTACGATTCGTTGGCTCTGCCAGGGCAGCCCCATATTGTTGTACAACTCTCGAAAACCCTGCTTCTGTTAACCCAAGCGCCCCAATTGAAATACCTAACTTCTGCAAAAAAGCTCGCCGCTTCATCGCCCCATTCGCCCCTTCGCCTCTAACTACCAGCGTATCAGGATCTCATTCGTTTGGGTGTTCGCCTAACGTCGTATTTTGGGGAATTTTCGCAATTATTTGAGGGAGTTTCTGCATAGTCATAATAGAAATGCGATTTCCTGGGAAAGGGTAGTTGAAGATGACACCGATCGCCCTTGTTCAAGCCTTAGTTGCCTGTTACACCGAACATCAGGATGGTGAACGGGCGATCGCAATGGCAGCCTACATGAAGAATCGCTTTCCGTTCTATGGCATCCCCATGCCGCAGCGAAAGCAACTCAACAAAGTCCTATTGCCTGAGCGCAAGGCAGCGATTATAGAAGCGTGGTTGTTGGAGACAGTCCAACTGTTATGGCAAGAAAATGAGCGCGAGTGTCAATATGCCGGATTAGATTTATTAGAGCGGTTTTCGTCGGTTCTCACGATGCAAGCGATCGCCTCACTCGAAGCCTTGATTCTCCAAAAATCCTGGTGGGATACCGTCGATTTGCTCGCAACCAAATCAATCGGTGAGCTTGTGCTTCAGTTTCCGGAGTTGCGCTCGACGATGGACGGTTACAGCCAACATCCCAATTTATGGCTGCGACGAACGGCGATTTTGCATCAGCTCAAATACAAGCAAAAGACCGATGCCGAACGGTTGTTTCACTACTGCATTGAAAACGCTGAGTCAAAGGAATTTTTTATTCAAAAGGCGATCGGGTGGGCCTTACGAGAATACGCGAAGACTGACTCAACGGCGGTTGTTGCGTTTGTCAACCACCATCAAAAACGGTTAGCGAATTTGAGCCAACGCGAAGCTTTGAAGCACTTACCAAACAGTGAGAACCTTAGCTGAAGCCACATGGGGGTAAATCCCAGCGGGATGGGATGCAACCCGTCAAGTTGAGTTCGGTTCTACCGACTGCAAGTTTCTACCAGACTTGATACATTGATTTACATAGATACAGCCATTTGATGAGGTCTTGAACGTGAACACACCGAATCAATTACCAGAGTTCTCGATGGGTGGGGCTGAGGGAAGCAATCAGTTGTGGAACTACGTGCAGTCGCTAAACCCTGAGGCGGTCGCTCAAATGTCGCGTCCTGCGTCTGCCGAAGTGTTTCAAGTAATGGAACGCAATATTGTCGGTCTATTGGGCGGTCTGCCATCTGAGCATTTCGACATTACAATTGCCACTTCTCGCGAAGATTTAGGCCGTTTGCTCGCTTCGGCTATGATGAGCGGTTACTTCTTGCGCAATGCGGAGCAACGTCTTGTCTTTGAGAAATCTTTGAAAGCCGCCGAAACAGCGGAAGAGTCTGCTGAATAAGGCCATTAGGTTAGAGAACAAGCTGTTTGTTTCATCAATGGGACAAGTGAGATAAGCAGAGAGACAGGGAACACAAAACAGAAGTTAGGGGTAGCTAGCTTCTGTTTTCGTTTTAAAAATGGGTGAATTGCGATCGCCAATCCGGTAAACTACCATACTTGAACTAAGAACAGACGCAAAGAGCCTGATGCCTATGGGGGCGAGGGTGTGATTGAGCAGAAGAAACAAGTGAGAGACTCGGCAGGGATTTATGACACCTTGCCGAGTTTTGCTGTGGAGAGCTTGCGGCGATCGCTGCTGGCCTGGTATGCCGAAAACAAGCGAGATCTTCCCTGGCGTAGAACGCGAGACCCTTACGCGATCTGGGTTTCAGAAATTATGCTGCAACAGACCCAGGTGAAGACGGTGATCCCCTATTACGAACGCTGGCTCGCGACCCTGCCAACTGTCAAAACGTTAGCGATCGCCCAGCAGCAAGACGTACTAAAACTGTGGCAGGGGTTGGGCTACTACGCCCGCGCGCGCAATCTGCATCAGGCTGCTCAGGTGGTGGTAGCCCAACATGGAGGGACATTTCCCCAGACCTTAGAGACTGCCATGCAACTACCAGGAATTGGCCGCACAACGGCAGGGGGCATTTTGAGTGCAGCCTTTAACCTACCAGTCGCTATCTTAGATGGTAATGTAAAGCGGGTTCTGGCTCGGTTGGTGGCACTACCCGTACCACCGAAGCGGGCGATCGCTCAGCTCTGGCAAATTTCTGAGTGGTTGCTTGACCGTGAGCAATCACGCGATTTTAACCAAGCGCTGATGGATCTGGGTGCCACGCTTTGCACACCCGCCAACCCTAGCTGTTTTCGCTGTCCCTGGCAGCCCATGTGTCAGGCTTATCAACAAGGCATTCAAACGGAGATACCTATGACCGAAAGTCGTGCCCCTATTCCCCACAAGCGAATTGGTGTCGCTGTCATTTGGGATGGGCAGGGGAATATTTTGATTGATCGCCGCAAACAAAGTGGTCTGTTGGGCGGCATGTGGGAATTTCCGGGCGGCAAACTAGAGCCAGGTGAAACGGTGGAAGAGTGCATTCGCCGAGAAATTCGAGAAGAGTTAGGAATTGAAATCGAAGTGGGCGATCGCTTGATTTCGGTAGACCACACCTACAGCCACTTTCGCGTGACGTTAGAGGTGCATCACTGCAAGCACTTGAGTGGCGAACCGCAGGCGATCGAGTGTGATGAGATTCGCTGGGTGACGTTAGAGGAAATTGAGCAGTTTCCGTTTCCGGCAGCAAATGTGAGGATTATTGAGGCGCTGCGGAGTGGGAAGTGAGGGGAGTGAGGGGGGCAGGGAGTGAGGGGGGCAGGGAGTGAGGAGGTGAGGGAGTCAGGGAGTGAGGGGGTGAGGGAGTCAGGGGGGGAGGGAGTTAGAAGGGGGTTGGGGTGGATAGGTGTAGGGGTTGATGGGTTTGTGGATGGTTGAGGGTTAGCTCGCGGGCGTGGAGATGCAGGCGGGTGTTAGTGGGTGTGGTTCCGTAGAGGCGATCGCCGAGAATGGGGGTACCGAGTCCCTTGGCGGCATGCACGCGGAGCTGGTGGGTGCGTCCGGTGAGGGGGTAGAACTCAATGCGAGTTATTTCTGATTGGGAAGTCAGCACTTGAAAATGAGTGATGCTCGGTTTTCCGAGTTGGTCGTTTACTTTTTGACGGGGGCGATCGCTGGGGTCAGCCCAGAGCGGTAAATCAATCACGCCCTCTGTTTCTGTTGGAATCCCTTGAAGAATGGCTTCGTAGATTTTTTGAATCGTGCGTTGTTGAAACTGACGGTTGAGTTGGCGGTGCGTATCGGGATCTTTGGCAAAAACTAAGATACCCGATGTGTCTTGGTCAAGACGATGCGCTGGATATAAAGGCTGTGAGTTTAGCTCACGTTCCTGTAGACGCAGCAGAACACTATCGAGACGATCGCGATACCTTCCGGGAACAGATAACAAACCAGACGGTTTATCGACAGCGATGAGCCATTCATCCTCATACAAAATTGTGAGGGTGTTTGAGCGTTGCACCTGGGCTGTTAAACCGGATAGCAAAAATCCCATTAGGGGTTGGCAACGCTCGACACAGGCTCCATAAAATTCGCCTGGGGTGCGATCGCGGGTTGTGTTGCCCCACCAAAACTCAGCCATTGCAAGCGGGGTCAGTTGATGCGTGGCGGCATAGTGTAGCAGTTTTGGCGCACAGCATTCGCCCGTTCCAGTAGGGCGTGACTCCATCAGGGTTTGTAGGGGCAGCGAAATTCCAGCAAAGTTTGTCAGGCGATAGACCGTATGCATCTGGGTCTGAAGTTCACGCGACAGGGTTTTGCGTTGCTGACGAAGTTCTCGCTGACGGGCTGCAATCTGCTCAACGACGGCTTGTAAAGGCTGTAATACTGCATCTCGCTGCTGTTTGAAGCGGCGGCGTTCAATGCCATCTTGTTGGCTTTGCTGCTCAAGCTGGGCTAACAGGGTGGCGTAGTCCTCCTTGCTGAGGATTGACTGAGCCGCCTGGCGCTGTTGTTGGCGGGCTTGTTTGCGTTGTTTATGCTCGCTTGTCAGGTGTTGCCAGCGATCGCCCCAAGCTTGCAGAAGCTGTTGATATTGCGTCGGTTCTGGGCGTTGGGCTAGAGCCAACAATTCTTGCTTAATGGCTTCTAAGGCTGTCAGGGTTGAGCTTTCAGCTAAGGCGACTTGTTCTCGACCGGGAATCGGCGGCACCCAACCTGCGACCTCTGCTGCGCCATTCAACAAACCAGAAAAGGCTTTTAACACGCCTTTCTCACCCGTTGGAGTTTCAACTAGCAAAACGCCGTACATTTTTCCTTCGCGATTAAAGGGTTCAGCGGCGAGTTGCTGCATCAAGCCCTGAGCGATCGCTTCAACAAATGGGGTGCGAGGCAACTGCACCCACTTGTTCGTCAGAGGGCATTGCCCGCCATACCAATAGGTTGGAGACTGTTCGACGAGGGGAGGCGTTTGAGGCAAGAACTGCGAAATCGGAAACAGCATACGCTAGAAGGCTGCGATCGCTTCTATTTTAAGAATGTTTTGTGGGTTAGGAGAGCCTCTAGATTAGGTCGAGGCGATGGGGAACTCTGGTGTTAGACAGATCAGGGTTTCAATGGATTATGAAATATGACCCACGCAAACATCATCGGTGATCGATTCGGTTACGCGGTTATGACTATACGAGGGCAGGGGGCTATTTCATCACGATTTGTGCCTACCACCGCGAATGCCTATTTGGTGAGGTGGTGGCGGGGAAGATGCGGTTAAATCATTTGGGTCGGATGGTGGATGCGGTGTGGCGTGGGTTGCCGCGACATTTTTCAAATTTGGAATTGGATGAATTCGTGGTGATGCCCGATCATTTTCACGGGATTTTGGTGTTGACCGATAACCCCGGTAGGGGTGAAGCATTTGATTTAGAAACTACGAGTAAGACCAATGATTTAGGGTCAAATGCTTTACCCCTCCAATATCCGAACGGGACGCGATCGCAATCGGTGGGGGCGATCGTGCAAAATTTCAAATCGGTGACGACACGACGCATTAACCAAATCCGTAAAACACCGGGCACCCATGTTTGGCAACGCGATTATCACGATCGCGTCATTCGTGATGAAATGGCATGGCTTCGCATCCGTACCTACATTCAACGCAATCCTGCAAAATGGTAAATGCTTGCTGAGGTAGCCGGAGACAAACTACTTCTTATCTTCCAAGCTAGCCTTTAAACCATTCGCAAGATACTTGGCGATCGCCTCGCCAAATTCTTCTTCGGGTGATTTGGGTGGAGGTGGGGCAGAGTCAGCGATGAATAATGAAATCAAGACGATCAAGGTGATCAAAGGCAGAATCATCATAATATTTATACCACTAGGTTCAGATGAAAGAATCGAACAATGTAGAGACATGGTATTTTGGTTTGTGCCATGCTTTGAATTATTCGGCTTCCTTTCAGTATGTCGATCGCAGCAGAGAAAGCCAATACAGCAATGTTCAGTAAAGGTCAGATGCCTTAGAGGTCTATTCAGAGCAAGAAACATCAGATCGCTTAAGGTAGAGAAATTGGCCTCTGTCTGGGCGATCGCTGGAGAGGATGATTCGCCATCTTACCTTCGCAAGTCATTTTTTGGATATAACCCTACGAGGTCTGCTAATCCTACCTTTCAGGCCAATTGCATACGTGAACTGAAGATTTAGCTGAACTTTTCTGAGCTTTTTAAAAAACACATCTGTACTATTCTGTATCGACTTAATAGCAACAGTTCCATAGATTAGAAGACAACAGGAAGCATCATTCAAGACATACATCAAATAAGAGGAGAAACCAGTGGAAAATACGTCATCGTTTCAAAAAATTGTATCCGTTGAAGATGCCGAGACAGCCCGACGCATTAAAGAAGAAGATGCCCGTTTAGAACGATGGAAAGCCTTTATCAAAGAGGTTGCAATTTTGGGTAGTGCCGGAGCAGTCGCGGTGACAATTGGCATCACCAGCGCGCTCACAATTATCGACTCCAACACCACGCAAGAAGACAAGAGCTGGGCCAGGACAACACTCACATCCGTTCTAACCGGGGCAGGCGGTTTTCTATTTGGCAAGCATGAAGCCAGCAAAAAATTGCCTCCTAATGATAAGTAGCAGGCAAGGGCGTGGCACTGCTGCGCCCTCTCTATTGGAGACGCTCAACCAGGTGATCACCCACGCGTAAAGCATTTGCCATCACAGTCAGAGCGGTGCCGACACTGGGGCACGACGGGAAAAAGCTACTGTCCACAACATAAAGGTTATCGACATCGTGGGTGCGACAGTTCACATCCAGCACCGAAGTGGAGGGATCGGTGCCAAAACGACAGGTGCCGCACTGGTAAGCAACAACCTGAAGTGGTGACTCACCCCGTGGGTGCATACCCCCCCGTTGCAGCATTGAAGTGGGTAACTCTTTCTCAACTGTTTTTAAAACATCGATCCAGCGATAAACGAGGCGATCGTGGGCTTCGATATTGTTAGCCGTGTAATCGACGTAAAGCTTGTCACCATCCAGACGAACTCGATTGGTAGAGTCAGGCAGCACCGCACTCTGCGCCCACCAACCAATCGAATGCGTTGCTAACTGCCGAATGCCAAAACCGGGCATCAGCTTCGAGAAAACAGACAAAACTGGAGGCGCTTCGGCATAGATAATGTCTTGCAGCAACCCACCTGTATTTTGGATGTGCCCCATCGGGTAAGCAAAGTCAGCATCACCCCAGTAAAAATCGTTGATCGACACACTTCTGAGAAACTTACCTGAATTTGGCGCACTCAGTTGCACAACGGCAGTTAGCTGATTTTTCATCAGGTTGCGACCCACTTGGTCAGAGCGATTCGCTAACCCAGTCGGATGTTTTTCATTGGCCGATCGCAGCAAAATAGCGGCTGAGTTAATCGCACCACAGGCCAACACGACAATGTCACCCAAAAATAAATACGATTCCTGACCAATTCGCGCTTCAACCGCTTTCACCTCCCGCCCAGAAGGACTCGTGTGCAAGCAAACAACCCGCGCCGAAGTCTTTAGCGTCACGTTGGGTAACTTGAGAGCAGGCTCGACCCCAAACACTTCTGAGTCGCCTGTCGGGTCGTCTTGCTGGCGCGTTAAGCTGAGTGGAATTGGCGTTGGATGTAGTCCGGTTTTGGCGATCGCGTCTACCACTTCTTGCACGCAGGGTTCATGGGTCACACCTGCATAGGGATAATCGGCACTGTGTGCGGGTTCCGTTGGGTCAATGCCCAAGCTACCATGCACCATATACAGTTGCTCGGCCTCAGTGTAGTAAGGCTCTAAATCTTCGTATTGCAGACACCACTCTGGTGAAATTCCTTCTTGATAATTGACTGCTTCAAAATCGCGATCGCGCATGCGTAGCAGTGCCGCACCGTAGACTTTGGTGTTACCACCAACCGCGTAGTTTGTTTGGGGCGAAAACGGCTCTCCGTTTTTGTCGTACCACTGTTCTGGTGCGTGATACCGTTCCTTTTTGAAGATATCGACATTACTGCGATTCTGTTCTTCTAGGGGCATAAAGCCGCCCCGCTCTAGCACCAAAATCTTCTTACCTGTGGGTGCTAGCTTGTGCAACAGCGTTCCACCACCGGCCCCTGTGCCAATAATGATTACATCGTAGTGTTGGTCATCAACAATCATTCCGACTCTCCCTCGTAGGCATTATTAGTAGGGCAACTTTGAGACACCAAAGTTTAGCAAATCAGCAACAAAACAGCCCCCTATCCAAAAGCTGATTCACTATTGCCAGACGTAAAGCAAGATGAACAAAACAATCCAAATCACATCGACAAAGTGCCAAAACAAGGATGTTTCTTCCACCCCAACGGTGCCTTTGTCGTAATTTCCGGGGATGAATGAACGAATCAGCATCAGTCCTTGCAGCAAAATTCCGGTTAAGACGTGTAAGCCATGAAACCCGGTGAGCAGGTAGAACGTACCACCAAATAAACCCGAAGTGAAACCAAAGGGCAACTCAGACCACTCTTTGGCTTGTCCCAACAAGAAGTAAGCCCCCATCGCCATTGTCAGCAGCCAGAAAACCCGAAATCCCCAGAGGTTACGCTTGTGCAAAAACCGCTCGGCAATGAAGATGACAAAGCTACTCGAAACCAACACAATCGTGTTAATTAAAGGCTCTCGTGTGGCTAACCCGGTCACTCCATCGGGATACCAATCTGAAGTCGTAATTTTGTAGAGAAAGTAGCTGACAAAGAAGCTGAGAAAGATGACGCTTTCTGACAGCAAAAAAACAATAAAACCAAATAAGGCGTTACCCGCTTCATCGTGGGTATGCTCTGCGGCATGAGCGTGAGCGTGAGCAATAGCAGGGGCCTGGTCTAAAGAACTTTCCATAATGCGCTGGGGGAAGTTGAGAGCAATAAAGGGGATAGATGGTTAATGCGCGATCGCCCACAAAACCGCTGGTGTGGCTCTAGGGACAATCGCTTGTTCAACTCGGTTCTGTCACAAGATCAGCGGCGCGATCGCCCGCCACGAGTGGTTCGTTTTTGCCGTAGCCATACGGCTCTGCAACCACAACAGGGATCTCTTCAAAGTTTTCTACCGGAGGCGGCGAAGAAACCATCCATTCCAGGCCGATCGCCCGCCAGGGATTGTCTGGCGCTTTCTTACCCTGCACCCAGGAACCCACCATATTCAAAATAAACGGTAAGGTCGCCATCCCTAACAAGAAGCCACCGATACTGGCCAGCACATTCCAAAAAGCAAACTCTGGATCGTAAGACGCCACTCGACGGGGCATCCCCATCAGACCTAACGGATGCATTGGTAAAAAGTTTAAGTTTGTACCAACAAAAGTCAACCAGAAGTGCAACTGACCTAAACCTTCGTTGTACATGCGACCTGTCATTTTGGGGAACCAGTGGTAGATCGCTGCAAACATTCCCATTGTGGCAGTACCAAACAGCACATAATGGAAATGACCGACCACAAAGTAAGTGTTGTTAACGTGGATATCAATCGGGACAGTTGCCAACATGATGCCAGTGATGCCTGCGAAGACAAACATAATCAATGCCCCAAGGGCAAAGAGCATCGGTGTCGTCAGCCGCAATTTGCCGCCCCAGAGCGTTGCGACCCAAGCAAAAACTTTAACCCCTGTTGGCACTGCCACAAACACCGTTGTGAACATAAAGAAGATCCGCATCCAGGGTGGCGTACCACTGGCAAACATATGGTGCACCCAAACAATGCCACTGACGAAGGTAATCGTCATAGAAGAAATGGCGACAATTTTGTAGCCAAACAACGGCTTACGGGCAAACACCGGAAAAATCTCGGAGAAGATGCCAAAGATCGGCAGAATGATCACGTAAACCGCTGGATGCGAATAGAACCAGAAAAAGTGCTGATAAAGCACCGGGTTGCCACCTTTTGCCGGGTCAAAGAACGACGTACCAAAGGTGAGATCCATCAACAGCATGACCGCACCCGCTGTTAGTGCAGGCAATCCATACAACTGAATAATTTGGGCACTTAACACTGTCCAGACATAGATGGGCATCCGAAACAGCGTCATTCCAGGGGCACGCATTTTGGCGATCGTAGTGACAAAGTTGACTGCCCCCATGATGGACGAAACACCGGAAATCGCAACCGCCAACAACCAGAGAAACTGACCGTTGAGCAGTTTGCCCGTTGGGTTTTGCAAGCTGACGGGAGGATAAGCCCACCAGCCCGACTGCGATGGCCCCCCGGGAGCAAAAAAACTCGCCATCAACAAAATTGCCGCGACAGGCACCATCCAAAAGGCGATCGCGTTGAGTCGGGGAAAAGCCATATCACGGGCACCGATCATCAGCGGCACCAGATAGTTTGCCAACCCAACCAGGGAGGGAAACATCCACAAAAACAACATCACAGTGCCATGCATCGTAAACATGGCGTTGTAGATTGTGCGATCGACCAGATCGGCTTCAGGCGTGACCAACTCACCCCGAATAATCATGGCGAAAAAGCCACCGACTAGAAAAAAGGTGAAAGACGTCACCAGATATTGAATCCCAATCACTTTGTGATCGGTACTGAAGGTGAAAAATCGCTTCCAGTTATCCGGCGCACCTGGCAGAGGCTGAGGAGTTCTGTTGGCGATCGCTTCGATAGGCACATTTGTCATGCTCGACCTTCCTCTGCGGCGTAGTTAACAATTGGGGCAGGGGCCGGGGGAACAGTTTTCCAGCCTGCGTTAATGCGCTTTTCAGAAGCGCGGGTGTACTCGGCTGCGGCTCGGTTATAGGCAGTCACAGGGGTTTGTTTCGCCGCCTGCGCGAGCCAGGTCTGATAGTCTGCTTCTGATTGCACAACGACATCGGTTTGCATCGCCGCAAAATAGGTGCCGCTATACTGCGAATCGCGCAGCCGATATTTGCCCTCGCGAATCGGGGTGAACTCAAAGTCAATCACCTTGTTGGGGATGATGTCTTGCTTTAACCGAAAGGCCGGAATGTAAAAACCGTGAATCACATCTTCGGTCTGCAAAGCGAGTTTGACCCGTCGATCAACCGGCAAATGCAACTCTGTACTGGTTACATCCTGACCGGGATAGCGAAACTCCCAGACCCACTGCCGCGAATGCACCTCAATCTCTTCAGGGGGCGACATTGCTTCCATCGGGGCAGCGTAGGCGGCTTCAATCCCAATTGGGTTATGTAGATGCACCAATTCCATCGGGCCATGCACAGCCATCTTTTCGTAAATCTGTTGGCTGTAGACGGCAATCCAAATAACGAGCGCGATTGGAATCGCGGTCCAGACAATTTCTAACGGAATGTTGCCCTCAATTGGTGGGCCGTCACTCGTGTCATAGCGACCCACACGATGCACCGCAACCGTGTAGAGCACAGCACCCGTCACACAAAGAAAAATAAACGAACCCAAAGTCACCAGAAAGCTAAACAACTCATCCACTAACTTTGATTCAGCCGAAGCTTGTGGTGGCAACCAATGATACGCCTGTTGCCCGACCCACCAGCTAATCGCCGCATTCGCGATCGCCAGCACGACCAGGGTTAGGATTGTCCGAATCTTCATACGATGTTCTGTATTTGACTTTTTAAGCTATCTCTAATTGGCTAAAACCAGAATTCACAAGGGCTTTAGCGTAGCAGCGCATTTGGATCTTGCCCCTCTTGCAGCAGCATGTCAGCCGTGTTATGAACGCCAAACTCAGCCGCCAGTTGCGCCCCCAAGGTGCCGTGGATGAACATAATCCCAAAGATCAATAAACCGACGATCAGGTAACTCCACTGCACCTGTTGGGCCCGATCTTTGCGCCACGCAAACCGTTGAAAGCCACGCCATACGGTCATGCCAACAATCATCGCAAGCAGCACCACACCACCCACTCCATGCCACAGCATCGTCTCCATTGCTTCCAGACCCCAGGCACTTGCGCCAGTCGCTGCGGGTTGCGCCAGCATGATCTCATAAAAGCCGGCCGCCACCGTAAAAAAGGTGACGATCGCCGACGCCAGCATGTTGTACCAACCGACATCAAAAAAGTTAGAGCGAGCCGCTGGAATTGCCAGCAGTTTAAATACGGGGCGTTCTAAAGGAAACAAGACACCGACAACATCAAAGGCGATCGCGACAATAAACAACCCCAACGTCAGATGCACAAGATTTGGGTGAATCGGAATGGTATAAGGCAACCCATTTGGCCCCAATTGTCCACTGAGTTGATCAATTAATTCTGGGTTCATTACAACACTCCATCCTTAATTGCATCGACAACAGGCACCGTGTGCAAGCCATACACCCAGACCAGCTTATCGCCCAGGTACACCTGATAAAACACCAGCACCGATAACAGAGCGCCAATCACTAAAAAGGAAACTGGCAATTGTTTGGGGTCGCGCGATCGCAAGATATAACGCCAACCCGTAATTGCCGCAATAATGCCCGAAAGTGACCAACCGATCAGCGTATGCACATTCAGAGTGCGCTCAGCAGCGGCATACGGTTCTGCTAAACCTGCTTCAACCTGCCCAAAAATGACAGCAATAAAAATAGAGATAGTGGCAAAAAACAAGTTCCACCAGCTCACCTCGTAGAGGCGGCTATTGCGCGTATAGTAACCAATCACATCGCATAAGAAAGCAAATAGAACCATTGCAATCACAAAATGCACGACAATCGGGTGAATGGTATCGGGGTAAGGTAAATTGTGCTCGTTTAGAGGTGGAAGAAAATCAGACACTCTCGTCTCCCAGCAGATATTGCTAAGTAACGTTCAACCTATCAAAGGTTTTCAGATTGTGAATGTATTAGTGAATTCAATGTCGAAAGTTTTTTTATTCTTTAAGAATTTATGCGATCTCCGAGGAATGTAAAAGGTTGCGCAACAATTCCCAGCTTTCTCATAAGATCCATCTTTGGAATGGTGATCTTTGTCAAAGGTTAAGCTAGGGAATGACTCTTTGCAATCTTACCGACCTTTCGCAAATTCCTTTAGATCGATCGCGAAAGCTTAAGAAGCGCGCTGAAACCCAACACTTACGCTGACTTGCATAGTTGCGACCCATCACATTGCATACCTAAGAGGGGCTTCTAAACCAGCCGTTCGGGTTGAAGTCCCTTCGCCCACAAGGGGAGAAGAGATTGAGGGATGAGGGAAAAAGAGTTGTCAGTCAACGAGCTTTCTACCTGTAAATCGTTTGCAGGCCGCCAGCCCCCAAACAACAAAAGCGGCAAGCATTGCGCCTACCGCTAGATACAGCCCTAGACATAGAGTCTAGATGTCGAAGAAAACTCTACTTCTAATCAACAATAGCTCGCCCACTGATTAACCAAAACGACCGCTGACATACTCTTGCGTCGCCTTCTCGCGGGGGCTTTGGAAAAGAACTTCGGTTGGCTCATACTCCACAATGTAGCCTGTCCGCTTACCTTTTTCATTCGTTTCAACGTTAAAGAAAGCGGTGCGATCGGATGCGCGTGATGCTTGCTGCATGTTGTGCGTCACAATCACAATCGTGTAGTCTTGCTTTAACTCTTGCATCAGATCCTCAATCTTGAGGGTTGAGATCGGGTCAAGGGCTGAGCAAGGTTCATCCATCAAAATCACATCGGGCTTCACTGCGATCGCCCGTGCAATACACAACCGCTGTTGCTGACCACCCGACAGATCGGTTCCTAAAGCCTTTAGCTTATCCTTCACATCATCCCAAATCGCCGCCTTGCGCAACGAGTTTTCAACTAACTCATCCATATCCCCCTTGTAACCCAGAAGCCGGGGACCATAGGCAACGTTGTCGTAAATCGACTTAGGGAAGGGGTTTGGCTGTTGAAAGACCATCCCAATTTGACGCCGAACTTCGACTGGGTCAATGTCCGCGGCATACAAATCTTGCCCGTGATAGTAAACCGTACCATCAATATGGAAGCTCTTGATCAAGTCGTTCAGCCGATTAAAGCAGCGCAGCACGGTACTCTTACCACAGCCAGAGGGGCCGATAAAAGCCGTAATCTGGTTCTTTCGAATGTCAATGTTGACATCCCGCACCGCTTTAAAGTCGCCGTAATAAATGTCTAAGTTTTCCGTACGAAAGACGGTTTCAACTTGGGTTGGTGTTTTCAGGTTGTAAGACATAGGTTAGAAGTAGATGAAGTTCAGAGAAGATTTAAGTATCAAGAAGCGACTCACAAGCAAAGTGCTACCGCTTACGCGTGATCCAGCGCGCTAAAATGTTTAAGAATAAAACGATCGCCACCAGCACCAGCGCTCCAGCCCACGCCAGATTTTGCTGATTCTTGTAGGGCACCTGAGCAAAGCTATAAACCAACATGGATAAGGTTGCCGTTGGCTCCCAAACTGTACGGTTCCAAAACTGACTAAATAGAGCAGTAAACAAAACGGGGGCTGTTTCGCCAATCGCTCGTGCAACGGCTAGCATCACACCTGTCACGATCGCTGGAGTTGCGGCTGGCAATACAATTCTCAACACCGTATCCACCTTGCCAGCCCCTAAACCAATCGAGGCTTGTCGGTAGCTACCAGGCACCGCTTCTAAAGCTTCCGAGGCTGTTCTCACAATCGTAGGCAACATCAGAATTGCGAGGGCTACACCTGCTGCAACTGCGGAATAAGTCCCGGTTGTCAATACAATCGTTGCCCAGGCAAACGTACCCATCACAATCGACGGCACACCCGCCAGAATATTAACGGCAAAATCAATCCAATTCTCATCTGGGGCAGCCGTATCCTTAGCAAACTCCGCCAGAAAAACAGCTGCCAAAATTCCAACCGGAATACTGATGGCGGAGGCAATTCCAACTGTTAACAGTGTACCAACAAAAGCATTGCCAAACCCACCAATATCAGCTAACGGCGGTGGTGGCAGCTTCACAAACAAACTTGGACTGAGATACTGCACCCCCTGCCGTAGAAGGTAAAACAAAACTGCAAACAGCGGAATAATTGCTAAAACGGCACAGAGGGTCGCCACAACCGACATTACTGTTGAAAATAACGTACGGGGCGACGAGGAGTTTTTCTTCAGATTGATGCTTTCGTAGCCGCCAATACTCTCTGGGACTGCCATCTAGACCTCTCAACAACTAAATCTAATCACCATCAACAAAGAACTATGAAGCCAGGTAGACAAATCCTTCAACCTAGTACTTAATGCTAAAGCGGCGAACAATGTACTCAGCAATCACATTGACTATTAGCGTCAAGAGAAACAACGCCAATGCGGCATACATCAACGAAGAGGATTGCAGCCCACTCGCTTCAGCAAATTGGTTTGCCAATAAAGATGAAATCGTTGACCCTTGAGCAAACAGAGATGGCGAAATCGCATTTGCGTTACCAATCACCATCGTGACTGCCATCGTCTCGCCCATGGCTCTTCCAAGTGCCAACATCACACCCCCCACAATCCCCGAAAAGGCAGCTGGAATGATGACCTTAAAAATAGTTTCCCAACGAGTTGCACCCAACCCGTAGGATGCCTGCCTCAGCTTTAGAGGGACTGCCACCAGCGCATCACGAGAAATCGCTGAAATAATTGGCAGAATCATAATTGCTAAAATAATGCCTGCAATGTAGATACCAGGCCCAGCCGGAGGCGTACTAAAGAACGGAATCCAACCAAAATTCTGATTTAGCCATATACCAAGAGGTCGCAGAAAGGGAATCAGAACAAAAATGCCCCAAAGACCAAAAACAACACTGGGTACAGCGGCCAACAGCTCGATTAAAAACACAAGTGGACGTTGAATTTTCTCAGGAAGAAAATCTTCACTCAGAAACAAGGCAATACCTAAACCAATCGGTACAGCAATCAGCAGCGCAATAAATGAAGTTACCAAGGTTCCGTAGAGCTGCGGCAACACCCCAAACAGATCCTCAACCGGGTTCCAGTTTGTAGAGAACAGAAAGCCCAGACCAAATTTTTGCAAAGCCGGGATTGCCTGTACACCCACCTGAAGGGCAATCCCAATCAGAATGGCCATTAAGGCATAACCAAACGCTCCAGTACCCCAGACAAAACCATTATCCAGAAAACGAGCAGAGTCAGAACGCTTCCAAGCAGGTTTACTCGAAGACTCAGGAGGAAGATTGGGAGATGAAGTCATACAACTTTAGCCGTACAGAATGATGTTCTTTGACCCACACTGGTCAATTTGCTCGCTCTAGCTGCTTGCGGTGGGATGTTCAACCAATGTGCTGAGTCAAGCCCACCGCAAGTCGATCGCTCTATCGCTTTCTTCCCTTAGAAGGAAGTTTTCGAAAAAAAAGTAAGTTACTTAGTAGCGATCGTATCAACTTTAGAGGTGATCTTGCCCACTAAATCATTAGGTAATGGCAAATAACCCAATTCGGTTGCTGCCTGCTTACCATCGTTCAGCGCCCAAGAAACAAATTTCTTCAGTGCCTCTGCCTTTGCTGGGTCGTCATACTGACCATAGAACAGCAAGTAGGTCAGGCTCACAATGGGGTAAGCCTCCTTACCAGCCGGATCAGGCACTTGCACCGAGAAGTCAGCCGCAGGAGTCACGCCTTCCAAAGCTTTAGATGCAGCTTCAGGGGTCGGGGTTACAAACGTACCCGCTTTGTTTTGAATGGTCGCCATTTTCAAGTTGTTCTCTTTCGCAAAAGAGTACTCGGTATAGCCAATTGAACCAGGAGTTTGCTGAATCTGCGCGGTTACACCAGGGTTCCCCTTCGCACCTGTACCAACAGGAAATTGAATCGTCTTACCAGAACCAGCCTTCCAGTTGGGGCAAGCGGCTTCAATGTGCTTGGTGAAAATATCGGTTGTACCACTACCATCAGAACGATAAACAAAAGTAATTGGGGTAGAAGGCAACGTTACACCAGGGTTATCTTTCGCAATAGCAGCATCGTTCCAGGTTTTAATGGTGCCGTCAGTGATACCGCAGAAGGTCGGGCGAGATAATCTCAGATTGTCAACACCATCTAAGTTGTAAGCGTAAACAACAAACAACCCAGTAGAAGGAATCTGAATTGGGCCAGCGCCACGCCCTGCAGGGAATGCTTTCACTTCATCCTCTTTAAGGGGAGCGTCGGTTGCACCAAAGTCAACTGTGCCAGCGTTGAATTGCTTAATACCAGCACCACTACCCACTCCCTGATAACCAATCTGAACACCAGGATTTTGTTGATTGTAGGCAGCAAACCACTTTTGATACAGAGGTTCCGGAGCTGTAGCGCCTGCACCATTGACCCGCACGGCCGCACCGCTATTGGCAGCAGGAGAAGCACCAGGGCTAGTTGCTGTTGGGGCTGTCGCATTAGGACCGGGACAACCTGCTAAACCCAGAGAGATCGCCACAGCAGAGACAGGAAGTACCCATTGAGTAGCCTTTGAGGGAACCATAATTATTCCACTTGGTAAACTTTCCCCCCAACGGTACATCGGCTTAGTAAAGACCAGGTTAAATGGCAGACTTACTAAACCGAACAAGAGGTATTTCGCCCCAAGAAGAATAATTTTTCGTAAAGAAACGAGCTTTACAAACAACCGCAATTTTTTTAAGGTTGCTTTTTCACAGCAGCTCAATCTCTTGTTTCGTGATGATTCCCTAGTTCCTTTAATTAAAAAGTAGTAGAGGCTACCAAATTACTCTCTTAGGACGGATATTTGTCTAACGACATAAAACTTTACGCAACTGCCGCAAATTTGCCGGCAAATCCAGCTGAATAGCTTGCTGAATAAACATCGACGGAATTGGGATAGAGGGAGTCGCTTGCACAGAGTAACACAGCCATGTTCCCCCCTCTAAATCCTGAAGTTGCAGGCTTGCAGCAAAATCTGTGAAGTTGCCCGATCGCAGCTGAAACTGAACTTGATAATCGGGTAACTCAAGCACCTCTAGCTCTACATCAGCACTTGCGCTAAAGAGCCAAAAATCTTTTGTTGCTGTTTGCTGGAGCCACAATTTCTTTCCAGTTTCCGTTTTTCGCACACTCCCAGGCACCACTTGACTTCGGCTCAAAGCTGGCAGGAACTCGACCCAGCGGGGATAGTCTGTAATCTGCTGCCAAACCGATTCACACAGGCTCGGTACATACATCTGGGCAGTCACAGCTGCTCCCCAGGCTGTATGCGGTTTAACTGTGAGCAAAATTTCGCCTTGCAAGAGGGTCGGTAACGCTTGCTTTGCTTGATGAAGAGAACTTTGCAGCGCAAGCGACCGAGAAGAAGTAACAGCAACCATAGTTATCAGATGTCTCCCTTGAGATGAATCGGCGGGCCTGCCTCTTTGGAGAGCAAGACCAGAGGAGTCGAAAAACTGTCAAATCGACTGGATTCAATCGAGTTGCTTACGAGGATAACCTGGTTTTAGTGAAGAAAGATTGCGGAATACCATGAAGAAATCAACAAGCTTTCATTTCTTCTCCGTACAAAATCGGTAATCCTAACCAATTAGACCGTTTCGACCCGTTCCAAACAGTTGCACAGATGGGGTTATTAGCCATCAATCGCTGACAAGCTTTTGCGAGACGTGCCAAAATAGCATGGAACCATTGAGCGTGAGAAACAGACGTTGAAGCCTACAACAGCGGCATTGTTAATCTTGATCGGCATCACCTTTTTTGTTTGGGTGCTAAGAGGTTTTCGGCTGTTGGGGGTGATTCCTGGGATGGCGATCTGGGTTTTGATTTTGCTCTGCGTTCTGGCGGCGATCGTGTCAACTGTGCGCTAACGTGCCCAACACCCCTGGAGTTTTAGTAAGACTCTAGAAATTCGAAATTTGGCACCAATTCTGCGGAACTTTTGACTGTTGTATGCGTCAAAAAAAGTAACCTGAAGACGTTTGCCCTATCCCAAAAGCGCAACTTTGCTCTGAGCATGAAAGAGAGCTGGCAAATCAGTAATGTTCAATGCGCAGAGTGAAGGAGTTGAGAGACTGCACTCTTGATTAGGGGTTTTGGCCCTCCACCCTAATCTAAGGCTTAAGTCGCCGATTGACTCTCTAGCCTGCTTAAAATTTGCAGGAAGTAAAAGAGTCACACCTTTTAGTCATTGGCGGAAGCCTTCGTTTCTGCTTAGTTGATTTAGGCTACCTATCATTTTTGAGAAAACAATAATGACGCTTCAGCTTAATCGGGTCGTTGTGTTAGGCAGCATCAGCTTACTGAGTGCGGCCTTCCCTGTCTTCGCTGGTCAAAATACTTCTTTTGGTTCGTTAACTCTAAATGGCAACACTAAATCGGGTGTGCTGTCAGGCTCAACAGGTGGTGGCGTTTCTTTACCCGCTGTTGTCAGCAATGTCGATCGCAACAATAATCCGTGTCTCGGTTTTGGAGACGACCAGCCCGACCACCAGTTGATCTTAAAGCAAGATTTTGCGCGCTTACAGTTGCGGGTCAACTCCGGTGGAGCCGACACCACCCTTGTGGTTCAAGGGCCTGGCGGAGTAGTGCGATGTGGGGATGATAGCAGCCCTAACAATAAGGATGCGATTATCAACGATACCGATTGGTCAGCAGGCACCTACAACGTTTGGGTTGGCACCACAACGCCACGTGTCCGTCGCGACTATACCTTGACTGTGAAGTAGTGGGCGATCGCACCACTGCCCTGGAGATTCAATTCCCCAGGGCACTCGGTTAATGAGGGAGCTTGGCTGTTAGATCAAGTGATCACGGTTGGCTTATCCATGCCCGTTAGGGTTTTAATCTGAGCCAACTCATCCGCCAGTTGAATCATTTCGCCCAGCGCCACCTGCGGGTCTAAACCGTGGTTCGCAATGTTGGGTTCATAGCTTTCGAGGTAAAGCCGCAGAGTTGCTCCTTGCGTGCCCGTCCCCGACAGCCGAAACACCATGCGTGAACCATCGGTGAACCCAATCCGCACGCCTTGCTTTTGGCTCACACTGCCATCGATCGGATCCGTGTAGCTAAAGTCATCGGCATACTCGACCTCATAGGAACCCAGCTTTTGCCCAGGGAGCGTTGGCAATTTAGCGCGCAAGCCTTCAATCAGCTTGTTGGCTCGCTCGGCATCAACTGCTTCGTAGTCATGGCGCGAGTAGTAGTTACGCCCAAATTGCTGCCAATGCTCTTTGACAATCTGCTCGACCGACTGTTGGCGCACGGCCAAAACATTCAACCAGAACACAACTGCCCACAAACCATCCTTCTCGCGAATGTGGTTCGAGCCAGTGCCAAAGCTTTCTTCACCGCAGAGAGTTGCTTTGCCCGCGTCGAGCAAGTTACCAAAAAACTTCCAGCCCGTCGGCGTTTCATAGCACTCAATCCCCAAACGAGCGGCGACGCGATCGGGAGCCTGGCTAGTCGGCATCGATCGCGCAATCCCAGCCAGACCATCTTTGTAACCGGGCACCAGCTTGGCATTTGCCGCCAACACCGCCAGACTATCGCTGGGAGTCACAAAAAAATTGCGCCCCAAAATCATGTTGCGATCGCCATCTCCATCCGATGCAGCTCCAAAGTCAGGGGCATCGGCACCAAACATAATCTCAACCAGGTCATGGGCATAAACCAGGTTTGGATCAGGATGGCCACCCCCAAAATCTTCTAAGGGCACTCCATTTAGCACTGTTCCAGCCGGGGCACCCAACACCTCTTCAAAGAGCGCGTGGGCATAGGGACCCGTCACCGCGTGCAGCGAGTCCATACACATGCGAAACTGCCCGCCTGTGAGAAGCTGACGGATGCGATCGAAATCAAACAACGACTGCATCAACTCCACATAGTCTGAAACGGAGTCAAACACTTCGACCACCATCTCGCCCAGCTTAAAGCGACCGACCTGATCCAATTCAACATCGGGGGCATCGAGCAAGTGGTATTCAGCAATGGTCTTGCTATTCGCAAAAATGGCGTCTGTCACTTTCTCAGGCGCAGGTCCCCCATTGCTGATGTTGTACTTCACCCCAAAATCTTCATGGGGACCACCCGGATTGTGGCTCGCAGAAAGAATAATGCCACCAAAGGCGTTGTTTTTACGAATCACATAGGAGGCAGCTGGCGTTGAGAGAATGCCACCCTTACCAACCAGGGTGCGACCAAAACCATTAGCAGCAGCCATTTTGAGAATGATTTGAATCGCCTGCCGATTGTAATAGCGACCATCGCCACCCACCACCAGGGTTTGCCCCTGATAACCTTCAAGACTATTGAAAATGGATTGAATAAAATTTTCCAGGTAGTTTGGTTGCTGAAACACGGGCACTTTCTTCCGCAAGCCAGAAGTACCCGGTTTCTGGTCAGAGTAGGGTTGGGTTGCTACGGTACGAATATCCATAAATTACCTATGCTGGAGATTTTGCAATGACCTTTTCTTGGTATTTCACTTCATTTTGAGAGGGCAACCCCCGCTCAAATTGAGTGATATTTGTCAGCGTCGTATCGGCAATACTTTGCAGCGCATCTTTGGTAAAAAATGCCTGATGTGCCGTGATCACCACATTTGAGAAAGACTGGAGCAATTGAAACGTATCATCTAAGAGGACACTATCTGAAAGGTTCTCAAAGAAAATATTGTCTTCGTCCTCATACACATCTATCCCCAGATAGCCGATCTTTCCGGATTTAATGCCACTAATCGCCGCCTTGGTATCGAGCAGCGCACCCCGACTGGTATTGATCAGCATGACCCCTGGCTTCATCTGGTCGATCGCCTCAGCATCAATAATGTGATGGGTAGCAGGCACCAGCGGGCAATGCAAAGAGATGATGTCAGAATTTTCGAGTAGCTCCGGTAACTCGACATACCGAGCCGCCCCGATCGCCGCAAAACTGGGGTTAGGCATTGGGTCATAGCCCAACACCTGACACCCAAAGCCATGCATGATCTGAGCAAAGATCAGCCCAATTTTACCCGTCCCGATTACCCCTACCGTACGACCGTGCAGGTCAAATCCCATCAACCCATCGAGCGAAAAGTCATCACCTCGCACGCGGTTATAGGCCCGGTATAGTTTGCGGTTGAGCATCAGCACCAGTCCTACGGCATGTTCAGCAACGGCATAGGGTGAGTAGGCTGGCACCCGAACGACCGTAATGCCCAACTCCGCCGCACGCTTCAAGTCCACCATATTGAAACCAGCGCACCGCAGCGCCAGTAACCGAATGCCATGCGCCGCCAGGATTTCTAAGGTTTGTGCGTCTGCCTTATCGTTGACAAACATGCAAACTGCTTGACACCCCTCCGCCAGGGGAGCTGTGACCGCATCAAGTTTCGGCTCTAAAAAGAACAACTCGTGGTTATGCTTGCTGTTAGTCAGCTCAAAAAACGAGCGATCGTACTTTTTTGTGTTGAAGAAAGCAACTTTCATAGCAGCAGTCAACTCTCGAATAGGGGGCACAATACCGATGGTTGAATCTCAAAATTCGCCAGGTGAAGTGACTTAGCCTGGTTAGACATTAGCCAAGCACACATCACAATTGCGTAATTGCAATGGAGAGGTCACTAAAAATTTAGAACATTCTGTTGTTCGTTGAAGAAATCTTGTCTGATCTAGCATTCGTGCCAGACTTCTTACCATGCTGCCAGAGAACGTACCAATCCAAAGTGGCAGAAGTTGCTAAATCGAGTCTCCAGCCATACCTATCCTTCAGCCCAACGGACTGATTCACCAAAATCCTTTTGTTTTGGATTCTTATTCATTCTCCAACTGTTCTTTTGCCTCCAGCAGTCTTTGGCGATGCTCAGCGCTGACGCTGGGGTAATTGAGATTCAACGATTTCAGGCGATCGCAAATAAGGTTGGCAACGGCTAACCGGGTAAACCACTTGTGGTCAGCTGGGATGATGTGCCAGGGTGCCCACTCTGTGCTGGTGTTTGAGAAAGTGTCTTCGTATGCTCGGATGTACTCATCCCAGCGCTGACGCTCATTAACATCACCCATCTCAAACTTCCAATTTTTCTCAGGGCGATTAATGCGCTCTAAAAAGCGCTTCTTCTGCTCCGCTTTGGAAACATTCAAAAAAAACTTGAGCACAATGATGCCATTGTTCACTAAATACTTCTCAAAGTGGTTGATTTCTTCAAACCGTTGCTGCCAGATGCGATCGCCTTCAGGTAATTCAGGTAATTGTTGTTTAGCCAACAGCTCTGGATGGACTCGCACCACCAACACTTCTTCATAGTAAGAGCGATTAAAAATACCAATCCGGCCTCGCTCTGGCAACGCTTTCATGCTGCGCCACAGATAGTCATGGTCGAGTTCTTCAGCCGACGGAGCTTTGAAGCTATAAACCTGACACCCTTGGGGGTTGACTCCCGACATCACGTGCTTAATGGTGCTGTCTTTGCCAGCCGCATCAATTGCCTGAAAAATAATCAGCAAGGCATAGGTATTTTGGGCATACAAAACATCTTGATAGATACCCAATTGTTGAACACCTGCTTGCAGTTTGCCCTGAGCTTCAGTCTTGTCTTGAAATTTGCCTGTGTAGCGAGGGTCAAAATCTTTTAGCGAAACTTTTGAGCCAGGTTTCACCAAAAAGGGTGAGTAATCCATAAGACCAACCAACATCAATTTCTGTCACTCTAATCTAGATTGTTAAGCTCGTGAGAGAGCTGTAAAAAACTAGAACAGTTGGGGCGATCGCAGCCACAAAAGGCCTTGTATTCTACAAAAATCAGCCGTAACGAACGATATCACCAAAATCAGCCGAACAATTAATCCTGAAGCGAGTGATTAATTCCGTATGATTTTCATGTGAGGTTTGTTAATTTTGGCCCATTCGTTTGTTTAGACACTGTAAGCTTTTGACACAAATCACAAATTTAGCCATCTAGCGGTTGATAAAATTTAGGTGCCTATTCATTGGGAGAGAGCAATCTATGAAAGCCATGGTTTTGGCAGCAGGAAAAGGAACCCGTGTGCGACCGATTACCTACACCATTCCCAAACCCATGATTCCTATCCTGCAAAAGCCGGTTATGGAGTTTCTCTTAGAGCTACTCCGGCAACACGGTTTTACTGAGATCATGGTGAACGTAAGTCACCTTGCGAATGAAATCGAAAGCTACTTCCGGGATGGTCAGCGGTTTGGCGTACAAATTGCCTACTCCTTTGAAGGACGAATCATTGATGGGGAGTTAGTCGGGCAAGCTCTGGGTTCGGCGGGTGGGATGAAGCGAATTCAAGACTTCTCGCCCTTTTTCGACGACACCTTTGTGGTGTTGTGCGGTGATGCTCTGATCGATCTGGATTTAACCGCTGCGGTTAAATTTCACAAAGAGAAAGGGGCGATCGCGACGATTGTTAGCAAAACAGTCCCAATGGAGGAAGTGTCGAGCTACGGGGTTGTGGTGACTGACGAAGAAGGCCGAGTCAAAGCCTTCCAAGAAAAGCCATCGGTCGAAGACGCATTAAGCAACTGCATCAACACAGGTATCTACATTTTTGAACCAGAAGTTTTAGATTACGTGCCCTCCGATGAAGAATTTGACATTGGCAGCCAGCTATTTCCCAAGCTGGTTGAGATGGGCGCGCCCTTTTATGCAGTCCCCATGGAGTTTGAATGGGTTGATATCGGTAAAGTGCCTGACTACTGGCACGCGATTCGCGCAGTGTTGCAAGGCGATGTCAAAAACGTGCAGATTCCCGGAAAGGAAATTGCACCTGGCATTTACACAGGTCTAAACGTCTCCGCCAACTGGGACAAGGTGAATATCCAAGGCCCCGTTTACATTGGTGGCATGACCCATATCGAAGATGGCGCAACGATTATTGGCCCGACCATGATCGGCCCTAACTGCTGGATTTGCAGCGGTGCAGTAGTTGATAACAGTGTCATTTTCGATTATTCGCGCTTAGGCCCTGGTGTGCGCTTAGTCGATAAGCTCGTTTATGGTCGTTACTGCGTTGACAAAACCGGAGCCACGATTGACGTGCAGGCCGCTTCACTTGATTGGCTGATTACCGATGCCCGTCAAGAAGTGCCCACTCAACCACCGGCTGAGCGTCAGGCGATCGCCGAGTTACTCAAAAATAGTTAGTTACTAAAAGATAGCTAAACAGCCTAAATCCCCAGGTTCAAACGAATCTGGGGATTTTTGTTGAAGTTGCATAGCAAAAAAATGGGGTTAAGGAGCTATACCTTGCGTCAAACTTTACCCTCAACCCGATCCAGCGAATACAGTGTCAATCTCCTGTTGTATGGTGTAGCAGTTCTGCTGAAAGCACACTTGGATCAGCTGATTTAGAGAAGCTTTCAAGCCTTACCTGGGTACATGCCTGAGAACCGCTACATCACAGTGCTAGAACTCTAAGCGGTGCGCGATCGCGAAGACCTTAGCCCCGTGGTTCAACCGAACCGTCTACAGGAGGCACGATGTCAGGGCGCTCTTTTGTTTCCCAACCGGGGGGACGACGAGAGTTATACCAGGCGATCGAACCAAGCGTGACGGCCGCAATAAAGCCAATGACGAAGAGAAACACCAATACCGTTGCATCGAGAGCGCGTCCGGTTGATTGTGCCGCTTCTGCTAAGAATAGAGTTGTAAGAACCATTTCCATTATCTTCTCCTGTGTCGGTTAGCGCGGTGGACTGTCTCTGAACTGTTAGACCAAACCAGGCCCCTTACCCCGCGCATCGCCTTCTTCAGTCAGCTTGCCAGTCTCATCGTTATGGTGAGCTTCGGCTAGTTCTTCAGCCCGCTCTGCTTCTTCGGCTTCGATCATGGCCGTGCGATCGCCCGGAACTTCGTAATACATCTCTGGCTCAACGGCGTAATTATTCAGCAAGCCTTCTTTATCAACGGTGTACCCACCGGTAGTGTCGAGATCGTCAGTTTCTTGCCCAGCAGGTTTAGCATTCTTAAAATCGTCGCCTTCACGCTCACTTCGAGCAGCTGTCTCAGCAGGAATAATATGGGGATCGTAACCATCTTTTTGAATAACGTTATCGCTCACGCTAACCTCCAAAACAAACTTAAATTTTTCTTTGCGATGATCTAAATTAAAGTCTTTTCTCAAAAAGAATGGATCTCTCAGTTGACTTAAAAAGCCCCACCTAAATTTATTTCTTTAGATCGAACGGCAGAAACTTATTGACTTTCAGAAAAGCATGAGCATGTTTTATAAATGCTATTTCTGCTGGATTTGAGAGTCGCTTCTGATCAATTTACAGCATTTTCCGATCTAGTGAGGCGTATTTGATATACTAATTCAATCCATTTACTTCATTCTCAATCAAGTGCAACCCTACTCACTCGATCTTAGACAAAAAATTGTTGACGCTTATGTTG